>Ga0180437_10003834_pt1 | contig 21984 bp, 15 predicted proteins | sample SS_ome_4_FD_132410 | JGI IMG/M metagenome (GOLD analysis project Ga0180437, IMG submission 132410) | Hypersaline lake sediment archaeal communities from the Salton Sea, California, USA - SS_3_D_1 metaG | ecosystem: Environmental > Aquatic > Non-marine Saline and Alkaline > Hypersaline >...
ACGGGCGAGGCATATAGCGTTCAGGACATTCTGGATGTCGGAGCGCGTGCTCATACCTTGGCACGATTGTTCAACCTGCGTGAGGGGTTCACCGCTGAGGACGACACGCTGCCCAAGCGAGTGATGCAACCCTTCACCGAGGGGCCGATAGCAGGCAGCGAGATCACCGAAGAAGAGCTCAACTGGTGCAAGCATCGCTACTACGAGCTCATGGGGTGGGACCCGGAGACCGGGGAACCGACCGATGAGTGCCTGCGAGAGCTGGGCCTGGACGATCTGCTGGGGTAGCGTGGGGTAGGGCGTAAGTAGGATTGGCGTCTCGACAACCGGCGTGAGGTATCTGCTCATCGAAGAGAAAGAGATATCCGTCCTTCTAAAGCAAAAGGCACCCGTAAGGGTGCCTTTTTCAGCTAATGGGGGCAGGAGATGGTGGGGATGCGCTCCCCGCCTGCGCGCCTGTCAAGTCAAATGATAATGTCACCAGGGTGTCCGCCTCCTTTCTTCAGGTTTGAGGGTGCAGCCGTCGCCGTCGTCATAGGGGCTGTGGGCAGTGTGGGCAGGTGGGATGTTTCATCTGCCCACACTGCCCACAGCCTGGCCTGGGCAGGTTACTCGCGGATCGGTGTCCGATTGAACTCAAAGCTCAGCTCATCATCAGTTCCTTTCTGGCGGTTCTTGGCCAACGAGAGGTAGACATTCTCAACGCTCCCCGGGACAGCGCCAGGTAGGGAGAAGATGTGTTCGATGCCGTCATAGATGTCCTGCCGCAGACGGCGGGGATTGATGGGGTCGCTCAACCTGGGGATGCGCAGGCCGAAGCCGCTGACCGCCGATCAGATGGAGATCGCCCGCGAGTTGGCCACCCAGCTCTCGATCGGCATCCAGCAGGCCCGCCTGTACGAGCACCTGGAGCAGCACGCCGATGCGTTGGAGAGGCAGGTGCGCAGGCGCACGCGGGCACTGCGGGCCAGCGAGGCGCGCTTTCGGGCGATCTTTGAAGGTGCGGGTATCGGCATCGCGCTTGTGGACGGGAAGAGCCGGATAGAGGAAAGCAACCGTGCGTTGCAGGAGTTGCTGGGATACAGCGCCGAGGAGTTGCGCGGCAGACGCCTCAAGAGTTTTGCGCATCCAGACGATGTGACAACCGATATCGTCTCCTACGTGGATACGACGGCACAAGAAGATGGCGGTGGAAGATACCGGCTGGAGAGGCGCTACGTCCGAAAGGTTGGCTCTTCCCAACCCAATTCCAACCTTTTTGCCGGATCCCAGCAGCAGTCCCAACCGAGTCCATCGGTTTGGGGCTGCTTTTTGTGTTTTAATGGTGATAGTTATGGCTGGCCTTCATCGAGCGTTAGATGGGGTCTATTCAGTTAGAGTGAGATGGGCAGTCTGGAAGAGATTGCCTCAATGATACGGAGGTGTAGCATGTTCAAGAAGCTTTCTATCCTGATTGTCGTGGGTGTCTTGTTCTTGTCTGTCAGTCCGCTGGCCTACGCCAAGCCGGCCGAGTGGACGACAATGGGTTGGCACGTCGTGAAAACGGGTGAGACGCTCTACTGCATTGCACGGGCCTATGGCGTCAGTCCATGGAGTCTCGCCGCCCACAATGGCATCGTCAGTCCCAACCTGATCTACCCCGGCCAGGTGTTGGCGGTTCCCAACGCCTACGCGTCCACGCCCGCCGGCCCAACGTGTGTGGCGCAGTTCTCGCCCTCTCCTGTCCCGTCGCCTCCCGGATGTGGATGCGCGACTTCTCACACGGTCGTTGCCGGCGAGAATCTCTATCGTATCTCATTGTACTACGGGGTGAGTATGTGGCGGGTCGCAGAGTGCAACGGCATAACCAACTTGAACTACGTCCGGGTTGGCCAGGTTTTGCGCATTCCGGGCGGATCGTAGACAGAGTGAGAAGTAACCAGAATGAAGAAAGTGTCACTGCGAGTTGCCAAGAGGATCCTATGTCAGTACCGGAAGCCGCAGAAAGCGAGAGGCTATCTCAGCCAGTCATTCGCACGCCCGATCAACGTCTAAGAGTGTTTGTTAGCTCGACCCTTCGGGAGCTAGCTGAAGAGCGCGAGGCTGCGCGCCGGGCTATCGCCAGCTTGCATCTCATACCGGTGCTCTTCAAGCTGAGCGTCCGGCCGCATCCCCCGCGCAAGCTCTATCGCGCCTATCTGTCTCAGAGCCACGTTTTCGTCGGCATCTACTGGCAGCGCTACGGCTGGATGGCCCCGGGGATGGAGGTCTCCGGCCTGGATGAGTTTAGCGAGTTGACCGCCAACGACCTGGCCGTTCTGCTGTCAGAGCGTTTTGAGCAGGCACGGCTGCGTCCGGAGATGCTTGCTGTGCCTTCTCCCAGGAAACCCCGTTTTCCTACCTGCGCGAGAGTCACGTTCCTACCTGCGCGAGAGTCACGCGCAGGGGCAGGCCGTCGGCGATCGATGGATCATTGGGTCGGCGGTCAACAACCGGGGCGAACTGGCTCGGTACAGCGGAGAACACGAACAGGCCGTGCCTTTCTACCTGGAGAGCAGGGGGATCTTTCGAGGACTCGGGTCCGAGGCTGACGTGGCGCGCGCCGATCACAGCCTGGCCTGGGTCGCCGTGTGGCGGGGGGAGCACGCTCGAGCTGTTTGTTGGCCTATTCGACAGAGCCCTTGCCCTCCACCGACGGCTGGGGGTCCAGCGTGGAGTCGCTGAGTGCCTGGCTGGGATGGGAGCGGTGAGGGGGATAGGTGGTGAGCCGGAGCCGGGCGTGCGACCACTTTCCTTCGCTCGGGCCGAGCTCGCGGCGCTTGGGGCTGGCATCTGGCCTGCTGACGAAGCTGATTGGGACCGAGCGCTCTCGGTCATACGTGGTCGGATGGACGAGGTGACCTTTTCCTCCGCCCAGCAGAATGGGGAGGCGATGGCCCTGGACCGGGCGCTCGCCGCTGTACGGCTTGTCGCTCTACACTTTGGCCAGTCGTCGAAGCCGGTTGCGTCCGATGAGGAGTGAACATCAGTAGAAACGAGGGAGGAATCTAATGAAAACCTACAAGTACGCAATTATCGGCGGTGGGCTCGCCGGCCAGCAGGCCGGTGATGGCATTCGCAAGGTGGATACCGAGGGAGACGTCATATTGGTGACTGCTGAATCCCACGCCCCCTACCAGCGACCTCCACTCTCCAAGGGCTACTTGAGAGGCGAAGAGGGGCTGGACAAGGTCTATCTCAAGGAAGAGACCTATTATGCCCGGAATGGCATCGAGGTCGTCAGCGGCGTGCGCGCGAATGCGGTAGACCCCGCTGCGCGCAGGGTGATGCTTGACGACGGCCGGACGTTAGGATACGAGAAACTGCTGCTGGCGACGGGTAGTCGTGCCTGGCGGCTGCCGATTTCCGGCAACGACTTGCCGGGCGTGTTCGCGCTGAGGACGATTGAGGACGCCGACGCCATCCGTGAAGCTGCTCAAGAGAGCGAGCGAGCGCTGGTCGTGGGAGGCAGCTTCATCGGCTCCGAGGTGGCAGCCTCATTGGCCCAGCTCGGTCTTGGCGTGACCATGGTCTTTCTTGAGTCGCGTCTGTTGGAGGCAATCGTGCCAGATGAACTGAGCACCTGGCTGCACAACAAGTACGAGGCGAACGGGGTGCGTATTCTTCCTAACGCCACTCTGGAGTGCCTGCGGGGGTGCGAGGGAGTCAAGCGTGCAGTTATCCGCAACGATGAATCTCACATCCTGGAAGTCGACCTGGTTGTGATGGGTGTAGGTGTCCGGCTTAACACGGAGATGGCTCAAGGGGCTGGTCTGGAGATGGCCGAGGATGGCGGCGTGGTGGTGGATGCGCATCTCCGCACCAGCGCCCCCAGCATATATGCCGCGGGCGACATCGCCGCCTGGCCTGATCCCACGTTTGGCAAGCGGCTGCGGGTCGAGCACTGGGACGTGGCCCGCCGGCAAGGGCTGCGGGCTGGACGAAACATGGCAGGCGATCCGAAACCTTACACGGCGTTGCCCTATTTCTTCTCCGACTTGTTCGACCTGAGCTTCGAGGTGTGGGGCGATCTGACGACCTGGGATCAGACGGTGTTACGAGGCTCACTGGACGAGGGATCCTTTGCGTTCTATTACTTCCACCAGGGCAGCATGGTAGGTGTCTTGACGGCTGGTCGCCCCGATGAGGAACGCAAGCCGATGCAGGCACTGGTCAGCGCCCGGTCGACGTACACTGAAATCGCGGACAGCCTGCGTGATGAAGCGGTGGACCTGGGTGCATTGGTCGACTGATCTGGATTTGATGGAAGGCAGCGGCTTGGCCGCCGGTTGCCCACGTGGAATTGGAGGTGAGATGACAATGACTATCAAATTCATACCAGGAGGTGTGGTCCGGGTGCCCGAGATCCCGTTCACGGACGAGATCCGGCTGCCGGCTCAGAACACGGCGGTGGTCGTCGTAGATATGCAGAACGATTTCGTCAAGCCGGGTGGTGCACTCCTGGTGGAGGCCGCCGCCGGAACTGTGCCCCGGATCCAGCGGTTGCTGGAAGCGGCGCGCGCACATCGCGTGCCCATCGCCTATACCCAGGATACCCACGTGGAGGGTGACGTCGAGTGGGATATCTGGCCCGAACACGTCCGGGTTGGAACAACGGGGTGGGAGATCATTGATGAATTGAAACCCCAGCCGGGTGACCTCGTCTGCCAGAAGAACCGCTACGACGCTTTCTATGGGAGCTGGCTGGATCACTTTGTAAGTCACGTCTGGCGGGTCAAGAACCTGGTGATCGTAGGCACGGTCTCCAACATCTGCGTGTTGCACACCGCAGCTTCTGCCGGTCTGCGCTATCTACACATCGTCGTCCCAGCCAATGGCATCTCGGCCTTGAACGATTTCGACCAGGCGCTCACGCTGCGCCAGATTGCTTGGCTGTACACCGGCACCGTGGTGCGGCGTGTGGAGGATATCCTGTTCGAGGATGTGGTGACGGTGGACGTGCCCAGGATGCGGTTTGAGTGGTGCCGAGAGCGGAGGGCGGAGGAAGAGGACCTTGCTCAGATGGACCCGCAAGAGCGGCGCATCGCCGAATTGGAGGCTCAGCTCTGCGAGCGTGACGCAGTTATCACGGAGTTGAAATCTCGATCGTCCACATAAGGATCCTACAGTCCTGGCAGCCTGACCCGGCTGGAGAGCTGTTGCATGAGACTCTCCACGCCAGATTGCCCAGAGCGGTAGGTCGAGCGCCTCTCGCTCATTGCCGACCTCCACGCCGCTGATGCCAACTCCCACAGCGCCAGTGCGTATTCCCGCAGCTCCAACGGAATTCCAACGCTACAACCAAAATCAAAGGGAATTCAAACTCACCCCGTCGGGGGATAGACCGTTTCTTTGTTACATTGTAAGTAAGTAGACGAGTTGGTATGAGGGAGGTTGGATTTGAACATCCTAAGCAGGGAAGAATTACGTGATTTAGCATTAACATGCAAGCAGACGTGCGTTTCGCTCTATATGCCGACCCACCGGGGAGGGAAGGAGGTGGAACAGGACGCGATTCGGCTGAAAAATCTCCTCGATGAGGCGCAGGAACGTCTGATAGCAGGAGGACTGCGGGCACCCGAGGCGAGTGATTTGCTTGAACCGGCCTATGCGCTTCTGCCGGATACGTACTTCTGGCAGCATCAAAGTGACGGCCTGGCGCTGTTCGTCTCCGTGGGAACCTTTCGCTACTACCGGCTGCCGATAGACTTTGATCTGGTCGCCGTCGTCAGCGACCGTTTTCACCTCAAGCCGCTGCTGTCACTCTTCACCGGCGATGGGCGGTTCTACATCCTGGCGCTGAGTCAGGACGAGGTCCGGCTGCTTCAGGGGAGTCGCTACAGTATCGGTGCGATCAATCTGGAAAACGTGCCCGAGGGATTGGCTGAAGCTCTAAAATGGGAAGAATTCGAGAGACATACCCAGTTTCACACGGGCACTGTAACCCCGCAAGGTGAAGGCGCTAGACGTGCCACGAGAGGGGGCCGTCCGGCGATTTTTCACGGCCACGGCGTCGACAGTGCCGCCGAGCACAAAGAGCACATTCTGCGCTACTTTCGTCGTGTCGGCGAAGGGGTGCGTGAGGTTTTGACAGGAGAGCAAGCCCCGGTGGTTTTGGCAGCAGTTGACTACCTGCATCCGATCTATCGAGAGGCCAACGTCTATCCTCATCTAGTGGATGAGGGGATTCAGGGAAATCCGGAGGAACAGGATGCACAAGAACTGCACGCGCTGGCCTGGGCGATCGTCGAACCGCTGTTTGCAGCCGAACGGGAGGAAGCTGCTGCACGGTACAGGCAGCTCGCCGGCGCAGGAAGCGAACAGGCGTCCGACGTCGTGGAGCAGATCGTCCCGGCGGCCTATTTCGGAAGGGTAGGGACGCTGTTCGTCGCCGTAGGTACCCAGGCGTGGGGCACCTTTGATCCTCAGATGGGCGTGGCCAAGTTGCACCAGGAGCGGGAGCCTGGTGATGAGGACTTGCTTGACCGTGCGGCGGTCCACACGCTCTTCAATGACGGGAGTGTCTATGTGCTCGATCCCGACGAGATTCCCGGAGGGGCATCTCTGGCTGCCGTGTATCGCTATTGAGATCACCGGTGGGCGGATGCCAGGGCAGCAGTCTCGTGGAGTGATGTGAGGATGAATTAGTGGTGGTTAGTTTGCTCGATCTGCCGATAGATTGCCTGGAGGGATGTAGTGGGACTTGATCTCTATGCAGACCAATTGTGGATACTGGCCCGCGTGGGCCTGGCGATGTTGCTGGGGGCGATTATCGGGTTTGAGCGCGAGCTTGAGGACAAGCCGGCCGGCCTGCGTACTCACATACTCGTCGGGGGATCAGCAGCACTGTTTGTCGCGCTGGTCGACATCGTGGTCGGAAGCTTGAATGCCAAACTGGGCAGTGATGTGGTGCAGTCGGACCCCGTGCGCATCATTGAGGCAGTGGTCACCGGCGTGAGCTTCCTTGGCGCAGGGACTATTGTGCTGCGCAGGCGTGGGAACCAGGTGGAGGGCTTGACCACGGCCGCGTCGATTCTATTTACCGCCGCTGTAGGCGTGTGCGTGGCTTTGTCGCAGATCGTGCTGGCGGTGGGAGTGACCGCACTGGTGCTGGTCACGTTGCGCGGCCTGGGCTTGCTGGAGTCGTGGCTGGCGCAACACTGCTCCGGGGCACAGGGGGATTGAATGTTGGAGGGCACGCGTAACACGTCCGTGACGGACCAACGCAATTCCAACGTTGGCAACCGATTCCGTCGGCAATCCTAACTTACCTCGTAGGTAAGAAGATTGTTATTTTGCTATACTCAAATTGGAGAAGAAAGGAGATATTTCATGCGCAAGGGATTTCGTGTCGGTCGTATTTTTGGTATCAATATCCGCGTCGATTGGAGCTGGGTGGTTATCTTCTTGCTCACCACCTGGAACCTGGGGACGGTGTTCGGCGGGTATCATCCAGAGTGGGGGGGCGTGCTACGGTGGGGCATCGCTGTCCTGGCGGCTCTGTTGTTCTTCGCTTCAGTACTGGTGCACGAGTTGGCTCATTCCCTGATCGCCAAATCGCGGGGCATCCCCGTCCGCAGCATCAATCTGCATTTGTTCGGTGGGGTATCGAATATTCAACGCGAGCCGGAATCCCCGGCCAGCGAGTTCTTGATGGCCATTGTGGGCCCTATCAGCAGCCTGGTTATCGGGGCGATTCTCGTGTGGACCGCATTGGTGGTCGCCGGCCCTGACGTCACGCTGGCGAATCCTACGGGGACACTCAAGGGACTGAGTCCAGTGCTGACGCTGCTGCTGTGGCTGGGATCGGTCAACGTGACGGTGGGATTGTTCAACTTGATCCCCGGTTTCCCACTCGACGGTGGGCGTGTCTTGCGCTCACTTCTGTGGGCCATCACCGAGAATCTGCGCCGCGCCACGCGGTGGGCTTCTTGGGTTGGGCAAGGAATTGCCTGGTTGATGATCCTGTCCGGCATTGCTATGACCTTTGGCGCGCGCATCCCGTTCTTCGGGACCGGCCTGGGCAATGGGTTGTGGCTGGCTTTCATCGGCTGGTTTCTCAATAACGCTTCCTCCCAGAGCTATCGCCAGATTGTTATCCAGGACATCCTCGAAGACGTGCCGGTAGCGCGCATCATGCGCACCGATCCGCCGACGTGCTTGGCGGATTGCAGTGTTAGCCGTCTGGTGCATGATCACATCATGCAGAGTGACGATCAGACGTTCCCAATATTGGAGGGCGGTACGCGGCGGCTTGCCGGGTTGGTGACGCTGGACGACGTGCGGCAGGTCTCGCGTGATGTCTGGGATACGACGCAGGTTGTCGATATTATGACTCCCCTCGACCAATTGGTCGTGGTGGAGCCGGATGACGATGCGGACGAGGCGTTGAGCAAGCTGACAGGGCGTGACGTGCGCCAGTTGCCCGTCGTGAGCGATGGTGAACTGGTCGGACTGCTGCGCCGGCGTGACATCGTCAAGTGGCTGCAACTGAATTCAGAAATAGTCCGGAGCTGACGTCGTGGTGGGGATGGTCTGGTCAAGGGAGCAAGGTCAGATCTGTTTGTGTTGAGCAAGGAACGCCAAAGAGTATTTGTGGATTGAAAGGAGTTGAATGGAAATTGACGGGAGTGGTGAGATGAAAGGGAGAGGCATTAGGATTGGGGAACGGTTGACGGCGTTTCTCAAGCGCGATCGATATCGTCGCGTGCGGCCGCGCCGTGGAGAGGTCTACGAAGCAACTATTCTCTCCATCGGCGAACACGACATGGTCGTAGACCTGGGTGCCAAGCGGGATGGCATTATTCTGCCCAGGGATCTGGAGTTGGTGGACGATGAGCAGTACGTGGCCAGCCTGAAGGTTGGTGATCACATCCCGGTTGCCGTACTGAAAGCCTGGGGTCATCCCGATGGGATCGTGGTCTCACTCAACAAAGGGTTGCAGCAGCAGGACTGGCTGAGGGCGCAGGCCATGCTGGAGAGCGAGGAGCTCGTTGAGGCCCAGGTGGTGGACTTGAACCGGGGGGGCGTGCTGGTCAGATTTGGCCGTCTGGACGGCTTTGTCCCGAACTCGCACCTGAATTCGATTCCTCGTGGGGTGCGCGGCAAACGCCTGAGGCAGGCCAAGCGCGAGCTGATCGGGCAGGATCTTTGGCTGATGGTCATCGAGGTGAACCAACGCCGTCGCCGGCTGGTCCTATCTCAGCGCGCGGCCGACCGGCACAGACGAGAGCAAGTGCTGGAGGAGCTGACCGAGGGCGATGTACGAGTTGGCGTTGTGCGCAACCTGGTCGACTTTGGCGCTTTCGTGGACCTGGGAGGTGTGGATGGCCTGATTCACATCTCTGAGCTGGATTGGTCGCACGTGACGCACCCCAGCGACGTGTTGAGCGTGGGCGACGAGGTCGAGGTATACGTCCTGGACGTGGACCGGGAGCGGGAGCGCATCGCGCTGAGCCGCAAGCGGATGCTCCCGGACCCCTGGAATCGAGTGGTACCCAATCTGCACGTGGGTGACGTCGTCGAGGGGACCGTCACAGGGACAGAGTCCTATGGTGTCTTTGTGGACGTCGGCCAGGGAGTGGAGGGTCTTCTGCACGTCTCGGAGATGGATCGCGGCGAGGCGACACTTGCCCAGATGAAGGCGGATTGTCGGGTTGCTGTGCGCATCTTGAACGTTGACCACTGGAAGCAACGGATCTCGCTCGGCCTGGAGAAGCTGGAGCCGTGTGGTTCTCCCCCGAAGGCGGACGGCGGCGACGATGAAGCCAGGGAGGTCCACCCCTCCACGAAGAGGACACACTGATGTGCCGTGTAGAGGCGGTGCGAATTGAATAGGAGCAGGATGGTCAAATTTATTGTGGATGAGAATAAGCCCTGGGCAGTGCCCTGGCGGGAAGTGCTGGAAGCGTTGCACGTCTCTGGCGACGATGGACTCGGCAGTTCGGAGGTCCAGAAGCGGCGCAGAGCGTACGGGCCCAATCGCCTGCGGGGCGCGGAGAGCAAGAATGCCTGGCGCATCCTGGTCGAGCAGTTCAAGAGCTTGATCGTGCTGCTGCTGGCTGTGGCCGCAGGCCTGTCCTTCGCCTTCGGCGAATGGGTAGAGGGTGTTGCTGTCGCCGTCGTGATCGCCATCAACACGGCGATCGGTTTCATCACCGAGCTCAAGGCAGTGCGCTCGATGGAGGCACTGCAACGTATGGGCAGTGTCGATGCCAAGGTACGCCGGGAGGGACAAGCAAAGGTCATTCCGGCGGAGAAGCTCGTACCGGGCGATATTGTCCTGCTGGCCGGTGGTGACGTCGTCACCGCTGACTTGCGCTTGATAGAGGCGTCGCGGCTGCAGGTCAACGAGTCGGCTCTCACCGGCGAATCGGTGCCGGTGGGCAAGGGGGTGAAGCCGGTCGCGGAGGGCGCCCCACTGGCCGAACGGTCGAGCATAGTCTTCAAGGGCACGGCGGTGACCCGGGGAGCGGGCGAAGGTGTCGTTGTCGCCACCGGAATGCAGACCGAGTTGGGCCGCATCTCCTCCTTGGTCGAGGAGGCAGAGGAAGAGGTCACGCCGCTGGAGAAGCGACTGAAGCAGTTGGGCCGCCGTCTGATCTGGGTGACATTGGGCATCGCGGCTCTGGTGATCGCGGCTGGCGTCGTGGCTGGCAAAGAGGTGCTGTTGATGGTCGAGGCAGGTATTGCCCTGGCGGTCGCCAGCGTGCCCGAAGGGCTACCGATCGTCGCCACGGTGGCGCTGGCGCGCGGCATGTGGCGCATGGCCAGGCGTAATGCACTGATCAACCATCTCTCTGCCGTTGAGACGCTAGGGGCGACGAACGTGATCCTCACGGACAAGACCGGTACGCTGACGGAGAATCAGATGACGGCGGTCCAAGTAGGTTTGGATGCAGGCCGGGTCGAGGTGGCCGGTGAGGGGCTCGAGACGACGGGGGAGTTTCTCCGTGACGGGGAGCGGATTGATCCTGCTGACGACCAGGCACTGTGGCACGCGCTGGAGGCCGGTGTTCTGTGCAACGATGCATCGTTGGGGCAGGGAGATGCCGCGGAGAAGAGAACGGCTGTCGGGGACCCGTTGGAGGTAGCGCTCCTGGTGATGGGCGCCAAGGCAGGACTGGAACGAGATCAACTCCTGGAGCGCAAGCCCGAGGTGCGGGAGGAGGCCTTCGATTCCGATTCCAAGATGATGGCTACCTTCCACGAAGAAGATGGCCGCTACCGTGTTGCCGTGAAAGGTGCGCTGGAGGCCGTGATTGAGGCCTCGCTACGGGTGTTGGCACCCGCAGGCGAACGCGATCTGGATGACGCGGAGCGCGAAGCTTGGCAGGAGCAGAACGCCCGCATGGCGCGCGAGGGGCTGCGGGTGCTGGCCGTTGCGACCAAGGTAGTGGACGATCCCGATGAAGCGCCCTATGAGGATTTGACCTTCCTGGGGTTGATCGGATTGCTGGACCCGCCGCGGGAGGAAGTGCGCCCAGCCATCGAGGCTGCTTTGGGAGCCGGCGTGCGGGTGGTGATGGTGACCGGTGATCAGCCTGCCACGGCAAGAAATGTGGCCCAGGCTGTGGGATTGGTGGAAGATCAAGATGCCGAGGCGATTCATGGGGCGGACCTCGAAGAGCCGGATCGTCTGACGCCGGAGGAGCGGCAGCGCGTGCTGCAAGCGCCGATCTTTGCGCGAGTCAGCCCCAAGCAAAAGCTCGATCTTATCGCTGCTCACCAGGACGAGGGGTACGTCGTGGCGATGACGGGCGACGGCGTGAACGATGCGCCAGCGTTGAAGAAGGCCGACATCGGTGTGGCTATGGGGCAGCGGGGTACGCAGGTGGCGCGGGAGGCCGCCGACATGGTGCTCCGGGATGATGCGTTCTCTACCATCGTCGTCGCCATTGAGCAGGGGCGGGCTATTTTCGGCAATATCCGCAAGTTCGTCCTGTACTTGCTTTCGTGCAACGTGGCCGAGGTGATGATCGTCGCGTTGGCCTCGATGGTCAACGCGCCACTGCCGATCCAACCGCTGCAGATTCTGTTTCTCAACCTGGTGACCGACGTGTTTCCTGCGTTGGCGCTGGGGATGGGGAAAGGGGATCCGACTGTTATGGACCGCCCGCCTCGCGATCCCCAGGAGCCGATTATGACTCGCCATCACTGGTTGGAGGTCGGAGGGTACGGGCTGGCGATAACGATCTCTGTGTTGGGAGGCTTTGCACTGGCGCTCACCCGATTGGGGATGAACGAGGCAAGGGCTGTCACGCTTTCGTTCTTGTCCCTGGCGCTGGCGCAACTGTGGCACGTCTTCAACATGCGAGATCGGGGAACGCATTTGATCAGGAACGACATCACCCGCAATCTCTACGTTTGGGGAGCGCTGGTGCTGTGTGTTGCCCTGCTGCTGGTGGCCGTCTACGTCCCAGGGCTAGCTCGCTTATTGGGCGTCGTCGATCCCGGGACTGGAGGATGGGCGCTGGCTCTGGGAATGAGCCTGGTGCCTTTGGTGATCGGGCAAACGCTGAAGCAGGTACGTGTAATTTGATGGAGGATAGGCAAAATGGCTATGGTGGATTTTCCGATAGAGTTTCGCAACGAGGTCGGCCTTCCGGCCAACGTCGAGGCCGAGATGAGAGCGGAGGTGGAGGGTCGGCTCCAGGACCTGCTGGAGGGGCATACGGACATGGTTGGCGCCGAGGTGGCCGTGGAGGAGCTGACCGGCGATACCACGCCTCATATGTACGAGGTACGGGTGGTGGTGTATATGCGACCCGAGAGCATCGTCGCTGTGGAGAAGCAAGAGACGGCCATAGGGGCGCTGAAGGGATCCCTAAGTGCGGTGGAGCGCCAGGTGCGTCAGTACCGGGAGAAACTGCGCGAACCCTGGAAACAACCATAAGTGATGATGCCCTTGGTGGAGGTGAGAGACATGTTAGACCATATACTTGTGCCTTTGGATGGGTCACGGATTGCGGAATGCGTGTTGCCTCACGCGGTAGCACTGGCGTGGGCCTTTGATGCCCGAGTTACGTTGCTGCGGGTGGTGGCACAGAATCGCACCGCTGGCCTGGGGCGGACGATCGATCCGCTGCGCTGGTACATGCGCAAGACCGAGGCAGAGTCGTATTTGGACAGCGTCGGGACGCGCTTGCACAAGGCAGGGATCCGGGCGCAAGAGGTCACGTTGGAAGGGCAAGCGGCAGATAGCATCATCGAATTCGCGCACGGGCACGGTGCTGAGCTGATCTTGCTAAGCAGCCATGGGCAGAGCGGTTTGAGCAAGTGGAACATCAGCAGCACCGTGCAGAAGGTGATCCTGCGCGCCTATATGCCGGTGATGATCGTGCGGGCTTATCGGATGGCGTCGGCCGACGCACGATCAATGTCGGCCGACGTTGATCGTGCGTCCGATGACCTTAGGGGCTTGCGCTATGAGCGAGTGTTGGTGCCGCTGGATGGTTCTCAGCGGGCTGAGTGCGTTCTGGCGCTGGCGTCCCGTCTGGCTTGCCGCCACGGTGCGCAGCTCCTATTGGCCCACGCGGTGGGCAAGCCCGAGACGCCCCGGCATACGCCCCTGACAGAGAAAGAAGCTAGACTGGTGGACCGCATCACGGAGTACAATCGGCTTGAGGCGACTACATACCTGGAGGATCTCAAAGATCGCCTCGAGTGCGACGTTCAGACACAATTGCTCGAGAGCGGGGACGCGGCGACAGCGCTTCACGACCTGGTCGAGCGGGAGAGTGTGGACCTGGTGGCCTTGAGCGCCCACGGCTATACCAGCACCACCAGGTGGCCTTACGGTAGCATCGCCCTGAACTTCATTGCGTATGGGACGACGCCGCTGCTGGTCATGCAGGACATGTCTCGCGAGGAACTGGAGCGGACACAGGCCGAAATGGCCGCCACGGAGTCGAAAGGACATTAGGGCGCCATCAGAATGGCGCCTTTTGAAAGCATGTTAGGGCGCCGTCAGAATGGCCCTTTGGAAGGGATGTTGGGGCGCCATCAGAATGGCCCTTTGGAAGAGATTCGGTGTTCCCTTCATATGGGAATGGCATCTACTGAAAGGATATTGTACGTGACAGATAGCAAGGCCAATGCTCGACCCAAAACGGCAGATCAGGTCGCTCGAGGAGCGGGTGTGACTGGAGCCGGACGGTTAGAGGCCAGCGCGTCTCAACTGGCCAAACGGCACGTTGTTTCAGAGCGTGCTGAGATAGGAGTTCCACTACTGGAGCGTTTGCCGGATATCGAGCGTTTGGTTCAATCTGCTTACGAGCGTTTCTTGCGGGCCTCTGAAGCCCAGGGCGTGCCATCTTATGCTGCTGAATGGCTGCTGGACAATTTTCACGTGGTGCGACAGACCTTGCGTCAGATTCGCGAGGACATGCCGGCAGGCTACTATCGTCGGCTCCCCAAACTGACCTCGGCTACCATGAGGGGTTTCCCGCGCATCTATGCGGTGGCTTGCGCGCTGATCCAGCACGACGACGGCCGTCTCGATCTCGACCGTGTGATGCGCTTTGTGCAATCTTATCAACAGGTTACACCGTTGACGATGGGAGAGCTATGGGCGCTGCCGACGATGCTCCGGCTGGGTCTACTGGAGCTCTTGGTCTGGGCTGTCGCTGATGCGCCCCAGAATCTGTCCACGGCCATCTCCCTGCCGGACGATCTGTCGAGCGATGACGTGGTGGCAAACTGTATCACCGGCCTGCATTTCCTGGCGACCCAGGATTGGGAGACATTCTTTGAAGACGTCAGCCTGGTGGAAGATGCGTTATCCTCCGATCCCGCCGGTATCTATGCCCGCATGGATTTTGAAACGCGAGACAGGTATCGTAAGGTAGTCGAGGAACTGGCTGGGGCTGCCGGGTCCAGCGCGCCATCGGAATGGCGCCTTGAGAAAAAGTATGGGGCGCCATCGGAATGGCGCCTTCAGAAAAAATATGGCGAGGAAGACGTGGCGCAGGCGGCTGTGGACTTGGCCCTAGAGCATTTTGCGGACGCGCAACCTGCGCGCGCGCACTCTGGGCGCGAGATGGTAGAAGCAGAGCTGTACGATGTCCCCCGCGTCGCTCACGTTGGTTTCTATCTGCTGGACGATGGTCGGAAGCAGCTTGAGGCACGGCTCAAGTACTCCCCCCCTTGGTACGTGCGCCTGCGCCGCTGGCTGCTAGATCATGCTTCACCGGCATATCTGGGGGCTATCGGCTTGTTGACGTTGGTGGTCGTGGCGGGCCTGGTTGGCTACGCTTCCGCTGCTGGCGGCACGCCTCTGCAACTGATTGCCGTGGCCCTGTTATCCCTGATATCGGCGTCGGCCATCGCCGTCAACCTGATCAACTGGATCGTCACCCACACGATGTCATCTCATCCCCTGCCCAAGATGGACTTTCGCCACGGTGTCCCGGCTGTATGTCGGACGATGGTGGTCATTCCTGGATTTCTGAGCAGTCAGAACGAGGTCGATTCACTCCTGCGGCAGTTGGAGCTTCACTATCTGAGCAATAGCGATCCCAACCTGTATTTCGCCCTGCTGACCGATTTCACCGACGGTCCACAGGAGTACATGGACCATGACGATGAGCTGCTCGAGCAGGCCAAAGCTGGGATTCGAGCCCTCAATAAGAAGTACAGCAGTGACTCTTCAGGATCCTCTCAACACAGAGGGAGCGGCCCCTTTTACCTCTTTCATCGCCGCCGGTTATGGAATTCTGGTGAGGATCAATGGATGGGGTGGGAGCGCAAACGCGGCAAGCTTGTGGAGTTCAATCGCCTCCTGAGGGGAGGTACTGCGACCTCCTTCATCGTCAAGCTTGGGGATCTCGATGTGCTGCCCGAGATACGATACGTCATCACGCTGGACGCGGATACCGTTCTGCCCCGCGACAGCGCGCGCCGCCTCGTGGCAACCCTGGCACATCCGCTGAATCGGGCCCAGTTTGGTCCCGATAGCGACCAGGTGACCGCTGGTTACACCGTGCTCCAGCCCAGGACAGAGGTCAAGCCAAGCAGCGCTAACCGCTCGCTGTTCTCGCGTATATTCTCTGGGGACGTCGGGTTGGACCTCTACACGCGCGCCGTCTCCGACGTATACCAGGATCTGTTTGGTGAAGGGAGCTACGTCGGCAAGGGCATCTACGATGTGGATGCGTTCGAGCGCAGCCTAGACGGGCGCGTGCCTGACAACGCGCTTCTGAGCCATGACCTGTTCGAGGGGATACATGGTCGCGCCGGATTGGTCACCGACGTGGTGCTGTACGAGGATTATCCGGCGGGTTGTCTCACGTACGAGCATCGACTGCACCGCTGGGTGCGTGGGGATTGGCAGCTTCTGCCGTGGTTGTTTCCACGCGTACCACACGCCGGCAAGGGCAAGATCCGCAATCCGCTCTCGCTTCTCGACCGCTGGAAGATCGTGGATAACATGCGACGCAGCCTGCTTCGTCCAGCCCTCGTGGCGCTCCTGGTCGCCGGTTGGCTGTGGCTGCCCGGATCTGCCTGGCTATGGACGCTGGTGGGCGCAGTAGCCCTTGCTGTCCCACTCGTGAGCGGTGTCATCGACAGGCTAGCCCGGCGACCCCAGTTGCCCTTGGGTGCGGCAATGCCCTCGCTGCGCGTCGAGGCACTGCGTTGGTTATTAGGGCTGGCCTTGTTACTCTACGAGGCCGTGCTGATGGGGGACGCCATCATTACAACCCTGGTGCGTCTCACCATCAGCCACAAGCGCCTGCTGCAATGGACGACCGCGGCGCACACGGCTCGATTGTTTGGCAGAACCAGGAAACTGGCCTTGAGTTGGCGGCGGATGCGGGTTGCGTCGTTTCTGGCACTTGCATTTGCTGCATCGATCGCGCTGCTCAATCGGGCGGCGCTGCCCGCGGCTGCTCCACTCCTGGTCGGTTGGTTGCTATCACCCTGGATCGCCCATCGGATCAGTATCATTGAGGTCAAGCAAGAGCCATCTCTTTCCGCCGGCCAGATTGGAAATCTGCGGTGCCTGGCCCGCCGCACCTGGTTCTACTTTGAGCGGTTCGTGGGCCCGGACGATCACTGGCTGCCACCGGATCATTTCCAGGAGCATCCGCGTGGGGTCGTCGCACACCGCACTTCGCCCACCAACGTAGGGCTGCTGCTGCTTTCCACGTTATCGGCCTATGAGCTGGGCTACATTGGCCCGATGGACTTGACGCTGCGGCTGCGCGCCGCGTTCGAGACGATGAGTGAACTTGAGCGGTACCGAGGACACTTTCTGAACTGGTACGATACGCGTACCTTGAAGCCTCTCTTGCCGCGCTACGTCTCGACCGTAGATAGCGGCAACCTGGCCGCTTGCTTGCTTGCCTTGCAGCAGGGTCTGCAGGCGATTTCCGATGGGCCCGTTTTGCGCTGGCAGCGCTGGCGTGGCCTGCTGGACACGCTGGACGTCTTGACGCAGGTATTGGGGGACCTTGAGGGAGATCGGTTTGAAGAGCAGGGCGATGCGCTGCATGCTCTTTTGTCCGATATCCACCAGCAGGTGTTAGCCGTACATGATGTGCCTGAACGGTGGTTCGATCTACTGGATCAGTTGTTGGGTGAGGATTGGCCGGAACTTGAACGGCGGTTGCTCGCATTGGTGGAGACTGCAGGTTCCGATTTGGACGTGGCAAGCCTGCGCGGCCTGCGCCTATGGTCCGAACAGGTCCGTCACCATCTGCTTAGCATGCAGAACGAGTTGGGGCTGTTCTTGCCGTGGCACCGCTCCCTGGAGCGAGTGCCGGTCCTCTTCGAGGACCCGCAATCCGAGATAACAGAGTTATGGAGGGAATTGGCCCATATACTGCGGGATATTCCCTCCTTGGACGGGATAGCCCAAGTTCGTCGGGCAGCTCAGGAACCTTTGCAACGGTTGAAGGGCCTGCTTGACGAGTCACAGGATGACCTGGTTCAGCAAGCACGTGCCTGGTGTGAGCAACTGGCCAAGGATCTGGATAGCGTCCACGCGATGGCGAAAAGCCTGTCAATCGGACTCCGAGATTTGGCTGACCGGACGATGCAGACCTTTGAGGCGATGGACTTCCGCTTCTTGTTCAATGCCCAGCGCCAGGTGTTTCACATCGGCTACGATCTTCGCTCTGGCGATCTGAGTGCCAACTACTACGATCTTCTGGCCTCCGAGGCCAGGATCGCGAGCCTGGTAGCGATTGCCAAGGGCGATGTGCCGCAAAGCCATTGGCTCCATATGAATCGTCCTCTAACCCAGGTAGATCGCACGCGGGCGCTTCTTTCGTGGAATGGCTCGATGTTTGAGTATTTGATGCCTCCCTTGTTGACGTACAGCTACGGGGGTACGCTCCTTTGTCAAACGTACCAGGCTGTCGTCGACTATCAGATCGACTACGCGCGTTCAAAGGGGGTGCCCTGGGGGATCTCCGAGTCGGGGTACTATCGCTTCGACAGGAGTAGCAACTACCAGTACCGGGGCTTTGGTGTGCCGGGGTTGGGCAGAAAGCGTGGTCTGGGGGACGACCTGGTGATCACACCCTATGCCTCCTTACTTGCTCTTTCGATTCGACCTCAGGCCGTGATGGATAATGTCGCCAGGCTCGTCGAGGAGCAGATGCTCGGCCACCACGGCTTCTACGAGGCGCTCGATTACACGCCTTCGCGGCTGCCGTTGGGGCAGGAGCGAGCCATCGTGCGTTCACACATGTCGCATCACCAGGGAATGATACTGCTGGGACTGACAAACTATCTTGAGGAAGAGATGATAGTGCGCTATTTCCACAGCCACCCTTTGATACAGAGTGTCGAGTTGCTGTTACAAGAGCAGATTCCCCAACACGCTCCGGTAGAAGACTTGCAGAGCGAGCCCATCGGTGGTGCCGGGGTTGTCCGTTCTGACGTGGACCTGAGGCCGTGGCGTGCCTCGACGGGAGCGCCGGTGCCGGACGTGCATCTTCTGTCCAATGGACAGTATGGCGTGCTGATCACCGCTGCCGGTGGGGGGTACAGCTATTACGCGCCGGACATCGCCAGTCCGATGCCGCACCGTGCGTCCGCGCAATCGCTGGCCCTCACCCGGTGGCGGGCCGATACCACGCTGGACGATTGGGGAACCTGGATCTATGTGCAGGATCGGACGAGTGGCGATCTGTGGTCGGCGACGTATCAGCCGACCGGTTCTCCGGCCAAAGACCAAGCCGACACTGACCGGGCGTCCGAGGTACTCTTTCACCCCCACAAGGCCGAGTTCTGGCGGCGGAATCACGGGGTCACGCTGCGCACCGAGATCGCCGTCTCCCCGGAAGACGACGTTGAGATACGGCGCCTCGTGCTCACGAACCACGAAGGCCGTCTCCGTCACCTTGCGCTGACCAGCTACGCCGAGGTGGTGCTTGCTCCCCAGGCCACCGACCGGCGGCACCCGGCCTTTAACAAGCTTTTTGTCGAAAGCGAGTATGTGCCGGAGGTGAATGGTCTGCTCTTCCACCGCCGTGCCCGCTCTGCGGATGAAGAGCCGCTCTATCTCGTGCATCTCGCGCTGTCGGAAGAACGGGACGATGGCGCCCCAGAGGGCCATTCTGATGGTGCGTTTGTCTACGAGACAGACCGCACGCGCTTTGTGGGGCGCGGCCGGACGCCGCGCTCCCCCGCGGCCCTGGCTGCAGGCAGCCGCTGGCTATCGGGCACCACGGGCGCCACGTTGGATCCGATTATGGCCTTGAGCCAGGAGGTCGAGCTGGAGCCGCATGGGGAGGCTCGCCTGGCCTACGTGACGCTGGTAGCAGGGTCGAGAGAGGATGCGTTGGACCTGGCGCGGCGGTATCGAGCGTGGCCCCGGATCGAACGCACTTTGGACCAGGCCGGTGCCCAGAGCGAGCGCGAACTGCGCCGGCTGGGACTCGACGCCGCCGAGCTGGAACGCTTTCAGAAGCTCCTCTCGGTTCTGCTCTATCCGCACGAGGCCCTGCGCGCTGACCGGCGTAAGCTGGAGCAGAACGAAAAAGGACAGTCTGGGTTGTGGCCGTATGCCATCTCCGGCGACCATCCAATCCTCCTGGTGCGGGTGAGCGCCGAGCAAGAGGTGGCGCTGGTGCAGGATTTGCTCCAGGCTCACGCGTATTGGCGCGATCGGCAGATCAAGGTGGACCTGGTGATCCTCAACCAGCGGGAGGAGGGCTACGACCAGGAGTTGCAGGGCCGGTTGAGCCGGTTGGTGAGCCGGATGGATAGCGAGAACTGGCTGAATCGGCCAGGAGGCATTTTCCTATTGCGGGCCGGGCAGGTGGGGAACGATGGGCAGGTACTGTTGGAGACGGCCGCCCGCGCTGTGTTGGATGGCGTCCAGGGCTCGTTGGCCGAGCAATTGAGCCCCCTGTACGAGCATCCGGCCCGTCTGCCGCGCTTCCGTGCGACGCGGCCCCAGGTCGCGCCAGCGACTTCACCCCAGGAAAGCGGCTACACGCCGCCGGTGGATCGTCCAACTGACTTGCTCTTCGACAATGGTCTGGGAGGGTTCAGCGCCGACGGCCGCGAGTACGTCATCTATTTGCAGCCGGATGAGTATACACGTCACAGTGCAAAGGGAAGCGCAGCGACTCCTTCGGATGTAGAGGGAAGCGCAGCGACCGCGGCCCCATGGGTTAACGTCGTTGCCAATCCCGAGTTTGGCTTTCTGGTCTCAGAGTCGGGCGCAGGCTTTACCTGGGCGGGCAACAGCGGCGAGAACCGGCTGACGCCCTGGCGCAATGATCCGGTCTCGGACCGGCCGGGCGAGGCACTCTATCTGCGGGATGAAGAAACGGCCCACGTATGGTCGCCCACGCCCTCACCAGCTCCGGCGGGGTCTCCCTACTTGATCCGCCACGGGGCGGGGTATACCACCTTCGAGCACAACAGTCACGGGCTTGAACAGCGGCTGCGTCTCTTCGCGGCAACTGATGCGCCGGTGAAGGTGATCCAGTTGCGTCTGAAGAATGGTTGGGATCGTGTGCGGCGCATTACGGCGACCTTCTATGCCGAGTGGGTGCTGGGCACCAGCCGCGACCTGACGCAGCAGTACGTCGTGCCCGAGTACGACGCAAAGAGCGGTGCGCTACTGGCCCGCAATGCTTACAGCGAAGAGTTTGGGGAGCGTGTGGCCTTCTTGGCCGCCAGCGAAGAATTGCACGGCCTGACGGCCGACCGGACAGAGTTCCTGGGGCGCAACGGGAGTGTGCGCCGTCCGGCTGCTCTGGAGCGCATTGGGCTTTCGGGCACAGTGCGAGCTGGACTCGATCCGTGCGCCGCTCTGCAGGTCCACCTGGACCTGCAACCCGGCGAGACGCGGGAGGTCGTCTTCTTGCTAGGCCAGGGTATGGACCGGAAGGAGGCCCTGGAGCTGGCTGGGCGGTTTCGCGACATCGACGAGGTGGCGCGATCGTGGGACGATGTGCGCCTGCTGTGGGACGATCTGCTGGGTACGGTCGCCGTGGAGACCCCCGATCCGGCGATGAATGTGCTGCTCAACCGCTGGTTGCTCTATCAAGCGCTTTCCTGTCGGGTATGGGCACGTTCAGCCTCTTATCAGTCGTCCGGAGCTTTTGGATTTCGTGACCAGTTGCAGGACGTGATGGCGCTGGTGCACGCCGTGCCATCAGAATGGCACCTTTTGAGAAGCTATGGGGCGCCGGAGGTGGCGCGGGAGCACATCCTGCGGGCGGCGCGCCACCAGTTCGAGGCCGGGGACGTGCTGCACTGGTGGCATCCGCCCTCAGGGCGCGGGGTGCGCACCCGGATCACCGACGATTTGCTTTGGTTGCCCTTTGTCACCGCGCATTACGTAGAGACCACCGGCGACGAGGCGATCCTGGACGAGGAGGTACCGTTCCGGGTGGGCGAACCCCTGGAGCCGGGCGAGCAGGAACGGTATGGCCACTATGGGATCACCGAGGACGTGTACACCCTCTACGAGCACTGTCGCCGTGCGTTGGAGAGAGG
>Ga0180437_10003835_pt1 | contig 21977 bp, 11 predicted proteins | sample SS_ome_4_FD_132410 | JGI IMG/M metagenome (GOLD analysis project Ga0180437, IMG submission 132410) | Hypersaline lake sediment archaeal communities from the Salton Sea, California, USA - SS_3_D_1 metaG | ecosystem: Environmental > Aquatic > Non-marine Saline and Alkaline > Hypersaline >...
CCGCGACAACCGCCCCGCCGCCGCGGACAGCATCTCCCGCACGGCCGCCTGGTCCGGCACGGCCAGCTCCGCCGCCGCCGTCGGCGTCGCCGCTCGCACGTCGGCGACCAGATCGCAGATCGTTGTGTCCACCTCGTGCCCGACGCCGCTGACGATCGGCGTGGCGGCCGCGTGAACCGCGCGGGCGACCACCTCCTCGTTGAAGGCCCACAGGTCCTCCAGGCTGCCCCCGCCGCGGGCGACGAGGATCGTGTCGATGCCCAGCCGCTCGGCGGCGGCGTCCAGCAGCCGCACCGCCTCGGCGATCTGAGCGGCCGCTCCCTCGCCCTGCACCGGCGAGGGCATCAGGTAGACGGTGGCGGCCGGCCAGCGGCGGCGCAGCGTCCGCCGGATGTCGCGGACGGCCGCACCCGTCGGGCTGGTCACCACGCCGATCGCCCGGGGGAATTGCGGGATCGGCCGCTTCGCCGACGGGTCGAACAGCCCCTCCCGCTGGAGCTTCTCCCTCAACTGCCGAAACGCCAGCTCCAGCGCCCCGGCGCCCTTGGGCGTCATCCGCTCGACGTAGAGCTGAAGCTGCCCCCGCACGTCGTAGACGTCCACGCGCCCCTCGGCGACCACCTCCAGCCCGTCGGACGGATCGAACTTCACCCGCTCGGCCGACGAGCGGAACATCACCGCGTCCAGCGACGCGCCCGCGTCCTTCAGCCGGAAATACCAGTGACCCGACGAGTGCCGCTTGAAGTTGCTCAGCTCCCCCACCACCGCCACGCGCCGCGGAAACTCCGCCGCCAGCGCGTCCTTGATCCGCCCGACCAGCGCCGAGACGGTCAGCGGCGCCCGGCCGTCGGCGCCGGCCGCGGCCGCGACCTCCGCGGTGACGTCCTTGCCGACGTCCGGCCCGCCGCGCGGACCGCGGGCCTTGCTCGGATCGAACTCGAAAAACGGATTCCGCCTCGCACTCATCGCGCGAAGCATTGTACCCCGCGGGTGTCGGCGGACAAGCGGTCGATGGCCCAGTCGATCGCGCCGGCCAACTCCGGCCGGCGGGCGCGGAGGCGTTTGAGAGCCGTCTGAAGGGCCGGCGCGTCGTCCCGCCCGGCGGAGTTGCCCGCCGCGATGACGGCGTTTCGCAGCATCATCGCCCACGACGCCCGACGGGCGGCCGAGCCGCGCGTGGCCAGGTCCCAGTCCGGCTCGGACCACTCGAGCACGTCGGCCAGCGAGGCTCCGCCCAGAGGCGCCTCGCCGGCCCGAAGCTCCGGGTCGCCCGGCGGTGCGCCGCGGTTGTGCGGACACGCCTCCTGACACGCGTCGCAGCCGATCAGCCGCCGGCCCATCCGCGGCCAGAGCTCCGCGTCGATCGCCCCGGCGTGCTCGACGGTGAGGTAGCTGACGCACCGCCGCGCGTCGAGGCCGGCCTCGCCCAGCGCGCCGGTCGGACAGGCCGCAACGCACGCCCCGCAGCCGTCGCAGCCCTCGGCCGACGGGCGATCGGGGGTCAGCGGGAGGTTGCTCACGATCTCGCAGAGGAAGACGTAGCTGCCGAGCCCGGCGACGGTCAGGCAGCGATTGCGCCCGATCCACCCGATCCCCGCGGCCCGCGCGAGGCCCCGCTCCAGCAGCGGCGCCGAATCGACGAACGCCCGACCCTCGAAGGTCGCCTCGAGCCGCCGCAGGCGGCCGATCAGCGCGCGGCATCGCCGCTTGAGCACCTTGTGGTAGTCGCGCCCGCGGGCGTACCGGGCGAGGCCCGGCTCGCCGTTCGGGTCGCCCTCGCCCGGCGCGTAGCCGGCGGCCAGGCAGATCACGCTCCGCGCGCCGTCGACGAGCCGGTCCGGGCGGAGGCGCTTCTCGACGTTGCGCGCGAGGTAGCCCATCGAGGCGTGCATCCCCCGACCGACCCACCGGCGGAACCGCCCCCCGTCGTCCACCGCCCCCGCCGCCGCAATGCCCACCCGCGCAAAGCCCGCCTGTCCCGCAAGCTCCTTCACCCGGCGCGTCAGCTCGTCGGCGGATCCCATCGAGGAAGTGTACCACCTTCTCGCCGAGCCCCCAAACGCCCCGCCTTACTTCTTCAGCAGCCGCGCCGCGACGATGTCCACGTGATCGGCGAACCCCAACCCGTCGGCGCCGAAGCCCACGCGGAGGACAAACGTCTTCGCGCCCGCCACGTTCAGGCGGATCGCCTTCGCCGCCTCCTTGCCCGTCAGGCGGACCGGCTTGCCCAGCGGCTTGCCGTCGGCCAGGAAGGTGATCGTCGCGTCCCCGTTCGGCCGGACCTCGTCGTCGATGCCCACCGTCGCCACGAACGTCTTGAACCGCCCGCCCAGCTCGTACGTCAGCTCGCAGAAGCTGTGCACGCCCAACCCGCTGCGGTACGTCCGCCCCCCCAACCGCAGCGGCTTGCCCGAGACCGCCTTGTCCACGCGGTGCTCGAAAACCGTCCCGAAGTAGCCGTACTCCTTCACCGACGACGGCTCCAGCTCGGTCAGCCGAACCACGTCCGCCGACGCCAGCCGAATCGCCGCCACGTTCGCCGCCGATACGCTCTGCTTGCCCACAGACGGCGAATCGACCGTCACCGTATCGCCCGACATCGCCAGCGAGGTGAACTGGAGCATCGACCCGTCCGCGCCGACCAGCACGCCCTTCCGCGCCGGCAGCTCGGCCGCCACGGCGGCCAGGCGGATCATCATCACGTTCTCGCGGGCGATCGTCTGTTTCTTGCCCTTCCACTGGAAGAGGATCTTCCCGGCCTCGATCCCCTCGAGCACGCCGTCGACGGCCAGCGGCTCCTTGCCCGGCCGGCGCACCAGCAGGCAGTCGCCGCTGGTCTTCGGCAGCCGGGTCCGCCGGTACAGCTTCTCCAGGTCCCGCGCGCTGACGGTGGCGGCGGGCAGGTAGAGCACCTTCGCCAGCTCCATCGCGATCTCGCCGCGCCCGAACAGGGCGCAGGCGAAGCGGAGGCGTCCGGCCTCGCCGTCGAAGCTGACCCCCGTCACCGACAGCCGGTCCCCCGCCGCCGTGACGAGCACGGCCCGCCCGGTGGCGGCCAGCAGGTCCCGCGGCTCGGCCAGGAGGATCTCGGCGACCTGGGCGGCCGGCAGGGCCTGCCTTCCCTTGTCGGTCTTGACCACGACCTGCGCGTCGGTGACGGCGACGAGCGCGCCGGTGAGCACGCGCGCGTCGGTGGTCTCAACACGCGCCTTGCCCGCGCCGGCCGCCACGGCCGACGCCAGAGCCCCGATCACCATCACGCCCAGCGTCGCTCGCACCAACGGTCCGCCCTGTTACTCGGAGCCGCCCTCGGCGACCCTCGCGCGGTACTTGCCGATGATCGTCCGATACCGTTCCGACATGACCTTCTTCCGGAGCTGCTCGAGCCTCTGCCGCTCGCGCGGGGGCAGGTTCGCCCAGTCGCCCGACTCGGCGCCGCTGTGGGTCTGGCTCCGCTTCGTCGGGCGGGCCACCGCGCCCGGAACCACCGCGCTGACCTGCGCCGGGTTTGACGGCTGCCGAGTGCCCTGCGGACTGCCCTGCTTGCCCTGCCCGCTGGCCTGTCCCTGCCCGTCCTTCTTCTGGCCCTTCTTGTTGTCCTTCTTCTGGCTGGGATTCTGGCTCTGCCCGCTTCGCTGCTGCTCCTCGGCCGTCTTGATCAGGTCGGTGATCACCGCCACGATCTGATCTTCCTTCTTCTGCGTGTCCTTCCCGCTGTCGCCGGCGTCGAGGCGTTTCTTGACCTCGCCCATCCCTCCGGCCGCCCAGCCCAGCGGGTCCGTGCGGAACGCGTCGTACTCCTTCAGCTTCTTCGTCACCGCGTCCAGCGTGTCCGCGTCGAGCGTCAGCCCGTAGTTCCGCAGCGCGTAGTCGTACATCTGCGAGGCGTAGGTGAACCGGTCCAACGCGTCGTAGATCCGCGCCGACTCCATCGCCGCCGCCGCCGCGAAGCTGATCCGGTCCTCCATCCCCACCAGGATCTTCTGGTAGGCGTCCACGGCGTCGTAGCGCTTCTTGTCCGCCGCCAGGGCGCGGGCGTACAGCATGTACCGCGCCGCGCTGCGATACGTCGCCTCCTCCGCGTTCAGGTCCTTCTTGATCGCCTCCGCCGCCTCGGCGTGCTTCTTCGCCGACATCAGCTTCGCCGCACGACCCAGCCGGAGGTCCACCTGAGCGAAGGCCCGCAGAATCCGGTCGATGTTGTCCTTCTGCGTGTTCTTCGGCTTCGCCTCGAGGATCTCGATCGCCTTGTCGATGTCGTCCGGATCGCTCAGCAGATCGTCCTTGATCTCCGCGGCCGCCTGGGCGCGCTCGACGGTCAGCCGGCTCTCGATGGCCGTCTGGATCAGCTTCTGGATGTCCTCCGTGCTCATGTTCTCCAGCAGCTCGGCGAGGTCTTCCTCCGCCGCCGCCGCCGTGTTCGCGTCGCTCGCCTCCGCGCCCGTCAGGCCGAGCTTGCTCAACTCGTCGTCAACGACCGACGCCGCCTCGTCGCCCTGCCCATACGCCCCGGTGACCGGCAGGCACAACAGACCCGCCGCCACCGCCGTCCACAACGTCATTCGTAGCGCGCTCATCGATTCGCTCCCGGCCCGATCACATGCCCGCGGGCCTGCGCATCATCTTTTCCTTGAGGCTCTCGGCCATCTTCCGCACCGACTCCTGACGCTCGCCCAGCTTCTTGTGCTCGGCGGCCGCCTTCTCGCCGGCCACCAGCTTCGCCTCCTGCTGCTTGTTCAGCAGACGCGTCCGCCGGTTGATGCCCAACTGGAGCGTGCGGAGCATCTTCAGCTCGGCGATCGGGGGCACCAGCGGCTGCTTGCCGCCCCCGCCCTGGCACTGCCCGCCGCCGCCCTGCTGCTTGCGGCGGCGCTCGGCCAGCTCCTTCCGGATCGCGTCGATCATCTCCTGGAGGCTCCGCTCGATCTCCTGCTGGAGCCCCTGGGCGAACGGTCCGGCGTCCTGCTTGCTCAGCAGCTTCTGCACGTCCTGGAGGTCGCCGCGCACCTCGCGGAGCACCTCCGGGAAGACCACCGTATTGCCCTCCTTCAGCAGCATGTCGCGGATCCGCTTGACGTCCTCGGCAAGCCGGCCCTCCCCGTTGGACATCTCCGCCAGCTTCAACTGCTCCGGGCGGCGGTAGTGGGGCTTCTTCGCCGCCCGGTGGCCGTGAATCACCTTCGTCGACGCGCTGATCTTCACCTGCCGATCGAGGATCTTCTGGAGGAGCTGGTCGATCTTGGCCAACTGCTCGGCCTGGGCGATCTCCTGCTCCTGCTCGATCGCCTCGGCCAGCTCCTCGCGGGCCTTCTGGAGGTCCTCGATGGCCTTCTTCTGGTCCTCGTTGGCCTCGCCCGCCTTGCCCTGGCCGAGCTGCTTCGAGGCGCTGTTCATCGACTTCGACGCCGAGGAGACCGACGGCTGGCCGGGCGTCTTGTCCTGATCGCCCATCTGCTTGCCGAGCTTCTCCGCCCGGTCGGCCAGCTCGCCCTGCTCGCCGGCCTGCTTGTCCATCGGCTTGGCCGCCTTCTCTTCGATGCGGCGCTTCAGCTCGCCGATCTTGTACTTCTGGTCCTCCAACTCCGCGAGGGCCTTCTTCTGCTGCTCCACCGCCGGCTCGCGCCGACGGTCCCCGAGTTCCTGAGCCGCCTTCTTCATGTGCTCAGACGCCTTGCTCAGGTTGCCCCCACAGCAGGACTCGCCGCTCTTGCCACTCTTGCCACTCTTGCCGCTCTTGCCGCTCTTGCCGCTCTTGCCGGACTTGCCCGGATCGCTCGCCGACGGCTTGCCGTCCGGCCCCAACCCGGCCTCTTTCTCCAGCTTGTTGACCTCGTCGGCAAGCTCGGCCGTCTCCTTGCCCAACTGGTCCTGCTCGCCCGACAGGCGGTCGGCCGTGTTGTCGTCGGTCTTCGACCCGATCGCGTCGTCGAGGGCCTTCTCGGCCCGCTTGAGGTCGGCAATCGCCTGCGTCTGCGGGTCGCCCGCGCCGCTCGGGTCGCTCTTGCCCAGCGAATCGGCGGCCTTCTTCATCTCCCCGACCGCCTGCTTGACGCTCTCGGCGGCCGCCGAAAGCTTCTTGCCCGTCTCGCCGCGGCCGGCCTTGCCCGCCGCCGCGCCGATCCGGCCGCCCAGCTTGCCCGTCTGACCGGCCAACTGGCCCTGGAGCTTGCCCGTCACCGGCAGCTTGTCGATCGGCGAGGCCGCCGCCGCGCCCTTCAGCGCCGTCTGCCGCTCGATCGCCTGCCTCACCGCTCGCCGGAACGCCAGCAGGTCCTGCACGTCCGGGTCGGTGTCGGGCAGCTTGCCCGTCCGGTCCTTCAGCTTCTTTTGCCTGGCGACAATGTCCTTCACCCGCGAGGCCAGCTCGTCGGCCTTCCTGGCGAACTGCCCGCGCTTCGAGGCGAGGTTCGACTGCCGCTCCAACGGCTTCTGCCGCGCCAGCAGCCCGTCGATCTTCCCGAGGAACTCCTTCCACTTGCGAATCCGCTCGAGCCGCTCGTCGAGGTCGAGGATGCCGTGGCGGAGCATCTGGAGGACCTTCTTCAGCTCGGCGACGACCTCGGTCTCCGTGCTTGCCGCCGCCGAGGCCAGGCCTTCCGACAGGTACCGCGCAACCTTCTCCATGTCCTCGGCGATGAACGCCCGCTGGGCCTGGCTGACCGCCTCGCGAAGCACCTTCGCCGTCTGCGGCTCGGTCTTCTCCAGCAGGTCGGCCACCTCCACCATCTTCGTGGTCAGCTTCTCGAACTGCTGCTTGGTGAACCGCTGCTGCGCGACGTCCTCGGCGTGCTTGACCGCCGGGCGGACCGTCGCCTCGTCCGCCCCGCCGCTCTGGCCCGCCGCCAGCGGCACCAGCGCCACGGCCAACACCGCCAAGCCCCACAACGCCTTTCCACTTGCCTGTCGCATGATCCTCTCCTCCCCCGCGGGGGCTAGCGTTTGTCCGCGCCGGCCGGCTGCGTACTCGGGTCGAAAAGCCTGCCGACCTCCGCTTCTTCTTTCTTCTTTATCGACTTGAGCAACTGCTCGGACCACTTGATGATAACCTGGAGCTTGCTGGCCAGCTCCTGCTTGCTCTCGAGCTTCTTCATCCGCTGGAGGATCTCGGCCATCCGGACGAGCAGGTCGGCCTGGATCTCCTCGATGGTGTCGGCCTGCTGCTTCAGCTCACCCGGCCGATCGACGGACTTCGTCGCGTGGATCGCGGCGGTGACCTTTCGGATCGGCTCGGTCAGCTCTCTGAGGGGTTGGACGATCCCGTCGCGGATTTGTTCGCGCTCCGTCTGGGTCGCGAGGCGATTGTTTTTCATCTCCTCGACGATGGCCGCCAACGCGTCGGCGGCCTTCGCGACCTCGGCGCCCACGCCGCTTTGCTGCCCCGCGGAGGAGGCGAGCAGCCGGCGCGACTCGGGGGTGATCTCGCCGCCGGCGAACACCAGCACCGCCGCGGCCGTCTTCGCCCTCGCCGCCTCCTGAAGCGCCATCGCCTGCACGAACTCCAGCCGGATCTCCTTCTGCCGCCGCACGTACTCGTCCAGCAGCTCCTCCGCCTTGACGACGCGGAAGCTCAGCATGCTCCCGACGCCGACGTTCGGCCCGCCGAAGCTGCCCGGCAGCGTGTCGGTCGACCGGACGCCCACGTGGAGGCTCGCGCCGGGGCTCAGCTTCAGCGGCTCGATGTCCACCTCGTGACGGCAGGCCAGCGTCTCGCGGACGTCCACCGGAAACTCGATCGCCATCCGCGTCGTGTCCTTGGCCGTCGGCGCGCCGCGGACGAGCACCTCCGCCGACGCCAGGCCCCAGTCGTCCTTGATCTTCAGCAGCAGCGGGATCACCGCGCGAGGCGAGATCCGGATGCCGATGCCCGTCTTCTTCGTGTCCACCGTCGGCGCGTGATCCGGGCGGATCTGCACGACGTACTTCGCGCCCCGCCGGTTCGTGTGCCCGTCCGTGTCCGTCAACGCGAACTGAAGCACCCGGGCGGCCGGGCGGTTCTCGCCCGAGATCTCGAAGAAACCCGCGTACTGCCTCTCGACGACCTTCACCTGCTCGCCCTCGCGGACCGTGTGTGGGCGCATCTCCGCGACCGGCTGCCCGTCGAGCATGATCCGCGCCGACGACAGCGGCTTGTTGGACGTGGCGAGCACGGCCACGTCGGCGCCGACCGGCACGGCCAGCGCGCCCGCCGAGCCGTCGAACCGGTCCGGCTGGGCCCGCTTGGTGTAGTTGGGGTACTTGACGGTGAACGCCACCCTACGCAGCGCCGGCGGGTCGATCACGCGGACCTTGTGCGTGTCGTAGTCGTCCACCTCCTCGCGGCGGTCGTCGCCGCCGGTGACGTAGAAGCTGAACTCCTCCGGCACGGCGGGGAAGACCTTCACGAACCGCCGCGGGTGCTCCGGGTCGGCGTCGATCCGCTCCTCGGTCCCGCCGATGGAGGGGTATCTCGCGTGGAGCGTCACGTGGGGGGGCTCCTCGAGGCTTTCGGGGTCGACCTCGATGACGACGGCCAGATCGTCGCCTCGCAGGACGGTGAAGTGCGGCCCGCCCTGGACGGTCAGGTACGTCGTCTGCGGCCAGGGGATCTCGGCGAACAGGACGTTCCGCATGAACCACCGGCCCAGCACGTCGGACTGCCACAGCCCGAAGCCCCCCAGCACCGCCGCCGCGCACGCCGCCGCCGCCCACGTCCGCACCATCCCACGATGGGCCACCACGTCCGTGAACCGCAGCGAGGCGGCCATCGCGTTGGCCTCGGCCGCCATCCGCGCGACCATCGCCCCGCTGATGCCGTGCTCCTCGTAGTCGCCGCGCCGGCTGAACTGGATCGCCCCGATCAGCCGGTCGCCCAACTGCCCGAACCGCTTCTCGACCAGCAGGGCCAGGTCGGGCGAGTCCATCCTCACCGACAGCGGGCGGATCAGCTCCCGCCAGACCACCACCAGCACGCCGAGGCCCGCCAGGGACATCACCAGCCCCCGCAGCGGGCGCTCGAGCCGGAAGAAGTAGTCCAGCCCCAGCGTCACGAACACCACCACCACCAGCACCAGCAGCAGCCAGGCCAGCCCCTCCAGCAGCAGCCGCGACGAGATCGCGCGGCGCAGGGCCCCCAGCTTCGAGCGAATCTCGCGGCGCAGCAGTTGTTCTTCTCTCGGCGGCATGTTCACCTTCCGCTATTGTAACGTCACGCCATGTTGTTTTTCTTCCGCACAATCCACTCGACCGTCAGCAGCAGGCAGATCAGCAGCAGCGTCAGGTTCGAGTCCCACAGTTCCCAGGGCACTTCCCGCACGGCCGTCTTCCGGTCCGACGGGATCAGCCGGGCCAGCTCGTCCACCTCGTGGATCCGCAGGAAGTACTCCGGCCTCGAGGCGACGTTCTCCATCGCGGCCCGGTCGGCCTCCGTGCGGGCGGCCTCGGCCTTCGGCAGCTCGATGCGGATCGTCTTCGACTGCACCTTCTCCTTGGCCATCGGGTCGTTCTTCAGGGCCGTCAGCTCGAACGTGCCCGTCCGGTCGGCGCGGAGGGTGGCCTTGTATCGCCCGGGCTGGTCCTCGACGGCCTTCAGCTCGATCGTCCGGCTCCGGCCCGTCTTCTTGTCGATCATCTCCACGTCGAACGTCGGCGTGGTCAGGGGCACGAACTTCTCGTCGTAGGCCTCCGCCTCGATCGTGATCCGCTGCCCGGCCGAAAAGCGGTCGCCCCCCGCCGTGATCACCACGTGCCTTGCCCGCAGCGTCGCGAGGTAGCGCACGACGTTCGACCAGAACAGGCGGTGGTAGTGCCCGTCGCGGATGAACCGCCACCGCCACGTGGCGTCGAAACCGACGTAGAGCGTCCGCCCCATGCCGAACGGCTGGGCGACGATCAGCGGCTCGGGCTCGTTGCGCGACGTCCGCCGCAGCGGGTTGCTGCTGACCGCCAGCGTCCGGGCCAGCGGCTTGACCCGCAGCACCGGGTGCGACCAGTAGATCCCGGGCAGTGCCAGCCAGACGTTCTTGCTCTCGGCCCCCGTCCCGCCGAGGCGCGTGACCGGATGGTCCGCGCCGTACGACGTGATCCGCACCGGCCAGGCCTCCGGACGCTCCCGCCCGATCCGCTGGAGGATGTCCGACGTGTTGGCCGCCAGCACCACCGGGAGCATCACCGTCAGCGGCTCGTACGGGCCCTTCGACTGGAGCACCGGGGCCGAGTACTTGTTGCCCGCGACGTAGCACAGCCCCCCGCCGTGACGCTCGACGAACGTCCGGAGGAACCCCGCGAACTTGCCGTCGAAACCCTCCAGCGTCGGCTGAGGGTCGTAGAGGATCACCACGTCGTAGCCCGGGTGTGGCTTCCCGCCGGGCGAGCCGACCAACTGGTCCAGCGCGTTCGGCAGGCGGTCGAGCTTCATGCCCGTCGAGGACGACTGGTTCAGCTCCTTGGCGGCGTTCTGCTGCCAGACACTCAGCCGGTACAGCTCCGGCTGCCGCAGCAGGAAGTTGCGCACGTACTGGAACTCCCACCCCGCGTCGCCGCTGATCAGCAGGACCTTGACCTTCTCGTCGGAGACCTTGACGGGCGCGTCGGCGGAGTTGTCCTCCGTGTTCTCCTCGTCCCCGCGCGGCTCGACGTAGGCGCGGTAGACGAACTGCCCGATCTGATCCGGCTCGAGCTGGAAGCTGACCGTCTGGACCCCCTGGCTGCGCCCGTCTTCCGACCCCGACGGGCCGGAGGGGCCCTCCGGCGACTCGCCGTTCAGCGTCACCGTCTTGTCCAGCCCCGTCTCGTCCCACTGCTGCTGGTCCTCGGCGCGGCGGAGCAGCTTGACCGTGACGGCCTGCCCCGCGAGGTTGCGGTGGGCCACGATCGCCGTCAGCTCCGTCCGCGCCGCGCGCCGCACCTCCCGCGGCGCCTGGAGGCCCGTGACCGTCACGTTCTTCGGCGGCGTCGGGTCGCCCACCAGCACCGAGAACATCCGCACCCGACGCTGGGCCGCGTATGCCACCGCGTCGGACAGCTCCCCCGCGCTGCTGCCCGTCATCTGACCGTCGCTGACCAGCACGATCCCCGACAGCCGCTGACCGATGGCGCTCTCGATGGCGTCCCGAATGGCCGCCGGCAGGTGCGTCTCGTACCCCCTCGCCGACAGGCGGCTCAGCATCTGCTCGATCCGCCGCTGGGCCCCCGCCTGCATCGTCGCCGGCGAGTCGCCCTCCCCCGGCTCCGTCGGATTGCCCAGCCGACCGACCAGCCGCGTGTACGACTCCTGCCCCGGCCGGTCCGTCGAAAAACGCAGCAGCGTCAGCGGGTGATCCTTCGCCAGGCGGCTGAGCACCCCCTGCTGGCGGCCCAGCGCCCGGGTCAGCAGGTCCCGTCGCGACCACGTGGCGAGCTGGTCCGGCTCGGTGCCGACGAACCCCGCCACCCGGTTCCGCTCGTTCGCGTCGGCGTAGCGGTCCGTGAAGGACATCGATCGGCTGTCGTCGATCAGCACGAGCACACCGGAGTAGAGGGTCCGGGTGAACCGCAGGACCACGGCGGGCCGGAACAGCACGGCCAGCACGAGCAGGCAGACGAGGATCCGCACCGCGCCAAGGAATCCCTTCGCCCCCGCCGGGCTCGCCCCCTCCCGCCGGTAGCTGCGCACGATCAGGTAGACCATCGCGAGGAACACCACGATCAGCGCGAGGTTCACGTAGTTGCCGTACTCCGCCACGAAGCCGAAGTGCCAGTTGCCCTCGTCGACCAGCTCGGTCGGGTCAGAGCCCAACAGCCATTTCAGGAGCTTTTCCATGTGTTGTCTTGTCGTTCGGGATTCGCGCGGCCGCGGGGGCCGCTTCTTCAATTGGGTTTTCGATATCCGTCATTCGGCCTTCGCGGCGGACGTCGGTCCGCGGCGCGGCGCTCTACCGGCCCGGCCTCTTCTTCTCCTCGGCCGCCGGGTAATGGCCGAACCGCTGCCCGAGGAACGTCTCGGCCGCCAGCAGGACCGCGAGGATCGCCAGCGCCCAGGTCCAGTACTCCTGCTTCTGCTCGACGTCGACGGCGTCGGACGTGCCGCTTTCGGTCCGGTCGAAGTACTCGAACTGCTCGCCGCCGAAGGCCGCCGCGACGGCCGGCTGACGCCCCGGCGTCAGGTCCCCCTCGGCCGGGTCCGCCGTCCGGGTGAACAACACCTGCCGCTTCGTCCCGTCCGGCAGGGCCAGCTCCAGCTCGTAGCCGCCCGCGTGGTCGGCCCGGTCGTACCGCAGCGACGGGCGGGGCGTCTTGCCCGCCGCCACGGCGGCCGTGGAGGGCCGGACCGGCACGAGCGGGACCAGCGGGTCCTGCGGGTGGCGCGGCGTCTTCAGCGAGGCCGTCGCGTCCCGCAGGCCCTCGGGCAGCCTGTAGGCGATCGGCTCGCCGACCAGGCCCCACAGGCTCCGCCCCCGCCGCCGCGCCAGCGACCGCAGCATGTCGTGCAGCACCGCGACGTACGTGCCGTTCTCGTCGGCCGGCCAGTCGTTCCAACGCATCGACGCCGTCGAGTAGAAGACCATCACCGTCCCCGCGCCGATCTGCCTCGAGACGATCGCGGCGGAGTTGTCCTCGTCGGCGAACCGCGCGAGCACGCGGGGGGCCTTGACGTCCGGGCGGCTCGGCGGGGCGGCCACCGGGTTCGTGCCCGTCAACGCGTAGAACCGGATGAACCGCGTCGGGTCGATGCCCGCGGCGAGGTAGCTCCGGAAGACCGCCGTCGACTCGTGGGCCGCGATGCTCCGCGGGTCCAGACGGTAAAACGCCTCGCGCTTCGACGGGTCGCCCCGCCGAGGGCCCAGGCGAAACGGGCTCAGCCCCGAGCCCTCGGCGTACATCGGCCCGTTGTAGAACGTCGGGTTCACCCGGTCGCCCGTGAAGATCACCAGCCCCCCGCCCTCGCGGACGTACTCCGTCAGCGCCTCGACCTGAGGCCACGTCGCCGTCCCGTTGCCGTCCAGCGAGATCGGCAGCTCGCCGACGTTCAGCAAAGCCACCAGGTCCTGGTCGGCCAGCGGGGTCTCCGGCAGCGAGGTCGGCGAGATCACCTCGACCTTCGCCCCCGCGCTGCCGTTGCGGTCCGGGTCCAGCGAGTAGAGAAAGAAGAACGACTCGCTCTCGGGCGGGTCCGACAGGTCCAGCCGCCCGTCGACCGCCAGCACCTTGATCGCGTCGCGGACGTCGATCGCCAGGTGGGCCGAGTTGTCGCCCGGCAGCTCGTCGGCGGGCAGTTCGGCCGTCAACGCCGCGGCGCCCGCGTGCGGGCAGCGGAACTCGAACTCCAGCGGGGCCGTCGAGCGGCGCTCGATTCGCGGGATCACGCCGGCGGGCAGCTCGACGGACTGGATGCCCTCCGGCGCGACGAACCGCGCCCGCAACTGCACCTCCACGTCCTTCGCCGGCTGGTCCCCCCGGTTGCGGACCTCCACCCGGGTCCGCGCAGGGACCTTCGCCACCGCGTACTTGTCCACCAGCTCCATCGACTCGATCGTCAGGTTCGTCGTCGCGTCGCGGCCGAAGTCCATCGCCACGACCTCGACCTCCAGCTTCCGCAGCTCGTCAAACTCCTTGCGGAGGCTGCCCGACTCGTCCGTCGACGCCAGGTCCACCTGCCGAAAATCGCTGTAGACGTACAGCCGGCGGGTGATCGACTTGTCCGACTCGAACACCCGCGCCGCGGCCGACAGCGTCTCGCTCCACTGCGCGCGCCGGTCCGAGGGCGTCAGCCCGCGCAGGCGCGCCATCAGGGGGTCCTTCTCCGGGTTCACCGTCGGCGCCAGAAACGGCTCGTCGCGGTCGCCCGAGCTCGTCAGCAGGATCGCCACCTGGTCGCCTTCCGACAGCCGCTCGATCTCGGCCATCATGTCCATCATGGCCGCCGACAGGATCGTCCCCGCGCCGACCCGCTGGCCCATCGAGTAGCTGTCGTCGAGGACGAAGACGGCCGTCTGGCTCTCGGCCCCGCCGGGCAGGACGGTCATCGCGCGGCATCCGGTGAACCGCGCCAGCGCGATCGCCAGCACCAGCAGCACGAGGCACCGCAGGGCCAGCAGGATCAGCTCCTCGATCCGCAGCCGCCTGCGGTTGCGGCGGACGCTCTCCAGCAGAAACTGCATCGCCGCCCAGTCCATCAGCCGAAACCGCCGCCGGTTCAGGATATGGATGACGATCGGCACGGAGACGGCCCCCAGGCCGGTCAGGAACACCGCGGGATGTAAGAACGGCAGTGTTGGCATATCATTTCACCACAGAGGCACGGGGGCCTCAGAGACCAATGGGTCGCGCCGAGGCAATCCGAGCGACCTCGCAATAACGAATGACGAAACCCGAATGCCAAACCAATGCCGAATCACGAATGGCGAAGCCACCCGTGCTCGACGTCGCGCCTGGACTTGTCCTCTCTTATTCAGCATTCGGGATTCGTGATTGATTCGTCATTCGGACTTCAGCATTCGTCATTCCCGGGGCCGCCCGTGCAGTTCGGTTGTGCGCGGCGCCCGAAAACACCATGGTTCGGTCATCTCTTCGCCCCCGTCTTCCGCGTCGCCGCCGCGCGGGCCGCCAGAAAGGCCAGCAGCGCCGCGTCGAGGTGGTCGGCGGTGGAGATCAGCTTGTAGTCGATGCGGCTGGCGATGCACTTGCGCTTGACCTCGCGGCAGAAGCGCTCGACGGCCTCGATGTAGCCCTGCCGCAGGACCCGCGGCTCGATGGTGACGTTGCCCGTCTCCTCCAGCCCGCGGAACATCGTGTTGCCCTGGAACGGGAACGTCAGCTCGTCCTCGTCCATCACGTGCAGGACGATCACCTCGTGGTCGTAGTGGCGGAAGTGCTGCAAGCCGCGGATCACGCCGTCGATGTCCACGAACAGGTCGCTGACCAGGCAGACCAGCCCGCGGCGGGGGATCTTCTCGGCCACCGAGTGGCAGATGTGCTCCAGCGACGTCTTCGCCTTCGGCTCGATGCCGTCCATCGCGTGGACCAGCGGCTTGATCTGGTTCGGGTTCGCCGAGGCGGGCAGGTACCCGACCAGGTCCTCGTCGAAGACCGCCAGCCCCACCGCGTCCTGCTGCTGGAGCAGCAGGAACCCCAACGACGCCGCGACCGCCGCGGCGTACTGGTACTTCGTCATCCGCCCGCGCCGATGCGAGCCGTAGAGCATCGACTCGCTCGCGTCCAGCAGGAACGTCGCCTTCAGGTTCGTCTCTTCCTCGTACTGCTTGATGTAGTACCGGTCGGTCCGCCCGAGCACCTTCCAGTCGATGTGCTTGATGTCGTCGCCCGGGGCGTACTCCCGGTGCGAGGCGAACTCCACCGAGAACCCGTGAAACGGGCTGCGGTGAAGACCCGATATGAACCCCTCCACCACCAGCCGCGCCTGCAAGTCCAGACGAGTGATCTTCGAAAGGACCTTCGGGTCCAGGTACTCGTGAAGCTCTTCCGCCGTGCTCTTTGCCATACGTTACGCCTTCTCGTGTTCGTGGTGCGCTCGATCCGTCAGCCCGGAGGGCGCCACATCCCAGCCCACGGCGGCAGCCGTGGGGCAAGGGCACCGGCCCGTAAGAAGACCAGCCCCTTCAGGGGTGGCACAATGTCTCGCGCGGCCATGTATCGCCCCTGAAGGGGCTCGTGTTTGGAGGGCGTCAGCACACCCACGGCTTCCGCCGTGGGCTGAGATGTGTCGCCGTTCGGGCTCGAACTGCCGCCTGTGCCTCGGCGCGTGCGGCGTCCGACTGTCGACGCGGGGTGGTTCGCTTGCGTCCGCCGCCGGTTTCGGCTGCGTCGTCGGCGGGGTGAGTTTCGCTGCGGCGGCCCAGAGGCGGCCGCTGCCGGTGGCGACGAGGCGCAACACGCCGGGCTGCTTGACCACGCCGGCCCATCCGGCGGCGGAGGTCAGCTCGACGATCGGGCGGAAGGCGGCGGAGGCGAGCGCCTTGTCGAAGTCCGCCCGGGCCTGCTCGCGCGGCCGGTCGGGCCTCGCCGGCGGGAGGGTCCACTTCGCCGGCCGCCTCGCCACGTGAAGGCGGGTGGCGCCTTCGGGCCGGTCGGCCCGCCAGTGCCAGCCGTCCTCTTTCCGCTCCACGGTGATCTGCAACGGCTCGGGCAGCTTCATCCGCGCCGCCGGGTCGCCGAAGATCGCGTACATCAGGATCTGGTCCCGCCGCAGCTTCGCGACGTTGATCTCCTTCTCCAGCTTGCCCTCCACATCGCGGAGGATGCGCTCCCAGACAAAGCTGCGGGCCTTGCGGGCCTTCCGTTGGGCCGTCAGCCAGACCTCGCCGACCCGCCGCTGGTGCCCGCCGAGCTGCTTCAGCAGGGCCACGCTCGTGAAGTAGTTCGTCAGCGGGTGGCTCTCGGTGGTCGCGCCGACGGTGGCGACGGGCCCGGCGGGCATCATCAACAGCGACTCGGCCAGGCAGGGCACGTCGGCGTCGAAGCGGCCGCAGTTGCACGTGATGAGCATCGCCGGCGGGCCCGGCTCGCCCTTGGCCCATGCCGACTGAACGTCGCTCGCTCGCAGCAACACGCCTTCGCTGCCGTGGCGCATCGAGAAGAAGCTCGTCGCTCCCGCGTGCCCGATCAGGACGGCCAGCAGCCCGCCCTGCCTCAGCCGTCGGGCGAACCGCTCCGGCTGCTCGGGCGGCCAGCCGCACAACGGGTGCGCCGCGCTGCCCAGGATCGCCCACGGCGCGGCCCACGGCGGGGCGTTGGAGCGGAACGTCGAGAGCCCCAGGCCCGTCACCATCCCGTCGACGACCTTCCCGTAGCCCGGCGAGCCGGCCCACGCGACCAGGCCCAGATCCGCACTCGTCGGCGACCGGCGCTCGTAGGCGAGCGTCTTGGCGACGACGGCCTCGACCTGCTTCGCCGTCCGCGCGGGGATCCGCCCGACCGGCACGTCCGGCGCGAGGTCGCCGTCGAAGTCCCCCCACGCCGCGTCGGAGGCGAACTGCCGCCGCTGACTCGCCCGCCAACGGTACAGCTCCCTCCGCCTTGTCGGCACACACCACGGCTCGGCCTCGCCGCCGGGCCGATCGTCGCCGACCAGCAGCACAAACGCCGGCCGACGAGGCGACGAAGAGATCGCCTTCGCCACCGGCTCGGTGGAGACCACCGTCTCGAAGCCTTCCGCCCGCCGATGCGCAGCCAGCGGCTTGATCGCCTCGACCAGCCCCGGCCGCGAGATCGCCAGCCAGATCGGCTTGTCCGCCCGGCAGCATGCACTCGCCGCCAGCACCACGACTCCGGCGGCCGCAATGCGCCAGACTGCTCCCCGCACCGCGCCAGAGGTGCCACGGCCGCGGAGTCTGCGGCCGTGTCTTCGAACCGGCCCGGAGCACGGCCGCGGGGCTCCGCGGTCGTGGCACCCGGCGCTCGATCGCCTTGGAACGGCCGATACGAGTCGCCCGAGTGTTCGCGTGCGATCAGGATGGTGTCGCTCTGGCGTCATCTGTACTCGCGTATCCCGCGCCGTCGGCGGCGCCGGGCGATCGGCCCGCTCGGCATCCGACGGGCGGCGGGGGGCTACCCCTCTACGGCCTTGCTCGTGGCGGGGTTGGCGGCGATGGCGGACTGCTTGGCGGGGACGATCTCGAGCAGCCGCTCGACGATCCTGTCGACCGTCATGCCCTCGGCGTCGGCGTTGAAGTTCGTCACGATCCGATGCCTCAGCACCGGCTTGGCGACGGCCTGGATGTCCTCGGTGGACACGTGGAACCGCCCGTAGAGGACCGCCCGCACCTTCCCGCCGAGGATCAGGTACTGGCAGGCCCGCGGGCCGGCGCCCCAACTGACGTAGTCGCTGATCACCTCCGGCACGCCGCCCTCGTGCACCCGCGTGGCGCGAACGAGCCGCATCGCGTACTGGATCACGTGGTCCGAGGCCGGCACGCGCCGGATGATGTCCTGGATCTCCAGGATCGCCGGACCGTCCAGCACGTGGGACAACTGTACCTGCTGGACCGCCGTCGTCAGCCGAACGATGTCGAACTCCTCGTCCCACGTCGGATAGTTCACGAAGATCTTGAACATGAACCGGTCCTGCTGGGCCTCGGGCAGCGGGTACGTGCCCTCCTGCTCGATGGGGTTCTGCGTGGCCAGCACGAAGAACGGGTCGGTCATCGGCATGCGGTTGCCGCCGATGGAGACCTGCCTCTCCTGCATCGCCTCCAGCAGGGCCGCCTGCGTCTTCGGGGGCGTCCGGTTGATCTCGTCGGCGAGGATGACGTTGTTGAAGATCGGGCCCTGGAGGAACTTGAACTCCCTCGTGCCCGTGGCGCGGTCCTCCTGGATGACCTCCGTGCCCGTGATGTCCGAGGGCATCAGGTCGGGCGTGAACTGGATACGGGCGAAGCCGAGGTCCAGGCACTCGGCCAGCGAGGAGACCATCAGCGTCTTCGCCAGCCCGGGGACGCCCTCGAGGATGGCGTGGCCTCGCGCGAAGATGCACATCAGCAGCTCCTCGAGAACCGCCTCCTGCCCGACGATCGCGCGGGCCATCTCCTGCCGGATCGTCTGATACGCCCGCGTCAGCCGCTCGGCCGCCTTGACCTCGTCGCCGTTGAGCTCCGCTCCGCCGGTCTGTTCGTTTGCTTCCGTCACTTCGGTCTCCTGTATCTCGTCGTCGGTTGGTTCAGGTCTTCTACCACAGAGGCCCAGAGGGCTCAGAGGGGAAAAGGGGACAGGCTACTTTTTTCGTGCGCAGGTGGCTCGAAGCTCGGAAAAGGGGACAGGCACCTGCGCTTCGCTCCGGAAAGAAAAGGGGACAGGCTACTTTTTTCGTGCGCGGGTGGCTCGAAGCTCGGAAAGAAAGAAAAGGGGACAGGCACCTGCGCTTCGCTCCGGAGCCAGTCCCCTTTTCCGGTCCCGCCGCCGGCGCAAAGGGGGTGCGAGGCATCGTGCTCGTCGGCGACCGTTTGTTCAGTTCGTCATTCAACATTCGGCATTCAACATTCGGCAGCAGTCCGGCCTGCTCGATATCTCCGAGCCCTCTGTGCCTCTGTGGTCGATCCGTCCACCGTCCGCCTCCGCGTCTCACTTCTGGCAGATCGGCAGGTAGCCGTAGGGCAACTGGAGGATGATCCCCGCCAGCGCCGTTCCGTACGTCGTGCCCACGCTGTCGCCGTTCCAGCTTCCGTCGGGGCTCTGGAGCTGGAGCATGTGGTCGCGGATCTTGGGGTAGTAGCTCTTCCACTGCGTCCCGCCGCGCTGGTACATGCACTGGGCCATGTAGAAGTGCGTGTAGAAGTAGTGTCCGCCCCACGCCCCGCCCCGGCTGACGCCGACGTGGCCCTCGACGTACTTCCACAGCTTCTCGACCATCTGCGCCTCGACGCCCTTCCCGCCGGCCTTGCGGTCGTAGACGCCGGCGGCGTAGAAGCAGGCGATGGCGGCCGCCGAGATCGCCGGCCTCGACGAGCCCCGGCTGCGGGCCGAGTAGCAGATGCCCCCGTCGGTCATCTGGCAGTACTTCAGGTACGCCACGGCGCGGTCGATGGTGGTCTTCGGCACCTTGATGCCGACGTTTCGGCAGGCCCGCAGGGCCTGCAACTGCGTGACGGTCACCGACCCCTCGTCGCCGCTGCTGGTGGGCGTGTAGATCCACCCGCCCGCGTTGTTGTTGGCCTTGCCGAGGTCCGACTGGGAGCGGGCCGTCAGGCCGACGGCCTTGGTCAGCACGTCCCGCAGGTCCTGCTCGTACTGGCGGTTGATCTCCGTGCCGTAGCACTGGGCCAGAAAGAGCATCGAGAAGCCGTGCCCGTACATGCTTCGGCTCTCGCTGCCGGGCCCGCAGATCAGCCCGTCCTTGTGCGTCTTCGCCACCCGCAGCAGATACGTCATCGCCTTCGTGACGTTCCGGCAGTACGGGCCCGTCTCCGGCGTCGAGCCGCCCGAAAGAAACGCCATCCCCGCCAACGCCGTCATCGCCGACGGATAGACGCCGTAGCCGCCGCTGTTGAGCCAGCTCCCGTTGGGCCGCTGGGTCTTCTGGAGGTAGATCAGCCCGCGCCCGATCGCCTTGACGGTCTTCCGGTCGACCATGTCGGGCAGCAGGGGGCTGGGCGCTTCGGCCCGCACGGCCGGGGCCGCCGCCTGCCAGGCCGCCAACGCAGCCGCCACCGCGACCGCCGGCGACCGCCGGCGAGAACGCCTGATGTCCCTATCGCTCGCCATAGACCGTTACTCCTTCCGACGATTCGACGCAGAGCTTCCCGTTGGTCATCACCGCCGCGCCGATGCCCTGGCGCCTGCGCGACTCATTGGCCCCCGCCCCGCCGCCGTGCAGCGAGATCTTCTGAACGACCTTCCCGTCCCGCCCCGACAGGATGAAGGCGTAGTAGGGCAGCCCCACCTGCTGATACTGCCTCGCCGTGACCACCACGTGGTCGGACCCGAGCGTCATCGGCAGGACGTTGGGGTAGTACTGCACGCTGTCCTCGACGTCGCGGGCCCACAGCCGCCGCTCGGAGGCCACGTCGAACTTCTGGATGCTCAGCCCCCGGCAGTTGGTCTGCCGCCCGTAGCTGTACTTCCGCCGCCCCGACAGGCTCGGCGTGCACATCACGTAGAGCTGCCCGTCGGCGAACTTCGCGTCGACGGGTATCGCCGCCGCCCCGTGGGAGGCGGCCGTCTGCACCGTCGCCACCGGCCGGCCCCCCGAGAGCGTCAGCACCTCGACGCTCGGGTCGTTCTGCGCCCGCGAGAAGGCCACGTACTCCGACGAGGCGCCCAGGATCACCGGGTAGTTCGTCGCGCTGTACGTCCGCTCCCACAGCGGCTTGTCCAGGCGGTCGCGGTCCAGCGCCGTCAGCTTCCCGTCGGCCAGCAGAAGCAGCATCCCGTCGGCGGTCAGCTCGACCTGGGTCCACTGGGTGGCCTTCCACTTCTCCTTGACCCGCCCGCCGCGCTTGAGGTCGAACGCCGTCACCGCCCGCCCGTTGTCGTGGCGGAAGATCACCAGCCCCGCGCCGATCCGCGGCGGACCCACCGGGTTTCGCCGCGTGCTGATCAGGTTGTTCTGCCACAGCAGCCCGCCGGTGGCGACATCGAGGCAACTGACCTTCCCGCCCCGGTCGGCCACCACCACCACGCCCTCGCCGCTGCCCATGCAGTAGAACGACGGGACGCCGATGGCGGCCATCTCCTTCTGCCAGAGCACCTTCGCCGTCATCACGTCCAGCCCGCGGACCTTCTTGCGGTCCGCGACGGCCAGGACCTTCCCGTCGGCGCTGAGCCCCCCCACCAGCCGCATCCCCGGCGTGTAGTAGGCGTACTTGATCTGCCCGGCCTTGTCCACGTCGGCCAGGCCCTTCCATTCGGCGATCGCCTCCTCCAGGCTCGTCGCCGCCGTGTCCACCAGGTGCACGTCGCTGCCGACGACGACCGCCAGCCGCCGCCCGATGCGGATCGGGCGAAGCTCCTGGTCGCGGAGGATGAAGACGTCGGCGCCCTTGATGGTGAAGGCCTTCTGGACGGGCGGCCGGATCCGCGAGACGTGCCGCATCCGCCGAATCGCCGGCGGGAGCTTGCTCGCCTCGATCCTCTCCAGCACCTCGCCCAGCGTGCCCGTCACGTCGGCGAAGGCGACCTTCACGTCGGGCGACTCGTCCCGAAGCGCCTCGATCTCCTTCCGCGCCATCGTCGGCCACCCCCCCCGCGTGTAGATCGTCGCCAACGCCGTCCGCGCCGAGACGCGCAGCGAACTGCCCGCCATGTGCACCACCCGGTTCAGGTGGCGGCGGCACTCGGCGAGGTCCACGTCGGCCGTCTTTTCCCCCGACTTCGACCGCCGGTAGTACATCTCCGCCGCCGCGAACAGCGCGCGGTCCGTCCATCTGCTGTTGGGCCAGCGCCTCGCGACGGCCAGCACGCCGTCCAGATCCCGCCCCGCCGTCACCTTGTCCAACTCCGCCTTCGCCTTCGCGTCGAACGCCGCGTAGCACTCGCGCCCGTACTTCTCCAGCAGCCCCTGGATGTAGTCC
>Ga0180437_10003836_pt1 | contig 21976 bp, 33 predicted proteins | sample SS_ome_4_FD_132410 | JGI IMG/M metagenome (GOLD analysis project Ga0180437, IMG submission 132410) | Hypersaline lake sediment archaeal communities from the Salton Sea, California, USA - SS_3_D_1 metaG | ecosystem: Environmental > Aquatic > Non-marine Saline and Alkaline > Hypersaline >...
GCCGACCCGTCTTCTTTCGCAGACTCCGGGTACGTGGTTTCTTCAGACCATCGCTGCTCGGTGGCCGGCCACTGTTCTGGCTGTTCTTGGCAAGTTGATCGCGCAACGACTGGATGACCACTGCTTGCTCTGCTGCAGTCTGGCGCAACGCCAGAATGATCGATATGAGGGTTTCTTTATCCAGCTCTCCAAGCTGGTTGTCATCAAACTCAGGTGATGACGTCATAGTGGATAGTTTACCACAAATTCATTAGTTTTCTGTTTGATTTTCGTTAGAGATGTATTAGCATTGTGTCAGGCGGCTACAGCCTGAGTAGTCACCGCCCGCCCTGTCGATTGACATTTTTCCCTCCTTCATCTTGAGATTGCTACCCATCTGACCCCCTCTGAGCTTACTGGGTTCGCTCAGACTACTCCACTTTTGATTTCCCAGTCGGGCTAGGGGCTCAGATAAGTACAATTTTGCCCCCGCCGGGGTGATGTGGCGGGGGCTTTGACCTTCACAATTCAGAATAAATAGGCACATAAACGTGCCCATCTTCTCCTATCATGAGATTCCAACATTCACAAATCACCCGCCGGATGGGCGGGATTTTTCCGGAGCGGATCCTACGCCCCAAAGTAACGCTCCATCCACCCTTGGTCCGCACCCCGCCGTCATGGATCTCGTGAACACGATTCCATGCGGCAATGTCCCTTAGCGCGCACCAGTCCCGGTACGCGCATTCTGCGGCGCGCACCTTTGATGGCGCCGCTTCCCAGGGAGATAGGAGCGCCGGCATCTTTTGCGTTCTGAAATCGCCCTCAAGCCGGCGCACCTTTGATGGCTGGGAATAACCCTTCACTCCCAGCCCAAGCGATTGGCGCGCCTGTTCCAAATTTTCAAACCTGAGAAGAGCTGATGATACTATCATTATACCCTCCCGTCGCTTTCATGGCACATCTGGTGCCACCTCCCCGCCGCACTCCTGGCAGGTCACGGTCAGACCTGCTTGAAGTCACTGGGCATCGGTGGCGAAGAACTGTTCGAGGATTGCCCGGATCGCCTTGCCTAGGGCGGGCTTGTCGGCGTGGGTGATGCGGTGCGCCGCCGCATACCGCTCGATGTCGTCGAGCAGGCGTTGGGCGCGGGAGCTGTCATCATGCCCCAGGTAGACGCTGACGACGATGCCTTTCTTGCGCTTGTCCTCTATTTTTTTCATCGCAGACTCTTCGGCCAACCGTTCTTTGGCTCCCACTTCCACGCGTTACGCCTCATCCCCCAGGACGTCCCCGAGGTCCATCACGTACATTATTCGCTTGAGGGCGCGCCCGTCGCACCCTCCATGAGCACCAGGGGATTGAAACAAGCAGGACCAGGCCAAGAACGACAGCACCTGCAACTAGTCACAAAGATTGCCCCGCTTGATAGGGGATTGAAACTTCTAGTATGTGTGGTCAGCAACTGCCGCGATGGCCGCCTCATGTTCAGCGCATGGGGTAACGTCATAGTAGTGCGGCGTGTCCACCGCGTGCTTGCCCTTGTGGACTCCGGCCATAACATAGCCGGAGCGGGACTGGCCAATCGTCTTCGTTACTTTGCAACGCTGACACCCTTGCGCAGCCTGTAGGGCCGCTGGAACCGCTGTGCGCTCTCGCATCGCACGCGGCAAATTCGTGGTTATGACAACTATCCTCATCTTCATTCCCTCCTGCGGCTATGCCGCACTAGCGCATCTGTTCCGCTACAGAACTGAAATTCGCATCGTGCATCGTACAATGTTCTGGTTGCTTCGCTACAGTGTGAACCCAGCCGATGCAGACAGTGCAGAACTCGTCGAGCGCCTCACCCCGCTCGACCTTGGTCACCGTGAGTCGCTGCCCCGTCTTGGGGTCAACAACCAGCTTGGTGCCCAGTTCGTGTCTTTCAAGGCCAAAGTATTGTCCATTCGCAAGTTTCATCATATCACTTCTCCTTTCTATTTTTGTCTCCCTTGCTCACTTTCTATATCCAGTATACACCATAACCCTGCAAAAGTCAAGACAAATCGTGTTTTAGCGGTGAAATTGCCCTATTTCTTGACGATAAAATCAAGACTGAATGTGTCCTCGTTTCAATTGACGTATAGCACAAAATGTGCTAAAATACAAGTGCTTCTCTCCCCCCTTTCTAGCGCCCGCGTGCCTGGGGCCGGGTGCGCGGGCGCTGTGGTTTTTGTGAGGCGGCATGGCAAAGTTGAGACATAAACAACGCGCATTTGTGGATGCATATCTAGAGTGTCTCAATGCAACAGAGGCGGCAGCAAGAGCGGGCTACCGAGGCAACCGCAACACTTTGCGTTCCGTCGGTTCTGAAAACCTTAGAAAACCTGCCATTGCAACCGAGATCCGAAAACACTTTGAGGCGTCGGCCATGACCAGGGAGGAAGTACTTCAGCGCATCGGGGATATAGCCAGGAATGACATCTCGCAGTTCATTACAGAGACAGGGGCAATCAATTGGGACCGAGTGCGAGAACGGGGCCACCTTATCAAGAAAATCATCCACCGCAAGGGGCAAGAATCGCAGATTGAGTTGCATGATGCTCAATCTGCTTTGGCATTACTGGCGAAGCACCACCGGCTGATTGGCGATGCCAACCGGGTGCTGAACATCGATCTTTCAATCCTATCCGTTGACCAGCTCACCCGGCTTGCAGCAGGGGAAGACCTTATTGACGTACTCATTACAGCTTCGGGCGAAAGCGGAGATAGAGCGGCGCAAACGCCTGATAACGATGCCGATTGAGGACCCGACAGACTACCAGGACGATCCGGTCGGCTTTGCTGAGAACATCCTGGGCGACAGTCTCACAGATGAGATCAAAGGGGTCCTGACTAGCGTTAGGGACAATCCGGTCACAGTTGCCCAGAGCGCGACGGACGTGGGCAAGACACACGGTGCAGCCAGGGTAGCAGCCTGGTTCTACAAAGCCTTTCCAGACAGTCAGGTCTACACGACCGCCGCGCCACCCATCGGCAACCTGCGCCGCTTGCTGTGGGGAGAGATCGGGGCCATCGTCAGGCACAAGCCGGCCCTCTTTGCCGGCGATGTGCTCACGACGATGAACATTGCCCCGCCTATGCCCAGGGGCGTGGAAGCCAAACACTTTATCACCGGCGTTACTATCCCGCTCAGTGGGTCGCCGGAAGAGCGGGAAGCGAAGTTCAGCGGCAAACACGCCCCGCACTTACTATTCATCGTGGATGAGGGCGATGCCGTACCGCCGGAGATTTACAAAGGAATAGAGGGCTGCATGTCTGGCGGCCACGCCAGGCTACTCATCATGCACAACCCGAGACGCAAGGCCGGGCCGGTGTATGTCATGCAGAGAGACAGATTGGCCAACATCGTCTCACTTTCTGCTTTCAGTCACCCGAATGTCATCACCGGCGAAAATCTCATCCCTGGGGCAGTCAGCCGAGACGCAACCGTCAGGCGGATCAACCTATGGACGAGGCCGTTAGCGGGAGATGAGAAGCCGGATAACGAGTGTTTCAAAGTGCCAGACTTCCTTGTCGGAACGACAGCAGAGATGCCGGATGGTTCCACGTCACCACCATTGCTGGCGGGCCATCGCAAAGTTACCGGGGCCGGATTCTGGTACATGGTACTGGGCCTTTATCCGCCTCAGGCAGAGACACAGCTTATCAGTGAAACGTGGGTCATGGATGCGCGATCCCGGTACGATGCCTATATCGCTCAATTCGGGGAATTTCCGCCAAGTGGGGTCAGACCAATCAACGGTCTCGACGTGGCCGAATTCGGCAAGGACAGGAATGCTTTGTGTCATCGGTATGGCGGGTGGGTGCCACCACTTAAGAAATGGTCTGGAATTGATCCTGATGCAACGGCCATCAAAGCGGCGGGTATCCACCGAGAAAGCAATGCCCTGGTAACGAATGTAGATGCAACGGGCATCGGGGCCGGTGTCGCCCCTCGCATGGAGCGCATGGGGCCGGACGACATCAAGGCAGTCAGCATCAAAGTAGGCGAGAGTGCGACGGAAGAGGCCGAGGAGGACTTGGGCCAATTCTCTCAGTTGCGGGATCAACTGCTATGGGCCGTCCGAGAATGGTTGCGTGCTGACAAGGGGGCAATGCTCCCGCCAGATGAGCGCCTACTGGAGAGCCTGACAAAGCCATCCTATGCCTATGACCGGCGGGGCAAGATCAAGGTCACCGATAAGGCTACCTTGCGGGAGATGCTCGGCTACAGTCCTGATGAGATGGACGCGCTGGCCTTGACATTTGCGCCAGAGAAGAAGAAGTGGGTTGAGATTGAGTTTATCAGGTACTAGAAAGTTCATTATCCTAGCAACCTGGCGACTGACCGCCCTTCTTGTCTACGAAGAGGGGCCTGGTGGAATCTTCCATGTCGCCCGTGTCGTGAGTGGTCACCTCGGTGGCCCGCTGGACTGCTTCTGGTGCGCTAGTATATGGGCTGCTGCTTTCGTCGCATTCCTAGCAGGTGGTTGGCGCGGATGGATGGTGCGGATGCTGGCGCTATCAGCGGGGGCCATTGCCGTTGATAGCGTGATGACAAAGGTTAATTCGCCTTAGCGGAGGACTGACATGGCAGAACCAAAACAGAAGTCTATCGAAGTACCGGCATACCTGCCGCGTATTCTCCCTCAGTGGCAGTCCCCCCAGTGGATGCAAGCAGAGCGGTGGCGGTTGGCCGTGCGCAATCAGCCGGTGGCCATCGTCTGCCGCGACAATATCATCGCCAATGTGCTGGCTACCCCCTGGCAGATTCGGGCTAAAGACACCAACGCCCAGGATGAATACCTGCCGGACATCGAATACTACACCGAGAGGGTGCTAAACGACGACTTGCAGGACTTCGACACCAAGATGGAAGAGACCCTCCAGGACACCCTCGATTTGCCCATCGGCGGGAACGTGGAGACCATCAGGTGGTCGGCGGGAACAGGCCCTCCAGGTCTCGCGCCATGGGACAAGGGGCACGTCTATCGCATCGTCCACGTAGATGGCGCAACCCTCTATCCCACCCATGACAAAGAATGGCCCATGGCCCAGCGGGTGAGGGGCGAATTGGGCCAGACGATCTTTTTCAGCCCCGATGAGATGGGCCGGATCATCATGAATTCCAGGCCAGAACTTGCCAGGTCTGGTTACGGTATGGCTCCTCCGGAAAAGGCATATCTGGCGCTGATACTACTACTGCGCGGCGATACCTACTATGCCAACCTGCTTCTCGACACACCCGAGGCTGGCATCCTCGACCTGATGGATATGGAGAAGCAGGCCGCGTCCGAATGGATCAAGACGTACACCTCGCTCTTGCAGGGCATAGATCCCCAGAAGATCGGCATCCTCTATGAACATGAGAAGGCAGCCAACTATATCTCGTTTGGCCGCCCACCCACGGATCTGATGTTTGCCGAAACGACCACGAAGTATGCCCGCATCTTGGCCGCTTCCTATGGTCTCACACTCTCGGACATCGGTATGGAGCCTGGCGGGGCAAAGACGCTGGCCGGGGAGATCCGGGGAGAGCGCAAGGCCCGTCGGTCAGGTTACGGGCTGGTCAAGGAGAAAGTGCGCAACTTCTTCAACCGTCGGGTGCTGCCGCCCTACCTGGAGTTTGTGTGGGTAGAGGCCGATGAGGAGGCATTGATACTGCGCTATCGGGCTTTCAGCCTCGGCGCAGTGACCATGCGCAATCTGGTCGAGCCGGGCATTCTCCAGACCCAAGATGCCATCGAGCAGTTGACGAAAGACGGCCTCATTACCGTTGAGGTGGAAGAGCCGCCGGAACCGGAACCGGTTCCCGCTGTATTTGCCAAGAAGCCGGAAGAGCTAGAGGATGATGAAAAGAAAGAGGCATCGGAGGGAGGTCGTGGAGAACTGACCGGCAGGGCTGAAACTGAAGATGGCGACAAGAAGCCACTAGAGGCAGGCGATGAACGGGTATCAGCAGTCCCGCCATACTCGGAGATATTCGGCCAGATGGAATCGGTAGTCAGCGGGGCCTTTCGCCAGATCGTCAATGGTGCTGGCGACGCTCAGTTACTCAGGCTAGTCAAAGCGGCCACGCGGGGTCTGTTCCCTACGGCGGAGAAGGCTTTCATCGCCTTGACGGAAGAGGGCGAGATCCCCATCTGGCTGGGCCAGAGACTCGCCATGTGGTTTGGGGAGGAAAGCGCATTCGACGGCCTGGAATCACCGGTCAGGAAAGCAGACCAGGAAACGCTAGATGAACTAGAGCGCCTGCTTGATGAGGAAGACTGGTGGAAACTGCCGGCCGGAACAGAGGCGGCCATCTTATGGGTGCTGACACAAGCTTATGCCCAGGGGGCCAGTGTGGCCGCCGAGATGGCCTGGCGGGCGCTGTACACCGAGGGCCTGGTCAGCAGCCCGAATATCATCGGGCTCAATTTCACACTGACCAACCCCAGGACGCTGGCGCAACTGGAAAGCTATGCTGCCAGACTAGTGACACGGGTCAACGATGGCACGAAGTACTACCTCAAGCGGATCATCACCAGCGGTGTCGAAGAAGGGCTTGCCAGCCCCAAGATTGCTGAAATGATCCGCGACGGGGAAGAAGTCAGCGCGATACTCAAAGAGGGGGGCTATGCTGAAGGTGTCATAGGGCAGTCTAAAAACGAGCTTTCGCATATGAGCGAATACCGCACAAAGTCCATCGTCAATACCGAGGTGGCAGCGGCAGAGACACGGGGACGTGTGGGTCAGTGGGACAAGATGGGCCTTACCAAGAAGCGATGGATCCACACCGGGGCGACGGCAGGCAAAGAATGTCCCTGCCCAGTCTGCCAATCTAATATCGATCTGGACTTCGTGGCGATGGACTATATGTATGAAAGCGTATTTGGCCCCAGTTCGATACCGGGGCCGCCGGCGCATCCATCGGTATGTCACTGCCATATTGAGTTCAACGAGGAAGAACTGATGAGCAAGGCGGGGGACTTGGAAGTGTGGACAGGGGAATAACTAGAAAGGAATATGGTGTGAGAGTGGCAAGTGATGGAAGCGGGAACTATTTTTGTGCTTGTTGTGGAAATAGCTGGAAGGCCAGAAAAATTTATCAATTGTGGCCTATTCGTCTTAGATGGCGTCAGCATTGGTCTGTTGGTTCCCATGGTTATGAGGTGGGATACCATCGCATTGGCCAAAGTGTTTTTGTGCGTGTAATTCGCCTTGGTTTTCTTCGAGTGCTCTTGGGCCGTGATAAGATAAAGCCAGAGTGTGTTTATGAAGATGGACTATGGTTGCCTCTAGAAAGGAGCAAGCGGCATGGCGAAACGCAAGCAGTACGGACCGCGCTACAGGCATAGCGGCCAGAAGCGCAAGAAATAGACAAAGGCCCCTCGTGGGACGGGGCCTTGCATGTGCCTCACCTCCTTGTTGAATGATTGGCGAGCAGGACGCCGGGAGCTACATATTATATGTACTGACAACGCCGCTGCTGAAAAAGCGCATGTGCATCACCTCCTTATTGATCTGTGGAAAAGTGCCTTGCACAAACTAGACAAAAACTGTCTGGGTTCGGCTCAACCTCAATCCTGCCGTGGAGGTTTGCCATATCTCGCATGGGCCAATCCCAACCGTCTGGGTCTCGGCCACAATATGTTTTTCCAGTCTCCACATTTACAATGTGGAATAAACAAACTCGATGTGATGCCAAGTACCAGTCAGTATATTGCTGGCTTTGTGGCATTACAATCTGCAAGCTATCGAGGCTGATTGCCATCGTCGTCAATCTCCAATCTTCATTGCGTAATGAGAATTGCTAGTCCTGGGCGCTGGCAGGAACGGCCCGCTCTAGAAGGGCCATGATGTCCTCAAGCTCGGTTTCCGTCTCAACGGACATCGAGCAGAACGGACAGCCGCCTTGTCCCAGGGTGATGGACTCGTAGCGGAAAGCCGCTTTTGCTTCTTCGTTGCCCAACAAGACAGGGCAGTCGGGGTCATGGGTGTAGCTTGAGATTGTGGTCATTGTTCGGTTCCTTTCTTTCGCTGGGCTATTTCAGCCCAACACTGGCCAGCATTGCATCAAGGTCAATGTTATGGGCGGCCAGTATCCAGCGGGCCTCTGTTCTACTGATGCTATAGCCAGCCCGCTCGCCTGTTACCAACCGATGTACTTCATAGCACTTGAACCAAGTCAGTGCTCGTTTGCCAGGAGAAACAAAGTACCAGCCATTTGTTGCCTTTTCAAGAATCTCGTTGATTTGCTCTGCTGCCTGTTCAAGTTTTTCGCTCATCTTGCATCTCCTGTGCAGTCTTATTTTCTATATCCAGAATACACCATAACCCTGCAAAAGTCAAGACAAATCGTGTTTTTAGCCCTAAAATAGCCCATTTTGAGCCGTTTTAATCAGGACTCAATATGTCCTCATTGACGCCAAGCACACCAACAGAGCAGTGGCCGGCCTGGGCCATGAATATCATCCGCCGTTTGAGGTGCTTGACAAAAGGCAGATACTTTGCTATAATAGATGTGCCACACGATGGGATCGTCGATACGATTACCATCATAGGGCCTGGCAAGGTGGAACAGGTCAACCCGCCAGAAACCGAATAGCCCCGCCACAAACGGGGAACGCGAACAGGAACCGGGCAACCGGATAACACGGCGCAGACTGATACTAGTCTGCGCCTTTTTTGTTGCAACCATAATGATGGCTAAAAGCCACAGGAGGACAAGACCGCAATGGCAGAGACAAAGAAACAGCCCGCACAGTCAGAACCGTGGATCAAGGTCGTAACGCGCCGCATTGCCGATGCGCCGATTCCCGGTGCCCCGATGGTCTACGAGGTACTATCTGGGTTGTGCGAGAATTACCCACAAGACAAATGGGAACTGATGAACACTCACTTCATCGGCATGGAACAAAACATCGTTTCCATCATGTTTGTCTTTGTGAGGAAGACCTAGCGGCGACCTGACCGGGGGTCATCATGCCCATCACAACCCAGGATGCACCGAAGCCACTGCCCGCACACGGCAAGGAAATCTATGTTGCTGCGTTCAATTCGGCTTACGATGGCACCTGCAAAGAACGCACCGACCGGGATGAATGCGCATCCAAGATCGCCTGGTCTGCTGTCAAGCGAGACTACAAAAAGGTCGGTGACAAGTGGGTGGCCAAGGCTGCCCATGTCGAGGTGGAGCTGATCATCACCAAGGCCAGTTTGCAGGCCGATGGGACGATGCGCTGGCAGGGCGTGGCCTCGGACACATCTCAAGACCTGGCCAATGACCGGACTACGCTGGCCCTGTTCCACGACTGGATAGAGCGCATCGAGACGGGCCAGTCGGTGGACTTTTTGCCGCCGCCGCGCCAGCCATTCCTTGGCCTGTCGCACTACCCATCGTTGGACGGCTTCGGTGAGGCCGGCACGACCGACAAGATGTATATGGATGGCAATCGGTTCAAGGTCGGCGGCCAGTTCAACCCCACGCCGGTGGGGCGGGCGCTATTCGAGGCGGTCCGGGCAGAGATGGATCTCATCAAGCGGGGCCAGACACCGGATGCCCCGATCCGCATCTCGGCGGCCTGGTGGGACATCCAGCACGCACATGGCGATTTCAAGTTTACGCGGCCCGATTTGGCGGCCATCTGCCCGATGTGTGCTGACGGTGCATCCCGCGCATTCCTAAAAGGCCAACTCGACCACTTTGCCTCGACTCGTGTGCCGATGAATCCCCGCACCTCGCTGGGACTGGAGGAAAAATCTATGGCGAAAGTAACGCGACACGATGACGCCGCCAGCATCATTGATCCAGAGCTGGCCGATGAACTGGAAAAGCGGGCCAAAGAGGAGCTTGTCGGCAAGTCGGCAACTGAGGCAGACATTGGCGATGCCTTGATCGTCAAAGCCGATGGGGATGATACTGCTAGCGCGGCCGTCGGTGACGGCGGCTCACAGCCCGACGAGGCGGCTGTTGAACGGGCAAAGATGAAAACGGTAGCGGGCAAGAAGTTCCCTGCTGGCGATTTCTTGGCAGTTGAGGATCCCGACAAGCCATCCACCTGGCATCTCCAATATGCCCGCAACGGCAAGCCAGATCACCGCCTGATGGGGGCGGCATGGGCGGCACTCCATGGTGGATACCGGGGCCAGAAGTACGAGGGGCCAGACAAAAGCAAGGCCATCTCCAAGCTAAAAGGCATCTACAAGAAAGAAGAGATGCCCTTGCCGACCGAGAAAGCCATGGTGGAAATGTTTGGGCAAGACTATGCGGTTGGCGTCCCTGAATGGAAACCATTCGGGGGGGCCACGTCCCTGGTTGATGCCGATGCCTTTATGAAGGCTCAGGAACTGGAATGGGAAGTACAGGATAACTGGTCAATGCTGCGGGCTGTCATAGACAATATCTTAAACAATGATGAGGAGGACTTTGATGTATTGGGGGCTGTCCGTCAAGCTGTTGCCGACTTTGGTGACCGCGTGGCTGCCCTCAAGGCCAATGTCTCTGATGCCTACCTCATCCAGCCTGCCCTTGTCAAAGGAGCAACTATTATGACTGAAGATACAAAGCCGGTCACCCCGGTCGAGGGGCAGATTCCTGCCGAGGGGACCCCACAGAATGCCGCCCCAGCGTCACCTGGTCATGCCTTCTGGACTGACGTACAGGCGCTTCTGCAAGGCGGCGGCACACGGGAGCAGATGATCACCGAGGCGCAAGGGGCGCTGGAGACGCTGGCGGCAGCCGTGAAGAACGAGATCGACGCTGCGCGCCCACCCAACCAGGTGGAAGAGTTGAAGGCCATGTTGGACGCGGCCATCGATGCCAAGATCAGCCCTTTGGCAGAGAAGTTGGAACTATTGCTGGTCAAGCAGCAGCCAGTCGCCGCGCCCGCCGCCGTGCCACAGCAGAAGAGCGTCACCGCACCAGCGCCGCAGTATCCCGCGCCGGTAGCCAAGTCCCCACTGACTCAGATGATCAGGCGGAGCGTGGGACTTTCAAGTTGACAAGATTCAGCCACCGACGGATCGCCGTCAAGCCGGTGTGGCGAGGGCTGTCGAGTGCGGCCCATAGCTGTCAAGCAGGCGTGGTAGATAATCGCGTGGTAATGCTCGACAAGGAGCGATTATCATGACTATTCATGCACCCTTCATCAGCCCTGGCATCTCGCCAGGAGAACAAGTACTCGACCTGGGCAGCCCCCAACAGGGCAAGTCCTTCCAGGCGGGCATGGTTCAGCGCGCCAACGACCCGGTGATGGACCCACAGTATTCCACCCCCGGCGACTTTTCCGCTCAGTACCCAACGCCGCTCGACCCGACGGAAGTGATCGCCATGTGTGAAGAGCTGACGGCCTATCAGGCCATCCCAGAGCTTTTCACCAGCCTCCAGGCCGAAACGTACCGCGAGCTGAACGAACTGGCGTTCAGTTCTGGCTCTACCTACATCGCCTTTGGAGATGGTGAGTGCCCGGAAGAATATGCCCACGACGGTGACAACACCACGGTTACCCTCAAGAACATCGGGGCCAAGAAGTCCCTGTCCATCTCCGACATCATGCACAGCACGGCGGTTGCCTCTGCCAACTGGAACGGCATCAACCGCCTGATCGGTGGCATTCCCTGGGGCCAGGGCGTTCCGGGTGGCACGGACATGGGCTCGTTCGTCATGGAGAACGTGGCCAGCGTCAAGGAGAAAGAAGTCCGTCTCGGCATGACGCTGGTACTCAACGGCTGGGACCGACTGCTGGTCCTTGGCGATGCGACGACCAACACGCTGGAGTTTGATGGGATCGAACTGCTCATCACCGAGGCCAACGGTAGTACCGTCAATACCAGCAGCGCATCGGGCAGCATCTCGGCTATCAGCTACGACCGGTTCCTGGCCGAGACCTGCGCCAAGCCGACGCACATCTGGGGCCATCCACAAGCTATCCAAGAGTTGCTGAGTGCTTACTTCCAGCTTGGCTATCAGGGCAGCCAGATCGTCAACTTCTCGACCGGCAACCGCATCACCCCCGGCTTCAACTTCGCCGGGTTCGTCAACACCGGGGTGGGTCGCTTGGCCGTCGTGGCCGATGCAAACTTCACGCGGGCCGCATCGGGCTCGACTACCTTCCAGTCCGACTTGTTTGGTCTACGCATGACCCACAACGGTGACCCGCTGGTGTATAAGCGCACTCAGATCCCGTTATCACTGAGGGACCTGACGCCGGGCTGTACGGCCATCCAGTTCGAGGTGTGGGCCAAGACGGCCCTCATCGCCAAGCACCGGTGCGCTCACAGCCGGTACACGGCTCTGTTCACCGGCCAGATCACGACCACCTGCCCGGTCATCGGGTGAGTTGACAGACAGATAGACCACTAGTGGCGCTGATGCGCCAGAGCGCCAGAGGTTGGACGCATGATCACCAACGAGAGCGGAGAAGTGGCAATCAAATATCGCAATCCTACCCCACGCGTGGAAAGTGGCCATGCTTTCGTCGTGAAATATCACCTTTCCATCGCCTGGGTTCCGCCCGCTCTCGCCGAGGCGCTTGTTCGCCGTCGCAGTAACTGTCGTGGCTGTGGCAACAAGCGCCTCTTCTTCTTTGCCAGTCAAGCCGAGGTCAATCACTGGCTGTGGGGAGACCCACGGCGAACGGGGCCACGATGAAAGTCGGGGTGACGGGCCACAGGGGCCGGCTGGGCCGGGAACTGGTCAAACTGGGATGCGCACCCATCGAGGCCGATGTGACGAATTTCCACGCCTTGAATGCCGCCATCAAGGCGATACAGCCAGAGGTCGTCATCCATTGCGCCGCCTTCACGGGCGTCGATGCCTGTGAAGATCAACCCGCAAAAGCGGCCCTGGTCAATACCGGCGGGATCGCTCATCTGTACAAGGCTTTCCCCGGCAAGATCGTCTACATCAGCACAGACTACATTTTCGATGGCAAATTCGGGCCATACCTGGAATTCTCTGCCCCCAACCCGCTGGGTATTTATGGCTGGAGCAAACTCGGGGGCGAGCTGGTGCTGAAACGTCGCGGCAATGACGACGATCTGATCGTCAGGACGACGGTTCTCTTTGGGCCGGATGGGGACGATTTTGTGGGGCATGTAACCGATAGGCTTCTGGTCGGTGAATTCGTCCATCTGCCCGATTCGCTCTACGGCTCACCGACCTATACCCCCCATCTGGCAGAAGACATCCTGGCGGCTGTAGACAAGGGCATCTGCGGCACTCTCAACCTGGCGGGCAATCGGGTCATCTCACGGTATCACCTCGGGCAGCAGATCGCCAGGGCGGCTGGTGTTTCGATTCAGTTCGTAAAGCGGGGAAACGCAATCGGCAAAGCCCCGCGCCCACCGAAAGCAGGATTAGCCGTCAACTTGGCTCTTAGTTTGGGCTTTCCAGTTAGAGACCCCTATGCCGTTCTTGAATCGCTGGTAGAACTTCGCAGAAAGGAACAACCATGACTGACTTGCAGTGGAAGGAATGGGAGCCCGGTGATCCGGTGACCATCAACCGCATCGTGTGGGATAAGGTAGAATTTGAGGCAGTCAAGGCTGTCTTCGAGGATGACTGGTTTGGGCCGGGCAAGTTCGCCAAAGCAGCAGAGCGGTTCTTGTGTCGCGTCTACGGGCGGAGACACGCGCAACTGGTTAATTCTGGCAGTTCCGCTCTTTTGCTGGCCACCTTGGGCTTCCAGCGGCTGGGCAAATGGAAGCCCGGCGATCTTATCTTGCATCCGGCTTGTACCTTTCCCACCTCGTGCAACCCTATCCTGCAAAGCCGCATGGTGCCGGTGTTCGTGGATGTGGAAGAGGGCACATATAATATCGATGCGGAAATGGTACGGCAGGCTGTCCGAGGGCATCCGCTCATCGCCGGCGCTATCGTGCCACACCTCCTGGGCAACAGTCCAGACATGGACGCCCTCGTGGATGCGCTGGATGGCAGGCCGCTCATAGAGGACTGCTGCGATACATTCCTGGGTGTGTATGATGATAAATTCGTCGGCACATTCGGGGATGCGGCGGCTTTCAGTTTCTACGGTAGTCACCACGTCACGGCGGCGGGGGTGGGCGGGGCGCTCTTGATGGACGATGGCGACCTGCACGAGATAGTCCACAGCATGGCCTTCTGGGGACGCGACTTCACGCCGACCGGCGATCCTTACACTGACTTTTGCCACCGGTATACCTATCGAGAAATCGGCTTCGACATGCAGATGACCGAGATACAGGCGGCCTTTCTGCTGGCACAATTCGAGCGGGTTGTAGAAGGCAACCTCAGGCGGGCCGCACAGTTCACAGAAACGGACGACCTGTTCATGGACTATGTAGACTGGTTTGTCTTGCCCCGCGAACATCCCAAAGCAGAGCCGTCGTGGTTTGGCTATCCTATCTTGGTGCGGGAAGATGCTCCATTCGACCGCGAGGCATTAGCCCGCCATCTCTTGGAACACAAGATCGAGATTCGCCCACTGTTCTGTGGGAACTTGCTCAAACAGCCCGCCTATGATAAGATACCCCATGTCATCGTAGGCGAACTGACCCAGGCCGACCGGTGCATGGAGCGGGCCTTGTTCCTGCCCGCCTGGGGCGGGATGAGTGAGGAGGCGACGGCCTACATGTTTGGCGTCATCAAGGAGTTCTTGAAGAAATGGTGAAAACAGCTTCCATCATCTGCCCTGTCTGGAACCGGGCCGACCTGACCATGAAGTTCCTTGCCTCACACTGGCGACTGTATGCCCGGCGCAAGGACATCGAGATTATCATAATCGATAATGGGTCTACGGACCCCACACCGATGATACTCAGCCAGTGGAAAGATGTTTTCGGGAGCAACTTGACCGCCATCCGCAACGAGGAAAACAAAGGCTTCGGGGCAGCCAACAACCAGGGGACTGATGCTGCAAAGGGCAATATCCTCATCTTCATTTCTAATGACGTAATGATAAATGGGGACTACGTGACGCCCGTCGAGAAACGACTTGTAGGGTCTATTGCCCTGGTTGGGGCCGAGCTGCTGACGCACAATACCGGCTGGAACATGTTCAAGAAAGATGGTGATTCGGTACTTATCCCCTACGTGGCCGGGCATCTGATTGCGGTCAACCGTTCAACCTGGGATGTCCTTGGCGGATGGGATGAGCGGTATCACCCGTCAGACTATGAGGACATCGATCTGAGCTATGCGGCCACTCAACAGGGGGTTCAATTGGTGAGCATGTCTTTGCCAGTGCATCATCTGTTCGGCCAAAGTGCGGGGCAGATAGTCGGGGGGCGTGAGGCCATGACAAGGCGGAATAGGCAAAAATTTATGGAGAAGTGGGGACTAGGTGAATGATGGCAGAAGTCTAATTAGGCGGATATGGGATACCGCTGTAGATATCCGCGATAAATTGACAGGAGAATCAGCGCGCCGGCAGGGCCGTACTGAAGCATATAGCAAATACATGCAAAAGTATGGACGTGAAATCAGAATGCTAGAGGCACAGATCGAACAGAGATCGAAAGACTTTCTAGAGGGGACGAAGTTTGGATTCGCAGCGCGAGGTCAACAGAAAAATAGAACTATCAAGGGCAAATTCTCTGGCAAGGCAAGATTTAGGATAAAGCGCGATGAAGACAGCGGCGACACAAAAAACGATAAGTGGTAAATGCATAGCAGAACTAGTACTGGTCGCCATTCTTCTGTTTGTGGCGGCTGTGGGCCTGTCTGCTGTATCCGGCATTGGTCCCGATTGGAATGACCACTTTCGTCCTGGGGCACTGAACTTGGTGAATCCCTATGCCGACCCGGAAAACTATAGCCCGCCATGGTTGTTTGTCTTTCTGTGGCCCATCGCCATCCTGCCCCCCTGGTTGGGCGAGGGGGTCCTGATTCTGGCAACGCTGGCCATCGTCTATAAGTTCATGGGTGATACAGAGCGGTTCCTGTGGGCCTGTGCTACCATGCCGCTTCTTGCCGTCATCATCTTTGGGCAAGTGGATGCCATCGCCTTGCTTGCTCTGATGGCTCCCCCAGAATTGGCGCTAGTTTTTATGGCAGCCAAGCCACAGGGCGTCTTGCTGGCGGGGATAAAGCGGATCAACAAGAGATCTATAGCTATACTGTTGGCAATTAGCCTCATCTCTATTATTATATGGGGGCCGTGGTTCTTGCAGTCGCTGGATGTGACCGGGATGCGGCACAACCTGTCGCCGTTTCCCTGGGGCCTGCCGGTAGCGGCGGTTGTATTGTGGTGGCAGTGGCGACGGGGCTTCGATAGCGATACGGCTTTGTGTTTCGCCACGCTGATGATTGCGCCCTACTTCTGGCACGTTAGTCTATTGCCCCTCGTATGTTGTTTCATCAAAAAAACAGACGATAGGCGGCTGTGGGCGCTAGTGGTCATCGCCTCGTGGGCTTATGGATTTGCTTTTCGAGTTGTGGCATGAAGATAGCCGTCATTCTGCGTACACTGAACGAAGAGCGGAATATCATCCGCTTTTGTCGAAGCTATGCTCAGGCCGATGCCATTCTGATAGCTGACGGTGGCAGCCATGATCGCACCATCAGGATCGCTAGGATGTTTGACAATGTAGCGGTGCGGCCGTTTGACACCCGGCTAGATTTTCGGGGGACAATCTTCAACAACCAGCCGCAACAGTTGAACTACCTGATAGACTGGGCCATAGACGACAGGGCAGACTGGATAGTCTACGATGATTGTGACTGCTGGCCCATACACTGGCTCAGGAACGACATGCGCGACATCCTGGAACGCGCCATGTCCCCGGTCATCTGTGCCTATCGCCTTTATGTCTGGGGGCAGTACGAATACCTGCCCCGGATGAGCATAGCAGGGCGTAGCCTGTGGGCATGGCGGCCAGACCAGATGCCACAGATACGGGGGGATGAATCACTGAGGCCGGGGCGAATGGGCATCGTGGGTATACCGGGCAGATACGATAAGAGGCGGATCGACCTGAACGCGCCCTACTGCCTGATGCATCACTTTGCACCGAATAGGGAAACGTGGCAACGCAAGATGGATAGGTACAAAGCGCGGGGGGATACACACCCGCCGATAGAGGAAAGTGAATACTGGCCACCAGAACCATTACCCATATGGGCAGAGGTAGACCTGTACGGGGCTGGAGACGCCCAGGTCGAGCCGCCAGATGTCAGGCTGAAGAAAGTCAAGACGCACATCGTCAAGTGTGAGGTCTGCCGCTCAAGGTCCCGGGCGCTACTGTGGAATGCGGGCCAGTGCGAGACGTGCGGCTCGCCGGTGATAGTCGTCAAGGATGGCAGACCCATCGGCCCCGGTTCCATCCAGTGGGAAGAACTGAAACGAGAGTTCTACGAGATGCTGGAACTATTTGCGCCAGACCCGGTGTTTCTGGCGTGGTTTTTGAGCACGGTAGAGGTGGAGAAGTGAGAGACTACAGACACCTGGAGCGATACCTGAATGAGCTGACCAGCGATGTGTACGCCCAGCCGCCAGACGATGCTACCCAGGGGCTCATCGTTCAACTGGCAAAGAGCTGGCTTCCCAAGCTTCACGGACTGGGCAGCATCCTCGATGTGGGATGCGCCCAGGGGCAGGCCATCCCAGTGTTGAGGAAATATTGTGAACACGTAGTCGGTGTGACGCTGGGCCAGGACGCCATGCTGGCCAGCCACGCCGGGCACCACGTCTATCTGGCCGATATGACCTTTTTGCCTTTCGGCCCGGATGAGTTCAAGCTCCTTTGGTGCCGCCACGTTCTGGAACACTCGCCCATGCCACTCCTCACACTGATGGAATGGCACAGGGTCGCAGAGCAATGGGCCATCGTCATTGTGCCGTCCATAGAAGTGCATGGCTACGGGCGGGGGCAGCACTATTACACACTCCTGCCAGAGCAATGGCGGGTACTGTTCAAGCGGGCGGGATGGCACGTCATGTGGCAGGATATGTCGTGTGACATCGAGTATCGCTGGCTATTAGAGAAGCAGGATCGCAAAAAAGGATCGCCGGCATGATAGACTTGAAACTGACAGACATCCAATGGATGGACCCCGGACTGGCCGAAAGGCTGGAAAGCGAGGGCGTCACCGTCGGGAGCATGGCAGCAGCCTCGCCGGATGAGTTCTTGAGGACGCACCCCTACGTGGGCACGATCAACGCATGGCTCCTGACCAGCGAGGCGGCCTACCTGATGAATGCCGTCAGTGCTGGAGAATATGAGCCTGCCAGAATAGAACAGGAGAGGGTCATCCAGTCGCTGGAACGGATGGCCACAGTGCAGTATCAAAAGAAACCGGAAATGCAATGGCCCCCACCGCCACGACCGCCACAACAGTATTCAGTGCGGATAAAGCGCATCAGGCAGGCACAGGGCTTGCCGGTGGATAACGTAGAAGACGCATTATGAATGTCACTGACTTTGATGCCTGGCGGGAACGATACGATACGATGACCTACAAGGAGATGAAAGACTTCTACAACCTGGTAGAGGTTGACCATCCCCTCCAGCAAGCATACAATGCCGATGCTTTTGGCAGATTCTTGGATTATGTAATTGAGGCCGTTGGTCCGATAACCGTGCTAGAGATCGGTGGCTGGAAAGGCGAACTGGCTTGCGGAATGCTTGGTAGGCAAAGCATTATAAAGTGGTACAACTATGAAATATGCGAGGCCGCAGTACAAAAATCCATTTGTGCATTACCTAGGTATAAGCCGATTATACCAGATGATTTTGTCTGGAATATTGAGTTACCATCAGCCAATGTGCTTATCGCCTCACATTTCATCGAGCACATCAGATGGTGGGAGCTGGTACTCTTGATTAGAAGGCTGCCAAGAAGCATTAGTTTTATTGGCTTGCAATCACCCCTTGGTGCATCTGGAAAAGACTGGGCCGGTTATCTTGGTACACATATCATTGAGGCCAGGTGGCAGGACATATGCGATTTTTTGTTTGTGAAGGATTTTGTTGATCTGCAACTTCTGGGCGATGGGGATTTCAAGGCATTTTGGCAGGCGGCATGAAGAGCACAAAGCGGTCTGTTCGGCGACATCACAGAAATAGGTTGAAAAGAAAACGCATACGCTATTGGGGAGGGTGTGCGAGTCCGCGAGAAGCAAATATGGTCATTGATACGCCCTGCCGCTGTTCTTGTCCAATGTGTGGCAACCCTCGCCGTCACTTCGGGCAAGCAACATTCCAAGAACGGCGGGAAATGGCACGGACGGCATGAAAATCATCGTCGTCACCAAGACACTAAACGAGGAGCGCAACATAGAGAGCTTCTGCCAGGGCTACAGCTTTGCAGATGCTATCCTCGTGGCAGATGGGGGAAGCACAGACAGGACGGTGGAACTGGCCCAGCGATTTGATAATGTGCAAGTCAGGTCATTTCCGCTCAGGGTAGAGATGCCGGGCGATCCGACGGGATTCATGAACCCTGAACCGCAACACCTGAACTTTATCATAGACTGGGCCAAAGAAGAGAAAGCGGACTGGATTTGTCTTGATGGGGCAGACTGCTGGCCCAACCCGCGATTGCATAGAGAAGCGCGGGCCATCATGGCAGGCGTCACAGAGCCGATGATCTATGCCCACCGGTTGTATCTGTGGGGACAAGATGAAGTCTTTGTCAACCTGAGCCAGTACCCGTCACTATGGGCATGGAGACCGGCAGAACTTGACATCAGGTCTGAGGAACCGAGTGGCAAGCACACATGCTTCGACACCAAGATGGTCGGCATGAAGGGGCCGCGAAAACACCTTCCACCGCCATATTGCCTGCTACACTATTTTTGCCTGATGAGGAGGCCGTACAGATGAAAATGGCGAGATATGCTGCGTGGGGCTACCCGCAGATCCACCCGCTAGAGGCACATGGCCCACGGGTCAAGTTGCCCAAGGATGCATTGGAATGAAGGTTTGTCTGGCCGGCATCTACTATCCCTTTGCCATATTGAGGTATTATGAGGCGGCCCTTAGACGCCGCAAGGACGTGGAACTGTTCACTGTTGGCCCATATACCGGTTGCTGGATACCGTGGGATGGCGGGATGAACCTGCCACAGAAATACGCTGGCAGACCCAATATGGCGCTGCCCAACGCGCATACATTTCGCACGTTGCCCGTCACCTTTGTTGAAGCGAAACTCAAATCGCGTGGCTTTATCCCCGACCTGTGGCTGCAAGTGGACGCCGGGTTTCATCTCATTGGTAGGCCGCAACACGGCAAGAACGTCATCGTGGCGACAGACCCACACGTCTTGAACTACGATAAACAACGGGCCATGGCCGATACATTCTATTGTATGCAGGCTACCTATGCCAAGCCGGGGGATGAGTACCTGCCCTACGCTTACGATCCGATGTGGCACGCACCGGAAGACCAGCCACGAGAGTTTGACGCCTGCCTGTTGGGACTTCACTACCGCCAGCGTATAGAGTGGGTGCGCCAGCTCAGGGCGCGGGGCGTCACCGTCCATTTCAGCATCGGCCCGGTCTACGATGAGGCCAGAGTGCTGTACAACCAGGCCCCCATCGGGCTGAACTGGTCGAGCCTGCTTGACTTGAATGCCAGGTGCTTTGAGCTTCTGGGAATGGGGCGCTTGGCGGTAGTCAATCAGGTGCCGGATCTGGGACGGTTTTTCCTGGATGGGCGAGACCTGGTGACGTTTGAGACGATGGAAGAAGCCGTCGAGAAAGTGGTCTACTATCGAGACCACCCGGCAGAGGCGGCACAGATAGCGGGGCAGGGCATGAAGGCCGTCAAGCCCCACACATGGGATGCGCGGATAGAGCAGATATTGAGGGAGATTTAAGATGTTGACAATAGTAGTTACCATAGCCTGCTTGATAATGACTGTGACCAATATGGTCTACATATTTCACACAAGGCATAAAAACGATTTCATACAGAAGCTAACAGCATACGGCTTTTCAGAAGAAAAGGTTCTAAGGGCCATAGAAGATCACCTTGTATCTGTAATAGTAAGGTATGATATAAGAATGGATAGGTTACTGGAGGATGTATGATGACACCGGAAACGATAACTATTATTCGCGCCGTGCTTACACTGATTGTCTCGCCAGTGGCGGCAATCTATGTTTTCCATAGAAGCCGAAAGGCCAGTTTTATACGGGAACTGAAAAGGCGAGGCCGATCCGAGCAAGAGATCAAAGACGCCATGGAAAAGTATTTGTGATGGCTAAAGCACCGGCAGTCATTCGCCACTACGGCTCACCGAAAACGGCTAGAACGCTCACGGGCACTGTTATCACCCGTCGGGACAAACTTTTCGTCATCGAGTGGAGGAGCCTTGTGCCGTGCGCCCCCTATGATGACCATTTCATCTATGCAACGAATGAGCGAGAGTCATCGGCCTACCTCTGTACCTGCGGCAGCCCTGCTGTAGTCATCATGCCAGAAGATCCACAAGCCAGAATGTTTGTCTGCCTCACCCATGCACAGACAGGCAAGCACATGACAAGTTATGTAGACGTCAAAGACTTTCCAAATGTGGCAGGACAGACGATAGAAGGATAAGGAGAACGCCATGAGCGTACAAATTCAAGCGGAAGATCCCAAAGTCTACGAGATTGAACTATCCAAGCGGTACATAGTCGCGCTGTCATGCCCGCCAGATACACCAAGAGATGCAGCATTGCATTTATACGAGACGGTCTACACAATGCTCCACGACTGGCTAAAAGGAAACGAGCCTTTGTTTGTGGCGATATTGACGGATGGCGTTAAACTAGAGCTGATGAAAGTTGATAGCAATGCCACTGACCATTGACCTTTTCTGTAACGACGGCTCGCCCATCGGCGTCATACCCAGCGACATTTACGGGCGCGGCGTGGGTGGGGCAGAGCTGGCGCTAATGTCCTGGGCAGAGACGATGGCAGCGCAGGGCCACAGAATCCGGATCTACAACGACCCGGTGACCGTGGGCAACCATGGCGGTGTGGAATACCATCAGCGGCAAAGCTTCACGCCACGGGAAAA
>Ga0180437_10003837_pt1 | contig 21970 bp, 22 predicted proteins | sample SS_ome_4_FD_132410 | JGI IMG/M metagenome (GOLD analysis project Ga0180437, IMG submission 132410) | Hypersaline lake sediment archaeal communities from the Salton Sea, California, USA - SS_3_D_1 metaG | ecosystem: Environmental > Aquatic > Non-marine Saline and Alkaline > Hypersaline >...
ATCAATCCCCCTGGCTGTACCGCGGGTATTCCGCTTTATATCCCAGCAGTTTTCCAATCGGCGCCAGGATATAGAACAGGAATCGCTGCAGTCCGTACGGCGGGCTGGTTAATCGGAACTGGTCTGCATAAGCCTGCCCCAGTACCGCCATCTGCAGCAAGCCGGGATTTCCCTTTCCGTCTGCTGCCAGACCCCACATCGTTTCAAAGAAAGTCTCGGTACGCATGGCTGGAAGTGTCTGCCAGATCACCCTGCCCTCTTCTTCGCTGGTGTTGCGCATCCAGTGCGGAACCGCGATGGGTACGGTGAAATCTTCGCCCGGCAGGTAAGTTTTGTGAATGCCGTCGATGACGGTGAAGACGGCGCCTGCCAGCACCTGGAAGTGTTCCTCCTGGTATGGGTGGTAGTGCTCGGGCGGCTTGGCTGAGTCTGGCCGGTAAGTCATCTCCACTTCTAACAGTTCTCCGTTCGTATCGGCGGCAGTTTTGCGAAAGATCAGCCGGGCTCCATTGGGGTTCTTCAGCACATCGCCAGCTTTTGCCATAAATTCGCTCCATTTTGTCCAGTATTATAACCCATTGGGGGATTTTCTCGCCCGGTATGCGCGACCTGATCCCGCTTCCGGCTGGCTGTAAAACCCTTTTTCAGGGACGCAAGCTTCTGTGATGAACAGGTCCACCATTCACCAATTGGGTGATCTTATCCCTTTTCGTTTATTAAATAGAACTTACGTTCTATTTTTGGGTATAATAAACTTGCTGCCTTACAAAATTTTTCACCAGTTACCAAAACAACAGCCAACGGTTCCTATGCCCCGGCCACTTTTACCACCCCAAGGCGTTAATGTCCCCACCCCCCTCATCTACAGCGCCGCATTGAGCGCGCCTGTTATCCGAACCTGGATGCAGCTGCGCGGCCTGGCCTGGGAGCGCTTCCAGACCCCCCAGTTCCAGATGTTGGATTTTGCCCGCTTCGTCTCCAAAAGCCCTTCCACCATATACGGTCACATAGCCATTCTCAGGTCGTTAGGTATCCTGCGCTGGCGCTCCTGCCGCAACGGGATGCTGACCGTGAGCTTTCCAGTCCAGGAGATGGAGGCGCTTCAAATTTTCCAGATTCCTGGAATCTTGGAAAGCGCCTCTCTTAAAGACTTAATGGTTACAAATCATGATCATTTAAGTATTAAGAGAGAATCACCATTCCTGGAATCCAAAAAACTGGAAAATTGGGACTCGCCGGAAACTGGAGCACCCACACAACCGGAAAATAATCAAACCCAGCTTGACGACAGCCCAGCAGAGCTGGACGATAACCCGGCAAAACCAGATATCAATCAAGCTCAGCTTGACTACAGCCCCATCGGCATCTACCGCAGTCTGATGAAAGTAAAACCCAACCAGGTCCAGCGGGCGGCAATTCTGGAGCAGGTCAAAGATTTCGACCTGTGGTATGCCTGCCTGGAACACTGGCTGGCCCATAAGTGGAGCAAGGTAAATATCCCCGGCATACTGGAACTTTACCAGCGCGGCGGACCGGAACACTGCCGCTACTGCCGGGACGGAGAGCATAAATCTCAAATCGAGATTATCGAAGAATTACGCGAGGAGGCAGCGCATGGCAAACCGTGACCAGATCCTGAACGTGATCACCACACTGAGTAATGCCTATCCGGAGAAGCGCCACGACAGGAACACGCTGGAAATTTACCTGGAACACCTGGCGGATATCCCGGTTCAATTACTGGAGCAGGCTGCCCGGCGACACATCCAGAACTCCAACTGGTTCCCGCGCATCGCCCAGCTGCGCGAGCAAGCTGCCCGGATGGCGGGCACGCATGATTTCGCCAGCCTGGCGCCTAATCACAAAGATGGGCTGGTCTTGAAAGCGGCAGCCCTGGAGCGCGAATTTTACCTGCAGGGAAAGGTAGACACGGAATCCTGGGAGCAGCTGGAACGCGGCTTTAAGCTTGCCGGCAGGGACCACCGGGCTGAATATACAAGACAAAAGCTGAAACGCCTGCAGTACATCGCAGAAACCGGCCAAATTAACATTTCGAGCGCAGCCGAATACTTCCTATCATAAAACAATTTTCACAAACTTTACGGGCAGAAAACAAGTGAAGTTTATCTTTTATCGATTGATTTTCCTTCAAACAATATAAATCCCCAAAGCTCATAAGGAATAGGAGGTTCTCACTGAATTTTCGTAAAGAGTGCGAGTTATTTTTCGGAAAAACTGGAGCAAAATTATATTGACATTTATATTTTTTCCTATAGAATATAAGTGATACAAAGCAAGAATAAGTGATATCCATCCTGGGGGATACAACAAGAACTGCAAAATGCCGGGGACCATTTCACCAGCCCCCCTCATCAATTCCGGCGCATTCTAAGAAATTGAATAATTGGGTGTGAAATAAGGGTGAACACCAACTTTCTCTACTCGATACAGGTTATGTGGAATATTTATGATTCTGTCAATTGAACTTTGTAAATCACCCAAGAAAGGAGGCGCTGAGGGAAGATTAAATAATAAAATGGAAATCCAAGAGCTGTAATTAAAAATATAAATTGGAAGTTGAACGTTTCTTTTAATAAGGAGTTCACATTATGCAATCGAAAAAACTGAAATGCGGGTTAATACTTATCGTTCTTATGGTGATTGGTTTCAGTGCGGGACAAATCTCCGCCGCCGGATTAGGGTCCATTACCGGCAGCCTCGATTCACCAGGTCCGCCTGGAAGTACAAAATCTTTCACCCTAGAGGATATCTACCAGCGCCTGGACAATGGCGCAGACGGCTCTCAAACTACATTCAAAGAACCTCCCACTGGACCAACGTCTGGCAGCATGTACACCTTGAACCAGATCATGGCCAAAGCACCGCTTAGAGATAACACAGACGGCGCCCAAAAAGGCCATGTACTTGCGGGCAAGAAGTTTTGGGGGCTGACCGGTGCGCAGTGGGGACAAATGACCGGGACTCGCGCTCCAGCTCCAGTGCCCAGAAGCGGACAAACTGTGAAAGTATCAAACTATGATGACGGAGATCTCCAGAAAGGTATCCTGTGGCCAAATCCACGATTCATTGACAATATCGATGGCACGGTAACTGATAAATTAACCGGTTTGATTTGGCTCCAGGATGCCTCATGCTGGAGTAGTGATAACTGGTCGGACAGTGTTGGGCGACCATACGGCTTAAAAAGCGGTGATTGTAATTTATCAGATGGATCTGAATCCAGTGATTGGCGTATGCCCAATGTGAGTGAATTGCGCAGTTTAATTGATTTTAGCGCAAGCGATCCAGCACTACCAAGTGGACATCCCTTCGTTGGAGTTTCAAATTCCTGGTATTGGACAAGCACTAAATATAAACCCACTGCTGAATATTTCTGGGTCATATCACTTGGTGATGGTAAATCAGAAGGACATTCAAAGTGGGGCGGTTATCTACTTTGGCCGGTTCGCGATCCTTGAAATGATGTATAAACAGGAATTAAAGAGTCGATCTAACTGGAGAAAGGGATTATGAAAAAAATACTGTTTAGAAAATCAATAACTATATTGTTTGGAACCGTTCTCGCTCTGGGATTATTTGGCATTGTCTACGCCGATTCAGGCAGCAATATCGACCCAACCCACAAATTCGCTTGGAGCACCAACGCCGGCTGGATCAATTTCAATGCCACCCACGGTTTTACAAAGGTCTTCGCGGACCACCTGGAAGGCTACGCCTGGGCGGAGAACATCGGCTGGATCAGATTGGGGACACACACCGGCGGCGGGGCGCACACCTATTCCAACACATCCAAGATCAATTACGGCGTCAACAAAGACCCCACCGGCAAGCTGTCCGGATTCGCCTGGAGCGCCAACGCCGGCTGGATTAATTTCAATCCCACCCACGGCGGAGTCACCATCGACCCCGCCAACGGAGATTTTATTGGCTACGCCTGGGGAGAGAATTTAGGCTGGATCCATTTTTCGAAGCCTGGATTGTATAAGGTGCAAGCGATTTTTGAAAAATTAGGAAAAGTCTTGCTGCCGTTGGTGATGAAGACCAAGTGAACAAATACTGATTACAGTTAAAAAATAGTGCCCGGCTTTACGAAACAGCCGGGCACAAGATTTTAAATTTACGGGCAACTCACCATTTGGCGCACACCGGCTCGCATTTGCCTTTATTAATCTGCTTGATCGTGCAGGTCGGGGAATAAACGTATCTTTTGCAGACCTTGACCGTTTTGACTTTTACCCTGCAGCAGTCATCCACAAATTTCACCTTTACTTCGCAATTATACTTATATTTACAGACATCCCACTTTTGACATCCGGCAGGCTTGATGTCATAGCCGTACCACTTGGTGCCCCAACCGTCATCGTATTTCATCCTGATTGGGCAGCCGCTGTAATATGGATACCCATAACAACCGCTGTAACCGTAATACGCATAATCGTTCTTTCTCGGCAGCGGCGGCGGCTCGATCACCGGCAGGTTATTGGCGTTCCCCTGCACATCGGTGGTTTCTCGCCACACCCAGCAGTACTTCTCGTCTTTGGTGGGGTTTGCGATGTACCACCAGTCCTCATCCGCGTCCTGCCCGTGCACGGTTGATTCTTCGTTGGTCAGCAGGTAGCCGTCCACCCGGTAAGCCCGGCTGGGGCCCAGGCGGCAGTTGGTATTGACATCCGCCGAGATCAGCACGTTTGAACTCTCGCTGAAAGCCGCGATCAACGTGGCGGTCGGCTGGGGTGTGTTGGTCGGTTCAGAGGGAGCAGTGGTAGCAGTCGCCGTGGGGGTGGGGCTGGGGAAGGGCGTGGCTGTGGGAGGAACTTCGGTTGCGGTCGGAGGTACCGGGGAGGCATCTTGCGCGGTATCTGACTCCGCAGATTCCATTTGCTGTTCGACCGACATGGCGATCACGGTGGCTTTGACCGCTTCTTCGATCTCAGCTTGCACGTCCACCATCGAACGCGGCGCAACGATCGGGGAACAGGCGCTGAATATGATGGTTAATCCCAGGAAACTTAAAATTACGATCCAAAGTATTTTGTGAATGTTCATCCTTCACCTCCATTCAAACGGCGGGCTTGCTGGAAAAAAGCTCACCCTAGATCAAATGATTATTATGCGATGTATCACGCCCTGCATCGATTGGTTCCCTGAAACGATTTATACAACACAACAAGGCGTATAACCTGGGAAAACCTGTGCTCCTTTTAATTTACCTTTCAAACAATCAAAAGGTTTACTTAATACATCTTTTATTATATATGAGGTTTATTTTAGAAAAGATTAGAGATTTAAATTTCTAATCTATGGACGAATTTACAGTTTTGTAAGGGGATAATATGGTCCACGAATTTACACAAATTTTCACGAATCCTCATAAATATTCTTCACGCATACCCATTGACATATCTGCATCAATAAGTTATTATTCCAAAGTACTTTGTTTTTCAAAGTAATATAGGAACAGGAGTGAAGTTATGTCCGGGTTCGTAAACCTTAAGGATGCCGAAAAGAAAGCTGTGCGTATGGCCGCCAATGATGGGTTGTGGGAAATCCTGCTCGGTTTAATGCTGCTTTCGTTTACAGCCAGCGCCGCGCTGCGCGATATTTGGGGAATACCGTGGAACTACATCCCCCTGATGCTGGTTCTGGTCACCGGTATTCCGGCTATGCGAAGCGCAAAGAAGGCTCTCATTTTGCCCCGGATTGGCCAGGTGCAATTCAGCCAGGAACGCAGGTCAAAATTTAAAAGGGTTAGGGCGGTCCTGATTACACTGGTCATTCTGACATGGATCGTTTTGTTTATACCGGTCTTACCGAGTGTATCGACGGATATGCCAGAAGCGCCCTACTGGTTCATTGATGCTGTGTTTGGATTAATGATAATTGATTTCTTTGTGTTCTTAGCTTATGCTTTCGAAACGCCGCGCTTGATTATCTACGGTCTGCTTTTTGGAATTTCCCTTCCAGCGGATGTAATTTTGAGTGGGAGGTGGGGTATTGAGTTTCCATTTTTCAACTTTCTTGCCGGGCTGGTCGTGGTCACCTGGGGTGTGGTCACCCTGGTCCGATTTCTGAAGCGGTACCCGCTTCCGCAAGAAGACTCATACACAGGAACGCTGGGGGAAAGCAGTGAGTGAACAGAACAATCTTGATCTCCACCCGCTGGCCGATATCGACCGGGTCATCCACTCCCCTGCCCGGCTGATGGTGATGTCCTACCTGTATGTGGTAGACAGCACAGATTATCTCTTCCTGATGCGACTGACCGGTTTGACCTGGGGAAACCTGGCTTCTCACCTCTCTGTGCTGGAAAGGCAAGGATATATCGAAATCGAGAAAAAATTTGTCGGGAAAAAACCCCAATCCATGATCCGTTTAACCGGTACAGGACGGACATCATTCCAGCAGTACAAATCAAAAATGCAGGGCGCGTTAGGGGAACTCCCGGATTGACAATTAATCTGATATGCTTGCCTGAATAGAGGAGTATCTCATGACCTTATTAAAAACCCTGGGGATCATTTCGATGATCTGTTTGTCACTTATCAGCGCTTACGGCTGCAGCTCAAACCAGGCCAGCGTGACCGGCACGGTGACCTACCGGGAACGTATCGCCCTGCCGTCGGACGCCACGATCCAGGTCCAGATCCAGGATGTATCCCTGGCAGATGCACCGGCGCAGGTCATTGGGGATATTACCATTCCTGCAGACGGTAAACAGGTCCCTATACCGTATGAAGTTAAATACAACCTGGATGAAATCCAGGACAATCACACGTACAGCATGTTGGTCAGGATAGAAGACAGCGGCGAAAAGCTGCTGTTCATCTCGGACACGCATACCCCGGTCATCACGCGCGGCAATCCTACCCAGGATGTGGAGATCGTGGTCGTCCCGGTGGGTTAGATTATCTCTTGCGCAGCCTGGGTTCGGCGATCTCGTGCAAACCCCTGGAGACGAAATAGAAAGAAGCCGCAAAAAGCGACAAAGCGATTGCAGGTGAGAGCATCTGCAGCCATGGGGTTTTACCCAGCATTTCGATCGAAAAGGTGAACGCCTGGTAGATCATCGAACCCCAGCTTAAGTCGGCGCGCGTGATCCCAACGAATGCGATAAATCCATAGGAAATGACCGCGCCGATCACGGTCAGCATCATCTGCACCGCGGTCAGCGGCAGCATATGCGGGATCATATGGGTGAGGATAATCCGCCTCCCCCCCGCTCCAGCCACCCAGGAGGCGGCGATGAACGGCTTTGACATGATCGCCAGCGCCTGGGAGCGCATCACTATCGCCACGTAACTGCCGCCAGCCATCAAACCGTACAGCACCCCATACTGGAAGGCGTTCATGTCCTCATGAAAGCGCGCTCCGATGATAACCATCACAATTGGCGCCGGAAAGACGAGCAGCATGTCGGAAAAATACCGGAATAGGGTATCAATAAGCGAACCCTGGTAATAAGCCGATACGGCGCCCATTATCGTTCCGACAACAGCAGCGGTGAGGGCTGAGGTGAGCGCCACCGCCAGCGTTGAAGTGGAGGCTGCCAGCAGCATACTGAACACATCCCTGCCCATGGCATCCGTCCCCAGCAGGTGCCCTCTTTGAGGCGGGGCGGGATTGGGGAAAACCATCGCGTCGAATCCAACAATCGGATCGTAAATAACCTTCAACCAGACCGTCTTGAGCAGCAGCGGGTGCACAAACGCCATTACCGAAAATATCAGGATCAGGACTACTCCCAACACCGCCAGTTTATTCTCAGAAAACACACGCCAGTTCTCAGCCATCCTGCGCCAGGAGGCGCCTGCCTGCAGCCTGAAACGGCTCCAACGCGTCTCAAAGACATGTTCTGAGGAATTTTGTGCGGCAATCGGCGCCAATATCCGGTTTCGAGCATAATCCTGGTTAGCTGTCCCGCTGTGTGAAAATAAATTATCCAGGATCGAATCGAAGAAGCCGCCTGAATGAAATTCGGCTGCCGCCCGGGCGCTTTCTCCGGAGGACACGCTTATGCGGATGCGCGGGTCCAGGTAGGCGACTGTTATTTCAAGCACCAAGCGCGCGAATAACGCGATCATCCCAATGATGATCAATGAACCCATCACCACGGGTACATTTTGTACACGCAGCGATTCAAACAGCAGACTACCCATGCCGCCTGTATTCAAAGCATATTCGATCATCACCATGCCGGACAGCAGTATGGGTATGGTGACGATCAGCCGGCTCAGGACCGGGACGATCGCGATGCGCGCGGCGTGTTTATTGCGAATTTTACTTTCAGGCAAGCCCTTCGCCCGCGCCGCGAACACATACTCCTCGTACAGCGTGTCCTTCATACTGGTCTGCATGATCAGCATGGTCTCGCCAAACATTAATAAAATGAAGACCACGATCGACAAACCCAGACCGTGCACAATATCCATAAACCGAGCCCCGGCGCCGATCGCAAACCAGCCCCCTACCCAAACAGCCCCGAGTACCAGGAAAAAAGCCAGCATGCCCAGCCCTCGATTGAAGCGCCGTTTCAGCCAATGGTTAACCAGCAGCAGTAAAACTGCGCCCAATATGTAGGTAAACAACATCATCATAGCGAATGTCGAAGGACGCCACAAAAGGCTTTCCAGGAAGTGCTCTTCCCACGGAGCTCGGGTTAACAATGTGCGGAAAATTCCCAACTTGCGGTTGATCTCGGTGGCTACCCAACCCAATAATGGCGGGAATGCGGTATACAACACGATCCCGGTGAAAGTCGCCAGTCCTACATACAGGCGCGATTTGCTCCAGGCGATACCCTTACCCAACCACTGGCCGATCAAAAATGCAGTAACGGCTCCGAACCCAAATGTGAACGCGCTCAGCAGCAGCCCGCGCCCCGCCACTGTAGTAACCGGCAAACGCGTCATTCCGGTACCCGGGTCTCTGATGTCGTAATCGCGGTAGAATGAATTCCCCAGGTCGCCCCTGACCAGATCCCAAAGCCAGATCAGGTAGCGGCGCCCGATCGGCAGGTCCAAACCTAATTCTGCGCGCAGTTCATTAACTTTATCCACGCCCTCCCCGTACCTGAGCAGAATCGCGAAATCACCCGGCATGATAATCTGCGTCAGGAAGAAAACTGCGGTAAGGAACAGGAACAGTACGATAAGACTTTCAGCAATGCGCGTCAGGATGTATTTCCGCATGGGTGTGATTCTCCGATGTGTGTATTAGTTAAATGAAATCTCTCCCATATTATTATCGTTTACATTCGATAAAGGTTCAAACCCTTTCCCCGCTAATTTTATTCTTGACAGGCGGAAGCTATATCCTTTTTGATGGGATCCCATCCGGATAAACCTGAATTGGGGTGATAATCCTGAAATAAATGATCAAGCTTCAATCGTGTGATTCTCCAGCCGCGTTGGAAGACATATATCCACTTGTTAGAAACAGGATACCTGCCAGGAATAAAGGTGCTGCCAGGATCAAAGAAGAGTCTAAATCACCCCCTCTTCCGAAGAAAAGCATAAACGCGCCGGCAAGAAGAACAAACATCAATCCCCCGATCAGCTCCCACCGCCAGGCGATCACCAGCATAATAACAACCGCCAGTGTGGGCAGCATATGCATAAAATATGCGACTATTGTTTCGGTGATGGAGTAGCTTTCCGAGAACACATCCAGGGCAAACAGGCTGATAAAGAGCGCGTACAGCACCGCCAGCAAGCGCGGCGACCAGTATAGAAGTTTACGGATGGACATATCTGACCCCTCCAAGGTAGGTATGCGTATATTTTACTCTGGAAATGTACGCTGTGGGCACAAAATCGCGCCCTTGAAAGCGCTGCTCAAGGGCTGAAGCCGGACATAGAGCCTTCGCGCAATTGGGATCAGGATATGCTTCATGGATATTTTACAAATTCGTGCAGACATTCATCATCGCAGGAGAATGCCCGGCTGCAAGCCCCTATGGTTAGATTTATCTATGACGGATCATTATTCCACCCAGAAAGCAAATAACAACTCCTTGCTTAAAGGCAATTTCTAATATAGGATTAAAGGGACAATCCAAAACGTAGGCAGTCAACACTCAGGGGGGATAAAACAGCACATTCAATACACTTTGACGCAGTGCGCTGCTGTATCCCCCTGATTGCCTGTAACTAAATTTACACGTGTGAAAGTAATCCATATCAAGCTTCATCACAGCCCAGAAAACCGTTTGAGATGTGGAGGGACAAGATGAAATTAAGCGCACCGAAATTAGCAGTCCTGTCACTGGTACTTATCTATTCGCTTGCTGGCTTCGGGACATTAGCAAGTCCATCCGGTCAGGGTGTAACAATGGCACCCTCAGCTGAGCGCCTGCCTCCCGAAGACCCCTGGATCAGCAAATCAATCGAAGTCGCTGTCAACCAATACGACAAATCAAATCCAGCCCTCGCATATAACAGCAAACAGCATGATTACCTAGTTGTATGGGAGCAGTACATCAAAGTTGGCGAATCCGCCATTTACGCCCGCCGTGTGAGCGGCGACGGTAAACCAAAAGACAGCGCCTTCCCTATCATGCATGTGACCGGGAAAGAATTCAAGCATCCGGATGTGGTATATCAACCCGGCCAGGACATGTTCTGGATTTACTACACATACATGGAGGATTCAACCACCCACAATTTAATGTTAAGCTGGCTGCCTGGAAAGGGGGATGCAGCCTCCAATTTTGTTTTCAGCCATGATTGGCCCAGGAACTGGTACCCCGCATTAACTTATAACAAGCGAGCCGGTGAACTGCTGGTCGTTTATGAGAAGTATCTCGAGTCATTTTCGCGCACGATTGAAGCGGATGTCTTGAAACCCTCGCCCCTAGAGCGTCTTGCCGAGATAGACATCGCCGGCGTCTTCCCAGAAATGCGCCGCTTTCCCGATGTTGTCTACAACCAGGTATTGGACCATTACCTGGCAGCCTACACCAGGCAGGTCCCTTATGATGCAAAAAGCCAGGCAATCGGCAAGCTTATTTCCGGAGACCGGGACTGGTTCAGCAAAGAATATACGCTTAAGGAAAACCAAACGGCCGACCAGGACGACCTATCTCTAACAGCAGGAAAGGATGAATTCCTGGCAGTTTGGCATGAAATAAATGAAGGCGCGGCTACCTCCGGCATCTGGGGAAGAAGGATAACCAGGGATGGACCCGCTGGCGTCCCGATAGATATTTCCTATGACCTTAATGAAAAGCGTTATGAGCCTGATACAGCCTATAACAGCCTTGGATATTACCTGGTTGTGTGGCGCAATCACATCAAATATAATACGCAGACCTACCAGAGAATTTACGGGGGGTTAATCCAGGCAGGGCAGGATACACTTGCGCGCAGTGAATTCCGGATTGAGTCCGGAGGCAGTATATTAACCTCCGAATCCGAATACCGGGGTTATGGACCAAGCAAGCACCTTTTATCTCCCCAGGATGATCCCGTCAACCAGAAGAGACCCGCCGTCGCTTGCAGCCAATCGACCGCCTGCCTGGTCGTATTCGAAGTGAATGATCCCGGGCCGTTCTACAATATCCATGGATACCTTGTTGGGCTTCACCAGCGCTCCTACCTGCCGGTGGTTATCAACAAATGAATGTCATGCTAAATCAAAAGGCGGTATTATATGAGATTATATAAGTTCAGTCCTTTCCTGGTCATTGCGCTGGCGGTTTTACTTGTAACCCTGAGCTCGACAAACCAGCCAAATGCACACGCCAAGCCTCTCCCATCTTTAATTGAACGGAGCAGCTTACAATCTCCGCCGATGAGTTCCCCATTCACTATCATCGCGCGTCCGGATAACCGGTTTTTCCTCGATCCAAAAGCCGCTTACAACAGTAATCGCGGCGAGTTCATGGTAGTGTGGATCGAACGCACTGGCGCTGGCGAATCGACCATCGCCGGCCGCAGAGTCAGCCTCAATGGGCATGCGATCGCTGAGGATTTTGTGATTAAACCCGAAAAGAAGGACCAGCACAACTACCAAATTGACCTGGTGTATGTCCCAGCGCACGACCAGTATTGGGCGGTTTACGCTCAGGAGAACAACAATGGGCCTTCGGATATCTGGGTCAAAATAATCAATTGGGATGGGCGAATTTTGTCCGGCTCATCGGTGGATATTGATTCGGACGATGATGACTACCCAGACATTGTGTACAACAGCCTTGATGATCGCATACTGGTGGTGTACAGGCACCATATCTCCTCAGACCGGGACGATATCATCGCCAAGTACGCTCAGGCGGAGAATGTTGTCTGGAGCAATGAGGTTGAGGTCGCCGGTGGGAATAACCTGGAAAACGAAACTCCGGATGCGGCTTACAACTGGTACCGCAATAATTACCTGATCGCCTACCAGAAGGAAACCGGTTCGCACGAGGATATCGCCGGAAAAATCGTTAGTTCCGACCTGAGCAGCATTGGGAGTGAAATCTCAATTACGCCTCTCGGATCTACCCCGGACCAGGACGACGTGAAACTGTCGGCGGGACAGGACGAGTACCTGGCGGTATGGGTTGAACAGCACAGTACCACAAAGGCTGCCTTGTGGGGAAGACGTATCAGCGGCGACGGTACGCTGCATCCATATATAAAATTCGCCCAGGATGACGATTGGCGCAGGTACTTACCTGCCACAGCCTACGGAGACGGTGGTCGCTACCTGACCAGCTGGCGCGATATCGAAGGAAGCAACCCATACAATATCGGCGGCTATTTTCTCAGGCAAGGTATGGATAACCTGGAAGGAGACCGGTTTTACATCGAACACAACCAGTACAGCCAGGATCAACCTTCGGTCGCCTGCGGTTATTTAATCCCCTGCCTGGTAGCGTACACGGATTATTATCCTTACGAAGTTCCCACTGAATTCTCAATCCGAGGCCGCCTGGTCGGGCAGCGTTACACCATGCTGCCGTTCGTAATAAAATAGTATATCCAAAATGCCCGGTATCAGGAGACATTGGATGACTAAACAGAGATTGCTCCTCATAACATGCGTGTTCGTCCTGCAATTTTCTTTTGTTGGCAGCACGGCAATAGCTGGAGAAAATGCCTTAATTAGGAATGCGCCCCTCCCAAACCCGGATGCTCCTTCTACCAGCGCGCCTGTAAGCCCACCCTTCGATATCAACGTAGATGAAAATCAAAATTACGACTCCGTGGCGGCTTATAACAGCGAACATGCTGAATACCTGGTTATCTGGGTAGACCCGGTAAATAATGAATATGAATATGCCATCTACGGACAACGCGTGGATAACAATGGGAAGACATTGGGAGCAACTTTTCCGATCATGAGCCTCAAGGATCGCACATTCATAAATCCCGATGTAGTCTATATTCCCAAGTACGACAAGTATTGGTTAACCTTTACCGAAAGCAAAGACGGGACGAAGTTGATTTGGGCGAAATCGATCAGCCGTAAAGGAGATACGCTAAGTCAATTTATGATCACAAGCGGGGCAACAGAAACCTGTTGTCCTGCGATTACCTACAACAGCCAAGATGATCAGGTGCTGATCGTGTATGAACGCAGAATATCAGACTTTGAATCAGTTATTAAAGCGGAATGTGTTGAAGCAGAATTGGGAGGAGATTGCGGTGAGGGTACAGTTTCTGCCACGACAGGTAAAAAGCTGGTAGTGCCCGATGTAGTTTTCAACCTGGTAAAGAATGAATACCTAATTGCATATACGCTTGGCAGCAATATCTATGACATCAAAGGGAAAAGGTGCAAATCCGACCTGTCATGGTGCAGTGATGAAATTTCCATCACCCCCTCCGGATACCCAAGGCAAGACAGCGTTGCGCTAGCAGCAGGTCTTGATGAATACCTGGCAGTCTGGCATGAAGATTATGGGACCGGTGTGGACAAAATCTGGGGGCGGCGTATTGGGGGAGATGGCACCCTGCATTCTTTTATACAGGTCACCCAGGGATCAGGTAAGCGAGCCCTGGGACCCAGGGCAGCATTCGGAGACAGCGGACATTACCTGGTAGTCTCTCATAACGGTGCGGATATTTTCGGTAGATTTATTCCATCCGCAAAAGATACACCCGAAGGGGATGAATTTTATATCGAAAAATCCATCATTTTAGCCTACGGCAGACTGGGTGCGGCGTGCGGTTTTAGTGCGCCTTGCCTGGTTGCCCATCCTGAAGTAAATCAAAAATCGGGAATTAGCGATATAAAAGGGCGGTTTGTGGGATATTGGAACAGGATTCATTTACCTATCACATACCGGAGATAATTCACCTCACAATTACCAATGCTGAAATGTTCCACATGATCAGTCGAATACCTTGAGGAGAGCGCGCATGAATAAGACCGGTATAAACTTAATCTTCCTGATTATTGTATATCAACTTTGCCTCGCAAGCAGCTCAGCTCTGGCGGGATCGAACCTGGCCGAAAAGACTATCCCGTCAGCATTTCCAGGCAGTCCTTCTTCCAGCGCGCCAGTCAGCCCCCCAATAAAAATCGGGCAGGATCAATATTCAATTGAGTATTACTCGGTCGCATATAACAGCAACCGTAATGAATTTATGGTCATCTGGCGTGAATTGAATGAAACAGATTTTGGGAGTTCAATCTACGGCCGCAGGGTAAGTGCATATGGCGATACCATAGGACCTGCATTTCAGATATTGAATGTGACGGATAAAAGCTTCCAGCAGTCAGATATCGTCTACGTACCCAAATACGATATGTACTGGATAGCTATTTTTGAAGATAAAAGCTTCAACAACGCGATCTGGGTTAAATCAATCAACTGGAAGGGAGAGACTATCACCCAGGAACTGATCAAAGACAATACCGATTCTCCCGGAGGCCCAACACTTGCACTGGCATACAACAGCGTGGACGACCAGGTAATGATTGTCTATGAAAACCGCCTGTCGAGCACAAATCTGGTCATCGGCGCTTTCTGCCTCAAAGCTGGTAACGGCGAGAAGTGCGGGGAAAAAGATGTGGCTGCCAGCACCAAACGGTTGAGATACCCGGATATCACATTCAATCCTGCCAGGACAGAATATTTAATCGGTTACACCATGTTCGGTGGAACAGGCGACAGCAATATCAAAGGAAAAATCTGTAATGCAGATTTATCTTCTTGCAGTTCGGAAATTGCTGTCACAATCCACGGCAATCCCTGGCAGGACGACGTCTCATTAGCATCCGGACCGGATGAATATCTGGCAGTCTGGTGGGAGCGCTACAGCACCGATTCAGAAGGGAACTGGGGGAGGCGAATCGGAGGAGACGGCACCCTTAATAATTTTATAAACGTTATCCCCGGTTCAGGAAGGTTTGGCAGCCCCATCGCAGTTTACGGGGATACGGGTCGTTATCTGATTACAACCTACAATAGTACTCACTTCGTCGGGCGATTCCTCCATCCAGGCAAGGATATACCCGATGGAGATACATTTATTATTGAAAAGACGGGAGAGTATGCCATAGCCACTGCCGCAGCCTGCCAAAAGGGGGTGCCTTGTCTGGTTGTTTATACCGTTTATAAAGAAGGCGAGGGAGTGGAAGTGCGCGGTCGTTTGATCGGATACTGGGATCGGAACTACCTTCCACTTGTATTTAAGAATTAAATTTGGCTTTATTGGTTCTCGAAAGATTTGTCAAAGAATTTGATCAGGCGTTCATGCAACCCATTTGCCAATAACTGCTGCACGCCGCTGTGAGAGGCATCCTCCACGAACCAGATAGCCTTGGGAGAATCTGCCGCAGAGTACAACTCCTGAGCCTGCTCATGGGTCACGCGCTTGTCCAGCACCCCGTGTATGATTAGCAACGGGCGCGGAGAAATGCTCGATATCACATCCAGCGGGCGAACCTGGTGCCGTGAGAATCCCTTGCGCAATTCCGAAAACCGCAGGTATAAATCTTGGAGCGGCTTTGGAAATGCAGCCGGCCGGTTGGTTTCCCACACTGAATCCAGCGAGAGAAACGGCGAGGCGGCAACAACCGCCTGTATATCCATATTGCGAGCCGCGCTTAATATTACAGAAACAGCACCTGCAGAATGACCTATCGCCCCTATCTGTTTTACACCCCTTTCCTCTTTGAGGTAACGCACAGCCGCATCGACATCCTGACTTTCTTGCGCGCCGTAGGTGAAACCGAAGCGGTCCCCATCACTAGCCGCGTGGCCGCGGTAACTGAACAACAGCACATTGTAACCGGCCTCATGGAATGGCGATGCCAGGGACAAACCTGAGCGCTGGTCGTGAGCAGTGGCGGGCGCGTATATGACTGCGGGCGCATTTTGCACATCAGCCGGGAAGTACCAGCCGCGTAATTCCAATCCGTCCGTGGTAGGAAAGTTTACCGATTCAAAACGGATGCCTGTTTCTGAAAGCGGATCAACACTTCTCTGGCTGTAAATAGGCGCCATGGTTGCGAACATCTCCCCTAGCACGGGTCCGCTAACAAATAGAAATGAAAACCCTATAAATAAACCTGGAAGCAGCTTAAAAAACTCGATACCCAATTTAATATATCCTTATCACCCACGCAACCTTCCTTACATCAGACTATCCTGGTGGATGAAAGCCCAATATCTCAGAAATAAAATTTAAGATAATGCGGGGAATTTTTATCGATTCAATGATTATTCTGCAGAGCTGGGAGTTTATCAGGTATGCTTAGTGTGTGTCAATATCCCTGCCGGGTTATTATGAAATGTTAAGAATAAACATGGATTAAAGAGAAACGACGGCTGGTCAGCCGTCGTTTTCAGTGCACCGGGTTTTTATGCAGTAGAACTGAAGATACAATTTACTGAGACTTCACACCCTACTTGGTATTTTTTGAAAAATCTAAATTACGGGCCGGAATATCCAGGTACGTCCCTTCGGCGGGCAGCCGAGGACCCATAACTTGCAATGTCTGCTAGCACACCCAGAGCCAACAGGACCCAATCAAACAATACTATTCCACCTGGATAAACGACCAGGTACATCAGAAATGTCCAGGGCAGGAAAATGAACCCGAGAAGCGGTACGATCCAGCCGTTGAAAGCAGCCAACACATAATTGGGACGGTAAATCCACCAGACAAGAATCGCCAGTCTGGGGCCGAAGGCAAAAAGAGCAACCAAAAAGCAACACATAATATTTTCTCCTCACGGTTATGATTTATGATTTTTCCGATCAGGTGCTCCACAGGAACTGGCGGCAGTTGATCCAGCATTGAAAATTGAGGGAGCACACGCCGGCGAACACCCACCAAACAATTACCACAATGATATATTCACCCGCCAATAATCCGGTGCAATTAATGGCGAGGATTAATTTTGAATTTTTCTCTCAACAACCTTCCTTTCTATTATTTATATCCCGATATATTGCAATATTAATGCCAAATTAATTATACCCTATTCATCATAAATAATAACCCCCCAGATCCGATCAGGATGCTCAGATCTCAGATGTACAGTTCGGACAGCGACTGGCTTCAATATTGATTTCAGTTTTACAGTATGGGCATTTTTTGGTGGCAGCTGGTTCCGGCTCACCAGGCGCGATAACCCCTTCCTGCAGCTTGTTGATACCCCGCAGAAGGAAGAAGACCACAAGCGCGACAATGAAAAAACTGATCAAGCTGCTGATGAACAATCCGAAGTTCACCGTCACTGCCCCGGCAGCCTGTGCATCCGGAAGAGTGGCGTACGGCCCTGCCGGATCACCAGCCTGCAGGGTGATGTACATATTTGAAAAATCTACCCGACCCAGCAGCATACCGATAGGAGGCATGATTATGTCATCCACCAGAGAATTCACAATCGAAGTGAAAGCCGCTCCGATGATGATACCGACCGCCATATCGACCACATTACCGCGCATTGCAAATTTTTTAAACTCTTGCCACATAAATATCCTTTTTAATGTAATAGATTGTTATTCACTTTTCCCCCACCATAGCGCTGGCTTCACCCTTTTGCCGTACCCCAGCCGGGTATCCAGCCTCAGCAGCATGCGCCGCAAGCGTGTACCTGCTAATTTCAAGGCTGAGCGATGCAGCCTGCTGTTGTAATCTTTATTATACGGGCAGACCCGGATGCAGATGGAGCAGTCGCTGTTTTGTGCCGCCCAGTAACCAAAACATTTGCCAGGATCGATCGTCCACTTACGCACGCCTTTTATATTTGAGCGGCTGTGTGTATCCGCCGAAGGTTCACCTTCCGGGATAGCTTTGACCGGGCAGGCATCGCTGCATCGGTTGCAGATTTCGCAGAATGCTTTAACCCCAAAAAACTGGGGAGCGTCGTGCGCCAACGGTAAATCCGTGTATACCTTGCCCAGGCGCACCCTGGGACCGTATTCCTTCGTGATCAACACGCCAAAACGCCCGTATTCCCCCAGTCCAGCTTTGATAGCATATGGTACCGCTATGGAGGTATCGTTCATACTGGCGACAGCCTGGAAACCCAGGTTGCGGATATACTGAGCCAGGGAGATCACTACCAGCGCATCGTGTGAATATCCCAACCCGGTAGCCGCGCCGCTCAATGCCGAGGGAACGGTCCTGATCCACGCGTAATCCATCGGCTGGGCGACCACGATCACGTGATCTAAGCCTTGTGGGATTTCGGGAGGCTTTTCAACCAGGTTTATGTCGCTGAACCGGCTGGTGTACTCCCAGCGCAGGTCATAATGGGTAACGCCAACCAGTCCCGCGCCAAATGCCAGCGCTACATGCTTGATCTCGATCGCCGTTTCCTGCGGGTTACCCATTTCCACCTTTTGGGAGGCAGGATCACGCTGCACAGTAAAGGCGTCTGTGAAACCCTCTCTGCGGTCCTGGTCTTCTTTCAATTCGCTGAAGATGTCACTCACATGCCAGCTGGCGTTGCGCAGGGCGTAGTCTTTCTGCGTGAAGCCGTCCGCAGTGCGCCATGTTTTCAACGGTTCGCGATATGTGGCGTAGAACAGATCGGTCTTCTGGCTGCGAACGGTGTCATCCCACCACGAGCGCCGGAAAATATCATTTTTCTGGTTGAAGCGCTCGAAGTTCTCCAGGACTTCAAATCCGGCGGCATTATCTTTATCGGAAATATGGTCATGCAAGCTCTGCGCGAATTTCTTTGACATTTCCACGAATTATACATTACGGACTGCCGGTCCTGCGTACATAGCTCCAACACCTTACAATTAACACAATATTTGGACTGCCGGTCCTTAATCTAGATTCTCAAAAACCAAATCTTTGATTTTCTCATTTTCCTCTCCAATTGAATGACTATCCACAAATCCCACTCGTCCCCCAAACCACTCCAGCACTTCACTTCTTTGGATTCTGGTTGGACTTTCACCTATGATCGCCTTGTATGAGGAATACGTCCAATCTCGAAAATCATTTACCAATCCATGTTTTTGGGGATTGCGGTGGATATACCTCACCAGTTGAATTAAATAGCTGTTCTTTTCAATAATCTTTCTTTTGAAAGGTTTTTCGAACAGACTGCCAGATCGGGTATTTGCCTTATTGAATGATTTTGTATATGTACTGAAAAAACCTGAAAATGCTCGGCTGGCTCTTAATGAGAAGTCGTCAGTGGGCACATTGTGTTCATTGAATCGGACAAGAAAGTGGAAATGATTAGGTAGCAGACCATAACAAAAAGTGTCAGCGGCGGGAACAACATATTTATCATAAAGGGATAGAAAGTAAGCATAATTACGTTCTTCGCAAAATATATTTACACCGTTGTTGCCGCGATTATTGATATGATAAAAACATCCTGGCTGATATTTCGCTATTGTAATCGGTCGGGTTATATCAACCAAATACTATTGAATTCAGACTGGCTGTGTGGCGCTTGTCGATGTTTCAAGTTCGATATATCTCTTTCCAAGGACCGCTGGTCCATATTGCGTATATAACACCGGTCATGTTATCTTTTTCTGTTACCCACTAACACAAATTCCTGTCACAGGACCGGCAGTCCGTAATTACTGAGTCTTTCCCCATCAGGACCGCCAAACCTAACTGAAATAAATCTCAATTGCCCCTTCAAGTTCATGCGGTTTAAACCCCCAGGGACCCAACCCCCCGGCGTATGCCACCCGCCCATCTTCCCCCACCAGGTACAAGCGGGTCGGTCTCGCAGCGTACGCCTGGCTGACGCGGTCATTCATACCATCTACCAGGGTAGGGATGCCGTACTTGAGAGAAGCTTCACACTCACCAGCCAGCGCGCGCCGTTCTTCGAAGTCCTGCGGATCATAAACATGGTAAGCCGCTTGCGGGATACGCTTTCGCACCAACCAGCCCAGGAGCCCATCTCCAAACCACCAGCCGTCCACCGGGTGCGCTTCACGGATATATATCGACAGGAACTGCACCTGTTCGAGGAAGCGTTCGCACAATGCTCGCAGACTCACGGTCCCGCTCACATAAGGGGGTCAGGTGAAACTCCCGAAGATCAACGCAACCGGCTTTACACCCCGGAAATCTGACAGGCGCACGTGCTTGCCACCATCGATGGTCTGCAGTTCAAAATCCGGCGCTTGATCGCCGGCTTTAGGAGCCAAAGCGTCGAATTTCTGCTGCCACTGGTTGAATTCCCTGCGGTAGAAGAGTGTATTTTTGATGAAATTGATATTTGAACCCATATATACTCTACCGGCTGATGTTCATATCCTGGTTAGACCTGCTTCGCCAATCCCAACAGTGACAGGTATTCAAACACCAGGTTGGCAGCTAATATCGAAGTGATCTCGCTGTGATCATAAGGAGGGGAAACCTCAACCAGGTCAAAGCCCACCAGGATAAGACCTTCCAATCCCCGCACAAGCTGCAGCATCTGGAAACTGGTGAACCCGCCTACCTCGGGTGTGCCGGTCCCTGGAGCGTATGCAGGATCGAGGGCATCAATGTCGAGCGATACATAAACCGGCCGAGTTCCCATTTTCGCTCGAATCTCCTGGATTACAGCCGGGATGCCCATTTCAAAAGCTTGCCCAATCTTGATAATCTGTGCCCCGAGCTGGCGTGCCTGCTGTAAATCATTTTTTCCGCTGGTCGGGCCGCGGATACCGATTTGCAGATAAGCGCTGGTATCGATCAAACCCTCTTCAATGGCGCGGATGAAGGGTGTGCCGTGGCTGAAAGGAAAACCATCATATTCCTGATCCCAGGTATCCGGATGAGAATCAAAATGCACCACTGCCAGCGGACCATATTTACCGGCATGTGCTCGCAGCAGCGGCAGGGAGATAGAATGGTCCCCACCCAGCGCGACCACGCTGACACCTTTTTCGACCAGCGCGGCCACCTCTGAATGGATGGAAGTCATTGTCGCCCGGATGTCCACAGGGACGATCTCAACATCCCCATAATCAATAATATTTAATACATTGGTGGGTGTGATTCCCATAACTTCGTTATATCCCCACAGCAGCAGCGAGGATTCCCTGATCTTGCGCGGACCAAAGCGCGTCCCGCTGCGGTAGCTAACACCGCTGTCGAAGGGAACTCCCACTACAGCAGCATCTACCCCTTCCAGATCGCGGCGGGCTGGCAGCCGCATAAAAGTGGGGATGCCGTGAAAGGGTTCCATGCCGGCTCCGTATGCCGGGTCAGGGTTGGTTTTAACCATCGTGCACCTCCAATCCACCGATTTTACCAGTGTTCATTTTGCCGGCTGGTACCTTACATAAAAGTTGCGATTTCATCAAGCCCTTTTTTGCTGATATCCGGTACGCTTGCATCTTCGGCCGGATAACCAACCACCAGCACCAGGAAAGGGCGTTCATTTTCCGGTCTATCCAGGATACGGTTCAAGAAGCGCATCGGGCTGGGTGTGTGCGTCAGCGAAACAAGACCGGCATTATGCACTGCTGTGATCAGCATGCCGGTCGCGATTCCAACCGATTCGCTGACATAGTAATTCTTCACC
>Ga0180437_10003838_pt1 | contig 21962 bp, 40 predicted proteins | sample SS_ome_4_FD_132410 | JGI IMG/M metagenome (GOLD analysis project Ga0180437, IMG submission 132410) | Hypersaline lake sediment archaeal communities from the Salton Sea, California, USA - SS_3_D_1 metaG | ecosystem: Environmental > Aquatic > Non-marine Saline and Alkaline > Hypersaline >...
CATTATGGATTGGCGAGAAGACACAAAGCAACATATGGAGAATGTTCGTAAGGCCTTGCAACACATTCAAAAAGAATTATCTTTGCGGGGCATTAGCCATGATCGATCAAAATTAGAACAGCCTGAAGCACAATACTTCGAAAAATATACACCTTTGCTCGCAGATGTTACTTATGGCAGTCCCGAGTATACTCAGTTTCTAAAAGAGATGGAACCAGGTCTAGCACATCATTATGAAAATAACCGGCATCACCCGGAGCATTTCGATTCAGGTATTGAGGGGATGACCTTAGTTGATTTAGTCGAAATGCTCGCAGATTGGAAAGCTGCAACTATGAGGCATGCTGATGGGAATCTTGAAGAAAGCATTAAGAAAAATTCAGAGCGCTTTAAGATGTCTCCTCAGTTAGTTCAGATATGCTTAAATACATTACCTATTTTAGAAGAAGCCTTTGAGCACGATTAAATTTAATAGGAGCCTTAGATGACTCTTTTAGCTCTTACACGTAAACTTAAAAAATTTGAATCTAAAGCGCCTAATGCTTCTGTTTATGTGCGAGATTCTGAAACAGGTAAGCGTTATTGTTTGTCAAATTTAACCCTAGAGGCAGAAGTCTCTAGTACAGGGCGAAAGAGCCATACAGTTCATTTTCATGTAATTTCTGAGGAAAATCATGGCTAATTATGAGGATGGCTTTACTTCAGATCCAACACTATTGCCGAAACACTGGGTTGCTTGGGCACTTATGGGTGATCCGCATAGCCGTATTCCAGAACATAGCGTTTTGAAAATAATTGCTCAGAGAATGCTTAGAGCGGTTAACTTAGCTCTGAAAAAAGATGAAGGTATTTGGATTGATACTCAAAAGAGCCAAGATCAAATTAAGCCCTTGAAGCGGACTACAAAAAAGGAGACAAAGTTTATGATCGATCGTCTTACTGATAGGGCGCGTAAAGCTGTCGGTGAAGCTCGCGCATTTGCGGCTTTAATAAATTGCGAATATTTAGGTACAGAACACTTGCTCTATGGTTTAATCCGCGATACCCATAGTGTTGCCGCGCATGCTTTGAGAACATTTGAAATCTCTGAAGAATCTGTTCGTTCAGAAGCGCGTAAACTTACAATCGCTTCTAAGGATCCTGTTTCAGCTCCAGGCTCATTGCCTTTTACGCCAAGATTGTCTAAAGCTCTTCAAAGTGCTAGTAAAGAGTCAGCTGATTTGGGGCACAACTATATTGGTACAGAACATCTTTTGCTTGGCTTACTCAATATAGAAAATAGCATTGTTTCTACTATTTTTGCAAATTTTGAGGTGCCGAAAGAAGATGTTCGTGCTCATGTTCTTCATCTTTTAGGTGTAGAAAAATCTATCATTACGTCCGACAGCGCGAATTCCTCTTCCCAAGATTCTTTTGAAGATGTCTGGTTGAACACTTTAGCTCAACTTCAGAAGAATGAGGTAGAAGTAGAAATTCGTTTAGCTGCAGAAGGCACTTTTTATCCGGTTTATGGTAAAATCAAAGAGTTTGATGCGAATTCGATTGTATTATTTCATGAACAAACTAAAGACGTAGTGATTCCTTATCAGACTACGATACTTGTTGACCGCAAAAAGATCTTAGCTCTCGAAAGAAAAGTTAAGTTGGATAAAGATGATAAAGAAGAAGCCTAGATATAAGTTGAACCCGAAAGAAGTGCTAAAAGATCTTATGGATCGTGCTCTTGTTCGGGGTTATTTAATTGCTCACCCAGAAGTTGATCAAGTGCAGCATGCAATCCAAGAAGGTAGAGATCTTCCTGAAAAGTGTAAACCTGGACGCCTACTCGACTATCTCACAGAGGAAGAAAGAGAGCAATTAGCTCAGCTTAAGTCAGAAGATATTGAGCATGACTGGCCTTTTCTTCCTACAGGCTCTGAAACAGAACTAAACCAGTGGATTACAGCAAATTTTCCAAATGCTAAGAGGATTAGATGATTGGTCGCCGTAAAGTTTGTTTTCGCGATATTTCAAAATTTGGTGAAAAGCAAAAAGATGGGCAAATCCCTTTTACTGAAATTAATAAATTGGAAAAAGCTTCAGAAGTGTTTTGGGATGCTATTATAAATGCCGGCTCTTTAGTAATTACTTGTGAATTTTGTGGGCGGACTTATTTCGGGTCATACTCTGAAGGGTGGTATGATGAAGGTGAACTAGAAGATCTCAGAGCAAGTGCAAAAAAGGAACCCGATAAATATATTGAGCTTTATGATACTGATTCGATTTCTTGGGGTTATATTGACGGTAGGCAAGCCGTTTATTCATGCGCTTGCAATAACGTTGTTAAGTATGAGAATTGGATTTGGCAGCACAGGCATTTGATTTCACAATATCTTAATAAACGGGTTAAGAAGATGAAAGAAGACCTTAAAGCTGAGCAATATGTCACTTCTCAATTAAAGGAAGTAGAATGAAGCTGCTAGATGAGTACTTCGAGATCCAGCAAAAGATTTATGACTACTTTGGTTATCAAGAAGATTGGCGTGTTATTCCTTTAGATGATGCGCGTAATTATTATTGGTTCGTTAACGGATCTGAGCACGGGGGTGAAGTTTGTTATGCAGAGACAGAAGAGGAGCTTAAAACTGAATCAGGGCAGTACTATGTAAATGAGATTTATACGCAGAGATTCCTGCCTAAATGGGTCTATCGCAGTAAAGACTATACCATGGTTTGTGTTGACACTCAAACTGATGGTAATAAGTTTTTGCAGATCTTCGATAATACTAAAGAGCGTCCGGGTTTAGAGAGACATTAATGCTCAAACCTAAGAAATATTGGTAATAAGAATACGCTTAATAATCCAATAATTTCTTATATCTATCCTTAACGTTTTGAGGATAGATTTCATGATTATTGCAGCGCTCAACCCTCCTGTGCCTCTTCCTGATAATATTCTATGGTGGCATGTCGCGTTGATGATTCTATTTGGTGGTGCAATTTCTACGTTCTTTTTAGATCTCAAAGCGCATAGCTGGGTGAAGAACGAAGTTTTTGAAACTAAAAAAGTTATCTTTTGGATGGATCTTTGTGCTTATGTGCAGTGCGGTATTTTAGGCGCCCTTGTTGGCTATACTGTATGGCATTGGATTTTAGGCATGGCTTTTGGTTTACTCGGCAGTTTTGGCAATGCTTTCTTTATGATGATCGTAAGGCATTGGCTGAAGAAGAAAGGATATTTGAATGGCAATAATTCGAATTCGGTGACATCGCGCGAAGCGAAAGAAACTCCTGATAAACTTTCTCAGAAATCCTGAAATATAATCTACTTATTATCCTCTATAGCAAACAAGTTAGATGGAGATTACATCATGCGAGATGAGATAAATAAGCTAAGACGGCTCGCACAAGAATTGGTAAAAGCCAACTCTTCTACGTATTCTGAGCATAAGCCGCATCAAGAAAATAAAAAGCGCCCAAAGAAGGAAAAGCCAAAGAAGAAAGAGGAACCAAAGAAGAAAGAGCAAGAAAAAGAAGCTGATATCGAATTCATTCGAGATAAAAGTGAATTACCTGAAGGTGCAAGACAGATCACTAATATCGCTTTTGTCAATGCTGATCTAAGAGATGGGTTAGCTGATTTCATTAAAGGTTTAAAAGAAGGCCTGCCAGATGAAGTTGTCCGTGAGCAACTTGATTCATATTTAGCTCAAAATATGGCTGTTAAGAATGACGCCGATCAAGTATCTTTTAGACTTCGAGCATGGAAAACTAAAGACTTCAATTTCAGTCCGATCGCTTCTTGGATTTGCTCACAAAAAACAGTTTATAAAGATACCTTAGAAGACGCCTTTTAACCACTTTCTTTAATTCTCTCCTTTAGTTTTTAGCAGACTCTTATTCTTTGCCATGTAAAATAAACAGGGATCTATTTGAGGTAAATTATGAATAATGCTGACAAGATCACGGCGATTAAATATTGGCAAAACGAGATGAATATTCACCCGCTAACTTGTGGGCATAATTCTGAACACATTCTTGAACCTAAAGAGTTTGATGGGGAAGTCATTTTAGAATGCCCTGAAGAAAGCTGTCCTTATACACAAGAAAATGTGCCCAGCATTATTTATGTTTCCTTTGAAGAGTTGTTAAAGACTTTCAATGACTCGATGGATTTAAAGACAGCTTTGACCTATTTAGTGGTTTTATCGCTTCAAAATGATAAATATGCCCCAAAAGACTTTTGGTATGTCGTTCGAGCACTTCTTCGGAATCCTTTTGAGATGATCCCGAAGTTTTTGATCCTTGAAATGCTTAACGATTCTGCTGAGCATAATTTACTTTGAGGAACTATAACTATGATTCTCATTTATCATAAAAATGAATCTTTGCGAGCAAGAGACGTAGCTTTGAAAGATTTAGATGCTTGGCATCCTCCTATCACTGATGCACATGTTCGTGCCGCTGATAAAGTGATTGTCATTGATGGGACTCACTTTAGGATTTTTAAACAGCGTGATGAGGTCATAAATCCTGATGAGATCTTTCCGCTTGAATCTATTCATCTGTTTCTTAAAGAATCCGAATAACCTTTTAGTTGAGGTACTTTATGTTCGTACTAAACCTTAATGACATGAGAAGCCCAAAAGTTGAAATGCTTGAACCTGTGGCTAAAGCTGAAACGCGTGAAGAGCTTGTTAGTTTTTTAGCTAGAGAAGAAGCGCCTGAAAGCTGGCGAGATGGCCGCTGGGGAAAATCCTTTAAAAAAGGAAGTGTTTTAGAATGGTATAATAAACCTTATAGTACCGACATAGATCGCTGCATTGTAGAAGTCCCTTCAAAAGAAGACTACGCTCAGCAGTTGTATGAGGCGGCGAAACAAGATTGGGAAGAAAAAATTGGATCTATTCCGAATGTTGCTCAAGTCTCTGGTGTCGTTGAAATTTGTCTAGATTATCCTTTAACGGGAGAAATGCTTAAGCAACAGTTAAGAACTAAAGGCATTTTTGATCTAAGACATAATACACATACTTGTAGCTTATGCGGGTATGAATGTGGTTATGTTCTTCAGCAAGGTGAACTTTATTACGATTCCGGTTGTTCATGCACATATCAATCAAATAATCTTGAACCGCGTGACTGGCAAAGTTTAGCAGATGTCTATAATAGTTTAACTGATCTAGATCGGAAAGCTGAATTTGAAAAGATTTGGAGTTTAGTCTAAGTATGCCAAAAGACTTTTGGATTTTGGAAAGCCCTTTTATAGTAGAGAGCGTTGATTTTGTGTCTGTTTTAAATATGGTTAAGATATTAAATGCTACTATGTTATCTAAAATGTTTTGGTCTTTTGAGTGGTCAGCTCTTCACGGTTCCTTTTTACATTACCGTGTTCTATTAGATGGTATCTCAATTTTTAATGATGTAACTTCTAAACCAGGAAAGATCGAAAATTCAGTCAAAATTGCTTTACATTCAGGTTCTAGGGTCTTCAATTTTCAGATAGCTTCACAGGATTTAGATGACTTATTTACGATCGAAAATTTAAAGATCGTATTGGAAGAAGAGGAGGAGGAGACATTGGCATAAATTGAGGAACATGACATGGCTTGGGAATCTTGTGCTTCTAGCCATATTTTCAAAGAGGTTGAAGTAAAACTATTTGGGATCGGCGGGCATAGTTGGATTTCGGAGCTTCCTGATCTAAAGCATTATAAAGGGGAGATCCGAATGTGTTCATATACAATTCCAAGTATTGAGCAATTATGTCAACTTTTTAGTAGAGGCCCGCAGAGGTTTTGGTTATTAACTAATGTGCGAGAACGTTTCAAGCTTGAAGCGATCAAATATCAGTTGCCTGAAGTGCATCTTGCAGTCAATTCAGCTACACATGCACGTGGCTGTCTGATTGAGCCTGATCTTGTCTATGTTGGTAGCCCAAATCTAGGTTGGTCAGAATGGCAAGAATCTTTGATCGGCTTGAAATCAGAAGACGCTTATAATTGGTATCTTAAAAACTGTTTCGAACTTTTTTGGCGTTTGAGTACCGAAATTGAATTAGATGTAAACGAAACCAAAAAATCTAAGTAGAAAATTAAAACTTAGATTTGAGGCGATTTTAGATGAGACACTTGATCGAAAAGATCCGACCAAAGTTTGTTAGAATGAGAGCTTCTGCTGACCGCTCATGGAAGGAAGTCGAAGCTGAGTTGCCCGCGCTTTTGAAGATCTTGAGATCTACTCGAGTGGTTAAGAATGGCCAAATTACTCTTGCGCAAGAAGATTGGGAACTTTTGCATCTTGTTGGTTCTCTTGTTTCTGGGGAAGTTGCTCTTCGTCAATTAGAGAGAGAAAATGTCTGAAGAGAACACTCCAAATTTTGTTTTTGCTGATACGAACGCTTACGTTATTCAGCCTGCTTTAGATCCTCCGCCTTTGCAGATGAATCAGATTAAAGAAACAATAATTGAGTTGAAGAAAGATGCAAAAATTCGAGTAAGAACTCAATTTGGTCATGAGCTCGAAATTATTTGTCGCAATGAGGGCATTTCTATTAAAAACGTGTCTAAGCACCCTTGTGCTTATAAATCTCCCACTACTCAAAAGCTTGTGTTAACTGATAGTAAACGTAGATTTTCTCTTAGATCTTTAGAGCTTATTTCAGGCGAGGTAGAAGATGAAGATTAATGAATGGTTTAAACCGCATGATCGTGAGCACTTAGCTGCTTACGAGCAGCTTTGCGATTCGGGTTCATGGCCAAAAGGTTTTATTCCTCAAACTATTGAAATGCCTGAAGGTTGGAGAGGTTTAATCGCAGATAAAATTGCTTCAGCTTGGTTAGAAGAGAAGTTGCCCATTCAGGTAGAAGCCATTTCTAAAGACTTGACCAAAGCCAAAGCTGAAAAGATCTTTGAAGCAATTAAAGCTGCAGGGTTCCGAGTACCCTTCTATTTAAAAGTGCGTGAAGGTAAAATAGATCATTCTTTTGAGATTGCAGAAGGCGTTGTCGTCGATCTCACTCAAAATGACCAAGTTTGTGGACTTGAATTTCATGGCTAAAGCTAGAAAAAGAGCTAAAAAGGCAGAACCTAAGAATGTTTGTATTAAGTGTAAGAGTTCAAAAGATCTTGCATATTCTGGTCGTTATATTCGCGATGATTTAGATATTCAACTCTTTGCTTGTAAAAATTGTGAGTTTGAGAGAATTGATACTCAGCTAAAATGCGCAATTTGTAATTCTGGAAATTTAATGTGGGTGCCCAAAGCGCGCGAAATGATTTGCATGAATACTTCTTGCCTTTATACAAGAATTTTTGGAGTTGTAATCCATGAAAGTTCTTGAACAGTCTATTGACCGTAAATGTTATAATTGTGCTTGCAACAAACCTTTTCATGATTATCCGATTGCTTGCACTTATCTAAAGATGGGCTGGGATGATCCGCATGTTGATGAATCTTTAGAGAATGAAATCCAGAACTGTCCTGGTCCTTTTAGACCAAAAGTGTTAGGCATTGATTTACACGGGGTGCTTGATGCACATCCTGAGATTTTACGGCCCGTTCTAAAAGCTCTTCGACTACTTGATCTTGAAGTGGTGATTATTTCTGGCCCGCCTAGCAAAATGATCATTGATCAACTTTCAGGTCTCGGATTTAAGAAGAAAGTGCATTATACTGGAATTGCTTCTGTGGTTGACTGGCTTAAACTTCACCATGTTCCAATGTGGCAAGATTATAAAGGAGATTGGTGGACTGAAGATCTTCCTTGGAATGAAGCAAAATCACAGATATGCCAAGAACTCGAAGTTGATGTGCTTATTGATGACTGCAAAGCCTATGAAGAGTTCTTCACTGATCTAGCAACTAAATTTGTCCTAACTGAAAAACTCAAGAAAACGAAGCCTACCTCATAAATTTTCAGAATCTTGTAAATTAATAAGTGCCATTCTCGTATGAATAGAAAATCAGAGGATCAGATGGAATCAATCTTGTATGCAGAAAAGAGAAGCACAGATGCAGGTGAGATACTCTTTTGGCATATTTATCCACATCCGAATCTACTTATCAACTTGTGCGGAGTAAAAGCTGATAGAATCGTTAAGGTTAAAGTTCGTCCTGCAGCGAAAGATGAAGAGTCGCGTTATTGGGGCTGGTGGGATAGTGAAAAGAAAACTTTTGCAATGATCTATCCTTCAAAGCTTCAATCTGATATATGCTTTCCAGGAGGGGCAGAGGCTGCTGAAAAAGCGGGTCGTGGAAAGCAAGTAAATGTTAAGATCGAAGAGGTCGAGAATGATTGAACCCGGCTATTATCGTTACAAGGGCAAAACTTGGGCCCGCTATGATGAGATCGTTAACCCAGGCGATCTCGGTTATGCAGTTTGGGATAGTGAAGAGCAACATGTTGCTGTTTTGATCAAAGGGCATCATTTCACATATAATGATCTTGAAGAATTTGAACAAGAGTTTGAGCCTGCCCCTGAAGGTGCTGCTGAGTATCATAAGAATGTTTTGCAACTTCTTGCTGAAATTGAAGAATCGAATGTGCAGTATAAGGATCTTAGCACTAAGCTGATTGATTTTAATCCGCATATCGAAGATTCAGGTGAAGTAGCTTCTACCGCTCTCACACCTACTGAAAAGCAACCGGCGCAATTAAAGAAAAAGGTTGCAGAGATTCGCAATGTCCTTGCTAAAACAAAGAAGTCTTTAGCTTCGAAGAAGAAAAAACTTGATCTCATGGTAAAGGATATGAAGACCTCTTTAGAGGTTAAAGCTGCTTCACTTAACGCAATGGTCAAGAAAGCTGAAGAGGCTATTTGGACCATTAATCTCTATCTTGGTAAAGAGGAAGAGATTCATCGTCTGGTGCAAGGCGAATCAGCTCCTAAGGGAGAAAAGATCCGAATCCGGCAAGGCATTCTTTATATGGATGAAGAGTGTGCAGCCGCAGCAGAATCCGGAGGTATTGATGTTCGAAGCATTGAAGAATTTGATACTTGGATTGTTAAGCCTAAGAATCTTCAACGTGTTCTTCCAGAACCTAAAGGTATTGTAGCTTTCCACATTCGCCGTGAGAAGAAAGAATACGGCGATGCCTGGACCAATACTTCGATGAATAAGGCGAATCTCAGCAATACTTATTTTCTAATTCGGAACGGTGAAAACCTTTATCGGATCTATGCAGACATTGTTCTAGATGAGCATTTGTTTCCGACTGAGCAGGAATATAAAGAATTGTTTGAAGATTCTGAGTTTGATTGGGATACTCGAAAAAGTAAGAAGAAAGTTTTACGACCAGGCAGTTCAGGTTACATGTCTGCAATGAAAAAGATGGAGGCAAAGCAGAGACATTATCTTCGAGTGCTGTTGATTCTTCAGGGTTTGCTGGATCGTACGGCGGTTTTTAAACCTCTTCCTTTTGGAAGAATCAATATTTGTAACTATGCTGAATACTATGAATTTCTTGAGTTTATTCGTGATCGTGAAAAAGTTCTTGGTTCTATTATGCCTGATTTTAGAGATTGGCAAAAGGAATTAAATTCGAAATTAGAAATTGGTCATCGCATTATTGGTTCATTTGATAGTTATTCCGTTAGTCTACGCCCTAATAGAGAGTATGATGAAGGGCGCCTACATCCTAGGCATGCAGCTAGCCCTGACAGCCTTATCTTGCATACGATTGAGCGCCGAGAAGACGACGCTTTTGTTTTCCTGTATGCGCGTAATGAACAAGTATACACGGCATGGAGTTACCATGATGCTAAAAATCGTGCAAGTTGTCGTGTATATACTTATGATGATTTCATTTTGAATTTCGATCTTGCTAAAGTTTCTGATATGGAATTTTATATCAATTCGAGACTTGATCGGCATCATTATCTTAGTATGCTTCCATTGCTTAAGAAGGCAATTCAACTCAAAAAGCAAGAAAAGAAAGATGAGGAACCTTTTAGGAAACTTTTGATTAGCCAAATTGTTAAAACACATTCAACTACTATTCAAGAGGCTGAGAAACATGTTGATGATTTGATTTACTGGTGGAAATTTAAGAATCGAACTCATCGTGCCTTAACTTCAGATGATCAAAAAGCCTTGCGTATGATCATTAAGGAATATGGCCATCGAGTTAAGAGAGAGGCTGAAAGAAAACATGTTGAGAAATTTCAATCTAAGATTATTGAGACAATTCAAAATCAAAAAGAACGCCCAGTAATGATTGCGCATAAGAAAGAGAACTTTTATGTTGCTCTTATTCCGCATAATAAAATGAATTATTGGGTTAAGGAACAGCTTTGGTTGCATAATCGCAAGACTGATAAGATTACATTGAAAGAAGAAAAAGAATGGAAGCTTGTTGATAATCGTCATAAGCGTTGGTCTATTCTTCATGCAGAACCTCGTTGGTCAGAATGGGAGATCAATCCTCAGAAAGCTAAGATTTTGACAGATCCTGAGATTGAGGAAGCGGTTAAATGGGGTATTTCAAAGATTAAAGCTCAAGCTGATAACGCGCGCACTCGCCGAAAAGAGGAGAGCAGTGTTGAGCGAGGTTGGTGGAATCGATCAGAAACTCATCTTCGAGAGATCCGAGATGATGTTTTGAAAGTTTATTTAGATCCTGAAACATTTAATCCGGTTATTTGGTATTGTGAATATGGGCCTATTTTCCCTACGGAACTTCTAATTAGCAATACAATAGATTCAGCAGAGACTCGCTATCAGCCCATACGCTTTAAGAGAAAAAGAAATTCTCTTACGTTTTATATAAGCGGTGGTTGGTCAGGTTCTTTGAATGACGAAAAATATATTCTTCTAGAGGAGAAGCCTAAAGCTCTTGCAAAGCTTGAGAAGGAGAAGCAGAGAGCAAGTGAACTTGAAAAAGAAGCTCGGAAGCAAATGGCTCGCTATGAGTATCTTGGAGAGCTTATCGAGCAGTTAGTCATAGATCAGAAAGAGCAAGAAGCTTATGATGAATTTATTGCAGAGCATGGTGATCCAGAACTTTGGGAAGATGAGAAGAAGCAGTTAAATTTTAAAGGACCTCATCAGCACTCTATACGGCGGCTTGTTTATCTCTTTGCTGAAAGAGACATTGACATTATCGGTAAGACTCTAGGAGAGCTTATCACTCAGGCAAAAGATGCGGGGTGGTTGAAAGAAAAAGAAGATAACTTCTACCATAGAAGTTATGACTATGAGTTTGATCTTTGGCCAGCTGATTTTGTCATTCCCGAGAAACCAGAAGAAGATGTAGAAGAAGAGGAGAACTTTGACAAGGATGAGGAATGATGGCTGAATGCGTGCAATGTGGTTATTGCTGTACTGTTAGACCGTGTCCTTATGGTAAATGGGATTATGCAAAGAAACAATGTACTTTTTTAACTGAGAATAGTCTCTGTTCAAAATACGAAGAAATTTTGGAACAGCCAGGATCTGAGATAAGCCCTGCTTTTGGCACTAGTTGTAGTTCTTCTCTTTTTAATACTCGGCGCGAAGAGATTTTAAGGAGGCAGAGGAGTGAAATATAAACAATTAAGATTTTTAATTCGTGAGATCCTTAAGAAATACAACGTTTCTGAAGCAGGCATTGAGATCGCGCATCTTCTTGATTCTTTTATGCTCAAACGTCGTGAGAATATTGATAAGCTAGAAAAACAAAAAGGCCTTCGTTTGAATGATATTGTTGGTTCTCTTAAAAGCACAATTGATTTTCATGGCCCAATAACCAAAGAGAATCTCGAGTCGGCTAGTAAGAGAATTTATGGAAGTCTATTACTTGAGATGCGAGAACTTATTCTTATAGACCAACTTAAAGAAGAAAACGAATGGCTTCGCAAACGTGCCCGAGATTGCGGGCAATTTTATGCTGCTGTTGGAATTGATACCGATTGGGGTATTGCGGCAAATGAAATGGTTGAATACGCCTTAGGGGGCCGTTTTCCTGAGCTTACTCTACCCAAAAGCCATAAAGAACTACAGGCCTGCCTTAACTGTAGAGAAAACGCGCCAGAGCACTTACGTGAGAAGATGTCCGAAGTTATTGCATATTTTGAGAAACGCCTTGATGCGTGCGAGAAGGCGCCTTTTGATCTTATGGAGGATTAAAATGGCTGAAGATAAAATGCACCCTGAAGTTTATAAATTCATAGGGGAGCAGACAAGGCTACTTGAGCAAAGACTTAAAGAATTTGAAGCTTTAGATTTAGAATCTTTGACTACTCACCAGAAAGAAGAAATTGCTTGGTTTGCTGGTCTCGCGTTAGGCTTATCTAGCTTTTTTAATGTTCTTTGGCGCCAGAATTCAGGCTTTAATAGCATTACCGCTGATTTAAGGAATCGTGTTCTTTTCGGCCTTAACGTATCATTTAATGAACTCTGCCATGAGAATGATATTCGTGAATGGAAAGAGGAAAAAGAGCAAACCTTGTAAATTAAACAGTTTCTTCTCTGTATAATAGAAAACGATTTGAAAGCCTAATCAGATGAAATGTGGTGCACTTGTTCGTTATGTCGAGCGCAAGAGAAAAAAGAAGCATGGTGGTTTTACGACTCGCCTAGTAGTTGATCGTTGGATCTCTCTTTGGAATCAGAAGGTGGAAGAGTGGTCTTTTGAAAATATCCAGCGCACTCATCCTGACTGGAGAAAAGAAGATTTTGTAGAGTGTGCTGGTGAGATTATCGCTACAGTAGAGGCCGTTGATGAACCTGATTGGGGCTGTTCTTATGCAAGTCTTGAAATCAACTATAAATGCAATAAGTGCGGTATTCAGCATTTTCCTGAGCTTCCTCACGACAGTGAAAGTCTTTCAAAGCTAGTTACAGAAGCTATCGCAAAAATCTCTAAGAAACAGCGTGCTGAGGTTCTTGCTAAAGGTCTTAAACAAAAGAAAGAAAATGATGCACGTATGAAAGAGATGAACCAGAAGCTCATAGATAATCGCAAAAAAGTGGCAAACAATAAAAAGAAAAGATCTAAAAAGAAGGAGAAAAAGAAATGACTTATCCACCGAACGGGCAATTTGTTGGAAATCCAGGAAGTGGTTCTATGAATTTTCCGAAATGGGCAATTTGGCTTGGTCTTGGAGGTCTCGCTGCAATTGGTTTGCTTATTGTCATTATCATGGCTGTTTCCTATAGCAATAAAGAGGTACGTCTTAGAAAGACAGTTGAGGCTAAACAGCTCGATAATAAGAGTGAATTCGACAACATGTGGAAGAAAATCAAGCAAGTTGCTCAAGTAACTGATGAAGCTAAGAATGCCCTCATTGAGATTTTCCAGAAGCATGCTGCCGCGCGCTCTTCTGGGCAGCAGGGCGGTTCTCTTATGCTTTGGGTTAAAGAATCAATTCCTGATGCTAAGGCAAATACTGAGCTATACAAGAATCTCATGAATATTTTGACCTCATCTAGAGATGCCTGGACCATGCGGCAGAAGGAGTTGATCTCACTTAAGAATGAGTACGATATCCTTTGTGAGAGCGTTCCATCTAAGTGGTTCGTAACTAAACGTGATATTCAGATCACTATCATTACTTCTACTAAAACAGAGAAAACCTTCCAGGAAGGTAAGGATGATGATGTTGATCTGTTTCCAGGTAAGAAGGAGAAATAATATGGCCTTGTCTGAGCGTTCTAGGTTGATCTTGTCATGGGCTTGGGCTATTACAAAATGGGTATTTGTCGGTGGCGTCTTAGCTGGTCTCTTAGTGCTTCTTATTCTTACAAAAGAGGCCGAGAAAACACCTGCACCTCCAAAATCTACTGTTTCGATTGTCCTATATGATGGTGGCAAAGCAGTTGGAAAATGGACAACCGAAAAATACACCTATTCGGACACTTCCGCATCTATTCGCTTTGTTGATAAATCAACTGGTGCAATTGTCCGAATTCATGGAACTTATACCATCACAATTCCAAAAACAAAGGAAAAGGAGCAATAGATGTGGTTCTTCTATGTCATTGCGATTTTACCTGCCATTGTGGGCTTTATTCTTTGGGTTAAAAATCGAGAAGTCACTTGGTGGGAATGGCTTCTTGGTACAGGTTTAGCTTTTGCTCTTGCAATTACTTTTCAAATCATTGCAACGTTAGGAGCTACAGCAGATACAGAGACGTGGTCAGGTCTCCTTGTAAAAGCAGTACACTATCCTGAATGGGTTGAGCGTTATACCACTACTGAATCATATACTGATAGCAAAGGTAAATCGCATACACGCATAGTTACAAAATATCGTACACATACTGAGCATTGGAAAGCTTATGCTAATTTTGGTAAAGATGATGACTCCTATGCTATTTCAAGGGTTAAATATATAGAGATCTTGAAGAAGTTTACTCCTGCCGGGCGTGCTCCTTTGGCTAAGACCGAGCGGCCAGGCAAAAGTGGATTTCATAGCGGAGATCCAAATATTTATGTTGCTTATAACAAATCCGGATATGTTTACCCGATGACTACTTGGAAATCATGGGAAAATCGCATTAAAGCCTCGACTTCAGTCTTCACTTTTACCGAACCTCCTAAAGATCTTCCTTTATATGAATATCCTATTAGCAAGAATCCATGGGTCTCTGATAGATTGCTTGGGCCAAATGCAGTCAATATTTATAATTGGGATTGCATGAACACACGCCTTGGTCCCACAAAGAAAGTGAATGTCATTCTAATTCATTTTCGGGGGCAAAGCTCTCAGATGGCTCATTATCAAGAAGCTAAATGGCTTGGTGGTCGCAAAAACGATCTAGTGCTTTGCTACGGGAATGATTGGTCTTATGTGTTTGGCTGGACTGAGAAAACTATCGTTAAAAGGAATCTAGAAACGATTCTACTTGATAATAAAGTAGATAATGACATTATACCTTTAATTGAGAAAGAGATCATTAAAAACTATGAATTAAAAGATTGGAGTAAGTTTGACTATATTGCAGTTGAACCCCCACTTTGGTCTTATATTGTGTTTCTTGTTGTGTTAGTTCCTGCGCAGATTGGTTTCTTTTTCTGGGCGCATTGGAATTCGTTAAGATCTAAATCGGGTGTTTAATGAATAAAGATCATGTGAAGCTTAGTAAGTACCTTTGTTTAATTCTTCGACATCGCCCTGAAGTTATCAATATAGAGCTTGATGGTGAAGGTTGGGCCTATGTTGATGATTTGATCGCAAAAGTAAATGAAAAAGAAGGGCGCGAGCGTCTAACTTTAGAACTCCTCAAAAAGATTGTTGCTGAAGATAATAAAACACGTTTCGCTTTTTATGAAGATGGTTCGATGATTCGCGCTTCTCAAGGGCATTCGATTCCAGTTGATCTGAATTATAAAGCTCTAGAACCTCCAGAGATTCTATACCATGGAACAGTTGATCGTTTTCTTGGAGCTATTCGAAAACAGGGATTGAAGAGAATGCAAAGGCATCATGTTCATCTTTCTGCTGATTTTGAAACTGCAAATAATGTAGGAGGCCGTCGTGGTAAGGCTGTAGTTTTAGAGATTGAAGCCAAAGCTATGAGTCAAGAAGGGTATAACTTTTATGTTTCAGATAATGGCGTTTGGTTAACAGATCATGTGCCTACGACATACATTAAGTTTCCAGAGGCGTAAAATGCACAATATATCTCAGACACAGCTGATTAATCTTTGGATGGAACTTGAAGATTGCTTGCATGGTTGTAATGGTTATGGAGGTACAGATGCGGAGATTTATGTACACACGATGATGCCTCATACACCGATTTGTGAGCATTATAATGAATCAATAAGAACAGGTGCTTGCTTAGGTGAATACGCAGAAGAAACTTGGGCGAATGCTGCTAAATCAATGTACGAAGTATTCAGATTATTTGAGCAAAAACGTAATTGTACAATTAGCATAGGTTACTGTGATAATAAGCCTGATCTTTCGAAGGACGAATTTAGAAAATTAGGGATTTGGTTTCTTGAAGTTTTATGGACCCATCGGATTCATGTTAAGGTGAAAAAGAATGAAGATTGAAAAAGTGAGCACTCATCCTTTAAAAAATGATGGAGAACTCGAGATCTTTTTCATCGGAACCGGTTCTGCTTTTGCTTCTACCTTAGATCAGACGAACTTTCTGATCATTAAGGGTGAAAAGCATATTATGGTCGATTTTGGTATGAAAGGACCAGATGCCTTGCTTAAAACTACAGGAAAGAGGCCAGTGGACATTGAAGTTATCCTTCCCACACATAGTCATGCTGATCATGTAGGAGGTTTAGAGTGTCTTGGTCTTATGAATAGATATGTCGGTCAAAGATTTATGAATAAACCAAAACTCAAAATGATTATCTCAGAAGATTATCAAAGAGTTCTTTGGGATCGTACTCTTCGAGGCGGCATGGAAGATAATGAAGCTCCCGGAGGTAAAGGCCAAAAGTTATCTTTTGTTGATTTCTTTGATGTAATCCGCCCTAAATGGAAGGCACATTCACCTAGAGAAGTTTTCGAAGTAGTTTATGGTGATATACACCTTGAGATCTTCCGCACAATGCACATTCCAGAACAGTCAAAAAGTTGGGAGGAGTCATTTATTAGTTATGGAGTTATGATTGATGATCGTGTATTTGTTTCAGGAGATACACGGTTTGATCTTGCTTTAATTGACTTGTATCAACATGCTGATCTATTCTTTCATGATGTTCAGTTCTTTCCAGGGGCTGTGCACGCTTTTCTAGATGAGCTTAAAACTCTTCATCCAGATATTAAAAATCGTATGTACTTAACTCATTATGCTGATGATTATGCAAAACATGATGTTTCAGACTTTGCCGGATGGGCAGAAGCAGGTGTTAGGTATCTCTTCGAATGATTTGTCTTAGATGCGGATATTGTTGTGTTACATCAGCAGTTATTTTACCTACAGGCATTCCGAAGTTCTCAAATCAACCTTGCCCTTATTTAGAATGGGAAGAGGAAAAGGCAATTTGCAAGATATACGGGCAATCTTTTGATATTGAGCATGATGGGCATACTTATCATTATACCTGGAAAGAGACTCCTTGTGGTAGGCATAGTCAAATAGAGCATACAAACACCCTTTGCCGGATGGGTGAGTATCTTCGGGGACGCGGTAAATCCGGTAAAGATTTTATTCAGGAAAGAACTAATGTATTACACTGAGTTTGAGTTGGGTTATTTAAAATTTGTGCATCAAGTTGTATTAATAGGCTTTGCTCATGGGTTAACACACCCCTATGAATGGCTTGTCCAAGCATGGCGTACTGGCCCTACTAGATTACCTGATGCTTGGTATGAAGAAGTTAGAAAGTACATTCCTAAATTTCTTTACGAAATTACTGAGCATGATTGCCTAAAGCCTCCTGAGTCTGCAAAAGAGATCTTAGATGCTGTTAATTCGTTTTATGCGAAGAATTCTTTTATTCAGGGCATTTTTGACCCATTTAATGATGAAATCCAAGCTTATGTTGATTCTCAAAAAGGATTTAAACCTTCAAAGGAAAGACCTTGTGGTAACCCAGAATGCAGTATTTCTTCAAACATTGCTGAAATACTTTCTTTTGGTTCGGGTGATCTAGATCCAAATGGTTTTTGGGAATTCCCGTGTGCTATTTGTGCTGCTGATTATAAAAGAAAACATCCTCTTGAAGATGTATGGCCTGATCCGAGTGATCCTCAAAAGTTTGTATCGCTACGAGCAGAGATCACTGTGGAATATGATGTAAACCCAGAATGGGAACATAAGACTGATGATATTGCTGAAATCATCCGCTTAGAATCAAATAAACGGCTACATGACTTGTTAAATAAGTATGGAGCTAAAATTACTCATACAATTAAGGAAGTAAAAGAAAATGCAGGAAATTTACCGTCTTCTAAAGAAGGCTAAAAGTTTTGCAGTTCAAGCACATGATGGTCAAAAGCGTTGGGGAGGCGAACCTTATATTATTCACCCCAAAGGAGTAAGTAAACGGCTTAGTCGCGTTGAAGATAAGATTGTTGCTTGGTTGCATGATGTTCTTGAAGATACCGATGTAACCGAAACTCAGCTTCGTGCTGAGTTTCCAGATGAGCTTGTTGATGCTGTAGTCGCCTTGACTAAAAAATTGGGAGAAGATTATCTTTCATTTGTTTTAAGATCTAAGAGCAATCCAATAGCTCGCAGAGTTAAAATTGCAGATATCACGCATAACTTGAATGATGGCCTCAAGCCAGGATCTTTAAGAGATAAGTATCTAATTTCCTTATATGTCTTAGAACGTCATTGTGATCCAGAGCCTTGGTACTCTAAATAAATCTCTCATTTTCCTTCAGAACTCTCCGTAATAATCTACTTATCATCTTTTAGAACAATTAAAGGATATCTGTTTTAATAGAGGCAGATGATGGATCGTAGAAAGGTTGCCAAAGAGTTAGAAGCTATCGCATCTTTACTCGAGAAAGCTGCAGAAGACGGATGGCCTAAAGACATCAAAGAAGGCCGCTTTACTACTTACTGTAAGCGTATGGGTTTCGATGGTGCTTGCATTAGCTGTGTGCAAAAAGCCATGCAGAGTGATGATGCTTCTGTCCGGGGTATGGCGACTTGGTATATGAATACAGTTCAACCAGAAGGCAAAACTTTAGCCGATATCGATTGGCCAGGTAAAGGAGAATAAAGATGACCAAAAGAGACAAACAGAAGATCGCAGCCGAGTTGCGTTCGATCGCACAGATGCTCGAAAAGAAAAAGGCAGCAATTCCAAAGCTCGAGGATGCTGATGTTTCGATGGAGGGTCTGAAGAGCTTCCTTGAAAAATACAATCAAGGAGGCGCTTGGCGAACTCTTGAAACTGCATACGAAAATGCAATTGAGAAATATCAAGAAGAAGCTATGGGCCAAGCGCTCGAATAAGTTTTTCTTGACTTCGTAAATCTTAACTCTAGGTTATGTATAATAACTATATCTAACCTAGAGTTTTTTATGGAGTTAAGTTATGGCTATTTCGTTTGATCTACCTCCTTTTGTTTTTGTCGTTGATACAGATCAATATGCTGGAAATTTTGAAAGAGAGCTGTGTGCTTTTGTAACTGGGCATATCGGGGAATGTGGGGTAGGTGATGAAGAGGCTGAAGAATTTCGCAAAGATCATCTAGAAAATCCTTTTGAAAAAGCTATTCTACTTTATCCAGATGAGCATGGTTGTTCTCGACCTGTATCTATTTGGTCAACCCCAGGAAGGTTTAATGATGGTATGGGCGGACATTTTGATCTTGGCCAGCAAGAAGAAGCTAATGCACATTATCATCAAGCCTGTTTAGATCAGGGAGAACATGTTAAAAAAGTTTACGCGCATGCTCCTGAGTATGGTGAACAAGAAGCACAAAAGTGGGTTAAACAATCAAACGAACCCGCTGACCGATATCCAGCATATGAGTCAGTCGGTATTCTTTTTCAAATTTTGCCTGATTCGACTTTAATTGAGATTATGAAAACGCGCGCAAAGCTCTTTGCTGATAATCATAATCTTCAAATAAGGGGTTTTCGTTTGTTAAAGATTAATGTAGTTGAAACTGAATTGGAGCTTCCATAAGTGGCAAACGTTCTGATCCTAGAAGATAATGAGGCCCGTGTTAAATCTTTCAAAAGAAAGTTTATCGGGCATAACCTTACAGTTACTGACGACGCTAGTGAAGCTATTGAGCTTCTTAAAACGAAGTCTTGGGACTATTTATTTCTAGATCACGATCTTGGTGGCCAAGAGATGGTTTCTTCAGGTCCAGGCACCGGTTATGAGGTTGCTGTGTTTCTTGAAGAAAATCCACAATATAAACCCGCGAATATCGCATTACATAGTTTGAATCCAGGTGGCCGTAAAAATATGAAATCGGCTTTACCAGAAGCTACGGAAGCTCCTTTCTGTTGGAAGGAGGATTACTGATGGAAGTCGATAAAGGGTATGTTCAAAAACTTATAGATCTTGCTCTAGAGCATGGCGGTGATCTTACTGAACTTCAAATGTTTATAGAAGCTGTCGTAAATGAATTAGATATTGATCTTGTAGTGCCAAACCTCTGGGACTTACAAGAACGATTATACGCCGAAGAAGACTAGACCTGCCTAATCCTTGTATATTTTAAGATAGGAGACTTAGATGCCTTCTGGCAAAACACATAAAGCAATTGAGCTTGTTATTGGTCCCTTTATCTTTGCAGGTTTAGTTCTTTGTTCTGTTCAGAAGATCATCCCTTTAGAATGGCCTTTCATTCTTGCTGCAGGCATTGGTTATCTTATTGGTACTCTTTTTCTATCTCCAGATATGGATCTATTTGAATCTGATAGCATCAATCGTTGGGGCCCATTTCGTTACATTTGGTGGCCTTATGCTCAGATCTGCGCACACAGAGGCGTTTCGCATTCTTGGCTCTTTGGAACAATAACGCGCGTGGGTTATCTTTTCCTTTTTATTATACCTCTCGTTTTCATTTTCCCAGCCCTCCTAGCGTATTGGCCCTTTGTTCTCGCTTTCTTTGCGGGATGCTGGTTATCAAATGCAATCCATCTAATCGCTGACGGTCATTTTCGATTATAAAGTTGTTAATTTCTCTCCTTCTTTTCGTATAATAAACGTTGGCAATCCATTTTATTTGTTATATACTTAAAAGGCGCAATCATGTTTGATGGTAGATGTAGAAAATGCGAATCAAAGTTTAAACATGTGGGGGCTTTTGAAGAGCTTTGTGGGGAGTGTGAAAAGTCAGAAAGTACAGCTATCCTTACTCCAGAGCAAGAAGAACTTAAGGCTCAAATTGATTTTTCTCGAGCAGAGCTGGAACAAGCTAAGAGAGCATTTCAAGAACTTACTTCTAAGTGCGAGCATGTTAACGTGAAAAGTGGTTCGTCTGTTGTTTGCTCTGTTTGCGGAGAACATGCTTATGGGTGGTATTGCCCAAAGAGCCCTGACAAACATTGTTATTACTTTACAGAGATCCCGGAGGAAGATGAAGAAGGCACTCAAGAGTTCGAGGAATTCAGATTTGTGCGTTTGAGAAGCGGTGAGTTGTTTAAACTTGATGCACCTACTGAAAGCGAATCTGATGACTGGTGTATCTTTTGTGGACAACCTGAAGAAAGAAAGTGAGAGAACGAATGAAGGTAACTGCTTGGAAAACAAATGAAGGAGTTACACCGAATACCGAGATTAATCTTACAGACGGCTTCAACCTTACAGTTGAGTTTGCTGAATGTGAGAGCATTACTCTTAGATTTTATAAGGGGCCCCAGAATGGTAGAATATTGTTAGAAACCCAAGATGGGCGATTGAAATTGGAACCTGAATGCGGGAATGTTATTAGAATTGGTGTTGAGAAAGTAGAATGAAACTCACAAAAGAACAAGAAGAACTCAAAGAGAAGATCCGCAAAGCTTCACATGAGGCAACAAAAGCGCATGCTCGCTGGGTTCGTCTGAAAGAGCAATGTTCTTGTGAAGTAATTGAGAATCGAGGAGGCTCTAAGTTTTGTGCTGTGTGTGGCACTTTTTATGGAGAGATTTCAGGTTAAAATGTTGAGCTTTGGGCGTATGGCGGAACAGGTAGACGCAAGGGACTTAAAATCCCTTGAGCGAAAGCTCGTCCCGGTTCGAATCCGGGTACGCCCATAAACCTATTCGGGCGTGTGATGGAATGGTAGACATGCAGCACTCAAAATGCTGTGAGGGTAACCTCGTGTGAGTTCGACTCTCACCACGCCCAGAAATTTGAAAGGTTTTATATGCAAAGAAAAGATAGAATTAATGTTGAATTACCCAATGGTGAGATCATTCAAGGGATAAAACCTCCTGAAGAAATTGGCGGTATTGTTTGTAATGATGCGGGTGATGAGTATATGAAATTTGAGATGCACCCTCATGCTCCAGAGACTGTTGGGGATCGTAATTCTTTGAGCCCCTGGGTAGTTGTCAAAAAAGACTCTATTGAGCAAGTAGGTCAAGATTTAACTGACCCAGATGGTTTCTTCTTAATAACTAAATGCGG
>Ga0180437_10003839_pt1 | contig 21961 bp, 19 predicted proteins | sample SS_ome_4_FD_132410 | JGI IMG/M metagenome (GOLD analysis project Ga0180437, IMG submission 132410) | Hypersaline lake sediment archaeal communities from the Salton Sea, California, USA - SS_3_D_1 metaG | ecosystem: Environmental > Aquatic > Non-marine Saline and Alkaline > Hypersaline >...
CGGTGCCTGGTTGATTGTGGGTTCGGAAGCCGGCTAAGCACATAGACGTTCGAATCGACGTAACGGACCGCACGGTTTTTCAGTAAGACGGCGCGTACCGCATAGTCGTTAGGCGGCTGACGGGAAGGTTGCGTTGTCCGGTAACCACTCTTTGGCCGGCAAGTGCCCGCGATCCATTTCGCGCTTCCGGTGCTTAACGTCTATCGAGCGGTCGTGATCTACCCGGGCGTGCACGACCGGCGCAAATTGAAGCTGGCAAACATCACGAAGCGGGTCCACCCAGCATTTTGCCCTATTCTGGTTTGACCGGAAGCGTGGTGTAAGCTCAACCGATGCAGTGACTGAGAGCCTGAAGACTCTCGCTAGGCTGAGCAAGGTTCATCACGCCGGATGCGACGCCATGGGGAAATCGCCCCCTTTGCGTCATTTCCCACGACGGAACACGAAGTCTTCTGCAACACTATCGTTCGGGTGCGTTGACTGCTATCTTGCCGATCTGAGAGGAGCGTCTAACGGGCATGGAAGGGTTGGCCAAAGTCGTACAATTCACCCCGCTCGACTGGGCATGGATCATACTCTATATAGTGCTCATGATCCTGTGCGGGGTTATCTTCTACCGGCTGGGGAAGAGGAGCGAGTCTGACTTTTTCCTTGCCGGGCGGGGCCTGCCGTGGTGGCTGCCCGCGACTTCGGTCTACGCGACCCACACGGCCACCGACACCCCGATGTGGATCGGCGGCACCATCTACCGGTGGGGCATGCGCGGCATATGGTACCCGTTCTTTTCGGCGTGGTGCGCCGTATCACCCTTTGTCTCAACGCGCATTTTCCGGCGCTCGCTGGCCATGAGCCAGGCCGAGTGGCAGAATCTTCGTTTCTCCGGTCTCGGCTCGGAGCTCCTGCGAGGCTGGCTGGCGGGCTGGCAGACCTTCATGAACATGTTCGTGCTGGCATGGGTATCGGCGGCCATGGGCAAGGTCTGTTTCTACCTTTTCGGCTGGCCGTCATGGTTCGGCGTCACGTTTTTCACCTCGATCTGCGCGATCTACGTGCTGACGGCGGGTTACTGGGGCGTGATCATGGCGGATTTCCAGCAGGGCATCATAAGTTTCCTCGTGATCACACTGGTCTCACTATGGGGCATCACCGTTGCCGGCGGACCCACAACGATGCTCGACAAACTGGCCGACATCGGCCAGGGATGGCGGATTAACCCGTTCCACTTCGACGCGTTCTGGGGACTTGAGGGGGACAAGTTCTACGCGCTCGACCTTATCACCCTGATGATCATGGCCATTTTCGGCGGGATCGGTATGGGCAACTTCATCGACTGGTATCCGGAAGCGCAGCGCATACAGAGCGCCAAGAGCGTTCGCGACGCCTCGTGGTCGATATGGAGCGGCGGCATGGCAGCCATGTTCAGGAACTCGTTCTGGGCAGTGTCGATCCTGGCCTTCTTTGTTCTGTTCCCCGGTATCAAGGACCAGAGAACATACGAGTTCGGCTGGTTCAGGCTGGGTTTCGACTACATGCCGGCGGGACTCATCGGCATGTTCATCGCTGCTATCATCGCTATCCATCTCTCGACTATCTCGACCCACTTAAACCTGGGCGCACTTTACGCTACCCGCGACCTGTACCATCACTACGTCAACCCGGATGCGGACGAAGCGAAGCTGGTACGCGTCGGCAGGATCAGCACGCTGCTCTTGCTTGTCGGCAGCTTCGTGCTCGGGTTGTCCATGCAATCCATCACGCAGTGGCTCATCTTCGCGCTCTGGCTCCAGGCGGCGGGGATATGGATACCGTCAATTCTGCAGGTAATCTGGTGGCGATTCAACGCATGGGCGTACCTGTCGAGCTGGATCGCGAACCTCGCGATGAGCTGGCTCGTGGTCTTTGTGCTCCCGGCACTCGGAATACTGCCACAGCTCCCGGACTGGGCGAGCTTCTGGCTATTGGCCGTGCTGGTCGGCCTCGTTTACATTCCGGTCTGCTTCCTGACCAGGCCCGACGACATGGACCATCTCGTCAAGTACTACGTCCAGGCGCGCCCGGTCGGATTCTGGGGCCCGGTCAGAAAGGAAGCTATCAGGAGAGGACTTATTGTCGAGGCCAAAAGCACGACGCACCCGGGCGGACTGTTCAGGAAAGATTGGACACCTGAAGAGGCCGACGAATGGACCGTCCACGATGTTATGGCGTCCGTGTTCTCAGCTCTATCCTACATCCTTGTAGCCGTCGGGCTGGCTGGAACTCTATTCTTACGCCCGTGGGGGGTTGTAACACTTATCATCGGTATTGCCTGCGGTTGGGTCATGTACAAGATAATCGATCCCAAACTTAAGGCCATGTCCGTCGCGTTCGAGGCGAAACAAAAGGACTATATCGACAGACTGGACAAGACTACCCGCTGGGAGAAGTGACGATGATCACCGAATCCATGGGAAAGATTATCGGAATGGCCATGGCCTATGCCGTGAGTACCCTGGGTCTGCTTCTTGCCTATTACAACTACCGAAAACGCATCGTGAAGGCCGACAAAGTGTTCACACGCACCGCATGGGCTGTCGCAGCCGGAACGTTGGGAGCTCTCGTCGTCGCGGTTGTCGTCGTTGTGCTTCTGGCAAACACCAAGCAGCCGGAGGCACCGGTCGGTCTCGAAGCAGTTGACCGGGGAATTGCTCCCGAAACGCCGATTGTACCGGCACCCGCAGAGACAGATATCGCAGCCGCGCGGAAAGCCCCGGCTTTCGCCGGGGACAGAAAGAAGTTGCCGGTGCTTGGCATCGTCATACCCGGCGCCGTCTTTCTGTTCTCCACGTGGATAACCTGGGCGCTTTACAGACATTTCTCCAAGAAACTGGAAGGGCAAACGTAGGAGCACAGCAGAGGGCATCTTGCCCAACGCCGTATTTGAGACCGACTCCGCCGTGGCTGAGCAGGGCGTCGGGCCCCGTTCCCCTACCGGGTCGCAACGCTTGATTTTCTTTCTTGCCGTTTGCTATGATTCGCCGGGTTGTTTCTTTTCTTAGGGATGTCCATCTTCGTGGACACAACAAAGGGGAGGTACAGTATGGTTTACTCAAAGCAACGCAGGTTGTCTCGACCCACCCACAGGCGCTTCTTAAGCTTGGTGCTTGCAGCAGCCCTGATCATCAGTTGGGTGGGCACTGCCGCCGCCCAGGATGCGCCGAAAGCCGAGGATCTGATCGGCAAGTACATCAAGGCGGTCGGCAAGTACACCAAGGACGGCAAACCGGCCACGATCAAGAGCCGGGTGACGAAAGGCAAGCTTATAGTCACGGATTTCGGAATGGAAGGTGACATAACAGACTTCCTTATCCCGCCCAACAACTACAGCAAGATCGTGTTCGAGGCGTTGGGAGAGATCGAACGCGGCGTTAAAGGCGACGTGGCGTGGGAGATCAACCCAATGATAGGCCCGCGCATCCTTGAAGGCGCTGAGAAAGCAGGACGTCTCCAAGAAGCCGCCGGGTTCAACCGGTTCGAGAACTGGAAAAAGTTTTACGCCAAAGCCGAGACCAAAGGCGAGGGAACCGTAGGCGATGCCGCCTGCTACAAGGTCGTCATGACGCCGAAAGATGGCTCCCCCACGACATGCTACTTCGACAAAAAGTCCGGGTTGCTGCTCAAGACTGAGGCTGAGGTCGAAGGTTTCGACGTCGAAGTGACGCTGAGCGACTACAAAGAGACCGCCGGTGTCAAGCTCCCGCACAAGGTGCTTACGGAAGGCGGAGAGTACAATTTGGAGATGCTCATCGAGACCGTCGAGTACAACGCCGACATCCCGAAGGATCGGTTTGATCTGCCCGACGAGATCAAAGAGCTGACGAAGTAGACCGAAGGGTCAAGTGGTTACAGCCATGTCCACAATAGTGGACGCAACAACGGGAGGTGCAATATGGTTTTCGCAAGGAAAGGCAAGTTGTCTCACCCAGCAAGCCGGTGCTTCTGGAGCGTTGCGTTTGCAGCAGCGCTGGTCATCAGTTGGGTGGGCTTAGCCGCCGCACAGGATCTGCCGAAAGCGGACGATGTGCTCGCCAAGTACGTCAAGGCGGTCGGTAAGTACGTGAAGGACGGCAAACCGGCTGAACTCAAGAGCCGCGTGACAAAGGGCACGTTCACGCTCGTGGATATGGGAATGGACGCGGACATGGAGAGCTACCTCGCGCCGCCCAATAGCTACACCAAGATCGAGTTCGAAGCTTTTGGATCGCTCGAACGTGGTGTGAAAGACGGCGTCGCCTGGCAGATCAACCCGATGGAAGGCCCCAGCATACTGGAAGGCCAGCAGAAAGCGGCTGCGCTCCGGGACTCGTCGGGGTTCATCGAATTCGAAAACTGGAAGAAGAACTTCAGCAAAGCTGAGACCACGGGTGAAGGGACCGTAGGCGATGCCGCCTGCTACAAGGTCCTGATGACACCGAAGGAAGGTCCGCCTGTAACCTGTTTCTTCGACAAGAAGTCCGGGTTGCTGCTAAAGACGGCGTTGGAAGCCCAGGGTCTCACGATCGAATCAACGTTGAGCGATTACAAGGAAACCGACGGTGTCAAGATGGCTCACAAAGTCGCGACCGAAGGCGGACAGTTTGGTATGGAGATCACCTACGAATCCGTCAAATACAACGTCGACTTACCGAAGGATCGGTTCGATCTGCCCGACGAAATCAAGGCACTCATGAAGCCGACCGAACAGTAAAACGCTAACGGCGAAGGCGTATGTGAAGTTCATTAGGGAACCCTCCTCATCGGAGGGTTCCCCTTTCTTTGGCGAGATGATCTGGGCGGTTCAGCTCACCGGTTACCGCTCGACCTTGCCGATAGGCCGCACGTTCTTCCCCACGATGTCGGCACGTGAATCGCCTAGATCTTCGCGTGCTTTTTCCGCCAGCGCGTGCAGCCGCTTGGCGATATCGCGATGGTCTTTCAGAACCGACTTCTGTTCCCCGGGATCGGTGTCCAGATTGTACAGCGCTTCAGGGACAAAAGCGCCGCGATCTTTCCCATAGTAGTAGATGTCCTCATGTTGGAGCGTGTTCTCGAACCTGAGCTTCCACGGTCCGCTGCGTACCGCGTGCAGCTCGTTGGCATAATAGTAGTAGAAGGCCTCGTACGGGCTCTTCGCGCCGGGCTGACCCGACATCAGCGGCCAGATGTCTTTCCCATCGATGATGCGGTCGGCCGGCGCCGAACCACCTGCCAGCTTCGCGAATGTCGGCAGTAAATCCATAGTCGTCGTGAGCTCAGAACAGACCGAACCCGCAGAAATCTTACCAGGCCAACGCACGATGCACGGTTCGCGCATGCCGCCCTCGTACGTCGTCCCCTTGCCAGCACGAAGAGGCGTTGCCAGACCGCCGTGCTCGCCGCGCACAAGCCACGGACCGTTATCGGAGGTGAACAGCACGAGCGTCTTGTCGTCGATGCCGAGCGACGACAGAGTATCGAGAATCTGACCGACGCTCCAGTCGATGCACTCGATCACGTCGCCGTACAGGCCGCCCGCCGACTTGCCCCGGAACCGGTCCGAAACGTGCAGCGGCGTGTGAGGCATGCTGTGCGGCACGTATAGGAAGAACGGCCGGTCGCGGTTCTCGGTGATAAACCGGATCGACTCTTCCGTGTACCGCTCGGTCAGCGTGTCCTGAACCGACGGCTTCTCGATGACCTTCTCGTCCCGCATCAATGGTGCGGGTTTCATATCGTTGCTGTAAGGAATGCCGAAGTACGAGTCGAAACCGTTGCGTGTCGGGAGAAACTCCGGCGCGTCTCCCAGATGCCACTTGCCGACGCACGCGGTCGCGTAACCGAGACTCTTCAACAGCTCGCCGATCGTGATTTCGTCCGGGTGGATACCGTAGCTCGAGTTCTGGAACAATACCAGCCCGCCGGGACTTCGTTTCTCCTTCGGAATCATAGCCAGGCTGACACGCTGCGGGTAACAGCCGGTCATCAGCGCCGCCCGCGACGGTGTGCACACCGGCGCGGCAACGTGGAAGTCAGTGAACTTCATTCCTTCGGCGGCCATACGATCCAACCTCGGCGTTTTGATCAGCGGCGCACCAAAACATCCAACGTCGTTATAGCCCTGGTCGTCGGTGAAGATGACGATGAAATTCGGCCGATCGCTGACCGCGGCAGCCAGCGCGCGATCCCCCAGTGCCAGGCTCGCCGCACCGCTCGCCATCATTCCCAGGAACATCCTGCGATCCAGCCTATTCTTCGAGCGTTCCATTTGCTTTCTCCCTAAGTGCGATCTCGGTCGCTAGTCAGTATCGAAGAGTCATTCACCCGCACAACCAGTTTCCCATAACTCGACCTCGCAACGCAAGCGGGACCGTAGGGGCGGGGCTTGCTCCGCCCCTCACTTTAATAGAACGACAGACAGGAATGTCTGTCCCACCACCCAAGAAAGCATACAAGGGGAGGGCGAGACTAGCGTCGAAGATCCGATGTGGCGGGGAAAGGGTTCGGTGGAACACTCGCCGCGGAGAGGGACAACCTTCTTCCCAAGAAGGTTTCCCCGAAGGAGAACTCGTCCTTGAAATCGTCTGTACCGCTAGCCCATGGTCTCACGTCACCCGAGCCGGGATGTGCTTCTTGACGAGGCAAGCGCCACGCGTGTCGCAACGCGTACAATCTCGCGGATGCGTGCGGCAACCGGCGTGATAGGCGTACGAGGCGGCGGTAACCGCTTCATCGTTGCCGTAAACCTCGCGCAACGACTCGACAGGAGGTTTTGCACGTCCCGGCAAACCGGTGTATCCCGACCACGACACATTCGTCAGACCGCTCGACCGCGCAACGTGAACGCACCGTTCCATAAGCTCCCTGGACGCCCCAGGATGATCCTCCGCAACGAAATTCGGTCTGAACGCAAGAAAATTGACCGGCAGATCGGGGTCGATCCCGGCGATAAACTCGCTGATCGACCCGATCTCACCTTCGTTCATACCGGGAATCGTCAGTATCCGGTACTCCCATACCTTCTCCGGCGCTTCGCGACCCAGAATCTCGGCGTTACGCAACACCGGCCCGCTCGGACATCCGGTCAACGCCCTGTGCGTCTCCTCGCTGAACGCTTTGATATCGAACGTGACCGACGTGGTGAACCTCATCACGCGCCTCAGACTCTTCTCAGTCATGAACCCGTTCGTATCGAAATTCACCTTCACTGACGGGTCGGTCTTGCGCGCTTCTTTGACCACTTCCTCGATATACGGCAGATGGACCGTCGCCTCGCCGCCCGAGAAGAACATCCTGTCGGCGCCCATCGCCCTGCCGGCACGAGAATGCAGCGCCGCGACACATTCCTCAGCCAGCTCCGCCGGTTCGATATACCCCCGTATCAGCGTCCCGTTGTCCGGATACTGCGATATCGTCCAGTTTTGGCACCCGACACACTTGTAGTTGCATCCCGCCATGAACACAGTGTAACTTTCCGGCGGCGCCGGATGAAGCTGGGCCGACGCCACCTCCGGCACCCCTACCCTGCACACACCGCGCTCGCCCTCGAACCTGTTCACACCGCACCGATGCTCGCAGAGATGACAGTTTCTGAGCTCGTCAAGGTAGTCTGGAGACCGAATCGCTTCCGCGCCCACTTCTGAGAATCCTTAACGTATTTGGAGAGACTATCAGTCCGCCTACCGCAACTTCGCGTCCGCGGCGTCGAGAACGCCGAGACGGATCTCGTTCGTGTTGTTTGGCCGGGCAGCCTCAAAGTAGACGAATACCTTGTCGCCGACGGACATCCAGTGCGAGTAACGCCAGGTGTGGTAGTCGCCGGGCGTCGTGCTCACGAGAAGCGGTTCTCGCGGCGTCAGATCTGTGAACGTCTCGAAATCCGGCGAGTACGCCAACCCTGTAGCAATGTTGTAAACCGGGTCGCGCCACGTCGCGTTGGAACCCTCATACACAAACAGGTAACCTACGGTCATCGGCAGTACACTTGCCGGACGAGTGTAGAAGTTGTGCCAGCCGGCGTTCTCAATAACCGGCGTCCGCGACGCAGCAGTCCACGTCTGGCCATCTTCGCTCGTGAAATGGTGAATACGTTCGACACGGTCCGTCCCGATGACGAACATGTGCCATCGGCCTCCGTCCCAGAATACGACAGGATCTTTGTAACCGGTCACGTGTACAAACCCGTCATCCGGATAATCCTCCGAGAGGATCTTCCTCGCCGAGCGCGCATCGAAGTCTGCAGGATCGTCAACATCGTCGAATCTGATAATGCCCCACCCGCGTTCGAACCCGCTGCAGCCGTATAGCCTGAACTTCCCCGTTTTCGGATCGATAATGAGCGCGGGCCTCTCAAACCCTGACAATCCGGCATCCTCGCGCAACAGGTGGTTGATAGGCTCGAACTGGTGCCCGTCCGGACTCTTGAGGATACGTACCTCGTACCCGCGCTTACCTCTGGGCGACCGACCCTCACGCATGCGGGCAGCCATGTAGAACGTACCGTCCGCAGCCAATACAACCGACGGAGCACCAGCCCACCACTCCGGCGTATCCTCATCCGGTTCAAGAACAACCTCGTATCTCGATAAAGCAGCTACAATATCTTCAAACATAAATCTCCCTCACCCCTCAATAATGAGAAATCGCCGCCAAACCATATTGATTATACGAAACGAGACGTGCGGGAGCAACCTTCCGCATTCCCCTCACGGAACGCCGAATGTCTCAGAAGAAGTAGGGGCGGTTCGGGAACCGCCCTTTGGGGAGCAGACACCGTGCGCGAGCCGCTCGACATGGTGGGACGGACATTCCTGTCTGTCATTGGCTTTGCTATACTGCCGGGTGAGACGCCCCCCTCACCCCAGCCCTCTCCCAAAAACGGGAGAGGGTGTCCCTGCCCCACCGATCAAGACGCCTTTCGCAGAAGCGGGCTCGGACTCAGAAATAGCTCAATTCCCACACTATATCATAGTCCTCGTGTGGCCGTTTCCCGATTTCAGAGACTCCGAAGTCGTCCTTTAGATTTGGCCCGACGCTGTAGATGAGAATGTTCAATCCTTTGGGATTGTACAGAAAGTCCTTGCCTGTGTACGGGTCTTTCGGCAGTTCCGGAATGATCTCCGGCACAAGATCGGCGAGACGAAAGGGATAGAACCCATGCTTTGACTTGTATATCCGCAGCGCGAGGGCTATCTCAGCCGTGCCGAGTCGAGCGTCCAGACGGGCCTCCGAATCGTGAGTCCTTGAATAATGATCCGAAACGGACCGAATGAATAGCCCCCGCCCACGCGGTGCTCTAAGGAGGACGTGTCGGAATCGCATCAACTCTTCTGCTCGTTCCCACCGCTGCTTTCCAGCCATTAAGAACAGTTCGTACATACTCTGGAGATAGATCCGTTCTTCTTCGCGCCAAAACTTGTCCGGACCTTCCTCCCGAAGGATCTTGCGCGCGAGGAGTCCCTCCTTTCTGTCCCCCTCAGACCATCTGACGAACCAGACGAGGCCTTCGATCTGCTCCTCCGATATCCCGGAACCTGCCTGCCTGAGAGAAGAGAATGCAGGCAGCCCAAAGACGACGATTTCCCCCCTTAGACCGAGCTTCGTGAGGTTGCTAGCTCTCTCCCCCCTGATCTCATCAACCAGCGACTGGTAAACGGATATGCTTCCTTGTCGGTGTTCCAACACCTCCTCTAAATTGTAGAGTGCTATGCCGTCAAGAGCCATTCTGATTATCTGGGAAAAAATGAAAGGCTCGTTTGACAAGCATTTGGCTGCTCTAATGTTCGTTAGCACCGTGCGCAACGCTGCATCGATCTGACCGTTCTCCGCTTCTAATTGCGCCTTCGCCGCCAACAGTCGGGTACACCCGCGCAGCTTCCCCAGATGGGGAACAAGCTTTATACTACCTCGGTCTTTCCCGTAATCCTCCTTGCTCAAGAAGGCGCATTGCATCAGGCTCGCCTTTTCAAGAAGCTCATGTACTGCACTGAAGTCGGCGCTGCACAGGACCAGATTCGTTATCGTGTTCTTCTTTTCGGGCGGTAGGTCAGCCCATTCAACACTTCCTACGTAAGGTATGTAGTCCCATTCTGCCTTGTGCTTCTCAGACAGAGCGTCCAAACGCTCGAACGCCTGCCGATACAAGAACGCTCCGTTCTCATCATCCGGAATGTCGGGCAAAGCCAGCTCTTCCAGCGTCGTAGGTATCCCGGCTTCCCTCAACTTGCGGATCTCTTCCTCCACGGTTGAAGTCGGTTCAGGCGTCTCCTGCGCCAGAGTTGGCGGGCCGATAGCTACCGTTAAACATGCAAGGGCAATTCCCACGAGTACTCTTTTCATGACCGTCTTCACCGATTGCGTCCACACATCATGTCGGTCTTAAAATCGTTCACCAAACACCTCATCTCGTGAACCTTCGCGCGTGTCAGGGCGGTTCGCGAACCGCCCCTACATACCAGAACATCTTTCGTAGGGGCGGCGCTTGCTCCGCCCGAATCGGCCTCTCTCCGCCCCAGACATCGCGGGCACGTTCCAAATCTCGTACTTACGTCCCTGCCGCCGCGGACCTTCAGGGTGTCCACGGCGTGAATGCGAACCAAAGGAAAAGCGCAATGAAAACAAACGGCCACACATAGTAGATCAGTACCTGTTGGAACTTCTTACTGCTGTACATGTATGTACCCTCCTTCTCGTATTTGGGATCACCAAGGAAGAGAAGTGCGGGTATGATGATGAACCAGGCAGCGAGCATGAAGAATAGGAAGAACCGTTTCTCAGAGTCCAACGGGGAACCGCTGTGCCTAATCAGATGCCAGACCAGAGAAACGACCGAGACCAGTGCGGCAACGTGGCCGACCTTGCGTGCCTTGCCGTAGATTCCGTATTTGGATCTGTCTTCCAGAAGCCTTTGATTCATCCTGCGGGCACTCCCTGGAAGTCGTCACCGCCTATTTCGCAAATGCCTCTACCCTATTATACAGCTAAAGTGCCAGATTTATTCGGCTTTTATGCAAAGAAACTCAGGTTGACTCCCGAACGGTCTAGCTGTATACTTGTGCAACGCGCGGCGTATTGTCGGGGAAGCGCGAGCGCGGTCATCACTACCCGATATTGATCCAGGTCCCAATAGGATAGAAAGGAAGATTGAACTATGATGCGGTCAAGACGGACGACAGATACCAATAGACGACAACTTGTTCTGCATAGAGCCTTGCTAATTCTGGCCATAGCCGCCCAATCGCTGCTCGTTTGCGGCGCAGTGTCCGCCGGACCGCTTAGCGTGCGCCAGGACGCTCTCTACGTCGGCACCGGCCATATCGAACCGTGGGGTATAGAGGTAGCCGGAGCGCTCGACTCGGACGAGCTGACCGACGCCATGATCGCCAATCTACCCCAGTATGCCAAGTTCGGCGTGAACACAGTGAGTGTTTCGATCCAGAGCCCGAACTCGCGTGCGTTCTCGATGGACGGCAAACGGTTGGAAGGCGAGGACGTCGCCCGACGATTGAGGCGCGTTTTGAGCGAGGCGGGCGGCAGATGGATGGCGACTGTGGTGGACCCGTTTTCTGCGGACGAAACGGCTTGGCTCGCTGGACCTGAATCGTACGAGAACGCTGCTGCGTTGATTGCACGCAGCTTCAGGAGGTCCGACGCTCCCACCCTACTGACTCTTGGAGTACCGGACGCGGTCAACGTGTCGGAACGGTGTCCGTTCCGTTTTCACGACGTGAGAAGCCTGCTTAAACTGGCCCGCAGCATAAAGAGCGCGAGCCGGCGACAGCCGGTTGCCGTATTTGCGGGCGACGCCGACGCGGTTGACGCGATCTGCGCTGCTCGTGAGGTGGACCTGGTGATCGTCAACGATCCGGCGCTGTTGGAGCAGGCGCAGAGACTCAACCAAGCCGGATCAGGCAAACCAATCATATGGATCGAGCCAGCAGGTTTGACTCAGGATCTCGGTGCGCTCGCCAAATGCGCCTCGTCGATCGCGAAATCACAAGGCACATATCTGGTCGCGAGTTTCCGGTCACCCAACGCAGACGACAACACTCTGCACCAATTCCTCGAACAGGTGCGGACCGCTCGGATCGCAAAGGGCATCAAGGATCCGGGTCCGGCAAACCCGCCAGCGACATTTCTGACCGAAGAAGAACGGCGTGACGGATGGGTGGCTCTATCCGACGGGCAGAGCCTGCACGGTTGGACGACGCTCGGAGAAGATTGGGGTGCGTGGTCGGTCGAGGACGGCGCTCTGAAATGTTCTGGACTCGGCGGCCGGTGGCTCAGGAGTCTCGGTCAGTACAAAGACTTCGTGCTCAGACTGGAGTTCAAGGTGAGCGAGAACTGTAACAGCGGCATCTTCATACATGCGCCTCTCGACGCGCGCGCTTCGCGTATCGGCATGGAGATCCAGATTCAAGATCACACCGAACCTTCGGTTGACGACCAGAGTCTCGGCGCGATCTACTCCGTGTTGCCCCCGCGCGTGTACGCCGGACGTCCTGCCGGCGAATGGAACGAGATAGAGATAATGTCTGAAGGACGGCATGTGGTCGTCAGGCTGAACGGTCAGGAAATTCAGAATTTCAAAATGGACGACCACGAGTTGCTGCGCGACAGGTTGAGTGACGGCCATATCGGGCTGCAGGACCACGGTCGACCGGTCTGGTTCCGCAAAATCCGCGTGAAGGAAATGGGCGGCTAACTGAATCGGCAGGCGGGTTTTCCCTACATTCTACCTACTCTATTCTACCTACTGTGAACAAGGATGTTCTTTACGACGGCGCCGTAATGTCGAATGTATGCCCCTTTCCGACACGGTACCGTCGGTTGCGCTTGCAACGAAAGTTCGAGAAGATCTGTGCCGGGAAGGTCCACCGCCAACTCCTGCCACGACCGGTCGAGATCGAACGTCGCCAACTGAATCTCACCATCAAACACGTGCAATTGCGACGAATCGAGCCCGCGAGGCGACCGTGCAGTCAACTTGAGCGTCCTATCCGGCGATTGCACGAGAACTCGCAACGTCGAATGAGCACCTACCGGACGCCCTTCCTCGTCCGGATCGTACGGGTACCAATCCCAATCTAGTTCAATCGACTCGGCATCTTCGACCGCGTGGCGAAGCCTTCCCATCCTGCGCGACACGCGAATCCTCGCGGATTCCGCCGCACGACGCACCGCGCCCGAGACGCCCGCGCGCCGCATTTCGTTCGTGAACCTCACGAGTATCGGATCGCGTTTACGCCGCGTCTCATACTCCTGGTTGGCAAAACAGTGAAGCTCCTCTATCTCGACCTTGCTTAGCTGCGGGTAGCTCACTACCGACCCGAAGTTCCCGTCATAGTCCTCCCAGTTTTCCGTCACCAGCCAACCGTTCTGGCGGCATTGCCGGTAGAAATCGGTGCCCGGAAAAGGTGTCGCGATGCTGAACTGAACACTGTCCATAGGTATGCTGCACGCCAACTGCACAGTTTCTCTGACCGTATCGCGCGTCTCGCCCGGTAGGCCGATCATGAACGTCCCGTGCACTTCCATCCCGACGGAGCGGGCCATCTGAAAGGCGGCTGCGACCTTGTTCAGGTCCAACCCTTTCTGTATTGCCGCCATTATCCTCGTCGAACCGGTCTCGACACCGAACTTAATTTTCCGGCAGCCGGCGTCGAACATATGTGCGAGCATCTCGTCATCCACGGTATCCGTCCGACCCATGCACGACCAGATCACACTGAGGTCACGGTCTCGTATCTCCCGGCAAATTTCCATCACCCGCGTTTTACCGATAGTGAACGTGTCGTCGTCGAAGAATATCTCGCCCGGACGATACTTTTCGACACAGTACTCCATCTCATCGACCACGTTCTGCGCGCTCCTGACCCTGTACCTGTGACCGTACATCGTCTGCGGCCACGAGCAGAACGTGCATTGGTACGGACACCCACGGCTTGTTATCATCGTGATCCACGGCAGCGCAAAGTACGTCGGCTCGTGGTACTTGCGCCACTCAAAATGGTCCCGCGCAGGGAAAGGTATGGTGTCGAGATCTTCCACACGGGGCCTATCCGGGTTGACGACAACTTCTCCGTCCCGCCGGAACGTAAGCCCTTGAACCCCAGCGAGATCGCGCTCCTGCTGGAGCGCCCCTGCGAGGTCAAGCACGGTGTACTCATACTCGCCCCGAGCGACAAGATCGATGCTCGAATAGCCGCCCAGGATCTCGCGATGGTATATGCTTGCATGAGTGCCTACAACCACCATCGGGAGCGTTAGCTTCTCTTTCAGCACGGATGCTGTCGCCATATCCAGATCGAACGTCGGCGTCGATATCTCCATAACGACAAGGTCGGGCGCATGACTTCCCACCGCCCGGACAAACTCCTGGATGTCCATCCCGCTAACGGAACAGTCGATCGCCGCCACATCGAACCCTTCCTGTCCCAGTACGGCCAGCGTGTACGCCTGATAGATCGGGAAATGGTAGGAAGCCCTGTTGCCCCGTTCGAACTCGGATTTAGATATGGTGAACGGCCATCTGACGTTGGAGCGGAAGCCCACCCTGTCCTCCTTGACCCACGGCGGGTTAGCCAGCAAGACTTTCATCGGTCGATCCCACTCTGCCGCGGACCACCCGGGCTGACGTCCAACGACGCATCCGGTAGCGTGAAACCCTCAAAAAATCCGCGCTCCTTGTCGATCATGTCCCAGAACTGGCAGCGCGATCTGCCCGACACGAGCTGTTTCCAGCGCTCAACCAGCGCGTCCGGTATATAGGCGATCGCCGCGAGAATTGCGGCGATCTCCGCCCACGATTTCCAGTATTTCCGCTCTTTTATCGGTCTGCCGACGGCTTTCGCCTCATATTTCAACAGATTGGCGGTGATAGATGGAAGCTTTGAAATAGGAAACTGTCTCATGATGAGCCGGAACCGATTTCGCGCGTTCAGAAACTCCTTCCTCCAAACATTCTTCTTCTCGCCCATTGTGGCGGAGAAGTGGTGGTACATCACCGCGGTCGGCACGTACCGAATCTCGTACCCGGCATCCCACAACCGCAGCGAAATGTCCATATCTTCGAGGTATATGCCAAACCTCGGCAGCGGGCCAACTTCTCTGACGGCGTCGGTTCGTAGGAATAGAGCACCGCCCGATACCCCGAGCACCGGTATTGGCTCATTCCACTGCTCGCCGTCCGGTTGGCCTATTCCCCTGTCCCACGCGTTCCCGATTACCGAGCAACAAAGCCCCGTCGAGTTGACGATATTTCTGTGTTCCATGAACAGGATTTTCGACGATAGCGCCCCGACGCCAGGGTTCTGTTCCGCAGCTTTCACGAGTTCCGAAAGCCAGCCCTTATCGACCTCGGTGTCGTTGTTGAGCAGGACAACGTACCGTGCGCCATCGTTTATCGCTTCGCGAAGGCCCTGGTTGCATGCCCGGCAGAAACCAAGGTTCTTGCTGTTAGCAATAACCTTGACATCAGGATACCCCTCTTTCACCAGCTCCACGGACCCGTCCTCGCTACCGTTATCAACGAGTATGGGCTCGACGGAAGGGTAATCCAGGCTCTGGAGTGAGTCAAAACACCGCGTCAAGAAACGGCGGCCGTTCCAGTTTATCACCACCACACACACGTACGGGAGTTGATCCATAATCCTCGACACGAGAACCCTGTACAATCGTTCCAACCGGCACGACAAACTATAGCCCAGCTACCGATCCATGTCAAGAATGCGGGACATGCCGTCAAGATGGTCCCGCAAGATTTGAGATCCTGAACTGGCTCCCTCGCGGGCGCGGAAAATCCTTGACTGGCTTCCGAAAAGCAGGTATAATGCTCACGGGTAGGTGGACCGTCGCGAGAATCGTCAAGTGGGGCCTTGTTAGAACGTCGTGCGGTTGGAGGAGGTGGTTATCGGTGGCGGATATTCTCAGCCAGGACGAGGTTGACCTGCTCCTGAGCGCTGTGTCCGAGGGCGAGGTCGAGGCCGTACCTGAAGGTCAGAAGGAAATCCAGCAGAAAGCTTCGGTCTACGATTTTCGAAGACCGAACCGGGTTTCGAAAGAACAATACCGGGGTTTGCAGGGGCTGTTCGAAGCTTATGCGCGGGAGGTCGGTATAGCGCTGCCGGGCTACCTGCGGACCGCCACACGTGTTGACCTGACCGCCATAGACCAGCTCACCTACGACGAGTTCATGTTGTCCGTTTCCCGTCCGACATCTCTCACGGTCATCTCTATGGAGCCGTCCGACGGCACGCTCGTGATGGAACTCAGTCCATCCCTGGTGTTCCCCATAGTGGACAGACTGCTCGGTGGTCCCGGGGCCCTTCTGGAGGAGCTGAGAAACCTGACCGAAATCGAGCAGCGTATAGTGCAGAAGATCGTCTACCTGGCGCTGAACTGCTGGGAACGGTCGTGGAGCCACGTCACGGAGCTGAAGTTCAAGATCGTCGCCCAGGAAAGCGACCCGCTGCTGTGCCAGATTGTTCCTGGCAGCGAGATGGTGATCCTCGTCTCCTTCGAGATCCACCTGGGCGAGGTCGCCGGCACTATGAACATATGTATACCGCTGGTGAACTTCGGGCCGCTCTTGGAGCGACTGAGCGCGCAACTGAGTTACTCGACCAAGTTATCGAAGCAGGCCGCGGCAATAAACCGCGCCCTGATAGAGCGGGTGCTTATGCGTACGACACTGCCCGTGACCGCGTACCTCGGCGGCTCAAAACTGTCGGTCCGAGAACTGCTCAGCTTGCGCAGAGGAGACATATTGCAGCTCGACAACCTGGTCTCAGGTTACGCCGCCGTCAACGCGGGCAACAAAAAGAAGTTTTACGCGAAACCCGGTAGAGTTGGAGACAAGAGCGCCGTCCAAATAGTAAGCTGTATCGAGTGAAGAAGCCTCGCACAGGAGAAGATCTATGCCCGACGACAAGCTGAACAAAGACTTCCTCTCGATGGCATCTGCGCTGGTAGGCTCAGCAATGGACACCCTGTCGTTGTTGGTTGATCGCGAATTCAAGACTGAAGCGGGGAGCGCCTCGGCACTGTCCGCCGAGGAGTTGGATAAGTTGACTTCAGAGCATCAGATAGCGATTCGCGTCCCTGTAAGGAAGGAACCGCTCGAGGCGGAAATGTGTCTTCTTATGACCTTGGCCGATACCACCATAATAGCAGATCTGCTCAAGGAGGGCGAAGGCGCGCCCAGCGACGAATTGTCGGATGAGCTGGAAAAAGCGCTGCAGATAGCTTTAGACCAGATGATTGCAGGTGCGGAAGCCGGATTGAAGAATTCCGTGGGCGAAGCTTTTTCGCTCGGAACACCTGCCATTGTGAACCTTACTGCCGACAACGACGCGCTGAACGACTTGAAAGGTGGCGAGATTGCGTCTGCTCAGTTGACGATGGTCTGCGATAATGTCGTGGACTCTGCCCTTTTTGCGGTCGCCTCAGCGGATACGTTGAGACAGCTTCTGGAGGAAGCGGCACCGGACGGTGTGGCGGCCGTCTCAGACGGGCTTGCGCCTGCGGAATCGGAGTCGGGCGCTCAGGCCCAAGCGGGGGCGGAAACAGCGGACGCTGAGAACATCGACCTCATACTGGATGTTCAGCTATCGGTCGTCGCCCGACTGGGTCAGGTTCAGATGCCCATTAGCGACGTGTTGGCGCTGGGGCCTGGTGCGATCATAGAGGTTGGGCATTCCGTTGAGGAGCCGGTGGAGCTGTTCGTAAACGAGAAGCTGATCGCCCGCGGCGAAGTGGTCGTCGTAGACGAGAAGTTCGGACTGAAAATCACCGAGATCGTCAGCCCGACCGATCGGGTCAAGAGCCTCAGGTAAGGCCTGGAACCCGCGGAATGTAGCTGGAACAAATACACTCGAGAGCAGCGGAGTGTGAAAAACGTGCAGTCAGACAGTAGGGCCCACGCAGTAAGCCAGCAGACCGGGTACTCCGATGGCTACATCGGGCGCGACGACAATAAGCGGCAGGCTCGAACCGAGAACGAAAGCGCGCTGTGGCAGCGGTACAAGGAGAACGGCGATCGCGAGGCGAAAGACGCGCTCGTCCTCAAGTATTTGTACCTGGCGAAGTACATCGCCGGCAGGATCGCCATGTCCGTTCCGGCCGGCGTAGATCGACGCGACCTGGTGAGTTGGGCTGTTGTAGGTCTGCTCGAGGCGGTCGAGAAGTACGATCCTGCTCATAAGGCGAGTTTCAGCACGTTCGCTTCCCATCGGATAAAGGGCCAGGTTCACGACGGGATGCGCAACCTCGATTGGCTGCCCCGGCTGCAGCGGCAGAAAGTCAAGAAGGTGGACGCCACCGCCGAGAAACTGCGCGCTTCTTTGGGCAGAGAACCCCGAGCTGAGGAGATCGCGGACGAGATCGGAATGAAGGTGGATGAAGTGCTGGACAGTCTATCCAAACTGGCGAGCGCGGAACTGCTCTCACTTGATCAACCGATAGGCAACCCCCACCCCGCGTCCGGCGAGCACGAGTTGGCCCTCGAAAGCATAGTCAAAGACCCCGGAAAGTCGCCGCTCGAAATTGCCGAGAAGACCACCACGCTCGAGGCGCTCGCCGAGGCCATCTCCAAGCTGAACGAGAACCAGCAGAAAGTGATATACCTCTACTATAACGAGGGTTTAACGCTCAACGAGGTAGCCAAGGTCCTAGATCTGACTGAAGGCAGAGTGTGCCAGATTCACAAGGAGGCTATCGGCAAACTCCGCGTCAAAATGGCGCGCTGGAGCACGGGGTGAACCGGCAAAATGTCACCGCAACCCATTGATGCTCAGTCGTTGATCGGGCGCATAGCCGCAGCTGACAGTGCTCAGCAAAGAGTCGAGCGCCAACCAGTTGTCCAACAAGAGCGACTGGCCGCGCAGACGCCGGTACAGAGCGCACAGAAGGAAACGCAGGTCCAGGATGCCGACCAGACCGAGCACGCGCCCGTGCGCGAGAAAAAGAGGAAAGAACCCTTTTCAGGCAAGAGACGTCGGCGCAAGAAGAGGTCCGGCAAGAAGCCTGCCTCGACGGAGGAGCTTGTCTCGTCCGAGCCTGCGACGTATAATCCGCATACGGGAAAGCAAGCGCATGCCGCCGATGAGGGAAGCGTGCTTGATCTGGAGGCCTGAGCGCTCGACACGTTGCCGTCGGCTCGCGGGTCTCTAAGAGGTGTCCTTCTCAGCAGGCACCGATAGACGACAGGTTGGCGTCGGGTTAGGTAAGTGTACCGTTTGAGGAGTGCCATATGAGAGACTGGCTCATTGTGATAATCGCAGGAACCACCCTGGGTGTTGTACTGGTCTATCTCATTGCGCGGGCGGTTTTCCACAAATTAAGAGCGATTCGCCGACGCCGCATTAGTCCCGAGCACGTCGAGAAGACGGCAACGGTCATGGACGCCATGACGAAACTGCTCGAACAGCAACGGACACTGAGCAACGAAATCACTGATTCGCTCGAAAACCGGGCGCAGGAACTCAGGGAACTTATCCGTCAAGCAGACGAAACCATAGCAAGGCTTGCCGCACGAGTGTCAACCTTCAGCACACCACAGGCCGATACCGAGCATGAAGACGAGGATGAGGAGCCGCTGCCGGAAGTGGGCACCGCTCGAGCCGAGAGAGCCGCTCTTTTCGGAACCGTCAGAAGCGTTTCACCCGCGGAATTCCCGCTCCCGGGCTCGAGGTTGTCCTCGGAAGACAAACAGCGTCTCATATACGAGTACGCTGACTCGGGCATGGACATCCACGAAATAGCCCGTGAGATGAAGATCGGCAAAGGCGAGGTGAAACTTGTTCTGAGCCTCAGGCAAGGAGCATAAACGTTGCATGAGGTTGCGGGAACCGATCCTGTATCTTTACTTATTCGCTTCGAACGGCAAACCTCCGAACTGCTGCAGGAAATAAAGCCCGGACAGGTTGTCACCGGCACAATCGTCAAAGCAACTCAACGAGGATACGTCGCCAACTTCGCCGGCAAGGACGTCCTGCTCAATACCGCCGCTTTCTTCGAGGAGGGACAAACGGTCCGCGCAGAACTTGTCCAGCACGACGGCGCGTGGCACCTTCGTCTGGTCCAGACAGACGCTCAACCTGCTTCCGCCGCTGCTGACAACAACGCGATGCTCAACCAACAGGTGGCGGAGCTGCTGACGCGGCTGGGCCTGGAGGAAACTCCTGAAAACTCGGTCGCGGCACGATTTTTTGTTAATGCCGGACTGCTCGATTCACGCACGCTGCTCGAGAGCCTCTCCTTCTTACTCTCCGGGAAAACTTCGGTTGAAGCGGAGCTGGTTCACCTGACCCAGCTGCTCCGTGGTCTCATGCCGCGCTTCACCGACGCGCGCCTCGCCCAAATGTTCGAAGAGATAATCGCCGTGTTCGAAAAGGCAACCGCTGCACCGACGCAGTCGGATCTGGCGACGAATCTGCGATCGTTTCTGGCCGATTCCGGTATCTTCATGGAAAGCAAGATCAAGATGATGCTGCGATCCGGCACGACCTCGGACGCACGGCAACAGATCGTGGGAGATCTGAAGTTCGCCCTGCTCAGATTGCGGTCTCTGATCGCGGCGAGCCAGTTCCGGCAGTTGGTCGGCGCCAATACCTCGAAAGAGCTCGAGTTGTACGTTTCGAATGCGCTCAAGCTCGTGCGAGGCCAGCAGGCCCAGAACCTCATCGAATCGGGGCTTAACCAGCTTCTGGTGCATATACCGTTTCTAAGCGAGTGGGGGTTTGAGCACGTGCGCATACACTTTTACTGTGAACGGGAAACCCCTGAAGGCAAACGGCCGGGGGCCTATGCCGTAGCTGTCGAGATGACTACAAGCAATCTCGGACGGTTGCGGATCGTGTTCCGATTGCTCGGCGATAAGGTGTACTGCCATTTCACCGCCGAAAGAGAACCGGTCGCCGACCTTCTTCGCGCGGAGTCACCGAGACTCAGAGAGCGTCTCGAGGCTTTGCGCTTTTCGGTAGGCCGCATCACGTGCGCTGTCGACGCATGCGGGGAGGGCCCACCGTCGGACGCACAATGGAACCCGTCGTTCTGGCGAACCGTCGACGTGAAGGCGTAGCAAAGTGAAAGAAGACTCTAAAGAAACCTCCGAACGAGCCGTAGCGCTGCGGTACGAACATGAGAAAGACGACGCCCCACGCGTGGTCGCGAAAGGCCGCGGTGAGATCGCCAAACAGATCGTAGAGATCGCCAGAGAACACGGTGTCACAATATACGAAGACGACGACCTGGTTGAGGTTCTGTCCAGACTCGATATCAACCAGCTGATACCGCCGGAACTCTACTACGCGATCGCCGAGGTGCTGGCGTTCGTGTACAGGGTGAACGGCCGGGCCACTTCCTTGCTGGCCGAGTAGACACGGCCGGAGCAGCTCAGCCTTTCAAGTCGCATCCTCGACCGGGATAATGAATGCCTTGACGCCCTCGCCCGACATTGATCGCCGCATCTCGCGCACGGCCTCCAGCACGGCTTTCGCCTTATCATCGCTCGTCGCCGCCGTGACAGCGGAATTGCGCGCAGGCCAGACGTGCGTCCCCAGGTGCGGTCCGCTGGACTCCCCCACCCCTGTCACGTGTTCCCATCTCGTGTACGTATCGACGCCGTTCCGCCTAAGCATTTCAAGAATCTCGTCGTGGACCGCGACATTGTATGTAATGAACACCATCTTCATGTCGAAATCCCTCTGATCCGGCGCGATATGATCGAGTACATCACGGGAACAAGCACCAGCGTTACCACGGTTGAAACCAACAAGCCGCCAATCACCGTGACGCCGAACGGGCGCCACATTTCGGCGCCCTCTCCCCTGTTCAGAACAAGAGGAACCATGGCGAATATCGTCGTCATCGCGGTCATCAGCACCGGTCTAAGACGCCTCGTGCCAGCGGTGACTACCGCTTCCTGCAAACCGAGACCCCGTTGTCGAAGAATATTGGTGTAGTCCACGAG
>Ga0180437_10003840_pt1 | contig 21956 bp, 25 predicted proteins | sample SS_ome_4_FD_132410 | JGI IMG/M metagenome (GOLD analysis project Ga0180437, IMG submission 132410) | Hypersaline lake sediment archaeal communities from the Salton Sea, California, USA - SS_3_D_1 metaG | ecosystem: Environmental > Aquatic > Non-marine Saline and Alkaline > Hypersaline >...
ATGGCAAGTATTCCGATCCGACTGTCGCTAAGGTGCTGTCCGATCCGGTCAAGAGGCAGAAACTTTTGGGCATTGCTAAGCGAATCACCAAGCGCGTAGACAAACCGGTCATTGAGGCTGAGGCGGAGGTGGTGGTCCGCGAAGACGAGGGGGAAGGGCTGCAGGAGACCGGCGCGTGATTATCGATCGCTCAGGGAGATCCCACAGCCGTCTCACAGACGCGGAAGAAGAAGCTGCACTACAGAAGGAGCTGGCCGCGCTCTCGCCCGACGAGCGCAAAGCCCTGCTGCTGATGCTGGCGGAGCTGGAGGGAGATCAAGAGGAAGGCGAGACTCCCCTCATCGTCAAGGTGGGCGAAGCCGAGTTCAAACACACGCCGGTCGACATCGAGACGTTCGTCAAGGACGACTACTACCTCGGGGCTACAAGCAGCATGCTCTATCCGAAGCTGCTGAAGGACATGGAGGAGCTGTTTTCGGGCGGCTTCGTCGGGGGGTATAACGAGGCGATCCTTACCGGAAGCATTGGCTGGGGAAAGACGTTCTTCTCGTCGATAGGCATCTGTCGGATCTTGTACGAGCTATCCTGCCTTACCGACCCACACCGCTCGCTCGGACTTGCGCCCGACACAGACATCTCGATCATATGCCTCTCGGTCAACGAGGCGCTCGCAATGAAGGTTGCGTTTGACAACGTAGCCAGCAAGCTGAAGGCGAGCCCCTACTTCGCCGAGCACTTCCCGTTCAAGCCTACGCGCAAGGAGCTACGGTTTCCACACAACGTCTGGATCGCAGCGCGCGCGACGACCGACACATCCGCGCTCGGTCTGAACGTTGTGAGCGCGCTCGTGGACGAGTCGAACTTTTTGGATAGGGGTAAGAAAGTCGACAAGCGCTACGGAGCCATCGACCACGCAGAGACGATCTACACCGGCCTGAAGCGACGTATCAAGTCCCGGTTCATGAAGCTCGGAGCGCTGCCGGGGATCATGTTCTTGGTGTCTTCTAAGAAGACCACGGACGACTTTACGGCGCGGCGCATCCGCGAAAGCAGGAACGAGACCTCTGTGTTCGTCCGAGACTATGCGACGTGGGACGTGCGGCCCGAGGACTTTGCTCACTCACCTCGCTTCTTTGTGGTCTGCGGAAACGAGCAGGCCCCGTCGCGTATTCTAGATCCCGGCGAGGCGAAGGTTGTGACTGAGGAGTCGCTGCCGGACGGCTGCTCGCTCGTGAAGGTGCCAGAGGAGTTTCGGCCCGACTTCGAGAACGATCTAGAAGGCGCGTTGCGAGACATCGCGGGGCTCTCGACGGTAGCCATCGCTCCGTTCATTCAGCGGCGCGACAAGCTCGTATACAACCCTGACAGGACACATCCGTTTAGTGTGGAGATATACGATCCTTCGAAGCCGGGTACGTTCATGTGGGATCGAATGATACGGGAGGGCACCGTCAAGGACTTCTCTGGGTTCACGCACAAGGTCATTCGCCCGATCGTCAATCCCAAGGCTGCGCGGCACATTCACATCGACCCTGCGTATCGAAAGGACGCTGTCGGTTTCTGCATGGGCCACATCAGCGACTGGAAGGACGTGGTTAGGAGGTCGGAGAGCGGCGAGGTGTATCAGGAGCGCGCGCCGGTCCTCTACGTGGACTTGATTCTACAGATCGTTCCTCCCGTGGGAGACGAGATTATACTGGGGGACTTGCGCCGGATGGTCTACGAGCTGAGCGACCACGGGTACATGATCACCTACATCACCTTGGATACCTGGCAGTCGGTCGAGGCGCTACAGCAGCTGAAGGCGAAGGGCTTCTATGCGGAGCACCTGTCTGTCGACACGAAGATGGACCCGTACGAGAAGCTCAAGTCGGCGTTCTACGAGGGGCGCATCAACGTCTATAACTATCCTGTGTTGTTCAGGGAGCTGAAGCAGCTGGAGAAGGACGAGAAGAAGAGGAAGATCGACCATCCGCCGCGCGGCAGCAAGGACGTGGCCGACGCGCTGGCGGGTTGTGTGTACACGCTGACAGAGCATCAATCAACACAACCCCTTCCGATCTTGCAGGGGGTGTCGTATTCTCCAGACGCTTGGATGGAAGAGCAACTGCAACACGCCGCCGCTTCAAGGGAGAGCGCTCCGGACAACGGGCGCTTCTTCCCACCGACGCGTAATTCGCCCGGTGGGGGCTTTCCCCTTCAGGTTCTCCCACCGATCATAGGCGGCCAATCAGGCGGCTTTGGTCAAGGCGGCGACAGCAACGGATGGGGACCGTAGGATACGACCGCGCGGTCGCATAGGAGGATGACAGGATGGCTAAGATTCCCGAGCTGATAGAGAATCTCAGGATTCTCATGCTAGAGCCTCCGTGGGATCAATTCGTTCGGCTGCAACGCGCGGTGGATTCGGCGACGGAGTCTCCGGAGCTAGAGCGCTTGACGAACGACGAGCTTCGAGCGATCAAGGGCTTTCGGATAACGCTCCACCGCTGCGCCACTATGGAGCCCGACGCTATGTTGAAGCACGTAGCGGCTCACTGGTTGGGGACGGTCGAGCAGGCTGTGCGAAAACTTCCCATCGGGCCGGAGGCGGTGAAGGCCATGAACGGCATGATGGGGTATCCGGGAAGTGGAACTTATGGGACCCTTACGTGATGAACAGCAGGCACAGACGGCTGTTGGAGCACACTAAGGGGCTCCAAGAAGGCCCAGTAAGCACCGGAGTGGTATTGATCTCGCCGTCTACGACGGGACGGCAGGAAGCGCTTGCAGCGGCCGAGGGGGTGCGCCTTAATGGGCTCATGAAGGACTTGGGGGAGTTAGTTGGACGTTTGGTTGCTGCCGAGTTGGAGGCTGAGAACTACCGACCGGCGGATTATGCGAGGGTGCCGGAGATCAGCCAGCGAATGCGGGAGCGCATCGCTGGACGTCTAACCAAAGGCTGTAGGATCTTCGACGCGGCGCTCGCCGACGCGCTGAGCATGCGTGGGTGAGGATAGGTGACGTGAGTGGGCTTCTTCAGCAACATAGCCAATCGCATCAGGCAGGCCTGGACGAAGGATAAGGAACAGGTTGCGATCCAGCTGGCCAAGGGAGCCACGGCGGCGGGCTATCCCTCATCTGGGTACGATATTCTTCAGGCCTACGGCTACGAGGTTCTCGCCGACTACTTGCGGCTGGAGCAGGACCTGCTTTCTCGGTACGTCGACTATGAGGAGATGGACGACTACCCCGAGATCAGCGCGGCGATTGACGTGTTTGCTGATGACGCTACTCAGCCCGATACGCAGCTGAACAGGACGGTGTGGATCACCGCTGCCAACAAGAACGTTCAAGAGAACCTCGACGACATGATTAACCGTCGTTTGAGGATCGACGAGGAGATCTGGGAGATCGCCCGTACCATGGTCAAGTACGGGAACGACTTCGAGGAGCTGCTGGTCACGGGCGATGGAGTTGTGGGGCTCAACTACCTACCGCCCCCAACCGTGCGGCGCATAGAAGGCCCGCGCGGCGAGCTGTACGGCTTCATTCAAGACTTCCAAGGCCGCTTCGGCTGGTCACCGGAGGAGTTCAAGACGATCTTGGCGCAGCGCACGGCGTCTATTCAAGGGCAGATAACGTCCAACGACCCGGTGACGCAGACGTGGGCGGACGATTCGGTGGCCGCGTTGGAGGACTGGGAGGTGGTGCACTTTCGGATGCGCGGCAAGCACCGAAGGTCCATCTACGGGTTCTCCGTGCTCGAGGCTGCACGGTGGATTTGGAAGCGCCTCATGCTGTTGGAGGACTCAGCGCTCATCTACCGCCTTCAGCGAGCGCCTGAGCGCTACGCCTTCTACATCGACATCGGCAACCTCCCCCCGGCCGAGGCGCTCGCCTACGTGAGCCGGGTGCGGCAGCAGTATAAGAAGCGCAAGTACGTCAATCCGGAGACAGGAAAGCTAGACCTGCGCTTTGAGACGATCGCACCAGACGAAGACTTCTTCCTACCAACGAGACAAGGGCAGGAGGGTACGAGGATCGACGTGTTGCAGAGCCCGCAGTGGCAGCACATGGACGACGTCGAGTACTTCCAAGGCAAGCTCTTTTCGGCGATAAAGATCCCAAAGGCATATCTCCAGCAGGACGACAGCACGGCGCGAGCGGTGCTCTCTACCGAGGACGTGCGGTTTGCTCGTACGGTGCTGCGCATTCAGCGAGAGCTGCGAAACGGCCTGGGCAAGGTCTGTCGCGTGCACCTGGCGGCAGTGGGTATCGACCCTCACCGCGAGGAGTACGAGGTGCACATGACCGTACCGTCCTCGATCTTCGAGTTGGCTCAGCTCGAGGTGCGCAATGCTCGCGCAGACCTAGGGTCAAGGATGCGCGAATTCATGTCGCTCTACTGGCTCTACAAGAACGTCTTCAGTCTCAGCGACGAGGAGATCGAAGAGGTCTCTAAGCAGCGCGCGCAGGACATCAAGGACGAGGCTGTTTGGGCTGCAGCAGCAGAGGCGGCGGCGTCCGAGGTGGCGGGCGGAGAGGAAGAGGGCGGTGGCGGCGGGATGTTCGGTTCCGTCGAGAGAGAAAGGGCTTTGGCGTCAGGTCGGCGCATCAAAGCGCTCGGTCCCGCGCGGGGCATTTCTGAGCGGGAGCTAATGAAGGGGAAGGGAAGCGCGTCCGAGCAGCGCGCACAGGTAAAGCTCGACAAGATCATCCAGAACGATGCGACTTTGCGCCGCCGGCTGGACCAGCTGCGCGGTTTGGTAACTGAATTGGCTCGATCTCGGCGTTGACACTTCGTCCGAGGAACAGGTAGGGTTGGAGGCAACCGTGCCCACAAATAGGTACATCCCAGTAGACTCCATTAGGTCCTTAACTCGCGGCAGTTACGAGCACGTGATCTCCGCGGTAGAGCAGGTGGTTCAGGAGAACGCGGATCACATCTTCGGCAAGAAGATCGGAATTCGTCTTTTGGGCACCTTTCCGGACAAGGCGCTCGCGCTATCGGAGGACGGCGCACTCGCTCAGGTCCGCTTCGAGTCAACGGGTAACGGGTCGGTACGGCTGACGCATTACTCGCTGTTGGATTCGGTGCCGACCTTCACGGAAGATCGCTTGGAGGACTTTGCGCGGGGCCAGGTTCGGCGTGCGCTTAGCTTGTGGCTGTCGGGCAAGGTCGACAGAGCGCACGAGATCATCGCCGAGGCTGCTCCTTACGTGGAGGACAGACCAAGGCTAGACGACCGCGAGATAGTGGACACACTCACGGCGTCCTTCGAAGCACCGCGCCCCTGGAAGCATCTCTATGGAGAGCGCAGGGATCAGATCAGGGAGTCCTTAGGGCACGCGGCGAAGGCGCTGATCGAGAGTTCCACGTTGCAGCCCAAGTTCGGTGCGCTCTACGAGGGTGCGGTGGACGAGGGGTCTATGGCCCGGTACCACGATCTGGTGGAATCGGACATGGCTTACCTCGGAGGGCGAGTAGGGGAGCTGAAAGATCTTGTCGAGCGGAGTTACGAGTCTCTAAGATCTGTGATAGGGTCTGATGACCTGGAGGATGAGACGGTTTACACCCTCGCTCTTTTTTCGGAGGATCTGTTAGCAGATCTTCGACGGCTTCACAACGTGATCACCGAGTCTGCAAAGAAGCTAACCAGACCGATAGTCTCGGTCGGCTGTATGACACCGTCGCCGAGGGTCTGAACGATTACGAGACTGCGAGCCGTTTTGTAGCTACTATGAGCAAGCGGCTGTGCGCGGCCAGCACCAGCACCACGTAGGAGAGACGGAGATGGCAAGGCAACCGATTGTGATCACCACCCTGCAGGAAGATCTGAAGAAGATCGGACTGTACACCGAAACGGACCAAGAAGCGCCAGGCCCCGAGCCGGATCAAGAGGGTGGCTACACAGGCGACAGCGACGAGGAGCCCGAGGACGAGCCCGACACCATCAGCGAGATGGACGAGCCTGAAGACGAGCCCGCGGAGGAGCCTGAGATGGATGACGACGATGCCGAAGAGGCTATCGAAGCCATGGGCACTCTCGCACGCCACTTTCTGCATCAGCATGAGCCCCTCGGCAAGCCTGTGGGAGCAGTCACGGAGTCGCGTCGTCGGCGCCGTCAGTCTCGCTATGCCAAGGCGCAGCGGTCTAGCAACCCCACGGTGCGGATCAATTCCCTGCTCGAGGAGGTGTCCGACATCGTCGGTGACATCCACCGGACGCGCAAGGAAGAGCAGATCAAGGGATTTGCGAACATCGCCGTGATCGCCGACAAGCTGGCCGGCACCTTCAGCGGCTGGGGCATGTCTCTCGAGGAAGGCAACCTGTACAAGGTTGGCGCCGTCATGAAGAAGCTCTCCGAGGATGCTGCCACCATGGCCGTACGGCTGGAGCAGCCCGAAGGCGAGCCCGAGGATGACGACGAAGGCGACATGGACGAGATCGGCCCCCGCGGCGGTCCGCCCGAAGATGACGACGAAGGCGACATGGACGAGATCGGCCCCCGCGGCGGTCCGACCGACGACGCCGAGGTCGATGCGCTCTTCAAGAAGTTCATGGCCAAACTTCTGGACGCTCTGCAGCTCTATCACGACGTGACGGGCAAAGAGGAAGCCGACGAGCCCGAGGATGACGAGGACGAAGTCGACGTCGATGTAGAGGTCGATGTCGATGAGCCCGAGGATGACGAGGGTGAGGAGGACGAAGACGAGCCCGAGCTGGATGAGGGCGACGACGAGGATGATGACGAGGACGAGCCGGAGGTGGAGCCCGAGGAAGAGGCCATCGCCGAAGCTCGCAAGCGTCTCGCTGACATGAAGGGCCGCCTTCGGGAGAAGAAGGTGGTGAAGGCTGGCAAGAAGGGAAAAGGCCGAAAGAAGCGAGTCCTCAAGGGAGGGAGGGCTCACTAGCCAAGCAGGAGGCGTGGAGAGCTAGGAGATCTGCCTATCGATCTGGCCGCCTCGAGCTGGTAGGATTCGAGAAAGACGTAAAAGATCCACCAAACAAGAGAAAGACACGCAAGGTAAAGAAGAAAACACGCTCCGTTTTGGGGGGCACGCCCCTCCGGAGTAACTTCCGCTGGCGGTTTCACTGACATGAAGATCGAGCTAACCGAAGACGCGAGACCAGGGCCGGGCCAAGAGTGGCTGTGCGACTCGCTGCCTATCACCGTGCAGTTGGTGGAGGACGGGGCGGACGGTGGACGCCTCGTCGTGCGTGGGGAGTTTGCTCGATCAGGTGTGGCCACAGAAAACAAGCGGGTCTATCCCGAGACTCTCTGGGAGCGGGAGATCAAGAGACTGTCTCCGCAGATGCGGGAGAAGAAGCTGTTTGGTGAGCTGGACCATCCGAATGATGGGCGGACCCAGCTCGCCCGCGTGTCTCATGTGGTCACGGGCCTGGAGGCAGCGGATTCGGGCCACATCGTTGGTGAAGCAGAGGTCTTGGGGACTGCCCGGGGGAACGACCTTCGGGCCATGCTCCAAGCCGGGTGTAAGGTTGGAGTGTCCTCGCGCGGCTACGGTTCGACGAGGACTAACTCGAAGGGTGAAGAAGTTGTCCAGGAGGACTACAATCTCGTGACATTCGATTTTGTAGCCGAGCCGGCCGACAATACTGCGTACCCAGACGTATTCAGCGAGGACAAGGAGAAGGGCATGGGCATCCAAGCTCAGAAGCAACAGGATCAGGCCAAGGCCAAGGCCTTCGCTGCTCGGGTAGAGCAGGAGGCTGCCGCGAGGGAAGCGGGGTCGACCGGAGACGACATGCAGAAGAAATTCGAGAACGACATCATCTCGAATCTCGGGAAGCTTTCGGCGGAGGCGCGCGAGAAGATCAAGGCCGACCTTATGGCCGACCCCGAGGTTGGTGGAAGTCTCGAGGCCATCGAGCAGATCAAGCGGGCGTTGTCGCCCTTCCTCACACAGGAAGACGCCGACGAGCGCACCGCGCGGCTCGAGCGCACCGTCAAGGAGCAGGAGCTGAAGCTGAAGGAGAGTGAGCAGCAGATCGAGCGGCTGTCCTCTCTGGCGCGCGAGGCGGGGTACAAGTACTTCTTGGAGCGCACGCTTCAGGACAACCCCGACAAGGCACTGGTCTTGAAGCTGGTAGGCGATTTGGCTCAGTACGAGACCGCCGACGCCTTGAAGGATGCGCTGCACGGCATTCTCGACGAGATCAAGGAGCGCCAGGAGCAAGAGGCGGCACGGCAGGCGGAGCATCAGGCCCGCGAGGAAGAAGCCGAGCGACGAGCACAGCAGGAGCGTGCGCGAGCGCAGGAGGTCGAGACCGGACTCAAGGAGGACGTCACGAAGCTCACCGACGCTCTCGAGAAGGCGCTCCAGGCGAACAAGAACTTGGGTCTGCAGCTTTACGCTGAGCGACGGCTGGAGGCACATCCTCAGAAGAAGACGATCCGCAAGCTCATCGAGAGCACGGGTCTCACTTCGAAGGATGAGGTCGACGAGATCATCGAGGATCATCGGATTCCCGAGCGCGACTCGGACGACCTGGCAGCCATCCGCGCCCGCGTTCGCAGCGTGACCCAAGGTGGGCGTTCCACAACGCCTGAGCAAGAGGAAACTCCCCCTCCGGCCGCACGTCGGCTTGAGGAGAGCGACTACAACGGACTAGGCGTCGACCTATCCACGCTCAAAACACTTTCGGGCATGGGTGCTCGGAAAGGGTAGGTTAGCGCGTACCATGCGTTAACAAAAGCAAACGCGAGAGGTTTCAAGAGTCACAGGAGAGAAACATGGGCACCGAAGCTCGACAGATTCTACACGAAGACCGCCGTAGGACCGTCGCCGACCGCAGCTATGTTGGCGCATTGGTTCGGAAATGGAGTGAGTTCCTCGAAGGGCTCCCAGACAGGACGGAGCAGGACCGATACACGCTCGGTGTCACCGCCGTTCTGATGGAGAACGAGAGTCAGTATCTCCAGAACCTCACCGAGGAAACTCGGACGGTCAACGTCGGTTCATTCACCAAGTTCATCTTCCCGGTATTGCGCCGGGTGTTCCCCAACCTGATCGCCAACGAGATCGTCTCGGTTCAGCCGATGACGGCTCCGGTCGGCGCGGTGTTCTTCCTCGACTACGTCTACGGCACCACCAAGGGACCGACGACGGCAGGCGACATCTTCCCGCGGGACTTCGACCGTGACTACTCCTCGGAGTACATCAACGGCGAGATCTTGGCGACTGGTGACGGCACCAACTGGGGTGGCACCGGTAACCACCTGACTGCCACCTTGGCCTTCAATCCCGTTAGGGCGCTCGACACCACGCGCGGCTACTCCGTAGTCGTTCGCGAGCTGAACGCCACGACCGGCGCGACCGTTCAGGAAGCGACGGATGACGGCGCTGGCGGCTTCACGTTCGACCCCACGGGCGCGAACATCGCTGGTACCATCAACTACGACAACGGCGCCATCACGGACTTCTCGTTCCAGAACGCGCCGGCCACCGGGAACCCCGTCAAGGCGTACTACTACTACGACGGCGAGCTGAACACCAAGGTTCCGCAGATCAACTTGGACGTCAAAAAGGCCGCCGTCGAGGCAGTCCCGCGGCGTCTCAAGGCTCTGTGGTCCGCTGAGGCTGCGGAAGACCTCCGCGCGTTCCACGGCGTCGATGCCGAGACCGAGATGGTCTCTGCCATCGCGCAGGAGATCGCGTTGGAGATCGACCGCGAGATCATCCAGCAGCTGTTCGCGTCCTCTACGGGCACGACCGGCACCTTCGACCGCGTGCCTCCGGCAGGCGTCAACGAGCTGGATCATCTCCGTGCGATGATCACCACCATCAGCACGGTGTCCAACCTCATCCACAAGAAGACGCTGCGTGCGCCGGCCAACTGGATCGTCACCTCTCCCGAGGTGTCGGCCCTGCTGACCCAGCTCACGACTCACGGCGACTTCCGTCCGCTCTGGGTATCGGGTGGCGAGAGCCCCTACGGCCCGGTGGACATGCCGCGACCCCTCACGCAGCATGGGCAGTTTTCGATCTACAAGGTCGGAACGCTCATGAACAAGTGGCTCGTGTATGAAGATCCCTTCTTCACCTCAGACCAGATGCTCATCGGTCTGAAGGGCGCGAGCTACCTCGACAGCGGCTTCGTGTGGGCTCCCTACATCCCGCTACAGGTCACCCCAACGTTCCTCGATCCGAACGACTTCAGCTTCCGTAAGGGCCTCCGCACGCGCTACGCGTCGAAGCTCCTGCGGAGCGAGTTCTACGGCTCGATCCGGATCCAGAACCTGTAGGGTTCACTAGCACACTGATTCCTCTCGCTGCTGGAAGGCAGGCTCTGCCGCTCTTGGGCGGTAGGGCCTGTTTTTCTTTTGCCCTCGTGTTACAGTCATCACTCACGGACGGAGGACTAGATGTGCCAAGGAATTACCGACCAAGCGAAGCTCGTCGAAGCTGAGCTGGCAAGCTTGGGGCTGGACGATCCCATTCCCGAGCCCGAGGCGGACGACCCCGAGGTCACGGTGGCTACGGCGGAGATCCCGGTGGAGCCGGATATACCTCCAGAGAACATCGGGGACCCTGTTGGAGCAGAGGATCCGGCCGACGAGCCGGACGACACCGACAGGGAGGTTTTGGCTAAGGCGGCGCAGGCTCAAGCTCGAGCGATCGACCAATTGGGCGTGGCGTTTGAGTCTCTGTACAACCACTTCAAGCAAGCGCGACGGGCGACCGCGGTGCTTGCTGAAGCTGCAGAGAGGGTGGCGAGCGCTGCCATAGAGGACGACGGCGAAGAAGGAGAGGACGATGGTGGTGAGGTATCGGAAGAGGGCTGACAGGGACATCGTTATCATTCCGGGCTTGGGTCGCGTGGTGGCAGGACAGGTGCTCGAGGGCTTGGAGTACAGGCGTTACTGCCCCAGCCTGCTCGAGGTTGTGCCCGAGGCACCCCCTCCGCCGGCAAAGGCCCCTTCTCCGCCCGCTAAGGCCCCTAGGAGACCGCCCAAGGCGAAGAAGGTATCCAAACCTGCCGCGCCTAAGAAGGCGTCTAAGCCCCCTTCTAAGGCCAAGGAGCCGGCTCCGGAGGCAGCTCCCCCAGGTCCGGTAGCTGCGGCCGAGACTGTTTCGGTAACGGAGAGCGTTACGGCGGACGTAACTCCATCGCCTCCCGAGCCCGAGTCGGAGACAGAGAAGCCGTCTCCGGCTAAGATGAAGAAGCGGGCGGCCGTACGCCGCCGGAAGCGAAAGTCATCATGAACACCTGTCCCAAGTGCAACTCTCCGGGCCTCCTTGTGGAGGCGTCTCCAGACGGCAAGACGAAGACCCTCCGCTGTCAGAAGTGCGGCTTCACCGAGGTGAAGGATAACCAAGGCCGCAAGCTCCTGACGGAGGTGATGCCGCAAAGGGGATCCCCACTCCTGAGCTGACTTTGCTAGAATCCTAGCATGACAGCAGACAATCCAGCCTTTCAGTCCAAGGTGATGGACCGGGAGGCTTTGGGGAAGTGGATCCTACGGCGGCTTGGCGCTCCTATCTGGAAGGTCGAGCTGACACAGGACCACCTAGACGATGCGATCGAATCGGCCAAGCGTTGGTTTGCGGCCAAGAAAGGGCTGTTCCGGCTAGCCGAGTTTCGCACGATCAACAACCGGCCCGACTACCCGCTGCCCGACGACTGCGATTTCATCATCGACCTCGCCTTCGAGCAGTCGGCGCAGGATATCTCCACCATCTGGTCTCCGTTCTTGCTGATGGAGGAGGAGATCCCATACGACGTGTTCGCTGCGCCTCAGTCCATCGGACTCTATTCGAGCTACGTCCAGAGCATCCAGTACATCGAGCAGGCCAAACGCATCACCGGGTCAGAGCTAGACTGGTTCCAGCGCGACCGCCACGTGTACATCTCGCCGACTCCCTCCACTAACCGGAGGATCATCTACCTCTACAAGACTTCCATCTTCGCAATCAATCAGCTGTCCGAGCGGGACCACGAGCTAATCAAGCGGTACGCGCTTGCTAAGGCCAAGCAGGATCTCGGGCGCGTACGGTCCAAGTGGGACTTCAACGCGGCACAGGGGACGGCTCCAATCGACGGAGACAGGCTGTTGGACGAGGCTCGGGACGAGATCGAAAAGCTCGAGGAAGACATCATCCTGGCCGGCTATCCGATGCATTTCTTGGTGGGTTAGATCATGGCAACGAAGGTAGAGCCGATCCGTTTGAATGTTCGCCGCAAGGTTGAGCCTGCAGGCGAGTTCGACATGGAGAATGAGAACCAGGAGCTGCCGGCGATCTGGTCGCAGGAGAAGACGAACGGAGAAGGCACGACCATCGTCTACTGGTCTCAGGACATCGAAGGCTCGACCTTGGATCCACTCTACAACGAGCCCGAGACTCGCGAGTGGGCAGGCCCCTACCGGTTCAAGGCCTTCGTTGAATGGCCCGAGCAGGCTTACGAGGTGCGGGAAGAAGGTAACGAGATCAACTGGACCGGACGCTGCTACATCCCACGACTCACCATCGAGGACGCCGAGGCTCCTCCGCCGAAGGAAGGCGACGTCATTCGTATCTGGGAGATCCCGCACTTCGACGCTTTTGCTCAAGGGATGGAGAGCGGCATACCGCATGCGGGCTACTACTACGATCTGACGGGAGTAGTTGAGGACGGACACGTGTTTGACAACCCCGAGTTTGAGGGGTTCTGGTGCGATATCAAGCGGCGTACGGAGTTCACTCCCGAGCGCCGCGTACTTAACGAGACGTAGGAAAGTTAACGGACATGCCCATCACTGTAGAGATGATGCAGGCGGCTTCGCGAAGCGGCCTGTCGATCGTTTGCGCTTCATGCGAGTGCTATTGGGAGGCTCGGGAGAAAGGTCTGCCGGGAGATCGCTGCGCAGCGCAAAGCGCGTGCGGCTCTCCTCTCGCGGGAGACTGCTTCCGAGAGTATCGGGGGATCATGACGGCGGACGCCTTTCGCAGGTTCTGCTTCGCTTGCGGCAAAGACGCTACGCATCACTTGTCGCATCCGAGTTGGACGCGGGAAATGGGCATCTGCAGCGAGCACGTTGCATGGATGGACGATCCCGATATGCGCCGGCCCCAGCGAGCCGAGGCGCTTGTAGGGAAGAACGGATTTGAGTTGCCTCCCGAGAACACGCTCATCGGTGCTATCCTACGGACAGAGATGGAATGGGCCGAGCAGGACGACCGGGAATTCGATCCCGAGGCGTTCTTGAAGGGCGAGGATGACGCTAGCGAAGATCTGGATAAGACCTGAGCAATCAGCAAAGAGCATAGAACGTCTCGTCCGGGAGTGGCCGAAGCGCACGGCCAAGATGCGGGTCCAGCTCGCCTACCTCGCCGCCCACTACGTCTACCAGCAGGTTTGGGGTAAGATCCCAAACAAGAAAGAGTACGCCGGCTACAAGGGAAGTTTGACGGTGTCTCGCATAGGCGGCGTGGACGCCTACGCTGTGTGGGCTGACACACGCAGCCGCAGGGTGCGCAAAGTTGACGCTCGTAAGACCGTTCTGTATGTTCGTCCGAAGAAAAGATCGACCCGCCGAACGCCACCGGAAATCCTAGTGCTTGAGAGCTTCAACCCCTGGACTGCTAGCACGCTTCCGTTCCACCCGAGCAAGAAGCACGCGGTTGTGATCTCTCGGCGCGCCAGCAAGCGGGTGGTGAACAAGCTGTCAGAGCAGAAGCGGCGGGAGCGCCGCCTGTGGGAGCCGGAGCTACGAAAGGCGGGGGTGCGGAAGATTCGCAAGGACGCCGACGTGAAGATTCCGAAGGGGCTCGAGGCGCTGCCAGAGGTGGCGCTCGACGCTATGAGACTGGAGTTTGGTCTGGGCACGGCGGCTCGAGCGCACTGGCGTCCGGCGATCTCTCGTTTGAAAAAGAGCGGGATTAAGCAGATAATTCAGACTTCAGGACTTGCCCAGGCGTTTAACCATCCCGGATTTACAGGCTGGCGTAAGTGGCCGACTAAAACCAGAGGAAAGATCAGCGTCGGAAAGGCTAAGGACTTCTTAGCCTTCCAGAAGAAGCTGGGAGTCTAGGAGAGACGAGATGAATTCCAAGATCAACAAGCTTTTGGAGGCCATTCGGCGGCAGGTTGTAGAGGAAGAAGGCAAGGACAAGGACGACATCACGGCGTACGGTCCGGGCGTCGCGGCCGACGTAGGTGGAGCCTCCACGGCCGACGCTGAAGCCGGCTCCGGCTCTGCGATGAACCCGACCAACATCGGCGACACGGTGGATCAGTACATCATGACCATCGCCGATACGATCAGCATCCAGTACGACAAGACACGCGAGGAAGCGCTCAAGTTCGTGTTCGACGCGGCGACGACGCTGGCCAACGACGGCGACATCCCCGCGCCTCCAGACGATGACGCGGCTGACGAGGAAGTAGCCATCTGGCTCGGCAAGGCGAAGAGCGTCGACCTTGCGGGGCAGGTGTTGGGCAAGGCGCGGGAGATGCTCGGGAGTCAGGGATAATCCATGGCAGAGCCAGTCCTCGAGTCCCCAATCTCTGAGCAAGAGCGCGAAGCGTTTCTGAGGCGCGTCCGTGGTCAGGACCAGGTAGGCACGGTAGGCCTACGCGACTTCGACCAAGGCCTCGTCGAGACGATGGGGGCGTTTATCGAGGACCAGCGCTATTGGCTGAACATCGACGGCGTCGATCCTCCTCCCGGACGACCCGGCGTGCTCGTCACGTTCAGCTTTCCCGAGTCCGAGTTCAAGTCGTACGTCGTTCCGCTCGTGTTGATCCGGCGGGACGACATCTCTCCTGCTATGGAGCGCTGGCATCCAGGCACTCGGACCTACCAGACGCCGCCGCGGGACGCTCTACCCGTCAAGCTGCCCGAGGACGATACGATCTTCTCCGGAATGGAAGGGCACGACCGTCGAGAGATAGGCCATCAGGCTATGCCGTTCGACATCTCCTATACGATCTCCTGCATCGCCCACTACCGCGGGGCTATCGGCCAACGGGGACAGGTCCAGGCGGTTTTTCACCACGTACTGAAGACCTACGGACCTTACGCGGCGGTCACGCTCTACGACAGTTTGGGGGATCCGAGGCAGTACCACACGTTTACCGAGGGCACGTCAGTACTTGACGAGCACTCCGAGATAGCAGATCGAATTATCGGGCTGGCGATCAGCATGCGCGTTGAAGCGGAGCTGGACCTCTACGAGCCTGTAACGGTCCGGACCGTCACCCAACCACTGATTACCAACCTAACTCCCCTTTGAGGGATCGACGAATTTCCTGTAATGTAGGTGCGTCATGGCTAAGTACTACAACCGCGGACGGGGCAACCTTCCCCTAACTCTCACTGAGGGCCGATCCACTTCGGTTCCTGGCAACTCATGGATCGAGCTGGAAGGGGCAGATCAAACCTGTCCTGCCGTAATGCGCGCCGTGCGCAAGGGCCTGCTCTACCGGCAGCCCGAATCCAAACCCAAGAAAACTTCCCCCGCGGCAGCAGAGGCGGCTCCGAAGGCTGCTCCCAAGCCGGCGGCGAAGAAGAAAGCAGAGGCAAAGACCCCAGCCACAGCAGGGGATGAGGCAGGAGCCCCCGCAGCTCCTGATCCGAAGCCTTCGACAGCGGGCAAGTCCAGAAAGACAAGCCGAAGCTCCAAGAAGTAGTCGCTCAACTGCTTCTCGTAGCTCTCTGTAGGAGGAAAAGATCATGGCCGAGTTTCTATCGCCTGGCGTATTCATCGAAGAAGTTCCCTCAGCGGTCCAGACTGTCCAAGCCGTTTCGACGTCCAACATGGCCATTGTCGGCTATACCCCGAAGGGTCCGACCGACGAGGCAACGCTCATCACGTCGTCCATCCAGTTCGACGAAATTTTCGGCGGCATGGACGCCAACACCTTCACGGGTCACGCCGTCATGGCGTTCTTCGCGAACGGCGGCCGACGCTGCTTCGTGGTCCGTGTCGTGCCCAGCGATTCCGTGGAGGCGGACGTCGACATCCTGAGTCGGGTCTACAACCAGTGGATCAACGAGGGCACTGCTTCAGCCGACCAGCAATTTACGGACTCGGCGCCGGGCACGCCGGCAGACCTCAACACGACCATCGCGGCTTACAACGGCAACGCGACGCCGGCCGGCACCAACATGGGCATCGAGATCAGGTGGCGCGGCGCCGGCACTCCGGTCACTACGGAGGCTGTGCGCAACCGCGACGACTCGGCCGATGTGGCTCAGGTAGGCGCCCCGACTCCCCTACAGTCGTACGAGTTTCGGGTCGATCCTTCATCCCTACCAGCTCTTGCCGAGGGCGACTACAAGCAGTTCGTTGTCGATCCTTCTGACGACTTCGTGCTTAACACTGATCCCACCGGAGGCGCCGCTCTCCTATTCACAGTTCCAGCACCGACTGCCGGAACTGTAGGAACGGTCACGACTGCGCAGGGCTCCGTATGCACCTTCGACTTCGCGACCGGCTACGGTTCTGTGAAGTTTGCGGGGACGGAGGAGGTGGTAGTCGGAGGTGATGCCATCACGATAACCTGCGACTACACGCCGACCACGGTGTCCTGGAAGATCAGAGACGACGGTGCCGGCAACCTCGAAGATGTCGTCGCGGGCTCTCTGAGCGGCAGCGGCGCGGACACCATCAACTACAACGACGGCACCTACGACTTCGAGACGGGCGCCACTACGGCCATCCCGCACGAAGGTGCTCCGCTTCTCGCCGACTACTACTACCAGATCTGGGATTGCGACCCCATCTCCAATGGAGCGTGGGCCAACGAAATGCAGGTCCGCGTCAGCGGCAACCTCGACTACTTCACTGTGGCTACCCAGAGCTACTCCAGACACGACTTTGCCGTGCTGCAGTACAACTCCGGAACCGGCGAGTACGACGTGACCGAGACCTATGAGGCTCTCGACTTCACCGACTCGACGTCCACGCAGTACTTCCCTGATGTGGTCAACGAGCTGTCAGATCTCATCTCCGTCACGACTCCGGGCGGGGACGCCTATCCAGGCAGCCTCGACGGATGGGCCTACACGTCCTACTTCGGCGGCGGTGACGAAGACAACACAGCAGGAAACTCGACGTTCGGCGGCACGCAGATCATCCCGGCGGCGATCAACGACTTCAGCGTCGGCGCTCGGGCGTGCACCATCAACTACACGGGCACGACCAGCGGCGCGCTCACCATCACCGACGACGGCTCCGGCGGCCTGACCGGCTCGGTCGATCCGGCCTACGCCACGGTCGTCACGGTCGGCGGCGTGACGCTTCAGCCGAATACCATCGACTACGACACAGGCTACGTCAATTTCAAGACGCTCGAGACCATCGAAGGCGGCACGCTCATCAGCGCCACCTTCTACGTGGAGGCTGAGGAAACTTCCAACACCGACCAGTTCGGCGACGCCAACAAGCGCTTCACCGACTCCGATGCGGTGGTGCACTTCCTGGCCGGCGACAACGGCACGTTCACCACGGGTACCTACAGCCGCGCGGAGTTCACCAACCCGACGCTGCAGGCCTCCAAGCGTGGCCTGTACGCGCTGGACGAGGTAGACGAGCTGCTCAACGTCATCATCCCCGACTTCGCCGGAGATGTGACGGTGACGGGCGACCTGCTCGACTACGCGGCGAGTCGTGCGAACCTGCCGAGCGGTGGAGATCGCTTCATCATCCTGACGGTGCCTCTCGGCTCCGACCCACAGGAAGCGGTGGATTGGTTCCGCTACGACCTCGGACGGTTCAGCAAGTGGGCCGCGCTGTACTGGCCGTGGATCAACGTCGCCGACCCGTTGGTCGACGGCCGCACGCTCACCATGCCTCCCATGGGCCACATCGCAGGCATCTACGCTCGGACCGACAACAACAAGTCGGTGGGCAAGGCTCCGGCCGGAACGGTGGACGGCGCGCTGAACTGGCTCACGGGCCTCGAGTACATTTCGACGCAGGGCGAGCGCGACTACGTCTACCCGAACAAGATCAACCCGCTCATCAGCTCACCTCAGACGGGGCTGGCTGTATGGGGCGCGCGTACCATCTCGTCCGAGAGCGAGTGGAGGTACGTACACGCGCGGCGGTTGTTCATGTTCATGGAGAAGAGCATCTACAACTCGACGGCCTGGATCGTCTTCGAGAACAACGGCCCGCAGCTGTGGGCGAAGATCAAGGGACAGATCGACGGATTCATGTCCGGCCTGTTCTCCGCAGGCTTGTTCTACGGGACGTCGGCATCGCAGGCGTACTTCGTCATCTGCGACAGCTCCAACAACACCACGTCCACCATCGAGGCAGGACAGGTCATCATCGACGTCGGCGCGGCGCCGAACCGGCCTGCAGAATTTGTGCGCTTCAGATTTCAGCAGGCAACGATCGCAGCCTAATGATTCCGCGTACTTAGCGCGGTTTAGTTAGGATTCAGTTACCACTAAGCAACTAAAGATAGGCGTTGTCTACCTCTCGTGGGCAACGCCTTCGTTTCTTTGGGGGGATCGAGCAGCGGCCTAAACTGTGGTAGGTTGGAGGGCGATATGAACAAGCGCATCAATCGGTTGTTGGAGGGCATTCGGCGCGAGCTTGGCGAGGCCGAGACGAAGTCAGACATCAAGGCAGCCATCAAGGCGGCTTGGGCGAAGGTGAAGGCGGGGGAGAAGCTGAGCAGGACGGACAAGATCGCCCTAGTGGTCGAGGCCATCTTCAAGTCCGAGAAGCGCCCGGCTTTCAACATGGAAACTGCGGCGGGCCGCTCGCCGCTGACTCTGAACCAGTTCTCTTCGATTGCCCGCAACAACTTAGAGCAGATTAACAACTGGCTTGGGGTGTTGGGGGCCAAGTTTGCTCCCTATCGCTACAGGGATCCAAGTGTTTACAAGAGCGGTGCGGGGGCTTTCGGCAGGGCTGGTGGAGGGCGCGTATCTCGGAAGGACTCAGCAAACCTCTTGCGACGCGTAGGTTGAGGAACAATGAACAAGCGAATCAATCGGTTGTTGGAGGGCATACGTCGCGAGCTTGGCGAGGCCGTGGAGAAGATCAAGCCGAAGGACGTGGAGGAGTTCGCGGAGGTTGAGGACACCATCAAGTCTCTCATAAAGGGACAATACGGCGGCCATCCTCCCAACTCGATGGACTTCAAGAAGATCGCAGCGCGCTGTCCGATGTCGGCCGCTAGGATGCGCAGCTTGATCAAGCGCTACCCGAAGACGGTAGCTTCTTGGTTCGGCGGTAAGGATCTCGACTTTGAGAAGGCGGCGCCCGCGAAGGGCAGCGGAGCTTATGTCAAGCCGTTCACTCATGTGGTCCGACCCAGCAAGGCGACAGCGGCTTACTTCAGTGTGGTGAAGTGATGAACAAGCGCATCAACCGGTTGTTGGAGGGCATACGTCGCGAGCTTGGCGAGGCTCCGGTCGACAACTCTGCGAGTGTGGGTAAGACGATCAAGATCGGAAACCGCAAGCAGGTGGTGACGCGCGACTACGTCTCAGACACTTCGGGCGCTCGAGTCATCCAGTACAAGGACAAGAAGGGTCGTACTCGGAGCATCTCTCAGCGGAAGGGCAGCGATGCTTGGTTTGGGGACATGCCCGGGAAGGGCGCGGTGAAGGTCGACCTTTCTGCGTTGGGCGAGGCGAAGAGGGTATGACTCTGGGCAAGCTGCTAGCGGAGCTGCGGGGCGAGCTGGAGGAAGCTGCTAAGAGGTGGCAGGACCTTCCGGCCGACGTGTTCATAAAGATCAGCAGCTCTCGCGGCGGCTTCGTGGTGGAGTTCACGGCAGCGGACGGCTCGAGCGAGGCCAGCCTGACGGGGAGTGTGGAGTGCGAGCCGGCCGATTCGGAGTGCGGTGACGTCTACGAGGTTACGGTCTCGGAGGCTCCGCGGGGCTGGGGACCTTTGTTGTACGACGTGGCGATGGAGCACGCGCATCCGCGGGGGCTGATAGCGGATCGCTTCGAGGTTACGCGCGCTGCTCGGAAGTTGTGGGGGGTTTACTTTAGGAAGCGCTCGGACGTAACGAAGCGCGAGCTTGGTCCGGACTGCGAGGCGGGCACGTGGGACGAGGCTTTGAACCATGCCTACTACAAGGCGCCGAAGATCGTTCCTGCGGCGAAAGCTGCGGGCAAGCTAATCGAGTAAGCTATGGCAGACGCACCAAAGACTCCGGCTCCTACTCCGGGGGACAAGGCGGAGAAGGCGGTAGAGGTAGCGGGCAAGTTATCGGCGGTGGTGAAGGATCACCAGCACCAACCGAACAAGTTCGTTGAAGTGATCAGCCAACTTTCGGAGGTCATCACGACGCACGGGATGGCGCCGACGATACTGAGCTGCGGGATCGTCTTTTCGTTCTTCGCGCTCTTTCGTCCCGAGGGTAAGCCAGCCTACGCGATGTACGGCGGACTGGGGCTCGGGGTGGTGTTGATCCTCGTCGGGGTTTTGCTGCACTTGTGGAAGACTTCGCGCGAGAAGCCTCGGACGATGGCGCCGCCTCCGCCGTTGGACCCTCAGTTTGTGGAGACGCTAGATCTATTTCGTCGGATAGTGGCGCATCATACGACAGCGGATCGAGGAGAAGGACCGCAGGCTGATGAATAGGAAGATCAACCGATTGCTAGAGAGCGTTCGGCGGGCGTTGCAGGTGGAGTTGGCGGACATGCCTTCGGAGGACCTGGCGCGTCGGGTGGGGGACGAGATCGGAGTGGACTGGGACGAGATTCCGATTGGGGAGTTCCGGATGGGGCTGGCGGTCGAGCTGGAGCACGGGAAGATCGACCCTCAGACGAACGTCTCGGACGACGACTGGATTATCACGGGCAAGATCGCCCTGGCGCATTTGAAGGAATTCGGCGACTACTACACGAGGCTTATCAAGGTCGAGCCGGAGATCGAGAAGCTGAGAGCGCAGTTGTCTTCAGCGCGGGACTAGCGCTTAGGGGGCAGTTTGAGGTAGGCTCTTGGTGACTTTGGCGGTTAGGGTTTCGTCCGGAGATCGACCGAGATACCATCAGGGTTCTAGCTGCTCAAACTAGGAGAGAAATCACATGCAGGTCACATTCACCAACAACACGTCGGACGAGCTGTACGTTTCGACTCTCTACAAGGGGATTGCCGCTAGTGGGTCGGTGACGACACGTCGGACCTACGAGCAGCTCAACGCGGAGCAGGAGCTGAAGAAGCTGATCGCCGATGGCAGCATCAGCATCACGACAACTCCGGAGGACGGCGACGGCGCTGGCGTCGGAGCGGATGCGGTCAAGCGTACGTTCGCGTTTGACGACGCGGACATCGCGCTCGCGGCCACCGAGGCGATCATTCCGCTGGCGGGTGCTCTACCTGGCGGGTGTGTGGTTGTCGGCATCTACGCCGACAACACGGACTGGACGGACGGCGGTGTTGGCACGTTCTCGATGGACATCGGCAACGCGACGGACGACAACAAGTTCACTGCTACTCCGATCGACATCGACAACGGCAACTTCGTGGACAACCGCGGCGTGTACATCCCGGCGGACGCTGACCAGCTACAGGTGAAGATCACCGGCTCGGTAAACCTCGACACGCTGACCGCAGGTCAGACCGAGCTGACGATCTATTACATCAGCGCTTCGGTGTTGGACGAGACGCCTTGATCTCGGGCTCTCTACCTAGACAGTGAGGTAGAGAGCGTGCTAGGACGATGGGAGTTTGAACGGACGGAGGAGAAGACATGGCACAGCTGCAGATCGCAAACATTTCGACGGAGGAGGTTTACCTACGGGACATCTACACGAGCATTCCTGTAGGGCAGACCAAGACTGTCGAGCGGTCGGCTACGGACCTGCCGAAGATGCATGCGTTGCAGGAGGCGCTTGCTGACGGGAAGGTGACCTTGTCGGTGCAATACAGCGCGGACGAGGTTGCTTCCGGTTTGCACGCGCCGCCTTCTACGATCGAGGCGGTGGACATAGCTCCGGTGCAGGCGTCGGCGCCAGCGGCGGGGCTCGTTACGATCTACAAGGCG
>Ga0180437_10003841_pt1 | contig 21953 bp, 22 predicted proteins | sample SS_ome_4_FD_132410 | JGI IMG/M metagenome (GOLD analysis project Ga0180437, IMG submission 132410) | Hypersaline lake sediment archaeal communities from the Salton Sea, California, USA - SS_3_D_1 metaG | ecosystem: Environmental > Aquatic > Non-marine Saline and Alkaline > Hypersaline >...
TCTATCGATTTTATAAACACAGATGACAAGAGGAAGCCTTCCTTAAGGGTTGTCTTTAAAAATGGAATAATTAATCCTTTTGTTTGGGGTCCACCGGCAGCGGTGGCAGGAACAGGTGTTTTTTTGGGGAGTCTTGCATTAGAGGAGCCGCTCGTAGCCACTTTTTTAACTGGATTATCTGCTTTTGTGATTGGTGCAAGTATTGCTGATAAAGAAAAAGGGTTTGGATCTATTAATCCAGCTCGTGCTGCTTTTGTTTTTGGTGCTCCAATTGCATTATACCTTTCCGGCTGTTTTCATGCTTTTACAAAATCTTATCGGGAGAAAAAAACCGTTTGAAAGAACAAACAATCGAAAAGTAAACTTACAGCCGTGCGATTTTTTCCAAGTCTTTATTTTCACCAGAAAAGATCAGCTTGTCGTTTGCTGCGATTCTGTAGTCTGGATTGCGGGTGATTGTTTTTTCATCTTCTTTGATGCCAATAAAGTTGACTTTATATTTTGCAAACAAATCTAACTCGCGTGGTGTTTTGTCTACAAATTTTTGTGGTGCGATAATTTGGCTTATGGAAAAGTTTTTTGCCAACCGAAACATATCAACAAATGGAAGACTGAGAGTGTCTGCCAAACGGGTTCCGACTTCTTGTTCTGGTAGAATCACGCGATCTGCACCGATAAGTTTCAGAATTTCTTTGTGCATTTCATCAACTGCTCGAGCGATGACGCGTGGAACTTTTAATTTTTTGAGTAGTGCGGTGATTAAAATTGATTGTGAGAAGTTTTCACCTGTTGCGACGATTGCTGTTTGAATTTCTTCTATGCCAATTGATTTGAGTGACTCTTCATCCCCAACGCGCATGCAAATTGCCTGGGTGACATGATCTCGGATTGACGCGATGATTGCCTCATCACTATCGATTGCCATAACCTCTACACCGTTTTGTGCGAGTCCTGTTGCAACACGAAAGCCAAGTCTTCCTAAACCGATAACACAAAATTTCATTTTTTATTCCCTTACCCTAACATAATCCGTTCTTTTGGATACGAAATCTCAACCGTACCCTTTTTCTTTTTTCTGAGCGCAAATATAAGTGTTAATGCGCCAACTCGTCCCATCATCATGTTTAAAATAATAAACCACTTGCCGATTGTTGAAAGTGTTGGTGTCATGCCAGTGGTAAGTCCGAGATTAGCGAATGCAGAGACAGATTCAAACAGTGAATCAAGAAAGTGCCAATTTGGTTCTGTTATGACCAGACAAAATGCGGTGAGCGTTATCCAAAATAGTGCGGCGCACACCACAGCAACAGCTTTAAATAATTGGTCTGGAGCAATTGCTCTACCCATAATCTCGACTGATGTTTTGCCCTCAATTCCGGCACGACCTGTTGCCAAAATAACAAAAAGAGTAGAAATTTTTATACCACTACCAGCAGAGCCGGGAGCAGATCCGATAAAGGCAATGACGATAATCACAAGAAGTGTTGCTACCTGAAAGTCCATGAGGTCAACGCCAAGTACTCCAGAACTTCGTGACGCAACTGCAGTTAGCAATGTGTTTACTATTGCAAGAGGTGTGCTCATTTTTGCGAAAGCGTGGCCTCGTTCCAAAACAAAAATAACAATCGAGTAAATACCTAAAAGAGAAAAGGTTCCGTTGATAATGATTTTGCTTTGCAGAGACATTTTATAGTGTCGCTTGCGGTATTTCTCTCGTACGTAGTGAAAAATTTCTCGCCAGGTAATAAACCCAAGGCCGCCACTGAAAACCAAAATAGTTGTTGTTATCAAAATTAAGTAGTTACTATGTCCATATTTTGCTACTCCACCAGGAAAAACGGAAATGCCTGGAGCATTACAAAATGACGCGATTGCATGAAAAATTGAGTAGAAGATTGCTTTCCCGGTTGGATAATCATGTTTGAAAACCTGAAACAGGGTAATTGCGCCGATTGTTTCTGCGGTTGCAGTGATGCCAATGATGAAATACAGAATTTTTTTGATATCTTTCCATGTTTCCATTTCAAGTAAACGACCTGCCATAATTTGTGCGGAAAGACCCATGCGTGCAACAAGTGCGATGACAAAAAGCATCATGGTAATCAAACTGATGCCACCTATTTGTACCAGAAGCATCAAAACGCCTTGGCCAAACATGGTAAAGTCGCTCAAGGGTACGGTAAACAAACCAGTAACACAGGTGACTGAGGTAGAAGTAAAAAAAAGATCGAGAAGCGGAATCTCTGTAGTGCGAGATATGGGAAGCCAAAGGAGGAATGTCCCAAGCACGATAGTAACAAAAAGTCCCAACAGAACAAATCTGCCGGGAGAAAAACGTGATAAAATTTTACTTTTCATAATGTTTGTCCCATCCTCATGGCCTTAGGGTATCTGAACTTTTTCTTTTTTGGAAGCGCTTCTTTCCTTTGGGGGAATATTTGGTCGGAGCGCAAAAATTAATGTAAATGGTCCGAGTCTGCCAACCAACATAGTTACACAAATCAGGAGTCTGCCAATGACTGATAGATCTGTGGTAATTCCGGTTGACATACCAAGGTTTGCAAAGGCAGAAACTGTTTCAAAAACACCATCAAGAAGAGTAATTTTACCTTCAGAAACTAAAAGTAAAAAGGTCATAACGATTATAAATGGGATACTGAGCGTAATCATTGATATTGCTTTGGTAACTTGACTCGGGCTGATTCGTTGTCCTCGCAAAATTACATGATCTTTTCCGCGAATGGAAGAGCGTAGTGCGGCAAAAAATATTGCAATCGTTGTTGTTTTTACACCACTTCCAGTGGAACCAGGAGAGCCTCCGATAAACGCTATCACCATGATTAACAGCATGGTTGCAACTTTGGTGACCGCAGAACTAACCGCTTGCATGCCGTTGCCCATACTACTTATCACATAAAAGAGTGCGTTCATGGCTGCTTGCCCAGCGCTCATACCGGCAAAAGCGTGGTTTGCTTCAAGGGCAAGGCAAAGCATGAAAGAGCATAAAATTAGTAAAAATGTTGTTCGCCAAATAATGCGGCTACTCAAAGAAAAACGGTATCGTACCTTTGTCGTTAAACTTCCTAGGTAGCGGACAAATTCTTTGATTGTGGTAAATCCGATTGCACCAAATAGCATCAAAAAACAAAGAGTACCAAGGATAATATAGCTATCATTATATGGTTCCATACTGTTTAGTTCAGCTTTATTGGTAAATAAAGTAAATCCTGTGTTTGAAAAAGCTGAGATTGCATGAAACAAAGAAAAAAAGAATCCGTAACCGAGTGGATAGTCTGCTTTTAATCGAATGAGCATTATCAAAGCACAAATTATTTCTATAGCTAAAGAGAAGACGACAACAAAAATAAGCATGCGTTTTGTGTCTCGCTTTCTTTTAACACCAAGCAGTTCTGCAGCAGCTTTTTTTGTGCTTTGGTCTGGTCTGAAAAAAGTATGTAAAATTAGTAACGTTAAAATAATAATACCCAGTGACCCAACTTGCATTAATGCTGTGATGACGCATTGCCCAAAAAAGCTGAAGTTAGCGAGGGGGATGGGATGAAGCCCCGTTGCGGTTATTGCAGAGATTGTAATAAACAATACGTTTAAAAACGAGATTGGTACGATTTGTGAAACGGGAAGGGATAAAAAAATAACGCCTATCACAATTGTGACAACGGCAGAAAGTAAAATAATCCTGCTTGGGGACATTTTTGTAAGTTTTTTGATAAACATATGCTCCGCTTTTTTATGTAAAAAATGCAATAGCAGCACCTATAACGATTATCGTCAAGACTACAAAGAGGTTAAAGTAGCGGTCAATATATTTCTTTATTTGCTTGCCCCATCTTTTAAGTATCCATGCAATTAAAAAGAATCGGGCACCCCGTGCGACTATGGAAAACAGAACGAATGGTATAAACGAAATTCTACAAAAACCGGCGGTAAGCGTAGCTGCTTTGTATGGAAGAGGAGAAAAGCCGGCAATTAAAACTGCCCAGTGAGCGTAATAATTGTATTGTGCACAAAGGTAGTGGAAGGTTTCTGGTTTTATGATGTACGTGACAAATTGTGAATGGACAATCTGTGGGCCAATTGATTGCCATAAAAAAAGTCCAATAAAATATGCCGTAATGCCTCCGATGACTGATGCCGCGGTTGCTATAGTTGCGTAGAAGTAGGATTTTTCTCTGCGCTCAATACAAAAAAGAGCAAGTATTGGATCTATAGGCAGAAAAAAAATTGCTTCAATAAAAAACAAAAAGGCAAGAAATGGAGTTGCATATTTTGAGTGGACCTTCTGCCCCATCCAGTCGTACATTTTTTTGAGCATGCTTCCTACTTAACCTTTTTTCTTAAATAATTTTCAATCTGATCAATTGCAATTCGTTCCTGCTTTGTTGTATCACGATCTCTAACTGTTACACAATTGTCTTCGTCGCTATCAAAGTCGTATGTGAAGCATAAAGGTGTTCCAATTTCATCTTGCCGACGATATCGTTTTCCGATTGAGCCTGAAACATCAAGTTGAAGTTCAAGGCCTGTTGTTTGTCGTATTTTTTTAAAGATATCTGTTGTTTTTTCTAACTGTTTTTTTGTTAGAGGTAAAAACGCTGCTTTAATTGGAGCAATGGATGGTGCAAGTTTTAAAACAGTACGAGGTTCGCCATCTATCTCATCTTCTTGATAGGCATCAAATAAAAGTGTTAGCAGGAGTCGATCAACACCAACGGAACACTCAACAACGTCCGGAATATATGATTGTTTTGTTTCATCGTCATAGACCGCTAATTCTTTGCCAGAATGCTTTGAGTGTTGTGTGAGATCAAAGTTTCCGCGATGAGCAATGCCTTCTAATTCTTTCCAACCGAATGGAAAATTATATTCAACGTCAACACATGCGGTTGAGTAGTGTGCAAGTTCATTTTTTTCATGATCTCGTAGCCGCAGTTTTTCTTCAGTAATGCCAAGAGCCAGATAAAAGGCGAAGCGAGCTTCTTTCCAACTATTGAGCCATTTTTGTGCGTTTTCTTTTTTGCAAAACCACTCAACTTCCATTTGCTCAAATTCACGCATTCTAAACAAGAATTGTTTTGGAGTAATTTCGTTTCTAAATGCCTTTCCAATTTGCGCGATACCAAATGGAATTTTTACTCTGCTTGTTGTCAAAACATTTTTGAAGTTTACAAAGATAGATTGTGCTGTTTCTGGGCGGAGGTATGCAATTGATGTGCTTTCTGATGATGCGCCAAGATCAGTTTTGAACATCATGTTAAATTGTTTAATTTCAGTCCAGTTTTTATTGCCGCAGCTTGGACATCCTTTTTCTAGATTTATTTCATCTGCACGAAATCTTTTTTTGCACTCAAGACAATCAACCATTGGATCATGAAAATTTTCCACGTGTCCAGATGCTTCCCATACTTTTTGTGGTCCAAGCAATGCTCCATCCAGTAAAACGATAGAGCCTTGTTTTTTTATTGATTTTTCCCAGTTTGCCTTGATATTTTTTTTCAGCAAAACTCCGAGGTTTCCAAAGTCGTACAGACCATTAAGACCTCCGTAGATATCTGCGGCTTTATAGACAAAACCGCGTCGTTTGCACAGGGAAATAATTTTTTCCAGTGTCGCTTTTTTTTTTGTTGTACTCATAGGGTACTAACTCCTTAGAAAAATTGCAGATTTGGTTACTTATTTAGAGTAAGGGGTTAGGCGTTTATTTGCAATGCCCTAGTTTTTATGGAGTGCTGTGCTAGAATTAGTTTTGCTTTTTAGTTCTTTTGTAAAACGTACAATTTTTTAGGAATCTATATGAAAAAAAGAGATTTGCTTCTTGTTTCTGGTCTTGGTTTTTCTTGTTTTATTTTAGCAATAATTTCTTACAAGCTATTTGATTATCATTCTCAGTTGCGAGAGTTGCTTTCTATCGTGCAGCATGATGGTGCTGATGAAGCTCTTGAGCAAAATATTGTGATTCCTTCTGTGACAGAAAAGCTTGTTGGCAGAACGCAAGTTTGGCGGCCGGTTCAAGAAACAGTTAAAGATGCGGTAGTGCAAATTCTTGTGCAGGGTGCAGAGTTTGATATGTTGCAGCCATACAAAACGCCACGACAATTTTCTGCTTCCGGAACAGGTTTTTTCATTAATGAGGAAGGAGAAATCGCAACAAATTCCCATGTTGTTCGACATGCCAAGGCGATTTGGATTCAAATTCCTTCTCTTGGTAAAAGAATTATTGATGCAACGGTGATTGGAGAGTCTCCAGACCGAGATCTTGCTCTTTTAAAAATTACTGATGAAGGCAAAGAAATTATAAAAAACGAACTCGGCAAGATTTTTTATTTAAAACTTGGCAACTCAGATATTCTTCGTCGTGCAGATGAGGTGATGGCGGTAGGGTATCCCCTTGGCGGTCAAGCTTTAAAAAGCACGACTGGTGTTATCAGTGGACGGGAGGGAGGCCTTATCCAGATTAGCGCTGCGATAAATCCTGGTAATTCTGGCGGACCACTTTTAAATCTAAATGGAGAAGCGATCGGTATCAATTCAAGCAAAATGACTGGAGCCGCTGTCGATAATATTGGCTACATAATTCCGATTAACGATTTTCGTATTGTGTCAGATGATTTGCGAACAATGAAGCTTGTCAGAAGACCATTTTTGGGAATTTTGTTCAACAATGGATCAGAAATGTTGACAGAATATCTTGGCAATCCTCAGCCCGGGGGTTGTTATGTAGCGGATGTTATTGAAAACAGCACGCTTGACAAAGCTGGTGTCGAAACCGGTGATATGATTTACGAAATTAATGGTCACAGGGTTGATGTTTATGGTGATATGAACGTTTTATGGTCGGAAGATAAAATATCTTTAGTTGATTATGTTTCTCGATTGTCTTTGGGTGAAGATATCAATCTCATTGTGTACAGAGACGGTACAAGAAAAAAAATAAGCGTTTAATTTACAGAAGGGAAGTTGCCAGCAATTCGACATGTGTATCCCTGGATAGAAAACATAGACTACGAAGTTTTTGCTGGAATGGTTGTTATGCAGCTTACGGGCAATCACTTGAGAGGACTTGTCTCTCAGGCGCCAGGTCTAATGTATTATTCTGAGCTAAAAAACCAAATGAATCCAGTTTTAGTGGTGACGCATGTATTTCCAACTTCTCAGCTTTATAGAACCAGGACGATTGTTCCCGGCGCTGTAATTAACGAGGTCAATGGTCAAAAAGTAACAACGTTGGAAGAACTTCGTCAGGCTTATCTTGCAGGAGATGATACGCATCTGACAATTCGGGCAACAGATCGGTATACTCGCGCGTCTGATAATGTCCTTGTTGTGTTGCCTTTGAGCAAGGTTTTAGAGCAAGAGGCGCAGCTTTCTCAGACCTTCCATTATCCAGTTTCTCAAAATGCTCAACAGTTGTTAGCAAGCTATGCTCAGAGGCTTCAGGAGCAAGCGGGTGTGGCAACGACTTAGGTCTACCAGCACTGGGACATCTTTTTGCTTAAAGATAAGCTTTTTTCTTGTTTTTGGGCAGTCATTTTCTGTATCCTGAATATGAATAGATATAACTTTTTAGGGATTCAGTTTTGGCTGCTTTTTTGTAGCTCATTGCTGGTCGTCAAATTTTCAAAAAAAAAGGAGAAAAAGATGATTAAAAGGTGCACTTTTATGGGACTCTTAGCAAAAACAATGCTTTTTGGATGCCTTGGTCTTTTTAGCATGAGAGCTGTTGCTATTAGATTGGGTGGATCTTTATATAAAGACTTCACTAACACAAGAGCTACGGTTGAAAAGTTAAGGGATACTTGGAAAGAGGAGGATTTAGAGGTTAGGAAGGGGGACTCAAAAGAGGAAGACTCAGAGGTTAAAGTGCCGATGGTAACACAAACTTTATTAAGGTTATTGGGAGTTTCTAACTTTCGTAATATAAACATTGAAACAGAAGAAGATCTAGAACCAATTTTTAGTTATATTTTGGATAAATTAGATGATAATCTGATTAAAAAGGACGATTTTTCTCGCGATGATATTTCTAATCTTATTTCAAGTATATCAATTAGATTGGGAGTTTTGATCAGATCGCTAGAAACAAGAATAAAACAAGGTAAAGCTATAATCGAACATTGGGACAAGATTGATCGTTCTGACAAAAAGCGTAAAGATTTTAAAAAATCGTTGGAAACGGGAGATAAAAAAAATCTTAAAGTTTTGTTCGAGCTGGCTCTTGTTTTGGCGAAAGATGCAGCTTTGGAGGTCATTAAAAAAACTCCGGCTATAAAACTTATAGAAAAAAAAGTAGATGCCGAAAGAGATTTAATTTGGGAATTGGAAGAACCAAAAAAGGAACTTATCAAACAAAAAAAGGCTTTAGAAAAACAAGGTGAAACTTTGTCGAGAATGAGGAAATTATTAGGTTATTAAGATAGCGATCTTAGTCTATATTTTAAAGTCCCGTTACAAAAATGTAGCGGGACTTTTTTTATATTTACTCCGAAGAAGTTTGTTTTCGCTTTTTGCCGAGTATTTTCTTTCTTTACGTTTTCTCTTTTTGCTACAGTGGCAATACGCAGGGCCTAGAAAAATAAAAAGGGGAGAACAAATATGGAAGAACAGCAGCCGATTTTATTGGTGCAAGGTGATCAAAATTGGTTGGAGGTTGAAAATGCAGCACTCAATACCGTTGTACAGATATTTTCACAGGTTGGAAAATTTAATTGGTTAGAGCCATATCGAGTACAAGTGCAGTATGAAAGTCGCGGTACCGGTTTTTTTGTCAATGACCAAGGATATCTTATTACCAATGCGCATGTGGTTAACGAGGCAAAAACAGTTTGGATAAATATTCCTGCTCTTGGGCGAGAGATGGTAAAAGTTGAAATTGTTGGATTTTGTCCGGACAGAGATTTGGCGCTTCTACGGATTTTGCCGCAAGAATTAGATCATGTTCGAGAGCGGTTAGGGCGTGTTCCATTTTTAATGTTAGGTGATTCAAACAGTGTTCGCAGGACTGACAAAGTTTTGGTGCTTGGCTATCCCCTTGGGCAATATCGCATGAAAAGTACCACTGGTGTTGTGAGTGGAAGAGAGGCTGTTGATACTATTTCTTACCTGCAAATTACTGCTCCAATTAATCCTGGCAGTTCTGGAGGACCGCTAATTTCTACCCAAGGTGCGGTGGTTGGTATAACGGTTGCTGCTGTTCCTGATGCATCAAATGTTGGATATGCTATTCCAGTCAATGAACTAAAACTTATTTTTGAAGATTTAGTTGAAACGCGGTTGTTGCGGAAACCAATTTTAGGTGCAAATTTTCATAATGCGACCGATGATCATGCACGTTTTTTGGGAAATCCTCTGCCTGCAGGATTATATGTGCACAAAGTTTTTAAAGGTTCATTATTGCAAAAAGCAGGCGTGCAACCACAAGATATGATTTATGAACTGAACGGGTATAGGCTTGACTCATATGGCGAAGCAACGGTGCCCTGGGGCTCTGGAAAAATATCGTTGTATGATTTAATTTCTAGTTTGCCGATTGGCAAAGAAGTAAAATTGCTTGTGTATCGATTTGGCGAAAAAAAAGAGTTCAAGTTTAAACTGGAGGAACTTGCTCCTTACGCTATTCGGATAAAGTTTCCTGATTATGAAGACGTAGAGCATGAGATTTTTGGGGGAGTGGTGGTGATGGAGTTAACAGTGAACCATTTGCCTCTTTTGGTTGATTTGGCTCCAGGGCTTATTCGTTTTAAAAAAGTTGAAAATATGCTTGAATCTGCTTTGGTTATTACACATATTTTGCCTGGTTCCCGTGCACAGCAATTGAGATGTTTGATTCCCGGTGATATCATAAAAGAGATGAACGGCAAGCCTGTTAAAACAGTTGCAGATTTCAGAGCAGCTTTACAAAAAAATGAGGAAGAAAAGTTTTTAAGTTTAAAGACAGCAGACGATGTTTTGGCAGTTTTTGATTTTCAGGCAACACTTGCAGATGAAAAACGACTTTCCAAAGATTTTACGTATCCCATATCTAAAACAGTAGAAAAACTTATAAAGACTACAAATAATGGCAAAAAAACGTCTTGATCTTTTTATCTCAGAAAAATATCCGCAGTACAGCAGAAGGCAAATTCAAAGCTGGATTATGCAAGGCAAAGTAACAGTTGAGAATAAAGTTGTTACCAAGGCTGGCACGCAAGTTTCGCAAGATGCGCAGATTGTAATTGACCTTGAAGAACCAAAGTATGTTGGACGTGCAGGCTTTAAACTTGAAGGAGCGCTTGACCATTTTGGTATCGATGTCTCTGGTTTTACCGTTTTGGACGCGGGCCTTTCAACTGGCGGCTTTGCTGATTGTCTTCTGCAACGAGGTGCAAAAAAAATATATGGTGTTGATGTTGGTTATGGCCAAGCGCACGAAAAAATTCGAGCAGATGATCGTGTACAGGTGATGGAGCGGACCAATTTACGTGATTTGCGTGACGTTGGCGAGCTTGTTGATCTTGTAACGCTTGACCTTTCTTTTATATCAATTTTAAAAGTTATGGATGCTGTTTGTGCTGTTTTAAAGCCTGATGGCATGCTGATCACGTTGATCAAACCTCAGTTTGAAGCTGAACGCAAAGATGTGCGCAAAGGTGGAATTGTAAGAGACGTGGCAGTCCATGAGAAGGTTTTGGCTCAGGTTACTGAGGGGATAAAAAAGCATGGATTTGAGCTTATTGGGACGACCGAATCTCCGATTACAGGCGCAACCGGGAATAAAGAATTTTTGGCCTATTTTAAGCGGATAGTAAACGGGTATGAGTCTATCCAAAAATCCTAATTTTTAAATTTTTGATTTTGGCAGCGTAGATGACCTTGGAGTCTCAAAAAACTGTTGCGTTTTTTTATCCTGATTTGTCATATTGAAAATATAGGAGTTGAAGGGTAGCTTAAAAGGGGTTTTCATGAAGAAAAACATTTTTCTTGTTTTGAGTACATGTTTGTTTTTGGTTGGTTGCGCAGCTCGAGCTGATATGGTTTCACGAATTTTTGTTGTAAATAAAACTGGTGAGGTGTTGACACGCGGACCTGTTGTACAACAAAAAGGACAAAAATATGCAGCAAAGGTGAAAAAGAAATGGAAGGTAAAAGAAGTTCCAAAGGGGTTTTCTTGCGTTGGGCGTACGTGCACGGAGAAAAAAAGAAGAGTGTTTTGGGAGACGAAGCCAAAGATGGTTATTGCAAAGAAAAAAGTTATACAGCCTGGCAAGGTGGTAGAGATTGCGACAATTGATAGAAACCAAGGGTTTGTGGGACGAAAAAAATTAAAAAAACTTCCAGGAGGTTTTAAAAATCCTGATACAAAAAAATTCAAAACAATTCAGGGAGACGAATGGAATTCATGGGGTTATAAGGTTTTTCCTTTTGAAGATATAACAACTTCTTTAGAAGGCCCTAAAGGAAGAATTGGTTTAGTGACATCTTCTGAGCGCGTTGGTTTAGATGCGAAGGCGTATGCTGCAAGTATTGGGGCAGGAGGAGTCGGAGCTGTAGGGGCAAACTTAGCTGTTGCAGGAGCTGGCCTGACAGCTGTTGGAATAGGTGCTGCTGCGGGTGCAGTTGGAGCAGCAGGAGGAGTAACAACATCAGGAGGAGGAATAGCAACAGGAGGAGCTGCAATAGCATTTGGAGCATTTTTGGGGGCTGGTGGAGTAGCTGTTGTGGCAGTACCAGTTGTTATTGTGAGTACGGCTGTTATTGCTACTTTAGCGACACTTGGCACCGTTGCGGCGCTTGTTGGTTTTGACCAAAAAAGTGGACTAACAGTTCTTCCGTTTATGAAAAAAGACTCGCCATATGAAGTTTCTTACAGCACAAACCCTCCGGGTAAAAAGAGGCGTACTGGCGGGCTTGTATATCCAGATGTCTACATCACTATAAAGTTAAAAAAATAAAGCAATTTAAGAATTTTTACGGAAAAAAGCGGGTGGCGTACATGTCACCTGCTTTGTTTTAAGCCGTTATGTTTTTGGGGTTTGACACAGCAAATTGAGCAAGAAGTTGTTGGTTTTTCTTCAGGCAGGTGTCCATATTCTCAACCCCATACTTAGTTTCTGGCTTTTGCTCCAATAAATTATGGAGAGCCTCGTTCAATTCATTCAAAATCCCGGCTAATTGCTGTTCAATTTCGCGTTCTTTGAGCACAATTGAGACAGAAGCAAATGGTCCAAGAAACAAAAGAGCGGGTGAATTCTTGCTATAGCGCGATTCAATGGTGGTTACGGTGCTTTTTAGGTCTTCAAGGTGGGCAATGATTTCCGGTTTGTTTTTTTGCAGGGCGAGGGTAACCGTTTGTTCTAGCTGCTGTTTGGCAGTTGCAAACGTGTCGATAACCTCCTGAGCAGGCTCATGAACCATGAATGGCTCATCGTGCTCCAGTTGGCGGTTTTTTTGGCGGTCTGCTTCTAGATGAAGTGCGGATCGGATGAACAAAAGCAGCAATGCGCCTAGCAAAAGGTCTCGAAGCGGGTTGTGTGATTTGAGTCTCATCATTTTCATTTTGCCTCATTTTATCGTACGCATAACGATTTCCATCTACTTCCATTGTGACTGATTTTTTTCGTTCGGTCAAAAGGTTCTTCTAGCCAAATGTCTCTTTTTTTGATACAAATATACCTTACTATTGCGCCTGTAGCTCAATTGGATAGAGTAGCGGACTTCGAATCCGTTGGTTGTAGGTTCGAGTCCTACCAGGCGCACCAGTCTACGTTCCCTGCGGGAACTTCTTCTGGCACGGCCATACTACGTCAAAGCTTTGGTTGGTAGGACCAGTCCTCCGAAATTCCGTTGGGTACGAAGTAGGGCTATCTTCTGATAGCCACTCTGTCAGCCATAGCATTTTTTTAGTTTTTTGCAGTTTTAACGAAGTAGGATGGCGACGGTTGGAGCCTTTAGGCGTAGACGGAAAAGAGAGCGACAATCATATAAGCATACGGATCTGTGTCTTGCTATGTATGTTTTTCATCCTGTTTTTTTTCTTTTCAGGTGTTTTTCTTCTTTTTCCAGGTCAATTGTGATGATGATGTTTTTATCATTGCATTTTGGTCAATTGGTTTTGTACTTCGCCGAGGCCGAGATGTTGTGCCATTTCTGGGTCTAATTTTTTGATAAACTCTTTGTGTTTTTTATCCAAAAAATAAGCTATAGGCCATCTTTTTCTTTTTGCTTGAACAATTCTAGTTTTTATACTTGTGAGCATCTTTTTTTCTGCTTCAGAGAGCCTTTGGGTCGCTTTCAAGTAATTTAGTCTTTTGAGATATTCTGATTGCTGTATTGGGTCGATGGTAATAATTAGGTTTTTGTACAACTGGCCAAGTTTGAATTTATATTCAGCAAAAATGTCGGCGCATATTGGTTTTGAGATTTTGTGACCAATAGAGCTTGTGTGTTCTTTTACTGCGTCAACTACTGGGGTAAATGGTAGGATTGTCAGGGAAGCAAGCGCTTCACCAAAAGAAGGTCCGCTCGTTTCAATGCCAAATGGATCATCTGGGTCGATAAACGTGAAAAGTACTTTTTTGAGAGTCTCAAGCTGTACCCCTCCTCTTTCTGAGACAATAACCATGCTAGATTTGCAATCGGGATTTTCGTTGCTTGTTAGTTCCGCAAACCATGCTTCATAAGGTTGCTCGCCTGTGTAGAGAGGGCCGGCAATTTGATCTCTATCAATCGAAAAGATTTTTTTGTTTTCTCCTGGTTTGATGAAGATTTTTTTATTTAATTTTTTTTCTTTTACTTTATTTGCTTTATACCCTCTTACAGACATTTTTTTCATTGCCATGTTTTGTACCGTCCAGGTTTGGTTTGTATTGTTTTGGACGTAGACATGGGTTTTGCTCAATGCTTGCGTTGATGGCGCAGAAAGTATTGCTGCAACAGTTAAAAAATTCAATATTTTCTTCATTATTTTTCCTTTTTATTAAAAAGCGATGGCAATCTTCTCTAATTGAAATCATACTTAGTTTTGCCATTTTTATGCAACGTTTTGGGTAAGGCGATAGTTATACAGTTTATTTAAAGGCAACTTCAATTTTGACTTCTTTTTCGTGCAGCGCGCTAATTAAGTGGCATTTCTTTTCCCTTTTTTTCAAACTTTTTCATTTTGAGTATGGAACTTTTCTCATTGCTTTGAGGCGCCAATAGCTGTAGCTGGTATCTTCAAAAACTGTTCGAAATTATTTTTATAATTTCTTTTTTCTAGAGATGTTTTTTCTTCTTATGGAAATCTCCCAAAGGGAGAAAAAAAGCAAGAATAAAATTTTAATTTTGTGCTTGATTGCCTTCTTTGCAACAAGTATCCTGGTCTGAATTTTGTCGAGAGTATTATTTTTCGTTTACTGAAGGAGTTTAGGGATATGAATATTTTTATAGATGAGTCTGGGAACTTTCAGCCCCAAAAAAAATTAGAGGGTGATTTTTCACCTGACTGTGTTTCAGCAGTTGTTTTTACTGATGAAGCACATGATAAGTGGGTTGAGAGGTATGGATCATTGAAAAAAGGTAGAGTTTTCTATAAAAGTACCGCTAAGAAAATTTTTGAATTTTTGAATGAGATTGGTGCTAAGGTTTTTCTTGTTGTAGTTGACTGCAACTCGTATTCTGAATCTGATATTAAGAAACATCAGGAAAATTATATTTTCTCCATTCATACGGGCACATCTGATCATCCAGAATGGTTGAGAGCCGGTATATTGAAACACGTGAAATATTTAAAAGAAATGAGTCCTCAGCAGTATGTTAAGACAATGCTTATTGTACGTCTGATTGAGAACGTGTGTCGGGGAATTTTCGCTCAAACATCGTTTTTTTCTAAGGAAGATTTTTTTCCCAATAAAGTACGGTGTCACAAAGTGGACGAAAAAACTCGTTCGACAATTAAATATTTTGTTAATTTTGCCATTTTTGCTTCTTCTAAGAAAGACCCGGTACAATGCGACGATTTAAGTAAAATTCCGGGTTTTCTTAATACTCATCCCAGTGAGCCCGGTAAGCAGTATCTTAATATCGCTAAATTTTTGGAAGATTTGGATTTTAAATCTGACGGAAGTTGCGATGGGAAATCTAGTGACGGATGTGTCGGAATTAAAGCTGCAGACTGCGTTGCAAATTTTACTCGAAGAATGCTAAGTAACGAAAAAATGCGAAAAAACAGACTAGATTTTTCTGATCGATCTTACCTTGTTGATCTTTTGGGTTTTTCTTGCAGCGTAGAGTTTTTGCACTTTGATATGGATAAGCCATTTATAGATATTGAAATAAAAGATAAATATGCAGTTTCAGTTTTAAGAGACCTTCAGTAGGCATAGAAAGGTTTATAAAAAAAGGGCTACAATTTTGGGGTATTATGAAAGTATTGCCGTTAAGGGTTCTTGCGATGCGCCCTCTAGTAGACAATTTCCCCCCCCTTTTTACAACCATTATTTTTCCTGCCATACTATTGTTGAGTCTAATTGGAGGATCTTTTGAGGCGATGGCAAGTCTCATATAAGTTTATATTTTGTCTATCTTTTAATAGAAAGGTTTATCATGGTCGAAAAGAATAGAATAGGAAATTTTTTTGCAATTTCGACACTTTTGTGTGGGATGTTTTTGGCCCAAGGGTGTGAAGCTTTATTTTTTAGGAACCCTGTAACGAAAATAACATCTCTTTTTTCGGAACTTTATCGTCCATATGTTGTATGGCGTAGAACAAAGGATCATTATTCTTGTTCTTTTCCTCATAAAGATGCTCCTATTTTAAAAGAAGCGCTTGATGGCTTTAAAATTTCTTTCGCAAAAAATCCCAAAAAACTCTATGAGCGACTAAATAAAGAGTTAAGTGCTAAATTTGATCAACAGCCTCGTATTTTGTCTGTAATCAAAGAGATTGATGATAATCACGGAAATAAAAGTCTTGAAGAAACGCTGAGCCTTGGGGTTGCAGATATAATTTATTTTTGTAAAAAAAGCGCTTCTTCAGATCTAAAAGAAAGAAGCTGTGATACTTATGGAAGAAAAATCGTCGAGCTATTTGGTTGTGATTTTGAAAAAATAGCAGAAGATATGAAAAAGATAGAAAAAGAATCACAACAAAAAGTGTAATTTTTTTTTCTATTTTAGAACTTGATGGCCTCGGAAAAACCGAGGCCTATTTTTTGGTGAGCCCGTCACGAGCGCAACTTATAACTTGAAAGCTTCAAGAGTCCTTTGCAAGCGGTATAAGGGAACTTCGACCTTGACTTTTTTTTCGTGCAATGCGTTAATTAATTCTCTTTGCGCCCATAGCTCAGTAGGATAGAGCGACAGATTCCTAATCTGTAGGTCGCAGGTTCGAATCCTGCTGGGCGCATATTTCTTTTTTTTGTTTTCAAGTAGCTTTTGCAGAAAGGGCCTTTAGTCCTGAGCGAGTGAAGCGAGTCGAAGGGTCAGCAGGATAGAGCGACAGATTCCTAATCTGCCTGTGCGTCGCAGTTTTAACGTAGATGTATAGGTCACAGGTTCCCTTCGATACCCGCAAAGCGCTACTCAGGGCAGGCGAATCCTGCTGTGTCCGTTTGAAGCCCTTGGGAGAAGCAAGAATTATGAGAAAGAAGCATAAGAATCGAAAGACTGATTTAAGTGGAGCCTCGGTAGAAATACCGGGGCTTTTCTTTTTGTTTCAAAACCCAGTATCCTATTTGAGTGAATAATTTTTTATATTACTGGAGATAGTTGATATGCTTACATTTTTCAAAACAAATCTATTATGGACTGCTGGAGCCCCAATTGCTGTAGTGTTAGTCATTCTTGGTGCTCTCGCCTACTTTTTCTTCCGTCCTGCTTTTTATGTAATAATCGTTCTTTTTATTTTTAGCCTTTGGTTTTTTAGAAATCCCGATCGGGTATGTCAGCAGGGATTGCGTGATGCTTCAGTTTTGGTTTGTCCGTCGGACGGAAAAGTTGTTGATATTCAATATGATGAAAATAAAAAGTTTGATGGGTATGAGCAGCGGGTTTCTGTTTTTCTTTCTGCTTTTGATGTTCATGTTAACTGGACTCCAATGGCCGGTGTGGTTAAAAAGGTTGCGTATCGTCCTGGAGAGTTTGCCTTTGCCTTTTTGCCTAAGAGTTCTGAGAAAAATGAACGAAACGATTTACTTTTGGAATCTCCAGATGGTAAAACCATATTAGTTCGGCAGATTGCAGGGACCGTTGCAAGAAAGATATGTTGCTGGGTACAGGAGGGGCAGCAGGTTGCATTTGGACAAAAGTATGGCATGATTCGTTTTGGATCTCGGGTTGATATTTTACTGCCGAAAGATGTGGAGGTTGTTGTTGGGGTTGGTCAGCGAGTCTATGGGGGACAAACTGTTTTAGGGAGATGGAGATGAAACTTCTTTCTTTAAGGTCTATTAGAGAGTCTGGGAGGCAAAAATTGTTTATAATTCCTTGTCTTTTTACTTTTGCTAATGCATTTTTAGGTTTTTGTTCTGTGATTCAGGCGCTTGAAGGAAACTTTTTAGCTGCAGCCTATTTGATTGTGTTAGCTGTCTTGATGGACTTTTTAGATGGAAGACTTGCTCGAGCATTGGCCTCTTCTAGTTCTTTTGGGATGGAGCTTGATTCGCTCAGTGATGCGATTTCTTTTTGTTTTGCTCCCGCAGTACTTTTATATTCTTGGAAGTTAAATCAGGCTGGGCCTATTGGTATTGTGGTTCTTGGAGTTTATTTATGTGCCGGTTTGCTTCGTTTGGCAAAATTCAACGTTATTTCTTGGGAACAAGGGACGGTTGATTTTTTTGTTGGGCTTCCAACAACATCAGCTGCATTCTTTTTGATCCAGCTTGTTTTGTACGAAAATTGGATACAGGGCAGCTTTTTCGCTCCGGCTCTGGGCAACGCCAGCTTGCTGACTCTCGTTGCTCTTTTTGCATTTTTGATGATAAGTCCGCTTCGGTTCCCTACATTTAAACGAGTAGCGATTTTTACGAAACCTCTTTATGCCATTTTGTTTGTATTTTCTTTTTTAATTTTCACGTTTCTTTTATTTAAAGGTGTTCCTGTTTTCCTGCTTGGTCTTTTGGCCTATGTGTGCAGTGGGATTATCATTTCATCTGCAGATTTATTTAAATCCATTTTGTCTCGATAGTTTTTTTTAAAAACTCTTTATTTTTGAGACTCCCATTGGCTATTTTGTTGATAGGATTATTTTTTTAGGGGAGTTTCAAAATGAGAACAAAACTATTCGGGACAATCTTTGGTTTGTTTCTTTTTTCTTCTTTGCATTGCATGGATTGGAAGGATGTGAAAAATTTGCAACTGAGTTCTTCTCCTGAACGGCGGTATTCACGAAGAGAAAGAATCTATCGAGAACTAAATGGATTAGCACCAAAGCCAAAGATGCCTAAGTCAGATCCTATACCTATTCCTGGCGTAAGGATTCGATTTCTTCCTGTTGTTAAAGAAGATTAATCGCCAGATCAAAGTAGTTTTTACGCAGGCAGCTTCAGAAATGTTCCGTTTTTTCTTTTGTTTTCTGCTTTTCCAGAGCTGTCGATTCTTACCAAATGCTTGTTCGCATTGCAGAGTGTTATAAGTTGTTGGTAACTTTTAATTCCTTTGAAGATTTCACCTATCTTTTTTTCCTGAAGTTTTCCATATCCGCTATAGTGGCTTCGGGCTTCAATTAGCTTGTTGTTTTTTTTATCAGAAACAATCATGATATGCCCTTGAATATACAAAAGATCGCCATTTTTTAGCTCTTTATAGTTTTTTAATTTTTCTAGGTGTTGCTTTGCTGAAATGCTGTTTTTGCAAAAATAAGGAATGTTGAAAATCTGTGTTCCTCGCAAAATTGCTCCTGAACAGTCGAGTCCAGATGCTATTTTTAATTTTTTTGTTTGCCAAAATGTTTTTTCATTTTTTTTGTTTTTCTTTGCATGAATCATTGTTTTTTCGTAAGGGCGGGTAAAGCTGCAGCCTCCCCATACGTATGGAATAAATTTTTTAGGTTGTTGATGAACCCATTTTTTTAGAAGGTTAACAAATAGCTTTCTTCTATTTTTTTTTAAAAGAGTATTATTTTTAAGACAGATTGACTCTGGAATTTTCAGCAGATCAAATGCTGAGGCTTTTTTATTTAATGCCCAAACAGATATTTGTTTTTTATTGTCAGCCTGAACGAATCGAGTTCCTGCAGAAAAGGTACGCTTGTTTTTTTTGTCATAAAACGGAAGAAGAAGGGTGATAATGTTTTGGTTGCTTTGCTTTATATTTTTAGTGTAAAAGTTTATTGGTTTTGGGATTTTTGTTGTTTTTAATTTTCCGCTTAAAATTTTTAGGTTTGCCTTATGTGTCCAGTATTGATTTCTTTTTTTACCTTTGCTCATGTAAAAACAATTTGGTACTTTCACTAACAGCTCGTCTCCCTCTTGACGGACAACAGTTACTTGCTCATTGAATAGCAATTGATGCGCTCGAGGACAAGAGTATGCGCTAAATGTTTGCCCCTCTAAGCAGATAGATTGGTAGCTATCAGCAACTTTTTTTTCAGGATAAACTTTTTGTATTTTTTGTAGTGCAAGATCTGCGATGGGAACAACCACTACAGCTTGATGCAGATCTGAACAATAGTGGCTACATGGTGAAAAAAGGCAAAGGCTCAAGGATAAGGTTAATTTTTTTATCGTTTTCATTTTCTCTCCCCTAAAAAGATCCCCTGTTTCTATAAATAGCTTAATCGTTTTTTGCTTACAAAAGCAATTAAATTATTTCATTTAGAAAATTGTTGTATTAAAAAATGTCAATTGTGTATCATATTGGTAATAAGCAGGGGGGCAAGAAAATAAAAAGGTTTACGAGTGAACAAAAAGATGCTGGCGGAAAATTTCTACTTATTTCTTTTGCTATTTTTGTTTTTTGTTGGGCAAAGTACGGTTTGTTGTGCTGCTGGTTGGGCAAAGATGTACAGAAAACGTTTTTCGTTTAGAGAGTCTCTTCAAAATAAAGAAAAAAAGGATGTTTTTTTTACAAAAAACTCAGTTGAGAGGTTTTCTCAGCTTGTGTTTTCTTGGAATGCATTTAGGCCTCATGCAGGTCATTTTTCTTTTTTTGTTCAAGTTAGGGATTCTGATACTGGAAAATGGAGCAAGTGGTGCAAAATGGTTGATTGGGGAGCAAAGGTACAGCGTTCTCACTTTGCAAGGTTGCAAGCGGGCCTGACTTATGTCTATGTTCGCTTAGAAACAGGAAAAAACAAGTATGCAGATGGTTTTCGTATAAAAGCTTCTGCTGTTGATGGAGCAAATTTAAAAAAACTCAAAGGTTTTTCTGTGTGTGCATCTGACTTTTCTAAATTCAAGCCAGAGAAGGTATCGTCTGCATTGTTGAAGCTTCCATCAGTTTATATACGCGGTGTGCCAAGAAGATCTCAGATGGTATTGGATCATCCAAGATCAGGACATATGTGTTCTCCGACTTCATGCAGCATGTTGGTTAGTTTTTTGAATAAAAAAAATATAGATCCTCTCGCATTTGCAAAGAAATCCTTCGACCAAGGGCTTAATGCGTACGGCAGCTGGCCATTTAATGTTGCTCATGCATTTGAATTATGTAGAGGTCGATTTTTTTTCTCTACCGTTAGGCTTGACTCCTTTAAGACAATGCACAGACAGTTATGTCGAGGAGTTCCACTTGTTGTGAGTGTTCGAGGAATGTTAAAGGGTGCACCAAAAGATTACAATAAGGGGCATTTGCTTTTAGTTCTTGGTTGGGATGCTAAACGAAAACAGGTTATTTGTCATGATCCAGCATTGAGCGAGGATGGCAAGACATTAAAAAAATATGATATTAAAAATTTTCTAGCCGCTTGGGAGCGTTCTCATCGGTTGACTTACTGGACGGACTTGGGGTAACGATATTACATGACGTTTTTTCAATACAGGGAGGATGGGATGAATAGAAAGCTATTACTAGTTGGGTGCGGAATGTTTCTTTGTAGTACTTGCGGGATTGATACTGTGCCGAGTGGTATTATGAACAAGTTGCAAAAAGCGTTCTATTATCCTGCTGATCAGAGTAAAAACCTTGTCGACATTGATCTTGGTCGTATTGTTTTATTGTTTTCTGCGCAAGCACAGCCAAACAGCTATGCTTTGAAAAGAATCAAGCAAGCAAATCAGACAAAAGACGTATATCTTTTTCCGCTTACCACCATTGCCGGATCTGAGTGTCAAAAATTAGTAAAAAATTTTAACAAGTCTACTCATGGAGACTATACTTTTCGTCTGCGATATGTAACGGGAAAAACTCCCGGGCTTGAACTGACATTGGGATATGATTCAAAAAAAGTTTCTGTGGAACCAAGACTATTCGATACCATCAATGCTTTTCGTGGTCTTGAGTTTCGCTTTTATAACAAAGGATTAACGCAGGAAATTAAGAAACGTTTTTCTTCTTCTAGAAGAGTCGCTTCTCATTTAAAAAAAAAAGAACAATTGTGGTCGATTGTGGGCATGGCGGAGCTGATCCCGGCGCAACTGGACTGTTGGGCATAAAAGAAAAGAATATTAATCTTTCAATCGGAAAAAAACTTGCCACATTATTGAAGAAAAATGGCTTTTTTGTTCTTATGACTCGTGTATCAGATAAAAGTATTTCACTTGAGCAGCGAATTCGGGCTCTCAGTCAAAAAAAAGATCCGGATCTTTTAATTTCAATTCATGCAAATAGTGCTGCGTCCGATAAGGCCTCCGGTATAGAGACCTTTTGTCTAAAACCATCTCTTTTTAAAATTGCAGAAGTTATAAAAGATTCGCGTTGTCGTTGTATTTTAAACAAATGTCGAGAAATTCAGTACAAAAAAAGTGAGCGTCTTGCGAATTTGATACAGGCTACTACGGTTGCAACGGCTAAAAAAATTAATCCCTGTGTTGTCAACAGAGGAA
>Ga0180437_10003842_pt1 | contig 21952 bp, 21 predicted proteins | sample SS_ome_4_FD_132410 | JGI IMG/M metagenome (GOLD analysis project Ga0180437, IMG submission 132410) | Hypersaline lake sediment archaeal communities from the Salton Sea, California, USA - SS_3_D_1 metaG | ecosystem: Environmental > Aquatic > Non-marine Saline and Alkaline > Hypersaline >...
AGGAAAAGGACTTTACAACCCGAAGGCCTTCATCGTCCACGCGGCGTCGCTCCGTCAGGCTTTCGCCCATTGCGGAATATTCTTAGCTGCTGCCTCCCGTAGGAGTCTGGGCCGTATCTCAGTCCCAATGTGGCCGTACACCCTCTCAGGCCGGCTACCCATCGTCGCCTTGGTAGGCCATTACCCTACCAACAAGCTAATAGGCCGCGGGCTCATCCTCAGACGACACCATATGCAGAGGGCACCTTTAACCGTCCTGTCTTGTGACAGGTCGGCATTATGCGGTATTAACCCTAGTTTCCTAGGGCTATCCCCCACCCGAGGGTAGATTACCCACGTGTTACTCACCCGTTCGCCACTGTCCCCTAAAGCAAGCTCTAGGTTCTCGTTCGACTTGCATGCTTAAGACACGCCGCCAGCGTTCGTTCTGAGCCAGGATCAAACTCTCCGTGATAAAGTATTGAATTTTCTTCAATCACAAAGGATATACGAAGAGCCCTCCTCAAGTTCCTGCTATTTAATTTTCAAAGATCATGTTCTATCGTGAAAAAACCTTGAGTATCACACTCAAGGCTCTAGAACCTTCCTCTACAATGCAGGAGAAATATACAGTATCTCTCATCGGATGTCAAGATTTTTTCATCCGATTCAGTTCACTTTTTGAGCCAAAAAAAACCCTCAAATCTGAGGGTATTTCTCTTTAAAGAGCTTTATGCTTCTTCACGACCGATACAGTACAATATTACGTCATATGAAAAAAAAAGTAAAGAATTTTTTTGTATTTATACCCTTTTTTCGAGAAAAAACGGTGCCAAAACCCCCTCCCGTGATTCCCAGAGCATTGTCCGCACGATTCGAAGACGCTGAAAGTATTCTGACTGTTCTTCGAAGAGCTTTTTCATGCTCGCCCTGAAGCCGAGTCGGACCATGATCGATTCATCATGCACCACAAAGAATTCTGAAGGGCGCGCATTAATCGATTCCTTTTCCCGCAACCTGGCCATGAGATACTCCTGAGCCTCACCGGAGCGCGGGATAATATAATCATGATAGAAGGAAGCAGAGGCGATTGACTTGATCCTCAGGCTCTTTTCTGCAGCAAGAATCATTAATTCTTGAGGAAGGAAGCCGTTATACCGTGCTGTGAACTCATCACTCTCGATTTCACCTTCCAGAAACGCTTCGCCGACTTCGTACTCGGACTCGATTCCCAGAGGGAGTGGAAAGGGGAGCACGAGTCGCGGTCTCGGATTGAAGCCGCTGGAATATGAGAAGGGAATTCCCGCCATCTTTCCGAAACGAATGAACAGGGTGAGGAGGTCGAGGTGCGAAATAAACCGCAAAGCGCCGAGCTTCCTGAACCGAAACAGCATTTTTGTGCGAGCGGTTTGGGTCCCGACCCCTCTTTTGCCGCTCTGCTGTACGAATTCTCTGCGAATCGCCGTTTCAGGCCGGGATGTCTTGCGGAGGGTCTTAAACTGCCGACCGCAGACGCCGCAGTGCCTGCACCGACCATTGGTGCACCCTCCAGTGGTCTTACCCTCCAGCGCACTTCTGAACTCGCGCCCGAGAAAGCTCTCTTTCACACCGCTTGAAATGAAATGCCAGGGCAGGACGTTCCTAGACAATCCTTTCCCGCTTTCACTTGACCCCCGGGATTCCTCACCTGACGGGAAAAAGCACAGGGCCCCGGTATAGAGCTCCCGTTTTATTTCAAGCTCGCCTATAGCCCTTTCCCACAAATCAAAGCGGAACACATCGTCCCAGGAACTGAACCGCTCTCCCAACACATACACTCGATGGATAAGTCGCGAAACATTTCTATCACCCCTCGAGAGTATCCCCTCTATCAGGCTCATCCGCGGGTTCTGAAATTTAAGTCGCACCCGCGTGCCCGAGAACCGTTCCTTCAGATCCCTGAGAACAGCATCCGCCTCCTCTACATCCATCTGCTTTGCATACTGAAACGGTGTGTGTGGTTTGGGAACAAACATGGAAACGTTCACGTTGAGCTGGATCGAGCGTGACACTCCGAGAAGCCAAAAGACCAGATTCGCAATTTTTTCACCCTCTTCCTCGGCCATGGGCAAACCGATCATGAAGTAGAGCTTGATAAGCCGCCAGCCGATCCCGGAAACCTCTTCCACGATCCTGCCCAGCTGTTCCATATCAACAGGTTTATTGATCCTGTTGCGCATCAGCTCCTCAGCACTCTCAATGGCAAAAGTGAGACCACTCTTCCGAACCTCCTTGACCATTTTCAGGATATCGATGTTCGTGCTGTTCACCCGCATAGAGGGGAGAGATACGGACACGTTCTCCGAAGCAAAGCACTCATTTATACAGCGCACCAGATCATAGAGCCCGGAGTAATCACTCACACTCAAAGAGAGCAGCGCGACTTCGTCGTATCCTGAGTTGTTCAGGGATCCTTCAATAATCTGTAGCAGTCTCTCAACACTTCTCTCGCGTACAGGTCTGTAAATGAATCCGGCCGTGCAGAACCTGCACCCTGAGGCGCATCCTCTGCTCACTTCAACTGCTATTCTGTCCTGAACGATTCTGGTGAGGGGCAGTAAGGGTTTCTCCGGGAATGGGAGCTGATCGAGATCCGGCTCGATCCGCTTCTTCACCGTTTTGTCGATTTCGGTGATCCTATACCCGCCATGAGCATGAGTGCGGTAGAGAGAGGGAACATAGGTAAAATCAAACGTATCGATTGATTTCAGCTTCTGGTACCTGGGTTTGTCCTTTTCCATGAGGAGCTTCTGCAGAAACTCGATGATGGCCAACTCCCCATCACCGACGATGAACACATCGATAAAATCCGCGATCGGCTCAGGATTGAACACCGCAGGCCCCCCCGCAATCACGATTGGCTCATCCTCCCCCCTATCTTCTGAGTGTAGAGACAGCCCTCCGAGCTCCAGAATTGTGAGAATGTTCGTGTAGAGAAGTTCGTAGCCAATCGAGAAACCGAGCACGTCGAATTCACAGATTGGAGTAAAGCTCTCAAGGGAATAGAGGGGCAGACACTCTTTCCTCAGCTCACGCTCGAAGTCAAGCCACGGTGCAAACACCCTTTCGCAGGAGAAGCGCAAATCACGGTTCACTGTTTCGTAAAGAATCCGAACCGCAAGATTTGACATCCCTATCTCATACAGGTCCGGGTAAGAGAGAACCATTCTAAGCTTGTGTTCTGAGAAGTTTGGTTGAACAGCGTGCAGCTCCCTCCCGATGTAGCGCGCCGGTTTGCTCACACGGGGAAGAATCCGTTCAATCTTCTCCTGAAGCAGAGTACTCACCTACTGTATCTCCTCATTTCTATGTTGAACAGTATAGAGGTGGCGGCGATACAGGTCAGGATAAAGGAGCCCCCGTAGCTCATGAAAGGGAGCGGAATTCCTGTCACCGGCATGATGCCAATCGTCATGCCAATGTTCACGATGAAGTGAAAAAGAAACATGCCCACTATTCCCGAAGCGACAAGGAAGCCGTACCTCTCCTTTGTTTCATGGATGATCATTACTCCCCTGTAGAGGAATAAGCCGTACAGAGAGAGCAGAAAGAAGGAACCCACGAAACCCCAGGCCTCGGCAAAAATCGAAAAAATAAAATCCGTACTCCTCTCTGGAAGAAAGCCCAGCTGACTCTGAGTACCGCCCAGAAGTCCTTTCCCGAAAAGACCGCCCGAACCAACCGCAATCTTCGATTGTATGATGTTATACCCTGAGCCAAAAGGATCGATGGTCGGTTTGAGAAAAACGATGAGGCGCTCCTTTTGATAGGGTTTCAACCACTTACTGAAGAGGGCGGAGAGGAGGAGACCGGAAAAGAATAATAAAAATATTTTCATTGATTTTAAAATAAAATCTTTTTTTAAAACCTTGTTGAGAATAAAGCAGACGAAAGAGAGAACGCCGAACATAAGGGCAATGATGAGTATCACCTTTGGATCGTCAAGCATTGTGAGAAAGACAAGGGAACCGACTTGTGTGAGGGTACCGAAGGTAGTTAAAAGCGGAAGGATCACCGCAATTCCAAATATAATGAGAAGAGACAACAGGTGTATTGGCTTGATACCAGCAAAAAAGAGCATAACAAGGGCCATGGGCAGATAGACGAGCGCGGTGCCGAAATCCGGCTGTAACAGTATGAGGCCAACTGGAAGAAACACGATTCCCAGTGAAATCAATACGTTTTTGATTTCCCGTATCTCATCACCGATTCTATCAAGGAATTTGGCGAGCAGAAGGATGACTGCGATTTTTATAAATTCCGACGGCTGGAACCCGAACCCACCGATTACTGTGATCCAGCTCTTCGCCCCCCTCACCCGTTTCCCAATCTAAAGCGTAAGAAAAAGAAGAAAAATACCGCCCAGGTAAATAATAAACGCATGCTCACCCAGTTTCTGATACGGCACGAACAGCAGCAGAATAAAAAACACAATACCGGTGAGGGCCCAGTAGATTTGCTTGATATGCTGCTGCTCAAGACCCCTGGTATCTCCACCGGTTCCGCCAGCACTGTAGATCGTGAGAATCCCGAGGACAGTGATGACGATAAAGGGAAAAAATAATAAATAATCGGGTTTTACCGACCTGAAAAGTTCCTGTTTCCCCATCTCTTTCCCCTGAATATCAGCCACCAGGAGAGAAGCGCTCCAATCTCTCCTGTAACAAAGTGTACACTGCGATGTTCAATCGGTCACCATGTCCCGATCGGGTTTGCTTCCTCTGTAAATTTCTGCCCTTTTTCTCCAGATGTTTTTTCGTGCCCTGTCGAGCTCGCAGTGAGCGAAAATCGATTCGATGATCTCAGAAACCAGCGGGGCCGCACTCACACTTCCCGCCCCGCCATGCTCGACGATCGCGCTTACCGACACAAGTTCATCAGGGTATATGGTGCCATAAGGAGCGAAAGCAGTATACAGAGAGTGTGTTTCCCCCCCAGTAGTTTCTGAGCTGCTCGTCTTACCTGCAACTTCGGTGGACAGCACCGCTCCGCCCCACTTTGCTGTCCCTTCCACCACCACACCCCGCATCGCGTGTGCGATAAACTCGAAATGCTCCTTCCTGATATGACTGTTGATAAGTATCGAAGGAGATTTTTCATAAATTATCTCATCACTCTTCGCAGAACGAATTTCTTTCACCACATGAGGCTCAAAAACGACACCCCTGTTTGCGATCAGATTCGTGAAACAGTTCAGCTGCAGAAGTGTAACAAGCAGGTACCCCTGACCGATCGCGAAGTTCAGGGTGTCACCCTCGTACCAGATGTCCTCCCTGTATCTTCGTTTCCATTCAGTATCTGGAACGATGCCTTCCAGCTCCCCCTGCAGATCCATATTCATCGTGCTTCCGAATCCAAGCTGCCGTGCAGTCTCTGCGATGATATCCGGCCCAAGAACCAGGGAAGCTTGATAAAAGTAGGAATCACAGGAATGCACAATTGCTCGGAAAAGATCGACTTTCCCATGATTTCCCCAGCATTTAAAAAACCGGTTTCCAAGTTGATATCCACCCCCGCATGTAAACTCTTTCGTAATAGGAATCTTACCGGTCTCGAGAATCACCAGTGAAACGACAAGCTTAAAAATCGAGCCTGCTGCATACTGCGCCTGTATCGCCCTGTTCAGAAAGGGCTTTCTCTTGTCAAGGGTCAACTTCTTGAAGGCGTCTCTGTCACGCTGGGAAACAAAGAGATTTGGATCATACCTGGGATAGGAAACCATTGCGAGTATCTCACCATTCGCAGGTCTTGAGACGATCACCGAACCGGTACGCTCTCCAAGAGCGGACTCTGCAATGGCCTGTATCCTCTTATCAATCGTGAGAATGACGTTATTCCCGGGAATCGGTTCTCCGCCGCGATCGATCACCTCAGATGTTACCTGATTTGTCGCGTCAACGATTCTCCGTATGTAGCCGTCCTTTCCCTTGAGCTCGATGTCGTAGATCTTTTCCACACCGCTTTTCCCAATCACACTCTCCAGGTTATACCCTCTATCCCGGTTTTCCAAAAGCTCCTTCTCGCTTATCATGCCGACGTAACCGATGACGTGGGAAAGTAAATCTTTGTTCGGGTAGATCCGAATGGGTTTACTCTTCCAGTATACCCCGGGAAAATCCCTGTTGTGCTCTGCAAGAAATACGATGTTCTCGAAGGGGGCCTCTGTTTTCAGAACGTAGCTACCAAACTTCGAATACTCCCTTGTGTTGATGATGTCTACAATTTCTTTTTTGTCCATCTGGAGGAGCACGGCGAGCTTGTCCAGTAGCTTCTCCCGCTCGGACTTATCTGCCGGCAGGTTCTGTGGAACAATGGTGACCGCAAAAGACCTCTTGTTGTAAGCAAGCACCGTATCACCGTTCGAATCCATGATCACCCCCCTGATTGCGGGGAGTATTGAGTATTGTTCCCTGTTGGTTTTTGCTTTGAGCTCGTAATCCGGCCCTTTGATGATCTGAAGTGAGAAAAGCGCTATGAGGAAGGTGAAAAAGAAAACCACCGGGATCGCGGCAAACACGTAGAGCCGCCTGCTGAACTCTTCGATCTTTTCTGTTTTCGAAGTGTCGATACGCATGCTAGGTTACGAGCTCCCGTTCCACCCTGCCGATGAGTAGTAAAAGCAGGGGAGTAATCACGCTGTTCAACACTGCCTCGAGAAACACCTTGCCCTGTATGAAATAGCCAAAATATCCCGACTCGAGAAATATGGCCGCGAGCAGGCTCAATACGGCTGCCTTCACGATGGTCACTACGAAGATGAGGGTGATGGTAATGAGTACGCTGCTTCCATACACCTTCTGACCGATGATACCGACTCCGTAGCCGATGATCGTGTAGGTAAATGCCGATAGTCCGAGAAGTCCTACTGGAGGAATGATATCGAGCACAAATCCCGTTACGAAACCGATCACCTGTCCCGGCACCGGACCAAGGAGAAAAGCGCAAAGGCTGATCGTGATGAGCAGAAAGTCCGGCGCAACACCACGGATGCTAATTTTGTCATATACGCCGGAAGATTGAAGGAAAATAAATCCCACGATCAGAATTATGAACACGATATATTTTTTCACCTGTTCATTCTTCCTCCACCGGCAGGTTTAAATCTTCGGTCACGGCTCTTGTAATGATGTAAACTTCTTCAAGACGGCCCATGTTCACTTTCGGCTCTACAATCGCTTCCTGAAAGATTCCATACCGTTTTTTCGATACGGACACCACTTCTCCTATGGTGATCCCCTTGGGAAATACTCCTCCCATACCAGACGTCACGACAACATCTCCGTACTGTATCTCGACTTTCCGGTCGATGAACTGCAGGAGGCAGTTTTCTGAGAGCGGGCTCTGACCAACCAAAAGCCCCGAATACCTGGAATCTTTGAGCATTGCACCGATGTAGCTTGTCTGCTCTATGAGCGGCTGTATCCTCGCTGAAAAAGGCTGCACGTCTATTACCTTCCCCACCACGCACTTGGTGCCGTCCTGATAGGCAACCACCGGCATCCATTTCTGGACCCCGCTGTTCCTCCCTCTGTTGACAATGAGCGTCTTGTAAAAGTTTTGAGGTGATTTGGCCACTATTTCAGCAATCACGGTATCATATTCAAGCTCTGTCTGAAATCCTATCAATCTTCTGAGCCGCTCGTTCTCTCTTTTTATCTCTTCGAACTCAAACTGCGTCCGCTTGTACTCCTCCAGAAGGACTCTTGTCTGCCTGAGATCTTCTTTCAGCTCCCTGTTGTTCTTGATGCTGGTGAAGAAATCCTTCGTGAGTGTGATTGAGGATACGCCCAGGTACTGAAAAGGATAAAAAACTGAAAATGCAAGGGACTTGAACTGGATGGTGACCTTCTTCTGAGAAAAACCCATCATCACAAAGGAAACGAAAAGAAGCATGAAAAGCACAAGGAGAGGTTTTCCTCGACCCGGTCTGTTCTCACTCATAAGTCAATGAAATATCGTTTCTATGTTATAAAACTCTGATGTGGACACGCCACATATTCAGTTCAAAGGATTTTTTTGCCTATTCAGCAAGAAAATCAGGGTATAGGTACTAAAATAATTATCGGTACACTGTCACAATGGAACAGCCGCCTTTCGGTTTGAGGATACCAATATACTCCCCAAAATGCCTTCCTGCACCAAGCACAAAATCAACTGAGAAAAGCCGCATCTACCTCACCTTTTTCATGTATTTCAGCTCTTCCAGGAATTTCCCTGTTCCGAGTACCACACAGGTAAGCGGATTTTCCGCAAGGATTACAGGCACTCCTGTTTCTTTACTGATGAGCTTTGTGAAACCTCTCAGAAGGGATCCACCGCCGGTCATCACGATTCCTCTTTCAACGATGTCTGCAGCGAGCTCCGGCGGAGTCTGGTCAAGAGTTTTCTTGATCTCCTCCAACACGATATTCGTGGGTTCCTGCAGTGCCTCTCGTATCTCCACGGAATCAACGGTCAGTATCCTGGGTAAACCGGATATGGAGTCCCGTCCCCTGATCTCCATGGATTTTACTTCTTTTTCCGGATACACGTTTCCAATCGTGATTTTGACATCTTCGGCTGTGCTTTCACCAATGACAAGGTTGTGGATCTTTTTCATGTGATTGATGATCGCCTCATCGAACTCGTCTCCACCAACCCTGATGGCATTCGTGATGACCATTCCGCCGAGAGAGATAACGGAAATCTCCGAAGTTCCACCCCCTATATCGATCACCATGTGCCCGGCAGGTTCCTGGATCGGAATGTTGGCGCCGATCGCTGCAGCCAGGGACTCTTCAATGAGATATATTTCACGAGCACCCGCCTGTTCCGCCGACTCTCTCACGGCGCGCTTCTCCACTTCGGTTATACAGGAAGGAACTCCGATTACCACCCGCGGTTTTACCAGCGCCCTCCTGTTGTGTATCTTTTGGAAGAAGTACTTGATCATCTTCTCAACAGTCTCAAAATCGGATATCACCCCGTCCTTCATGGGCCGAATCGCAATGATCTCTCCAGGAGTTCGTCCGAGCATTCTCTTGGCCTCCTGGCCCACTGCGAGCACTTTCTTTGCTGCAGCGTGAACCGCGACAACCGAGGGTTCAGAAAGCACAATACCCTGACCCCGGACGTACACCAGAGTATTCGATGTGCCGAGATCGATGCCGATATCGTTTGAAAATGAGCCCCATAGTTTTCCGAATACCATACTCGTCTCCTCTAGGATGTCCGAACTCACTCATATCCAGAAGCAATCTGGGGTACAGGCTTTCGGGGGACAGCCGTGTGAAATACCTCTGAATAGACCTCTGGACCCCCTCTTCATCCGTTCCTGTGTATACAGCCGGATGCACTTGTGCAGCACAGATTTTCATTCTTCACCATGCCACACTGAAATAAAACATGGGGCAGGCTTGTGCGCCAAATAGTGCTCATTTAAAACACGCAAAACGTCAATACAGCTTTTCTATTGCTCCGATATGTTTCGGATCTATTTTAAGCGCAAGGCGCCACTCCTTGCGCGCAGATATCAAATCACCTTTTTTTTCGTATACGTTCCCATACAGATAATGAGCTTCTGCAGAACTCTCATTCAATTCAAATACCTTCGCGATAGTCTCAATTGCCTGGTCATATCTTTCCTCTTGGAAGTCTATCCATGCAAGCGCTGAATACGCTTCCTCCAGTATCGCATCATCCTCTGATTTCTGAACCAGCTTCTGGAACTCCTCCCTTGCAGACTCGTACTGTCCCTTATTCTTGTAGGAGTGAGCGAGAAAGAGAAGCACGACGTCCTTTTCATGCACCGCCTTCGCCCTCCCGAGATAATTTATTGCTTCATCGTAAGCCCCGAGCCTGTAATAACAGTACCCCATAATCTCGGGAAGCGAGTCATCTCTGTACCCCTGTTCGAGCGCCTTCCCCAGGTAGGAGGCGGCAAGCCCGTAGTAGTGAATCCCTTTCCTAAAGTAAGACATACCAAGGATAAAGTAAGATTTGGTCAATATGTCGTTCAAAGGTGAAAGGGTGATTCCCTTCCTGAGATAGATGATAGCCCTGTCTATTGACTCTATTTTCTCTGTGCCGGTAAGTCCGGTGGAAATGAAGTAGTACGCTTCACCTATGTAGCGAAGAAGCTGCGAATTGTAGGGTCTATTCTGAAGATAGGGAATCCCCTCAAGAATCACCACGTTATAGTTTCCAGAATCGAGGTTTTTTTGTAGAAATCGGTAATCGTTGAAACTTAGTCTGTAGGCATCAATCAATTTTTTGTATATCTTCAAGAAATCGAGGAAAAAAATAGAGTAGAAAGCACCCCCTCCCAAAAGTAAAAGAATGAAGATCACAACAAACAGCTTCTTCTTCCTTCTTCTTGGTCTATAGATGTATCCGGAATAACGATATTCGACCATTATCTGGAACTCCCACCCGATGCGGCAACCCCAACCAGCACACTAAATATATAACTGAACTGGGGCCACTTCTCCAATACCCTCACCACTTCCTTCTTTTTCTTCACGTCCTTCCGCATTATGACGAGAAAGGGATCTCGAAACTGATATGAGACGATTGCGCCATACACGATCTTTCTCGTCGATTTTCCGTTGTATATCAACAGTTTGTGAGAAGTGAGCACGACATTCCCTTGAATTTCTGGAACCAGATCCCTCTCGCTCACAATGATTTTCGCCGGATTCTGCAGTGACTCAAGAGAAAAAAGAACCCCCCGCCCGATAAAATGTATGAGTTCGAACTCTTTCACCTCTGGTATACCCTTTTTCCGATTCAGAACCGGTATATAATTATCTGCATCGGTGCGTATGGGTACTGACCATTCCTCTCTGGGAAGCACTTCGGGCTCTGATTCTCGCCGAAACCGTTCCTCCCTGTACATCTGAACAGGCACTGTTTCTTCGTGGATGTACCTTCTCTTTCCTGTTCTCTTTTTATAGAATAGAATCGCAACTATGAATAGAACGAACCCGAGGATAATAATGAAAAATAAGAAAGCAAGCAACATACCATCCTTAGTATGATGTGCAGATATGCCTTTCCCCCAGTGCCATATCAAAAGGATCGGAATATTCTACAGTCATAATGAAAAAAAGGCATACAGGATGTAGAGTTAGAACATGAGCGAATGTTTGGACTGTAAAGCTACTCTAATGTTATAATTTCTAAAATAAAAGTCAATGGATTTATAAACTTCCAGGGCAGAAGGACGCGAATATGATATATCTGATACGGCACGGTGTCACCGAATGGAATAAAATGGAAGTATTTAGAGGGAAAAAAGATGTTCCCCTCAGCCCTGAAGGGAGGGAGCAGGCGCGAAGTGTCGCACGTTATCTTTCCAGTTTTCCCATTACCCGGGTCTACTCATCACCTCTGAGCAGAGCATATGAGACTGCCAGCATCATTGCAACCACTATATGCTGCGAGGTCACTCCTCTGGAAGGTCTCTCCGATGTAGACTTCGGAAATTGGGAAGGAAAACCCCTCAGGTGGGTGAAGAAAAACTACAGCCGTGAGTATAGACAGTATCGGCTCCATCCGGCTTCTGCGCAGTTTCCAGGAGGAGAGTCGTTGGAAGCATGCAGAGCGAGAGCTTTTGCCGCGTTTATCGAAACCATTGCATCAGACCCCGAGGCTAACCTCGTGCTCCTGTCCCACAGAGTGATTATCAAGCTCCTGCTGCTCGAACTGCTTGGACTCTCCACGAATTCCTTCTGGAAGATCCGCATAGACACCTGCGGGATAAACGAAGTAAACCGTACAGAAGATGGTTTCATTATACACCGTATTAACAGCACAGTCCAGTTTAGCGGAGAAATGAAGATAGCAGGGGATTTTTAGTAGATGCGTATAAAGACCGCTTCGGCCCGGACTTTCTCAATGCCGCTTTTGTCCAGGCATCGTGCAAGGAGCTGAATGGTTTCTCCCTTGCGGGATACGATTCTCCCTCTCACGGTGATCACTTCGTTTACATAGACCGGCTTTCGAAAACGAACTTCCATGCGAGCCGTTACCGCAGGAATTTCTTCGTATATACAGACCTTGGCCATTACTTCGTCCAAAACCATTGAAACGAATCCGCCATGGACAATGTTCTCATACCCCTGCATGTACTGTGGAAATCTGTAGGTCGCATACATCTCCTTCTCCACCTCGTCATATGAGAACTCCATTTTGAGACCGTACTTGTTCTCTTTCCCGCAGACGAAGCATCCCTGATAATTATCCGAAAAGTCGAGCCTCAATCGTGCCATCCTCCAGAATCGAGTTACGTTCGAACACACTCTTCTGCGTGTTATGAAAAACTTCCGTGATCTCTTCGAGACCCTCCATAAATGCTTCAACTATGTGTGACCCGAAGCTCACATTGCTGGCTGTCTTGATTTCCTGCACCGCATTGCGCAGATCGTATGCCTCTTTGTAGCACCTCTTCGACGCAAGCGCATCAAACACATCAGCAATGGAGACGATCTGTCCGAAAACCGGTATCTCGTTTTTCTTCAGGCCACGAGGGTATCCGCTCCCATCCCATCTCTCGTGATGATTCAGCGCAACAACGGATGAAGCTTTCAAAATCTCTGAATCAGACCCTTCGAGAATCTGTGCCCCATACAGCGTGTGTTTCTTCATCTCCTCCCACTCGCTTCTGGTGAGATTCCCTGGCTTGAAAAGGATCGAATCAGGTATACCAATCTTTCCGATATCGTGCATCGGGGCCGCGTACTTCATCAGCTCCACCTCGATTTCACTGAGCCCCAGGTTTCTTGCCACGATCGTCGAATAGGTGGTCATGCGCCGCAGATGCTCTGAAGTATCGTCATCGCGAAACTCCGCGGCCACCGAAAGTCTGAGAATGGTATCCAGGTGCGCTTCTTTCACCTTTTTTATGAGCCGAGCATTCCGGATTGCCACCGCGGCCTGGGAAGTAACGGACTGCATCAGGCTCTCGATGTTCTTGTCGAACGGTATGATCTTGCCTTCATCATTCAGGCAGTTTATGAGCTGAAGCACACCGAGCACGTTTTTGTCAGGGTCCTTCATCGCCATGGCAATCATCGATTTCGTAAGGTAGTTGTTCCTCTTGTCAAAATCATCGGTAAAACGGTACTCCTTTTCCGATTGAATCTGATACACATCTCTAATATTGAGGGTTTCTCCGGTGGCTGCCACATACCCGGAGATCCTGTCCTTGGTGATGGGAAAATGATACTTTTTAAAATACTTCTCCTCGTATCCGTCCCCATAGCGTTTTTTCAGAGTATTATTCTGTGCGACCATGAAGGCGAGGGTATTTTCTTCTTTTATGTAGATACTTCCGGCATCACAGTGGGCAAGGGCGAGAGCCTGGAAGACGACCTGTTCAAGAAGCTTTTCCAGGTTATGCTCGCGCGTGAGGGCAATACCTATATTGTTGAGCTTCTCGACCTGCTGTTTTACGAACTCCTTCTGCACATTCCGGTACTTCTCAAGCACTTCTCTGTTGTAACCAAGTGCATTGTTTACGGCAGTGATGAGGTCATACTCGTTGAGAGGTCTTTCAAGCACATAAAAAACACAGCCGTAATTGATGATTCTAAGGAGTTGCTTTCTCCCCAGTTTCCCGCCGTACACGATCTTCGGAGTATCGTGTGCAACGATCCGCAGGTACTCAAGATCCTTTGTGTACGTAGAACCCGTGATCTCGTAGAATACACAGTTGATTTCATGGGAGCGCAAAATCGAGGTTATGTCGGAAATGTCCTCACAGAGAATAAGGCGGAGGCCCAGCATCCCGTTCCGCTCAAGGAGCTCTTTGATCTCCTTAAGCAAATTTTTTTTTACATTTACGAATACAATATTTCTCATTTCAGAACGCACTCAGTGAAAAACAGTATACATGCATTATACTATTATATCACAAAGAAGAGGTTTATCCGCATTTTAGATACATAAAAAGTATACATCATTCCCTTCGCAATGGACAATTATTTCGGCAGGGTTCAGATCAGGATTTTTTCTTCACACAGGAGTTTCGAAGCTGTTCCCCTGTAGGTCGCCTCGCGCTCTTGTCCGTCATACCGAACATGAAAGACGACTGAACCATTGGGAGGGGTGTCGCAGTACCGAGCGCTTATCGCAAGCGCCATGCGGAACAGAGACCTGGTACCAGTCCACTGCATAAGCCCAAATGGACCTGGGGTATTCACAGGATCCAAACGCAGTTTTCCCCATCTAATCCTTCTCAGATGCTCATTTTCTTGCTGGCATCGTCCGAGCACGAGTTTGCAATTCGGCGCAAGTCGGAAATGTCTCCCATAGCGGAGTACGGTTAAATCATCGATGCTCACCTCATCCGTGTACCTGAGAAGGTCATTAAACCTGATTTGAAACTGGTTCTCGGTCAGGAGGCATCCTCCGGCCGGAGAGGGGTACTCATCGATGCCGTACTTTTCCGCAAGCTCCATCTGAGGCTTCCTGCTTCTTCCGGATATTTTGTAGAGTGAATCTCTATCCACCCATCTAAGCTGCTCAGGTACTGTGGGTGGGAGGAGTTTTGCGGAAAGGGGGCGAAGGAGATACCCGGATAGTCCGCTCTCCTTTTCAACAAGCCTCAGCGTATTGAGCCTCTGAGTCATGGGTCGCTGTCCTGCCACCTCCCCAGAAGCAACAAAATGTGCCCCGGTGTGCTCACAAAACTCTTTTGCCTTTCTGAAGAACAGGATCTTGCAATCGAGACAGGGATTCATCCCGCTGCCGTATCCATACCGTGGTCTGATCAACAGATCCCTGTGCTCTTCTGAGACATCTATGTGTTTGATTTTGAACCGGCCGTAGATGCGAACCTCATCCGCGAAGTCTTCGGGCAGTGTGTATTTCGGAGTGTTAAACCAGGTAACGAAATGCACTCCGAGCACATCAAGACCCGCTTTATCTAGAATTTTCAGAGTCAAAAGCGAGTCGAGTCCCCCGCTGAAGAGAACTACCGCCTTTTTTGCCACTCTCCTCACCCTCTCTTTCAGAAAAACCCACACGGATCCTTCACAGAATATATCAGAAGAGATTCCAGATAATCCCGTTCAGCTCCCGCAGGAAGGGCACCATCACGAGAGAAACGACGCTTATCAGCTTCACCAGGATGTTCATTGCGGGGCCGACGGTGTCCTTCATCGGATCGCCCACCGTGTCACCGACAATAGAGGCCTTGTGCGCTTCCGATCCTTTCCCGCCGACATTCCCCTCTTCGATATACTTTTTAGCGTTATCCATCCCCCCCCCGGCATTCGCATACTGGATGCCCATGATGATGCCTGCCACGATCGCACCGATAATGGTTCCCGCGAGGGTTATCGGACCGAACAGGAATCCGACGATGAGCGGAGTGAGGATTGCAATCGCCCCTGGAAGCAGCATACCCTTCAGAGCACTCTGGGTCGCAATAGCGACACAGGTTGCAGAATCAGGCTCTGCATCGCCTTCCATGAGGCCCTTGATATCCCTGAATTGCCTCCGTACCTCCTCCACCATTTTGAAGGCTTCTTTCTGCGTTGCCTCAAAGAGCATTGAAGCGATGAGGAAGGGAAGCATACCGCCGATGAGAAGCCCGACTATGACCTTTATCGAGGAAAGGGCAAGGCTTGATTCGGTAAGTCCGGTTGCGATGATATAGGAGGCGAGCAGGCCGATTGCCGCGTACGCAGCAGAACCGATGGCAAATCCTTTTCCGATCGCTGCCGTGGTGTTTCCCACCGCATCGAGCTTGTCGGTGATGTCCCGAACCCTGTCCGGAAGACCGGTCATCTCCGAGATGCCGCCTGCATTGTCGGCCACCGGACCGTAGCTGTCCACGGAAACGATCATGCCTGTGGTGACGAGCATCCCGAATGAGGCAATCCCGATGCCGAGGATCCCGGCGGTTCCGTAGCTGATCACGATCGCGAACACGATTGCAATGATCGGAAAGAACACACTCTTCATTCCGAGGGATATCCCACCCACCACGCCGATTGCTGGTCCGGTTTCACAATTTCTCGCAAGTCGCTGCACCGGTCCGTACTGTCCCGAAGTGTACAGCTCACTGACAAACCCTATGATGATGCCTGAAATAATCCCTGAAAGGACGCTCCAGAAAATGCCCCATTTGCTGAACTCACGGAGCGCCACATTGCTCTGCCAGAAGAAATCGACGCCCATCAAATGTATTATCACTGCTGACAGCGCGATGGTGAGCCCTGCAGCCACATACGTGCCGCCGAGAAGCGCTGACTGGGGATTTTTCCGCGCTGCAATCTTCACATAGAACACGCCGAGAATCGACGAGATGATTCCGGCCGCCGCGATGGACAGAATCACCTGGATGAGGCTCTTTACCATGGGAAGCTCTTTGGGGTCAAAAGTCGTTACTGAAACGGACACCATGGAGGCGATGAGGAACATGCTCGCAATGATCGACTCCACGTAGGACTCAAGGAGATCAGCCCCGAGACCTGCAACATCTCCTACGTTGTCACCCACGTTGTCTGCGATGACGGCTGGATTCCTGGGGTCATCTTCGGGGATACCCGCTTCCACCTTTCCCACCAGGTCTGCCCCCATGTCCGCTCCCTTTGTGTAGATCCCGCCGCCGGCTCGAGCGAACAGGGCAAAAAGGCTCGCCCCCATGGCGTAGCTGTTGATCATGCTGAGCTTATGAATGAAGGCGGTGGGATCCGTCTCCCCGAAGAGGTTGAAAACAAAGAGGAGGATCACAAGACCGAGGAGCGCGATACCCACCACACCGAGGCCCATGACCGCTCCCCCGGATATTGCAATGTTGAGGGCGCCCTTCATACCCTGGGTATCCGCAGCATATGCGGTTCGAACGTTCGCCCTCGTCGCAATTGTCATACCGATGAATCCCGCACAAGAGGATATGAGCGCACCCCACACGAAGGAAATCGCGGACCTGTATCCAAAGTACCTTTTCGTAAGGATCATGGCAATCGCGATCACAACAACCACCACCGCGATGTAGGTATATTCCTTTTTGAGGAATGCACCTGCTCCGAGCTGGATCTGCCGGGCGATTTTCTTCATTACATCTGTCCCCTCCTCTTTCGCGAGAACAGATTTTATGAAGAGCAGGATCACAATGATTGCAACAATACTGGACGCAAGACCGAAGTAGAGACCTGTCATGGGAACCCCCATCTATATTCAGTATGTTATCTACACGCAGCGGGAATCGAATAGCAAAGGATAAATTTTTTTCCCATTCGAGTCAATAAAAAGCCGACACGAACAGAAACCCAGAGGGAAAAGCAAAGCCGCTTTCCACGGTATGAAAAAATGCGTCAGCGTGAAGATTTCGTGGGTATATTCCTGTCCAGCGAGGAGGAAAGCTGCCGGTCCGCAGTGCTATCGACAAAATATATCAGATTGCCTGAAATGAAAAGGAATGACACCCTCAAACGCGCCTGAAATCACACGTTGAAAAGAAAACGGATGATATCGCCGTCCTGTACGAGATATTCTTTTCCTTCGGATCTGAGTCTGCCTTTCTCCCTCACCGTGTGCTCAGATCCGAGCTCTAGAAGATCCTCATAGCTGTATACCTCTGCTCGTATGAACCCTCGTGCGAAATCTGTATGGATTTTCCCCGCAGCTTCCAGGGCGCTGGTGCTTCGATTGAGTGTCCATGCCTGCAGCTGCGTCGCTGTGGTAAAGAATGTAATGAGGTCCAGCAATCGATAGGAAGCTTCGACAAGCCGGTCCAGACCGGATTCACCGATTCCAAGCCCCCGAAGATATTCTCCTTTCTCCTCTGGGGAGAGCTCTGAGATCTCTTCCTCCAGCTTTCCGGTTATGCTGATGAATCCGGACCGCTCTCGTCCTGCATACTCTTCGAGCAGGTGCATATTTCCTTCTTCGGTGGAATCTTCATCAATGTTTGCACAGTACAGAACAGGCTTCAATGAAATGAGACCAAGCTCACGAAACACCGATCGCTCCTCATCGCTTATCTCTATGTCTTTGAGAAGCGTGCCTGCGTTGAGATGTTGAATTGCTTTCTCGATGATGCCGCATTTTTTTTTCGCCTCCTGAACTCCGGAATGGGCGAGTTTTTTCTGCTTCTCCAGTGCCCTTTCCAGTATCTCCAGGTCTGACAGAAGAAGCTCTGTTTTGACGATCTCCACATCCCTGATTGGATCGATGTCACCGGTCACGTGGACTACATCCTCCTGATGAAAGAGTCGGACCACGTGGATGATCGCATCCACTGTTCGTATATGGCTGAGAAACTTGTTCCCGAGACCCTCACCTCTGGAAGCTCCTTTCACGAGTCCGGCGAGGTCCACAAATTCAATTCTGGTTGGAATTGGGTTTTCCTTTTTTAAAATCCGGGCAATCGTGTCAAGCCGGGCATCCGGCACTGCGACAATCCCCCGATTCGGTTCAATCGTGCAGAATGGGTAATTTGCCATCTCAGCCCCTGCAGCCGAAAGTGCGTTAAATATTGTGGACTTACCTACGTTTGGAAGACCGATTATTCCGAAATTGAAGCTCATGTTCAACTCCATGTACACGCGTACAGGAGCATTATACCATATGTTGCGCTCGGTGAAAAGCAACAGTTGCCAAATGCTGCTCAATGGAGGAAAGACTTGCGGTGAGGAACATCATGTGCAGAACCGAAAGGGAAGGATGGAGTCCATCCCACCATTCAAGCGACAAGACTATTCTGCAATACCAGATTGAGAAGGGAGGCATCCAGCGCCGCGGAGAATCCCGGATCACGCTCCAGAACCTTTATTGCCGGGAGAAGGTTGTTTTCGTCCTCTGACTCACAGAGTGCACGAAACATTTCTTCCATCAGGCCGTGATTCGCAATGAGCCAGAACCTGTCACCCTGCTTTGCATCCAGGTACTGGATAAAGGTCTCAACAGCTTTCACATAGATCGCGTCTTCGTATACCATTATATTCCCCTATGCTGTTCCTGTTGTTTTCCCAGCCGTCGATGATGTTTCAAAGACACCTGCATTTTCGGCTGTTTTTCCTTTTTTCCATGATGTTTTCCCCTCGAATCGCTGGATGAAGCAGGTTCCTCATTCCTGAGGAATGGAGCACTGCCGGTTCCTGTCTCGAAAGGACTTCGGTCTGAGTAGAAATCGACTGCATACCCATCAAATCCGAAGTAGTTCATGCCGCACCTCTGTTGGTTTCCTACAAATAAAGTGTAGCTCATAATGGCAGATTTATCCCAACTTTTCATAATAAAATCGAGAAAAACTTTTCTCATCCTGGACAGAAACTGAAAAGACTTGCGAAAAATTATATCTCCATTATAATGATGTCACGGTTTGAAGGCTGAGAGCCTAAGTTGGTGTGAATCACCTTCGGCAGGGATGGTGACGAAAAGATGTCTTTATACAATACGACACCGGAAATAATGGTATGAGTGACGGCAGATGGTATGACAGGTATCCTCCGCTCGGTGAGCTTCTCACGAAGCTGAAGCATTCAGGTGAAAACAATCGGTCACGGCTGTTGAAGGGGATAAAGGAGCTCATCGAGGAGTCCGATCCAGGGCTGGTTGACAGGTATGTGCTCGAGTTTCCCATGTCAATCAAAAAGAGAAGATGGTACGATCAGGACCCTTACGCCTGGCTTGCGATCAACTCCTTGAAGTATTCAAATGATGCCGTAAAGAACAGGGTGATCGGTTATCTCAGTAAGAATCTCAAATAGGATGGTCGAGAGCTTGAAGGCGGAGAGCGGTAGGCGGAAAATCAAGGTCCTTATTCTGGAGGACTCTGATTCGAGGCGAAGGGTCTTCAGGGAAAATCTCTCGGAGGACTGCTCTCTCCATTTCTTCGACACGGTGAGAGATGCCAAGAGAGCGATTGAAACGCAGGGGCCCTTTGATCTCATCTACCTCGACCACGACCTGGACCAGCGTATTTTTGTGGATTCCGAAGAGGAAAACACGGGATATCAGCTCGCAAAGTACATCGCTGAGAAAAAGCTGGGCGCCCGGATCATCCTGCACACAATGAATCCCTATGGTGCAGCTCGGATGAAGGAGCTTCTCCCGCAGGCATCACACATTGAGTTTCCGGAGCTCTTTCCATAGCGTACTTCCACCGCAGCGCGTACCCCCACTTCTTTTTGGACTGGGTGAGAGGCAAAAATTCCCTTCTGGGAATACCACTGTGCTCATTGAGAACAGCTTCGCACCCGGGCTCGAGAAAGCCTCGGAGAGGTCCAGCATCAGTTGCCTTTCTTCTTGAAAAAATCTGTGATTTTTTTCCTGGCCCGTGTGATTCTCACAATCTGCTCTGCTCTCTTTGAGAGCTCGGCCAGTATGGTCTCCTTCTCACTGATGCAGATGATCTCGGATAGATGGTTTTTCACATTGAAGATTGGGATGTATTCCATTCCGCTTGTAAAGCTATTCTCCCCGACTTTCACCGTGAGATTCTCCTGCATGACGGGTCTGCGGTTCAGTTCCATATCAGCGACAAGGTCAGAAAATTGTATTTCCTGGACAAGGGAAGAGATATTCTTTCCAATGATCTGCGCACTCTCCTGCTCGAAGATATGTAACAATGCCCTGCTCGCATACTGTATGGTACCCTGCATATCCGTTATAAGGAGCTTCAAATGAATGCTTTCGAGGAAGAACTGTTGAATGTTCGAAAGTGTGCTGATTCTCAATGATTTCATTTCATTCAACCTGTTGAGCTCAAAAAACAGATGATCGATTTTTTCACCGAGTGTGCCGAGCTTTTTTAAATGATCCCCAGTGTAGTACTTCCCATATCGCGAGATCTCGGCAATCTTGTCGAGCTCCCTGAGAACCTTGACACTCTTCCTGCTGATAAGAAAAAAGATTGTGAGAATTACGATAATCGCCAGGATGCTAATGTATATACAGTTTTCAGAGTAAAACTTGAGCTGTGTCGTTGTATATGCGCCTCTGCCTTTCACTGCGCTGTATCCCGTGATACCGAGAAGGAGCACAAGTGCGCAGCTTGTAATGATTGCGAAGGAGAAGTATCCTTTTTTTATGAGCAGCATATCAGAACTCCTTGAACCGATCGATATCTTCGTCTCTTCCGATCACGACGAGCACATCATCCTTCTGGAGCATAACCGATGCAGAAGGCTGAATGATACGCTCGTCCTTTTGAGGGTTTCCCATGGCATCGATCTTTGTCTCCAGCCGTTTGATGGATATCACGTTAAGGTTTAATTTTCCCATGAGGTCGATCTTCTGCAGGCTTTTTCCTTCGAAACTGTCCGGAGTGACGAGCTCTGCGAGCGTCTGATTTTGAGAGATCGGTATCAGATCGAGCACATCAGGGGAAATGAGACGGTTTGCAAGGTTCCGTCCTTCCTCAATCTCGATAAAAAGGATCTCTGTTGCCCCTACTTGCTTCAACACCTGGGCATGGATGTCGGAAACTGCACGGGAAATGATATGGGGGATGCCGATGTTTTTCAGGATTGCAGTGGTCAATATGCTCGCTTCTCTATCATCGCCTATGGCAACAATCGCCACATCGATGTCGGCAAGCGGGGCGTTCTTAAGAGACTCCTCATCGGTGCTGTCGATGAGAATTGCCTGAGTTGCGATTTCTTTTACCTTTTCTATGAGCTTTGTGTCCTCATCGACTGCGATGACCTTTCCACCCTTTTCTGACAGAACCCTGCACACCTCGAAACCGAAGGTCCCGAGCCCGAAGACCGCAAACGCTTTTTCCTTTTTCATGCTGATCTGCTCCTGTGCATATCAGTTTCCTTACCCTATTGCGATGTGTCCCTGAGGGTAGGCAACAGATAGAGAACCGAGTGGCCGTATCCACCACAATTAAACCTGTGACACATACAGCCGAGGTTGCGGTGAACAGAGAAGCCACGAAAACGAGCCGGGATCGGTCAGCCGTGGAAAAGGGCATCATGAGAAACAGCGTTCC
>Ga0180437_10003843_pt1 | contig 21947 bp, 24 predicted proteins | sample SS_ome_4_FD_132410 | JGI IMG/M metagenome (GOLD analysis project Ga0180437, IMG submission 132410) | Hypersaline lake sediment archaeal communities from the Salton Sea, California, USA - SS_3_D_1 metaG | ecosystem: Environmental > Aquatic > Non-marine Saline and Alkaline > Hypersaline >...
ACCGCGAGAGGTTTTCGAAGTTCTTGGTTGACCTGGAAGAGTTTGCAAAACCTCCCCAGGCGCGTTTTCTGACCAAAGAGCCAAGGGCTGCAGCAGCGTAGATTACTGGAAACTACTGCCTAGCGCCGTGCAGCATTTTCCATCGCGACAGATTGTCGCATCTTTGGGAGTGCGGCGATTCATCGCCGCTTTTCTTGGTGGTGCTTCCGTCGTCTGGTGTACGACGGCCTTCCAAGGCCGTCGTCCTCGCGTCGAAGTCCTCGACGGCCTTGGAAGGCCGCCGTACGGACGGTTTACCCGGTCTCGAGATCGTCGGGCGCTTTTAGAAAAGCGCCGAAGAGCGGCCCATCGACGCCCACCTGGCCGGCTCGTTGATCGAGTCGCTGGGCGCGAACGAGGAGGGGGAGCCGCCCGACGAGCCCTTCGGCGCCGCCGAGGCGCTGGTCGGCGACGCCGTGCGCGAGCGAGCCACCGACGTCCACCTCGACCCGGAGGGGCGCGGGCTGCGGGTGCGCATGCGCATCGACGGCGTGATGCGCGACCCCCTCCAGGCGGCCGACCTTGCCCGCTACTGCTCCGTGGCGATCCCCGAGCAGAGCGAGGGCACCGCCCGGCTGGCGGCGGCCTACGCCGACTCGCCCACGGCCGCGTTCCATCGCTGGTTCTACAGCCAGGAGCACGAGCCAGCGCGGCGCTGGCCGAAGACCTACGACCGCACGCCGCTGGGCCCGCTGCCACCTGCGCGAGATCTCGCGGCGATTGGATCTGTCGTCCTGAATTTAGGGTTTGGGCGGTAGTCCAGCCGAAACTCTTGGCGGGTTTCGCTACTCAGAATCGAGGAAAAGACCATGCAACTGAGCGATCGAACCGACGCCGGACGCCGGCTCGCGTCGCGGCTGCAAGAATACGCGGACGAAGAGGACCTCGTCGTGCTGGGGTCGCCCCGGGGCGAAATGAGACCGTGCTGGAGCGCCTCGGCCTGCCGCCCGACGTATTCGACCGGAGCGCCGACGAGCAACGGCGGGAAGTCGAGCGCCGCGAGGGGCTCTATCGCTCCGGGCAGGACGGCCTCGAGCTGCGCGGATGCAGCGTGATCCTCACCGACGACGGCCTGGCCACCGGCGCGACGATGAAGGCCGCCGTCGAAGCCGTGCGCAAGGCCGAGCCCCGGAGGCTGATCGTCGCCGTGCCGGTTGCCGCGCGCGTCACCGCCGACGAGTTTCGCGGGATGCTCCGCGGCCCGGGCGAGGAGTTCATCTGCCTCTACGAGGCGGAAGCTCTCGACGGGGTCGGCCGGTGGTACGACGACTTCCGCCAGATCCAGGACGTGGAAGTGGGGGAGCTGCTCGACGCGGCGGCCTGTTGAACGAGCTGCCAACTTGTCACCCGCTCGGACAGCCTGACGGGTGTTCCCCGGCCCCGCCCGATGGCCATTTGCATGAGGGAGTTCCGCTCTCGAAACTGACGGGATTGTGGACGGCCGCCCCGGTCACAAGGGCTGCGGGGCGTACCGGACTTTGTGAGGCGCCGGCGCGCTACTTGCACTGCTTTGTAGACTGCAAACGGGTCATCTACTGGAGCCAAGACGATGCTACGCTGGGCAATCCTCTTCCTGATCGTTGCGATCGTCGCGGCGATTTTCGGCTTTGGCGGCGTGGCTGCGGTCGCGACGGAAGCCGCACGCATTGTCTTCTTCGTCTTCCTGTTGCTTTGCATCGCCGCGATCATTCTCGGTTCTCGTACCCGGCCCATGGAATAGACCTCCCTTTGTTGGCCGTTCCCGGCCGCGGCCGCGGAATGGGAGGGATTGAAACGAAGCCATCTGCTGGCCGACAAGGTGCCTTTGGAGCAAATCGACTTCGACGAGCGACAGGGGCCTGGCACGGTAACCGTCACGGTGCTCGAATCCGGGGGCGCAGCGCGGCAGGCCGTTGACGCGCCGGCGACCGTCCTTCTCGAAAAGACGGCGGAGGGGGCCGACCAGGGATTGGCGATTCGGTCGGTTTCCGGCGAGGTGTTGCGGCTGCGCCTTCACACGCCCCATTTCCTCCCCGACCAGGCCGCGCCGCCGCCGGAGCCGGATCAGGCGGTAACGGAAGCAGGCCGCAGCACCGGCAGCGGGCCGCTGTGAGGCGGGAACGCCCGTCCTAGCCGCCCTCGCTCAGGGCCTGCCCGAGCCGTTCGGCGTCATGCACCGCGTGGCCTTCCGCGTCGTTGTTGTAGTAGACGAAGACCGTTCGGCCGTCGTCGAGCCAGCGTTCGATGCACGCCGCGTCCTTGCGGATCCACCGAGTCGAACCGTTCGGCAAGATGCTCCAGCCAGTCGGCCTGCCGGACCTCCCGGGGGTAGAAGCGGCCGCGCCAATGGGCGTAGTTCCACCCGCTCGTGCCGACGTAGGCTCGCGCCCCGTCCATCGTTCGGTTCACTGCTGTGCGGGTGTGTGCTGCCGTCCGGCGACGTCGGCGGTTTCGTGGTCGGCCACCACGAGCTGGTTGTCCACGCCGATGGCGCCGAAGGTGTGCAAGGCCGAGTAGTGGGCCACCTCTCGGGCGGTCCAGTTGGGCACCGCGCCGGCGAGCCTGACCACCCCGTTGGTGACCGTGGCCTTGACCGCATCCTCGTTGATCAGCGGATTGCGCTTGAGCGCGCTGACGATCGCCTCGGCGATCAGCTCGTCCGAGGTGTCCTTGGTCGGCACGACGGTCAGCCTGTTTTCGATGGCCGCGACCCCCGAGAGCCGGGAGACGACCTCCTCGGCGTGGGCGACCTTCCAGAGGGCGTCGACCGACCCCTCGAGCTTGACGATCCCGTTCTCGACCTCGACACGCACGTGCTCGGCGTCGACCTCGGAGGCCCACTCCAAGAGGTTCTCGACGTTCGAGCGGATCTGCTCGTCGCTCGGCGCCGTGACGCTGGCCGGGTAGCGGACCGTGAGCTGGTTATCAAGCTGGCGGACGCCGGAGACACACAGCGCGTCGGCGGCCGCGAAGTGCCGCGCGATCAGCGTGGGCACGGTGCCGCGCAGCACAACCTTTCCATCCTCGACGTCGACGTTGACGTCCGCCGCATTGACGCGGCCATCCCAATAGAGCTGCTCGACGACGTCCTTCTTGACGTCTTCCGCGGTGCGAGCCATTTTCAAACCTCCTTTGCGGGCGGGGGATCTTCCCCGAGCCCGTTCGAATCGCGTCTCTTTCTTCAGGCCCCGAAACCGCCTTCGGGGCTTCGCACGGTTGTGCCCGGCCGGGCGGGGCCGCGCCCCGTTCAGCCCTGGTACTGCTTGGCCACGAACTCCCAGTTGACCAGGTTCCAGAACGCCTCCAGGTACTTGGGCCGGGCGTTGCGGTAATCGATGTAGTAGGCGTGCTCCCACACGTCGCAGGTCAGGATCGGCGTGCCGCCGTCGCGGATCGGCGTCTCGGCGTTCGCGCCTTGCCGGATGGCCAGCTTACCCGCGGCGTCCTTGACCAGCCATGCCCAGCCGGAGCCGAAAAGCGAGGTGGCCGCGTCGGTGAACTGCTGCTTGAACTCGTCGAAGGAGCCGAACTGCTGCTCGATCACCGCGGCCAGCGGGCCCTCGGGCGCGCCGCCGCCGTCGGGCGAGAGACAGTTCCAATAGAACGTGTGGTTCCAGACCTGGGCCGCGTTGTTGAACGTCTTGCCGGAGGCCTTCTGGATGATCTCCTCCAGGGGCCGGTGCTCCAGCTCCGTCCCCGAAAGCAGCTCGTTAAGCGTCGCTACGTACTTGGCGTGGTGCTTGCCGTGGTGGTACTGGAGCGTCTCGGCCGAGATGTGGGGCTCCAGGGCATTCTCAGCGAACGGCAGTTCGGGTAGTTTGTGACTCATGACTTACTCCTCCCGGTTGGGTTGTTGAATGATCGTACGAAGCGATTGCCGAAGTGGCAGAAGAAAGACGACTCGCGCTCCATCGCGCGCGCAGCCACTGCCTGCCGAGTGTTCGCAAATCGCGTGCCGAACGCGTACTACAGGCAGGCAGCCCCGTCGGCCGCCGTCTGCCCGCAAGCCGGATAATCGACGATGAAGCTAATCACCCCCACGGTCAGCTTGTCGCCCGGTTTGAGCACCGCCTCGGAAACCTTCAGCCCGTTGACGTAGGTCCCGTTCTTGGAATCCATGTCGCGGACCACGACCCCACCGTCCACGCGCTGGAGCTCGCAGTGCTGCCGGCTGACGTGGCATTCGTCGAGGCACAGATCGGCGTCGCGGTCGCGGCCGATCGAGGCCGGCGAGCCTTCCAGCTCCAGCGCGATCTCCGGGGCTTCGGCCGGGGCCTTCCGGGGATATTCGGTTTCAGGATCGGTTAGGTGGACTCTCATGGCTCTGCGGTGTGCGACTCATTTCGGGTCTTCTCAGTGTATCCAAGATTCCTTCAGGGCATGACGAACTGGTGGCCCTCGGGCCGTACGGTGAGCACCGGGCACGGCGCCTTGCGCACCACCTTCTCCGTCACGCTTCCCAGCAGCATGTGCGTCAAACCCGACCGGCCGTGCGTGCCTATTACGATCAGGTCCACGGCCTGATCGCGCGCGTGGCGCACGATTTCGACGAACGGGGTGCCCGTGGTTACGGATCGAACCACCCCCTTGGCATGCTCGAAGGCCGGGTCGTTCCACTTTTCCAGCTCCTGCCGGGCACCCTCTTCGGGATGGAGCAACTCGTCGGGGACCGGCCCCACGTACCCGGGCAACGACACCGGCGGCACGACGTGGAGCAAGTGCAGCTCGGCCCCGAACCGCCTCGCCAATTCGCACGCGTAGGACCTCGCCCGCTCGGCGCACTCGCTGAAATCAGTCGGTACCAGGATTCGTTCGAGCGTAATCATCGCTGTCCCTCCTTGCCCCGAAATCGGGGGGTAAATGCGGTCTGGGAGTCTGGTCCTCGCGTGTTTCGGATAAGGGTAGGACCTTTGAAACCCATTCACTAGTGTCGCAACTCTTGTTCCACCGGCCCCCCTTCCTGTTGGCCGGGTTTTCGACGGGGAGACTGGCTGTCAGCCACTGCGGCGGTCCGGAAGTTCCACTCACCGACAACCAGGACGCGCCAGCACGACAATCTGGAGCGCGGGTCCGACAATCTGTCGCGGTTGCCACAGCCGTGGGAGCGGCGCCTCGGGCGACGATCCCCGGCCGGCGTCGGCCATTGCTGCGCCGGCCTGGTGGTACATGGTTTGCTCGCAAGGAGCCTCCGCCGGAGGTCGTTCGTTCTTTCCCAGCCACCGTCCAACCGAAGGCCCCGCCGGGGCAAGGAGCACCCAATGCCTTTCTACGACTACGAGTGCCGGGAGTGTCAGAAAACGTTCACGCAGCAGGAGAGCTTCGAGGAGCACGACCGCCGCCGGAACTTGAAGTGCCCGGAGTGCGGCAGCCGCAAGACCCGGCAGCTCGTCCCCGCGGCCCACGTGCAGACGTCGAAGAAGTCGTGAAGCGAGCCACGTTTTCGGCCTTGCGACCGGGAAAAGGTGACAGACACCTCTTGCCGGAACGGCTTTCCGAGTGCTTCGCACAAAAGATGCCTGTCACTTTTTCCCTCTCGCCGACGAGAAAGGACCGCCCCTCGATGAAAATCGTTATCTTTGAGCTGGAGGACTGGGAGCGAGCCGCCTTCGAGCAGCTACGCAAGGAGCACGACGTGCGGATGCTATCCGAGCCCCTTTCGCCGAAAACGGCCGCCGACCACGCCGACGCCGAGGTCGTCTCGACCTTCATCTACTCCCGGCTGGATCGCGCGGTGCTCGAGCAGCTCCCCGAGCTGAAACTGATCGCCACGCGATCGACCGGGTTCGACCACATCGACCTCGACCACTGCGAACGAAACGGCGTGGCCGTGTCCAACGTCCCCACGTACGGTGAGAACACGGTGGCCGAGCACGTATTTGGGCTGCTGTTGACGCTCAGCCACAAGCTCGACCAGGCGATCGACCGGACCCGCAAAGGAGACTTTTCGCCCCGCGGGCTTCAGGGCTTCGACCTGGAAGGGAAGACCTTCGGCGTGATCGGCACCGGCAACATCGGCCGGTGCACGATCCGCATCGCCCGGGGATTCGGCATGGAGGTGCTGGCCCACGACGTGAAGCCGGACCACCAGGCCGCCCGCGAGCTGGGCTTCGAGTACGTCGAGCTGGACGAGTTGCTCGGCCGCGCCGACGTGATCAGCCTGCACGTCCCTTCCACGCCCAAGACGCGCCACCTGCTCTCCCACGAGCAGTTCGACCGGATGAAGCAAGGCGTGGTCATCATCAACACTTCACGCGGCGACGTGATCGACAACCAGGCGCTGATCCGCGGCCTGGCCGAAGGGAAGGTGCGGGGGGCGGGCCTCGACGTGCTGCCCGAGGAGCCGGTCATCCGCGAGGAGGCCGAGCTGCTCCGCTCGGTCTACGAGCGCAAGCACGACCTCGACGCCCTGCTGGCCGACCACGTTCTGATCCGGCTCCGCAGCGTGGTCGTCACCCCGCACAGCGCCTTCAACACCCGGGAGGCCGTCTCCCGGATCCTCGAGACCACCGTGGCCAATATCGAGTCGTACCTCCGCGGCGAGGGCCAAAACGTGGTCAACGAGGTGTGCGCGGCCCGGTAGCCCGGCCGGCCGATTACCGGGCGAAGGAGAGGTTGGCAAAGGTATGGGCGACTCGCCGGGCTGGGAAGGAACGCTGTTGTGGCTGGGGGCGACGGTGATCGCCGCCCTCTCGGCCCGCGCCCTGCTCGGCCGCGTCGACCTTCCTTCGATCTTGGGCTACCTCCTGTTGGGCGTCGTCCTGCGCATGGCAGACCGGCAGTGGGGGCTGCTCTCGTCGAACTCCTACGAGGCATTTCATTTCCTCGCGGCCCTGGGGCTCTTTGCTCTCTTGTTCAAGGTCGGGCTGAAGAGCAACCTGAGGGGGCTGCTCGCGCAGTTGCGCCGGGCGGCCGGGGTCTGGACCGGCGACGTCCTGCTCAGCGGCGCCCTGGGCTTCGTGACGGCCTATTTCCTCCTCGGCTTCGAGCCGATCCCCAGCGCCGTGGTGGCCGTCGCCCTGACGGCCACGAGTGTCGGCGTCTCGGTGGCGGTTTGGCAGAACGCCGGGGCCCTGGACACTCCCGACGGACAGTTGCTGACCGACGTTGCCGAGCTGGACGACATGACGGGCATCGCCCTGATGGCCCTGCTGTTTTCCCTTCTTCCAGCGATCCACGGAGGATCGGACCGGGCGCTGTGGCCGCTGGTCGGAACGACTGTAGGGCTTGTCTTGTTGAAGCTCGCCGCGGTGATCGCCCTTTGCGCGGTCTTCTCTTGCTACCTGGAGCGGCCCATCACGCGGACGCTGTTCCACTCGCTCGACTTGCCCGGCCCGATGGTCTGCGTGGCCGCGATCGGGATGCTCATCGCGGCGCTGGCCGCCGTGCTGGGGCTGTCGCTGGCGATCGGCGCGTTCTTGGCGGGCCTGGCGTTCAGCCGCGACCCGAAGGAACATCAACTGGAATCCTCGTTTGAAGCGTTGTACGAGTTCTTCTCCCCTTTCTTCTTCATCGGCATCGGCTTGAACGTCGACCCCGACGTGGCCGCCCGAGGACTCGGCTACGGCCTTCCGCTGCTGCTCGCTGCCGTCCTCGGGAAATACATCGGGGTGTTTCTGACCGCCTGGTTCACGACGCCGGCGGCGGGGGCCGCGCTGCTCGGATTGAGCATGGTCCCCCGGGCGGAAATCGCCCTGGTCATCATGCAGCGCGGCCGGGACCTGGGCGATTGGGCGGTGCCGGCGGAAGCCTTCGCCGCCATGGTCGTCGTTTCGGCGGGCACGTGCGCCCTGGCGCCGCTGGCCCTGCACCCCTTGCTTCGGCGCTGGAAGGGGAGAAAAGCGGACGAAGACAAGTAGTGCGTCTCTATATCCTCCTAGACCTGATCGTGCGGCGCCTGGGCGCACGTCGGGCCGCTGCCCCGTTCGATCTGCACGGTGACGTGGCCGATGCCGAACCGTTCGTGGAGCCCCTCCTTCAGCCGGCAAAGGAACTCGTCCTCGTCGGCGAGCTGCGGCTTGACGAGATGCGCGGTCAGCGAGACCTCCGTGGTGCTCAACGCCCAAATGTGCAGGTCGTGGACTTCCTCGACTCCTTCCAGCTCGGCCACGTAGGCGCCGACCTCCACCGGGTCGATGTGCTCGGGAACGGCCTGGATCGCCAGGTTCATCGACTCGATAAGCAGGCCCCAGGTCCCCACGAAGATCACCGCGGCGATCACCAGGCTGGTGACCGGGTCGATCCAGGCGAAGCCGAGGTAGTAGACCCCCAGGCCCGCCACCACCACGCCGGCCGACACCGCGGCGTCGGCCGCCATGTGGAGGAACGCCCCGCGGAGGTTCAGGTCGTGCTTGCGCCCCCTGATGAACAACGCGGCGGTCGCCGTGTTGACCAGCACCCCGACCGCGGCCACGGCGACGATGGTCATGCCGGGCAGCTCGGCCACGGGATGGACGAACCGCCGGGCGGCCTCCCAGGCGATGCCTCCGATGGCCACCATCAGGATCGAGGCGTTGAGCAAGGCGGCGAGGATCGTCGAGCCGCGCCAGCCGTAGGTCCGCCGCTCGCTGGGGGCGACCCGGGCCAGCGTGTGTCCGGCCCAGGCCAAGAGCAGCCCGAACACGTCGCTCAGATTGTGCCCGGCGTCGGAGAGCAGGGCCAGCGAGCCCGTCCAGAAGCCGAAGCCGGCCTCCAGGGCGACGTAGATCACGTTCAGCGCCACCCCGAGGGCAAAGGCGCGGCCGTAGTCTGAGTGGGCGTGGAGGCCGGTCATTGGAGTCACGGCGTGGGCCTTCTTCTTGGCGACCATCCTGCTCTCGGCCGTGGCGATCGCCCCGCACTACCTGGCTACGTGACTTGGCTTCCGGACCTCTCAGTGCGTTTGCCGAAGATCCCCCCGGAGCCCGCCTCACGCCGGAGCGAGGCGCACCGCCGCTTTCGGCTCCAGCACGCGGAAGGTAAACGACTCGGCCAGGTAGAGCTCGACTGACTTGCGGTCGTGGCTGGCGTAGCCGATCGAGAAGTCCTGGCCGACGGTAAGCTCGAAGCTCCCCTCGGCCGTCGAGAGGACCACCCCGCCCTCGATGGCGGGGCTCATGTGAACGTCCCCGGCGGTCAAGTCGCGGATAATCCTGTGTGGCGGGTAGCCGCCCGCGCCGCTTTGCATCAAGCCGGCCCAGGCTTCGGAACCCAGCACCAGGGCGAAAGGACCGGGGATGCCGGCCAGCGTCATGACCTGGACGGCCCGGGCCACCGCCTCGGGGAACTCCCGGGTGTTGCTCGGCAGCTTGATCGGTTGATGGGCGCTCTGTGGAATGATCCCGTCGATCCCACCCGGCTCGAACCCGTTGTAGACCGCCGATTCCTCGAACAGGGCCACCCGGCGGGCGGCGTCTTCCAGGGGCTCCAGGTCCCCGTCCTTCACTCCCCGGGCGATGCGGTCCATCTCCATCTGGTCGAGCGCAAACGGCACGCGGGTTTCGATCATGGGCAGCACGAGACGCTTCCCCCAGGGGACCTCGTAGGGCGAAGCTCCCTTGCTGGTATCCAGCCGGCCCAGGTTCACCGCGGCGAAGTTCCAGCCGTGCGGGCCCTCGAAATCAACGAGCCCCCGGGCGGTGAGCTGGGACTTGAGCACCTGGGCGGCCGCAGCGTCGATTTCCTCCCAGGACTTATCGGCCAGGGGTGCCAAAGAGCGTCTTAACAGGTCGACCATGATAACGCCTTCCTTTCGTATGATTGTCTTGAATCGCGGAGTCGGCCCTCCGTCGCTCAAGCGCCGGCCTTCCCGATCCCCAAGTCGTCGGTCCCGCCGGTCTCCGGGGCCGGCTCGCCGGCATCTTCCTCGTCGCCCTCCAGCTCCGTGATCGATCCGGACGTAAACAGGTACGTGCGAAGCTCCTCGTCGAACTTGGGTATCCGCCGGCGAAGCCATTCGAGCGTCATGGCCGCGTGCTCGATCTCCTCGTCCCGGTTGTGTACGAGAATTGCCTCGAGTTCTTCGTCGCCGGTCACGTCCACGCGCTGGTGGTACCAATCGACGGCCTCCAGCTCTTCGACTAGCGTGGTGAGCGCTCGGTGGACCTCGCGCGCCGATGCGGAAAGCTCGTCGGTCGGTTCATGGTATGATATTGCCATTGTGTGGGCCCTTCTTCGGAAGATGTGTCACCTTTTACGCACCCCAGTGTTTCAGCTTCCGCTGTAGCGTGCGCACGGAAATCCCCAACGCCCTGGCCGCCTGCGTGCGATTGCCCTGGTGGGCCGTCAAGGCCCGCATCACGGCCGTGCGCTCCAGATCGGCCAACGTGTCGATCTCTTCGGCTGAAGGCACGCCGCGGGTGTTTCTCCCGTTTTGGGACGACGGACTTTGCAGGTGCTTCACCCTCAGGGTCTCCGCATCTTCTGCAACCACCATCCGTTGAAGGCACTCGCGAAGCTCGCGCCCGTTGCCGGACCAGGCACGTTCGGCCAGGTGCTGCACCAGCTCCGGATCTACGGCGGGCACCCGTCTTCCGCGTTCGGAACAGAGCTCGCCGAGCATCTGCTCAACCAGGCACGGAATGTCCTCTTTCCGTTCCCGCAACGGGGGCACGCGAATGGTCACCACGGTGAGCCGGTAGTACAAATCCGCCCGGACCGATCCTCGCTTGACGCTCTGCGCGAGATCTTCGCGTGTGGTGGCCATCAATCGGAAGTCGACCGGCTGCCGGCCGAAACCCCACGGCTCTTCGAGGTGCCGCCCCTCGGCAGCGGCGAGCAGCTTGGCCTGCCTGGTCGGCGAAAGCCCGGTAATCTCGTCAATCAGCAGGGTGCCGCCATCCGCCGCCACCAGATTGCCGGGCGGTTCTGCGGCGCCGAACAGCTCGTCTTCAGGCGACGACCCGCGGCGGTTGCCCGTCGAAACGACCACAAAGGGTCCGTGGGCACGCCGGCTCCGCCGATGGATCACCTCGGCGACCATCTTCTTGCCGCTGCCCGGTTCTCCCCAGATCAGCACGGGACTGTCCACTTCGGCGGCACGCTGAATCCGCTTCAGCACCGCGAGCATCGCCGGGGACTTGGCGATTGGTGGGTACACCGCTTCCTCTCGTCGCTTAGTCGAAAAGCGGGTATCACAGGCATCCTCCATCAACTATGCAAATCACATACCATCCTCACTGCGGTACCAACGTGCCGCCGCTGTGGGCACAAACGCGCTCATACCGTTCCGACAATCTGTCGCAGTGCGGCGTCAAGATGGCTGGCCAGCGCCGCAACGAGTGGCGTCTCCCCTCGTGCTGGCTGCGGCGGCCGTGGAGCTGGTCAAAGTGCCGAACATCGTCTCGCTGCCGGAGTTCGAGCCGTTGCCCGACGAGCTGGAACTGCCCGTGCTCTTGAAGGTCGCCGACGGCATCTCGACCGACGAGATCATGCCGGCCGGGGCGCGGATCCTTCCCTTCCGCAGCAACATCCCCCGGATCAGCCGCTACTGCTTCGAGGTGGTCGACGAGACGTATCCCGACCGGGCGTTGGGAGTTCGTGACGCGGGCGGCTTTGTGAAGAACGGCGAACTACGATTCGCTTGCCGGTATTGGCTTTGACAAGGGGCGGGCATTCGCGCCGCTCTCAGTTCGTCTCGACCGCAACCGCCTCGCCGGGCTCGTCGAGGAACTCGGCCAGCCGGTTGGCGCAGGCCGGGTCTTGGAGCTTCTCGAAGGCGGCCTGCTCGATCTGCCGGACCCGCTCCCGGCTGATGCTGAAGACCTTGCCGATGTCGGCCAGCGTGTAGGCGTGGCCGTCGGCCAGCCCGTAGTGCAGACGGATGACCTCCCGTTCGCGCGGGGTCAATCGCTGGAGGGCCTCGTGCAGGCGCGAGCTGAGCATCCCCCGGTTGATCTTCTCTCCAACGTCGTGCTCGCGTTGGTCGGGCAGCACGTCGGCGAAGGTGCCTTCCCCACGGCCGGTAGGGTCCTGGCTCAGCGAGGTGATCCGCCGGCCGGCGTGCATGGCGTCGCGGGTCTGGTTGAGCGTCAGGCCCGACGCCTCCGCGGTCTCCTCGATCGTGGGCCGGCGGTTGTGGGCTTGGAACAGGGCCTGCACGGCGGCGTCGACCTTGCCGGCCTTCTCGATCGTGGCGCCCGGCACGCGGACCGTGCGGCCCTGGTCGGCCACGGCCCGTGTGATCGCCTGGCGGATCCACCAGGTGGCGTAGGTGGCGAACTTGAAGCCCCGGGTGTGGTCGAACTTGTCGACCGCCCGCATCAGCCCGGCGTTGCCCTCCTGGATCAGGTCGGCGAACGGCACGCCCATCTGCCGGTAGCGCTTGGCCACGGAAATGACCAGCCGGAGGTTGCCGGCGGCTAATTCGCGGCGGGCCGCGTCGTACGCCCGCCGCAGGGTGTTGATCTCCGCCAGGCGCCGGCGTAGCCCCTCGGGCGTCTTGTTGGTCACGCCTCTCAGACGTCTCAACTCGCTGCGCGACTCCTCTCCGGACGGCCCGGCGCCGTTCGCGCCGGACGGGCGACGAAGCTGCCGCTCTAGGTCGTCCATGCGCCGGGAGACGGCCTCCGCCTCGGCCAGCGCGCTGGTCAGGTGCTCGGGCCGCAGGCGGACCTCCTCGAGCATCGCACCGGCACGCCGCCGCCGCGTCGCCAACCGCCGCTGCGCCCGCTCGCGCGCCGCCACGGTGCGCTTGCGGCTGCGGGCGACGGCGAAATCCCGGGCGTTCTGCGCGAGCATCTGCCGCAGCCTCGGCAGCAGCTCTTCGAGCGTGGCCCTGGCCTGCTGCTTCTTTTCGCTGTCGGTCAGCGGCACTTCGAGAACGGCGTCAAGGCGCGTTTCTCCCCGAAGGACCTTGTTTAGCAAACCGGTTAGGTAGAGCAGCACGTAGTCCGTCGCGTACAGCGCGCGCCGGAACTCCGTGCGCGATTCCGCGACCCGCCGGGCAGCGGCCAGTTCCTCCTCGCGGCTGAGCAGCGGCATGGTGCCCACTTGCTGCATGTAAATCTGAACGGGATCTGTTTGACTGCTTATCATCGGTTCCTCCCGTGGGACACCCCAATCGACGTTACGGCACTCCTGAAATCCCCGGGCCGCCGGCGCCAGGCATCGGGCCGAACGAAACGGCGCAAGGTCGTGGCAGGCGAACCGCTTGCCCCCAACCGCGAGACGGGCAATCCGGGTGGGAGAGATAAGCCTAGAGGGGGGTGCCAAGTCTCATCGGCACGAGAACAGACCGCACCTTGTTAAACTACGCAAACCGCGCCCTGCCCGGTTCGCCGCGACTGCGCGGTTTCTTGCCGCCCGCTCCGCACAAGAAAGTTGCCGCGGGCGGTGGAATCTTCCGGGGAATTCGGCTAATAGTCGTCGTTCGCCAGGCGTTCGTTGAGCTCCTGCCGGGTGATGGTTTGCATGGGTCTCCTCCGCTCCACGTCGTTCTACTGGTTCTGAAACCCGAAGCACGGAAACGCCGGCTCGTCCGGTGCGGGGCGGGGGGTGCTCCGACTCGGCGATGCCGTCGACCGTCTCCGGCGGCGCCGGGGAGCGAGAACGCAAGAGCAGGACGCGTCCGTCCGCGGTGTACGGATTCAACCGCCCGTGTCCCCCTGCCGCTTCCGCTCGCAGTCGACGCAGCGCAGGGCAAACGGCAGGACCTCCAAGCGGGCTTGCGGGATGTCGGTCCCGCAGTCCATGCACCGGCCGTAGCCGCCGTCCTGGATGCGCTCCAAGGCGTCGTCGATGGCCTCGATCATCTGCTCGCGGTTTCTCTCCAGTTCGACGTCGCGCTCCAGCCCTTCGCTGTCGCCGTCGGCGGGGTGGGTCGGAACATGGGAAAGCTCATCCGGCGCCGCTCCCTTGTCGGCCACCCGGTCCGACGTCTTCCGGACCTGTTCGGTCAGCCGGTCTCGCAACGCGACCAGCGTGTCGTGATAGCGGGTTAGTTGGTTTTGGTGCATCGAGAATTCCCTGCGCGGTCTTTCGTTGTCTTGTCCCGTCGTCTCGTTACGTGAGCCCGGGAAACGCGTAGTGTATCACCAGCGCCACCAGGGCCGCGGCGAGCAGCACCCAGAAGAGGATACCCACGGACCGAGCAGCTTCCTCTTCGGCCCGTTGCTGCTCGACTTGCTGCTCGGAGGGCGTCAAGGGGCGGACCTCGACGCCCTTGAGCTCTTCGCGGCTCTTCTTCTGCGGCGGGCGCGGGGCCGAAGCGGCCACCGCCAAGAGCAGCGCCACCACGATCATGGCCACCACGAACGAGGCCCAATAGAAGCCACCCACCGGCGGACCGATCGGCCGGAACCAGACCCCCAGGGCCCACGTGGCCAGCAGCAGGATCATGAACCGCCACACCAGGCCCGGCCACGGTGCCTCCCGTCCGCCGGCGAACGCGAAGAACGCGGTGAACAGCAGCGCCAGCAGCAGCACGAACAAGAACTCGACAAAGAACATGGCTTCTGGGCCTCAATCCTCCAGTGACAGCAGCACGAATCGAGCCGGGCCGCCGGGGACCCGGACCCGCATCCGCACCCCCTTGTTCAGGTCTTGACCTTCGACCGCCCCGCGAAGCTCGTCGACGTCGGTTACCTTCTGCCCCAGGGCGTGGGTGATGATGTGCCCTCGTCTCAGACCCGCGATGGCCGCCGCACTGAACTGTCGCACTTCGAGCACCAGCACGCCCCAGGACGGATCCAGGTCGTACTGCCGCGCGATCTCCGGGGTGATCGCCTGCAAGCGCTCGAACCCCAGCTTGACCAGGGCCTCGGCTTCCATCGCGTCGTCCGGCGCCGGGCGCGAAAGCTGCGGCGAGCGGTCCGCCTGGCTCTCCTCGACCGGCTGTTGTTCCAGGGTCACGTCCAACGCTACCTCCTGGCCGTCGCGGAGCACGGAAAGCTGCACTGTCTCGCCGGGGTCGGTCCGCGCGACTTGCCGCCGCAGTGTGGTCGCGCTCTCGACCGGTTGGCCGGCGATCGCGGTGATCACGTCGCCCGAGGTGAGCCCGGCCCGATCCGCGGGGCCGTCGCCGACCACGTCCTCGACCAACACCCCCCGGTCGGCGCCGAAGCTGGCCAGCAGCCGCCGGTTGTCGCTGATCATCACGCCGAGGTAGCCACGCTCGACCTTGCCCTTGCGGATCAGCTCATCGGCGACGTCGCGGATCATCTCCGCGGGGATGGCGAAACCGATCCCGGCGAAGACCCCGCTGCGGCTGGCGATCGCCGTGCTCATGCCGACCACCTCGCCGCGCGCGTTCGTAAGCGGCCCGCCCGAGTTGCCGGGGTTGATGGCCGCGTCGGTCTGGATGAAGTTCTCGTAGCCCTGGGGGCCGAGGATCCCCATGCGTCGGCCGGTGGCCGAGACGATCCCCTGGCTGAGCGAAAAGGCGTAGCGAAACGGCGAGCCCACGGCCAGCACGATGTCGCCCTGCTCAACGCCATGGGTGGCCAGCTTGGCAGGGATCAGGCCTCGTTTGTCGGTCTTCAGCACGGCCACGTCGGTTTGCGGGTCGGAGCCGCTCAGCGCGGCCAGCCGGGCGGTCGCACCGCCGGCGGAAGGCTCGGTCGAGGACCCGGGCTCGTCGGGCGGCGCCGGTCGCTCGACCGTTTCCACTCCGATCTGCGCACTTGGTTCGTCCGGCTCAGGCGGTTCATTCGGGCCACCCTGTTCGGTGACCTCGCTCGACGTCTCCTCTACGTTCCCGGCGGCTGGCCGGTCAGCGTCAACGGACGGCTCCTCGTAGGGAAACGCCGGGGGCTGGGCGTCTTCCGGGCGATCACGCTGGGAGAAGTCCTTCTCTTCCTGCTTGCTTTCGGGGCTTTTCGGGGCCGGTGTGCAGCCGGCGGTAAAGGCGCACGCCGCGAACAGGGCTCCGATTAGCGTTGCGAATTGGCGTCGATATCGTGACATGGACAGCCTCCTCCGGCAGTGTGCCGTTAGGTTTCTGATAGTCAGCGAGGGTTGTGCGGCGTTGTCATCGGCTGCTCATCTGCTGGAATTGCCTACCGGGGGTTGCGCGTGAAATCGAACTTGCCCATCGTGAGTTACGTCCGCTTGAGCAGTTTCTTCAGATCGCCCCATTTCCGCGTGTTGATCACGTCACCCGGCTCAAGCCAGCCGCGGCGGGCCTGGTCGATGCCGTAGCGGATGTAGTCGAGGCCGGAGGTCGAGTGGGCGTCGGTCGATAGGGCCAGCTTCAGGCCCATGTCTTTGGCCAGCTTGCAGTGGGTATCACTCAAGTCGAGCCGCTCGGGCTGGGCGTTGAGCTCGAGGAAGCAGCCCCGCTCCAGCGCCGCTTCCATGGCCCGTTCGACGTCGAGCCCGTGCGGCCCGCGCTGGCCCAGCATCCGGCCGGTGGGATGGGCCAGGATGTGGAAGTGCGGGTTGTCCATCGCCCGGATCACCCGTTCCGTCTGCTTGTCGGCCGGCAGGTCGAACTTCGAGTGGATCGAGCAGACCGCCACGTCCAGCTCGGCGAGCACCTCGTCGTCGAGATCGAGCGAGCCGTCCTCGAGGATGTCGACCTCGATTCCCTTCAGGAGCCGCACGCCGTCGAGCTTCTCGTTGAGCTTGTCGATCTGGCCGATCTGGCGGCGGAGCCGCTTCTCGTCCAGGCCGCGGGCGACCGTCAGCCGCTTCGAGTGCTCGGTGATGGCCAGGTAGTCGTAGCCCCGCTCCTTCGCCGCCTCGGCCATCTCCTCGAGCGTGTACTTGCCGTCGGTCGCCTTGGTGTGGGAGTGGAGGTCGCCGCGGAGGTCCTCGCGGGTGATCAGCTTGGGGAGCTTGCCCTTCCTGGCGGCGTCGATCTCGCCGCGGTCCTCGCGCATCTCCGGCTCGATGTAGGGCAGATTGACCTGCTCGTAGACCTCCTCTTCGGTCCTGCCGGCCACGCGCCTCTCGCCGCGGAAGACGCCGTACTCGTTGATCTTCAGCTTCTTGCCCACGCCGATCTTGCGCACGGCGATGTTGTGGGCCTTCGAGCCGGTGAAATAGTGCAGGGCCGCCCCGTAGGAGACCTCCGCCACTACGCGGAGGTCCACCTGCAGGTCGGACCGCAGCCGCACCGCCGAGCGGGTGCTGCCTTGCGAGACCACCTCCTCGACCTCGTCGTATTCGACGAAGCGGTCCATCACCGGGGAGCCGCGCTTGCAGGTGACGAGTATGTCCAGGTCGCCGACCGTCTCTTTTCGGCGGCGGTAGCTCCCGGCGATCACGGCCTGCTTGACCCCCTCGACGCCGCGAAGGTACTCGACGAGCGTTTCGGCCACATCCTCGACCTCGGTGAGCTGGAGCCGCTTCTCGCCGTCGCGTCGTTTCTCCAGCTCATCGAGAATCTTCTCCTCGGTCTTCTTTCCCAAGCCCTCCAGCTCGCGGACCCTGCCGTCCCGGGCAGCGGCGGCCAGATCGTCGCGGTCTTCGATGCCCAGCTTGTCGTGCAGGGCCTTGACCCGCTTCGGCCCCAGTCCCGGCAGCGTCAATAGCTCGCTCAGCTCCCCGGGCACCTTCTTCTTGAGCTTTTCGAGCTGCTCGAGGCTGCCCGTCTCGACGATCTCCTCGATCTTCTCGACCATGCTCTTGCCGATGCCGGGCAGCTCGCTGAGGTCCCGGTCGCCGCCGACCATCTCGGCCACGTTGCGCGGCAACCCGTCGATGGTCCGGGCCGCCTCGCGGTAGGCCCGCACCCGGAACGCGTTGGCCCCGTCGATCTCCAACAGATCGGCCAGGGTGCTGAGCACGGCGGTGACGTCGGAATTGTGAACGGGCATTCCGCGGCGTGGGACGAAGGGATTGTGTGCGCCGCAATGGGATGCACTTCGCGTACCAAACCGGAACGACTGACTCCAGCCTCGCCGCTCGGCGGGCAGTGCGACAATCTGACGCAGAAGGCCGACGTCTAGTCGGCAACCGCGGCCACCCGTGGGGCTTAACTTCGGGACCGGGCCGCATAGAATTGTCAGCCACCGTTGTCAAAAACCTTATCGAATTGGAGGGTATTGCCATGCGAAGGCGCGACTTCCTTTCCGGTGCCGCCGCGGCGGCCGTCTCGCCGTTGCTTCTCCGCAGGTCCCTCTCCGCGGAGCAACCGCCGGAGGACGCCTGCTGCGCGCGAACCTACGCCACCCCTCGGGAGGCCATGAAGTCTCCGCGAGAGACCCTGGTTTACGTGCCGGGCATCTACACCGGCACCGGCGTGGACAAGCCGGACTACCTCGCCACGGTCGACGTCGATCCGAAGTCGGCCACCTACGGCCGGGTGGTCCACCGCCTCCAGATGCCCAACGTCGGCGACGAGCTGCACCATTTCGGCTGGAACGCTTGCAGCAGTTGCCACGGCGATCCGACCCGGTCGCGCAGGTTCGTGGTCCTGCCGGGTCTGACCTCCGGCCGCATCCACATCGTGGATACGGCGGTGCCCCACGCGCCGAGGCTCCACAAGGTGATCGAGCCGGAGGAGATCGCAAGGCGCACCGATCTCTCGGCCCCGCACACCGTCCACTGCCGGGCCGACGGCCTGGTGATGATCTCGATGCTGGGCGATGCCCGCGGCGAGGCCCCGGGCGGCTTCCTGCTCTTGGACCAGGACTTCCGGATCGTCGGCCGCTGGGAGCGGAGCACCGAGGGGATGAACTTCAACTACGACTTCTGGTACCAGCCGCGCCTGAACGTGATGGTCAGCAGCGAGTGGGCGGCCCCGAACACGATCAGGCCCGGATTCAAGCTGGAGGACGTCGAGGCGGGCAAGTACGGCCACAGCCTCCAGTTCTGGAACTGGAAGCGCAAGACGGTCGGCCGCACGGTGGATCTTGGCGACGAGGGGCACTTGCCGCTGGAGGTCCGCTTCCACCACGATCCGAACAGCTCCCACGGCTTCGTCGGTGCGGCGCTCTCCAGCGCGATATGGCACTGGCACCGTGACGGGGACGAGTGGAAGGTCGAGAAGGTGGTCCAGGTCGAGCCCGTCGAGAAGGAAGGATGGCCCTATCCCGTGCCGGGGATGATCACCGACCTGGTCCTGTCGCTCGACGACCGCTGGCTGTACCACTCGAACTGGTTCCACGGCGACGTGCGCCAGTACGACGTGAGCGATCCGTCGCGGCCGCGCCTGGCCGGCCGCATCTGGCTGGGCGGCGTGTTGGGCAAACCGCCCGCCGGCGGGAAACAACTCGGCGGCGGGCCGCAGATGCTCCAGCTCAGCCTTGACGGCAAGCGGCTCTACGTCACTAATTCGCTCTATAGCGTGTGGGACAACCAGGTCTACCCCGAGATCGGCGCGCAGGGCTCGTACATGCTGCAAGTCGACTGTGACACGCAGCGTGGGGGACTCACGCTCAACGAGCGATTCCACGTCGACTTCGGGCGCGAGCCGCACGGGCCGGCCCGGGCCCATGAAATGCGGTTCCCCGGCGGTGACTGCACGTCGGATATTTGGGTCTAAGAGCGGCACGGATGTGGACAGGAAGCAGCGGAGGCAACATCCGATTCCAATTCGACGAAGGCCCCGAGCCATGCCCGAATTGCCCGACGTGGAGCGGTTCAAGGGATACCTCGACGCCAACGCGTTGCACCAGAAGGTGGCCGCGGTGGAAGTCCGCGATGCCGACATCCTGGAGAGGGTCTCGGCCCGAAGACTCCGCTCGCAACTCCGCGGCCGACCGTTCGAGTCGACCTCTCGGTACGGCAAGTTCCTGTTCGTCCATCGGCCGTCGCCGCCGCTCTTGGTCCTGCATTTCGGCATGACCGGCTACCTGGACTACGCCCGGGAGGACCGCGAGCCGCCGGAGCACGCCCGGGTCGTCCTCCATTTCGCCGAGGGACACCGGCTGGCCTACGTCTGTCAGCGGAAGCTCGGATTGGTCACGCTGGCCGACGACCGGCAGGCGTTTATCGAGAAGCGCGGGCTGGGGCCGGACGCGCTGGACGAGGGACTCACGTTCCGGGCGTTCGCCGACCGGCTTTCGGGCCGCCGGGGCGCGGTCAAGTCGGCTCTGATGAACCAGGCCATCCTGGCCGGGGTGGGTAACGTCTACGCCGACGAGGTCCTCTTCCAGGCCGGCATCGCGCCGGGACGCCGCGTCGACCAGCTCGACGACAAGGAGTTGCGCAACCTTCACCGAACCATGCGCCGGGTGCTGAAGACCTCGATCCGCAACAACGCCGAGATCTCGCGGCTCCCGCGCACGTACCTGCTTCCGCACCGGGACTCGGACGGGCGCTGCCCGCGTTGCGACCGCGAACTGAAGAAGGCCAGAATTTCCGGCCGGGGGACCTACCTTTGCCCGCACTGCCAGGAGTGACCGGCCGCCGCCGTCAATTGATGGCCTGCTCGTCGACCTCGATTCGTAAGTTTTGCTTGCTCCGCCTTAGTTCCTTCCAGACCGTCTTGATACGAGCGAACGCGTCCTTCGGAGAGAGGTGACCTAACGCCTCTAAGCTACAAATGACCTGGACCCGGTTGGCGAACTCGGCGAGGTTGGCGTCGAAAACCATCTCCTCGGCCGAAATCCGCTCCGGTTTCGTGTTTTGTCGGTCAGACATATCTTCGGCCTCGATGATCTGAGGGACGCCCTTACTGAAGCGCCGCAACCGGCGCGCCGTCCGGCATCACCCGCTCACACGCTCCGGGAAGGGTGACGAAGTGTCGGGGTTCTGCCGATATTCTGTCGCACGGCAATCTGCCACCGCGCGAGCCGAAGGCCACTATGTCGATTCTACGCAACTCTGCCCGCGTGTGGTCGTGCGATCCTCTTCGCCGGCGCCCTCGGCATCAGAGTTGCTACCACACTGACGCATCGTAGCGAACCCGAACCTGGAGGAAGCGTCATGTCCCTACGAATCATGGTCGCCGTTCACAACGGCAGTCCGGGCAACGGCACGATGGAATTGGCCAGCAACTGGGCGGGCCGGCTAAAGGGCTCGGTGGTGGGGGTGGGCGTCATCGACGAGTCGGTCTGGGCGCCGGCCCCGGTGGCGGCCAGCGCGTCGGCCGGCCTGGGAGGCGTCGCGGCCGCGGAGGACAACGCGCAGCGGGCCAGGGCCGAGGAGTACGTCACCCATTCGCTGACAAAGCTCGAAGAGCATTGCCGCGACCAGGGAGTCGAGTACCGGCAGGTCCTGGAGACGGGCGTGCCGCACGAAGAGATCCTGGCCGAGGCCCAACGCCATGACGTGATCCTGCTAGGCAAGCAGACCACGCCGGACCCCGGCGTCGGCCCGCCGGCCCGCTCCATCCTCGAGAACGTGCTAACCAACTCGCCCCGGCCGGTCGTGGCCGTTCCCGATCGGCTCGAGGGGGAGCGCCGGGGAATTCTGGTCGCTTACGACGGGAGCCTTCAAGCCGCCCGGGCACTGCAAGCCCTGGTGGCCAGCGGGCTGGGCGCCCTGGGCAAACTGGCCGTGTTGAGCGTCGACACCCGGTCCGAGGAAACGGCCGCCGAACACGCCGCGCGAGCCATCGAGTATCTCGCCGCGCACGGGCTGGAAGCCGACAGCCGGGCCGAAGTGACCGACGAGCCGGTCGAACGGGTCGTCGTGGACCAGGCCGGCAGCCGAGGCGTCGAGATGATCGTCATGGGGGCCCACGGCCGGTCGCGCCTGGCCGAGTTCTTCCTGGGCTCCGTCACGACACACCTGATCGACGAGTCGCCGCTGCCGCTGTTCCTGTTTCACTAGCGGACACCGTAGCAGGCACACTCTGAGGCTGTGGAGATTTGTAGCGGTGGCACTCCGTGACGCCACATCTGGGGTCGGGGCCGCGCGCATCCACTACCGGTAGCACTTCTGGTCCGCCGCGGAGCGTCGGACGTACATTTCTCTCCGTGTGCCGACTACTGTTGCGCCTGGCCCGCCAGGCGGTCGATCGCTCGGCTGAGCTACTCCAACGCGTCGCCGAAGCGTTTGTCGGCCAGGGCCTGCAAGTAGTCGTCAAACGCCTGCTTGGGCTCGACGACCAGCCACTCCCT
>Ga0180437_10003844_pt1 | contig 21924 bp, 20 predicted proteins | sample SS_ome_4_FD_132410 | JGI IMG/M metagenome (GOLD analysis project Ga0180437, IMG submission 132410) | Hypersaline lake sediment archaeal communities from the Salton Sea, California, USA - SS_3_D_1 metaG | ecosystem: Environmental > Aquatic > Non-marine Saline and Alkaline > Hypersaline >...
GAATACGAGATCGAGCGCCAGTCCACGCTGCTGCGTGAAGGCAGAGCGGTCTTGCGAGAGACCAGAGGCTGGAACGAAACCAATGAGGTCACCTTCTCGCAGCGCTCCAAGGAAATGGCGGACGACTACCGATACTTCCCCGAACCGGACCTTCCGCCGCTGGTGATCGCACGGGAGTGTGTGGAGCGCATACGGGCTCAGTTGCCGGAGCTTCCCGACATCCGTTATCGTCGCATAGTGGACGAATACCAGCTTTCATCTTATGACGCACGCCTGCTCACGGACGAGCGCACTGTTGCAGACTACTTCGAACAGGCTGCCGCCGAGGGTCGATCTAGAGGTCTGTCACCCAAGACCGTCAGCAACTGGATCACGGGCGAGCTCTTTCGCCTGCTCCACGCCCGCGACGCCGATATTGGCAAGAACCCGGTCTCGCCCAAAGAGCTGGCTGAGCTGATCGCGCTGGTCGAGACCGGTGCTGTGACCGGCAACTCGGGCAAGAGAGTGCTGGAAGCGATGTTCGATAGCGGTCGCTCTGCGCGAGACATTGTGGAGCAGGAGGGTCTGACCCAGATCTCAGATGCACAGCAGTTGTCAGCAGTGGTGGACCAAGTTCTCAGTGCGAACCCAGACGCGGTGAGCCAGTTCAGGGCCGGCAAAGAAACTGTATTGCGCTTTCTTGTAGGCCAGGTGATGCGGGCGACGCGAGGGAAAGCCAACCCCGAACTGGTTACCACCCTGTTGCAGGAAAGGCTCAAGGGCAGCTAATTTGTGGGCACAATGCGGTTGGGCTATAATCGCTTGGCGTCAGGTCAGCAGCGATGCTGCTGCTGACAGCTTCCACAAGGGGGTGAAGCGCGACAGATCCGACGTTGAACAGCAGCGGTGCGGACAAGCCCGTCGTAACACGGGAAAAAACTCGAAGGAGAATCCTTACTCATGACGAAAGACAAGCTCAATCCATTCCTGATCGCCCAACAGCAACTCGATGCTGCGGCAGAAGTACTTCACCTGGATCCCGGGATGCACGCCTTCCTGAGGCAGCCGATGCGCGAGCTGCACGTTTCGCTCCCAGTCCGCATGGACGACGGGTCAGTCCAGGTATTCACCGGTTTCCGCGTGCAGTACAACGATGCGCGCGGTCCCTGCAAGGGCGGCATCCGATTTCACCCGGACGAGACGATCGACACAGTGCGCGCGCTGGCGGCGTGGATGACTTGGAAATGCGCTATCATGGATCTCCCGCTTGGTGGGGGCAAGGGTGGTGTCATTTGCAGACCCAAGGAAATGTCCGAGGGCGAGAAGGAGCGCCTGAGTCGAGCCTACATCCGCCAGGTAGGCCGCATTCTCGGACCACACATGGACGTCCCCGCACCTGACGTCTACACCGATGCCCAAGTTATGTCATGGATGATGGACGAATTCAGCGCCATGCACGGCTACAATGTGCCTGGCATGATCACCGGCAAACCGCTCTGCCTAGGTGGATCGTGCGGGCGCAATGATGCTACGGCGCGCGGCGGCATGTACGCTGTGCGTGAGGCAGCCAAAGTGCTCGGCATCGATCTGAAAGGCAAGACGGCAGCCATTCAAGGCTATGGCAATGCTGGCTACCACGCCCACGAACTGGCACAGGAGCTGCTGGGAATGAAGGTGGTTGCAGTCAGCGATTCCGGCGGCGGAGTCTACAACGAGCAAGGACTTGGCCTCCAGGAGGTATCGGCCCACAAGGCAGACACCGGGTCGGTGATCGACCTTCCCGGAGCCCAGACCATCACCAACCAGGAACTGCTGCAGTTGGACGTGACGGTGCTGGCGCCAGCGGCCCTGGAAAACCAGATCACCGCGGAAAACGCCGCCAGCGTCAAGCCGACTATCCTGGCCGAACTGGCCAACGGTCCGACGACGCCACCGGCTGATGAAATCCTTTATCAGAACGGGGTCTTTGTCATCCCCGACTTTTTGTGTAATGCCGGGGGCGTAACTGTGTCCTACTTCGAGCAGGTGCAGAATGCCTACAACTACTTCTGGCCTGTGGAGGAGGTGCAGCAGAAGCTCGACGAGAAGATGACCGCCGCCTTCAGCAGCATGTATGACATGTCCCAAGCCTACAAGGTGAACAACCGCGTTGCTGCCTACTTGGTTGCCGTGAACCGTGTCGCGGAAGCGGTAAGGATGCGTGGCTGGGTCTAAACCCGGTATCTGACATCCGATCCAGCACTAAAGGATGGAGTCCCTCGGCTTGGCTGGGGCTCCATCCTTTTTGGAGTCAGCCCATGGCAGAACAATTCACCCTCGACCTTGAAGACATGGCCCACGGTGGTGACGCTGTGGGCCGCCATCAGGGTAAGGTGGTATTTGTGCCCTTTGGCATCCCCGGCGAGTCAGTCCGCGTGACGGTCACTCACGACAGGAAACGCTTTGCGCACGCGCGCCTACTGGAAGTGCTATCGCCATCACCACAACGCGTCAGCCCACCGTGCCCCTACTTTGGCACATGCGGAGGATGCCAGTGGCAACATGTCAGCTATGAGATGCAGCTTGAATACAAGCAATCGATTGTCAGGGCCCAGCTGCAGCGTATCGCTGGGGTGAATGACACCATGGTAAAGACCCCAATAGGCATGCCTCAGCCCTGGCAATACCGCAACCACGTGCAATTCAGCGTGAGCGATGAGGGCCAGTTGGGATTCTTGGCAGCGGGCAGCCACAGAGTGGTTCCCATTGAAAGGTGCCTGGTGATGCACCCGCTACTCGAAGAGATGTACGAGGCGCTCGATGTCGAAATGACCGACCTCTCACGGCTGACGCTGCGTGCGGGGATCGGAACCGGCGATCAGATGCTCATCTTCGAGATGAATGCTGAACAACTGCCGGAGCTGGAGGTCGAGGTCCCTGTATCCTGCGTAGCGCTCTGGCCAGACGGCACCGCAATCACGCTGGTCGGCAATGGGCACATTGAAGAGCGGGTGGCCAGCAACACATTTCGGGTCTCTCCCAGCAGCTTCTTCCAGGTCAACACCATGCAGGCTGAAAGGCTTGTATCGGTAGTCTCTGCTTACCTGGACGGCAGCCCAGATGATGTTCTTGTCGACACATACTGTGGCGTCGGCGTCTTTGGCGTCGCCTTGGCTGCTCAAGTCGCGCAGGTGATTGGCATTGAGAACAATGCGGCGTCCATCACCGACGCCGAGGTCAACGCCAGCGGCGACACCAACGTGACCTTCATTGAAGGGACCGCAGAAACGGTGCTGCCCACCTTGACAGGCCTGGTAGCACCGCTTGTGGTCTTGGATCCACCACGAACAGGTCTAGGCAGCGAGGCGCTTTCCGCGGTAGTCAATCTGGCCCCCAAGCGAATTGTCTACGTATCGTGCGATCCGGCCACGCTGGCGCGGGATGTTGGCAAGTTTGTGGCGTCGGGCTATGATCTACATGCAGTACAACCCATAGACATGTTTCCGCAAACATACCACATCGAGTGCATAGCCCTGCTGCTGCCTGCAGGGCAGGAGTGAAGAGGTTCGAGCGCGGAGGTTGAACACATGCGCAAAGATGCGAGAGCGATCTACATGGACCATGCGGCCACGACTGCCGTGGACCCGAAGGTGGTCGAGGCGATGTTGCCGTACTTCACCCAGATCTACGGCAATGCATCGAGCATACACGCCTGGGGACGCGAAGCCAGAGAGGCCATAGAGGGCGCACGAAAGGCGGTGGCCGACATTCTGGGTGCCAGGCCCCAGGAGATCATCTTCACCAGCTGCGGCACCGAAAGCGATAACCTGGCCATCCGGGGCGTGGGCTTTGCCAGTCGTGCCAAGGGCAACCACATCATCACCTCGTCGATCGAGCACCATGCAGTCAGTCACACTTGCGAGCAGTTGGAGAGGGAGTTCGGTTTTGAGGTGACCTACTTGCCGGTCGACGCGTACGGAGTGGTTGACCCAGACGACGCTGCGCGCGCGATCACAGACAAGACCATCCTCATCAGCATCATGTACGCCAACAACGAGGTGGGCACGATAGAGCCCATCGCTGAGATCGGCAAGTTGGCTCGTGCGAAGGGCATTCCGTTCCATACCGATGCTGTACAAGCCGGAGGCACGCTGGATCTAGACGTCAACCGATTGAACGTTGACCTGCTATCTCTGTCAGCGCACAAGTTCTATGGGCCAAAGGGTGTCGGTATCCTTTACCGACGGCAGTCCACACCGCTCCTGCCAATGCAGACCGGCGGTGGGCATGAGGGAGGCTGGCGTGGCGGCACGGAGAACACGCCCTACATTGTTGCCCTAGCGACGGCGCTGGAACTAGCCCAGGGACATCGTGATGAGGAGAACGCACGCATCGCAGCCCTGCGGGACCGTCTCATTGATGCTGTGTTGGAGGCAATACCCAAGTCTCAGCTCACCGGCCATCCCAGCAAGCGCCTGCCCAACAGCGCGACCTTTGTCTTTCAAGGAGTGGAAGCCGAATCCATCCTGTTGAAGCTGGACATGTTGGGTGTCGCAGGCAGCAGCGGCTCTGCATGCACGACCGGTGAGGCGCAGCCCTCACACGTGCTGACTGCCATGGGTCTGCCCGTCGAGCTTTGCCAAAGCAGTCTACGCTTGACCCTGGGCCGCGAGAACACGGTGCAGGACGTAGACTATGTGCTCTCCGTCTTGCCGGACATCGTGAGCGGCTTGCGAGCCATGTCACCTCTGTACAAGGAAGACATGTGACCGCCGACCCACCAAACAGCGCGGCAGACAGGTTTGGCCCCGCCACTGCCCTGGCGTTTCAGCCCACATGTCGCTATCAAGGACTCGCTGAGGGAACCTGAAGCAGTGACGACCCATACCGCAGAAGAACACATGGTCGCTGTCGCCATGAGCGGCGGCGTCGACAGCTCCACGGCTGCGGCACTGCTGGTACACCAGGGATACCGTGCTTTCGGCGTGATGATGCAGCTGTGGGCCACGCACTACGACCAAGGCTTTCCACGGAATCTCCGTAGCTCCCAGGATGCGGTCGACGACGCCCGTCGTGTCTGTGATTTGCTGGGCATTCCCTTCCATTTAGTGAACCTGGAACATGAGTTCAAAGCTCGGGTCGTGGACTATTTCTGTGATACATATGCAAGCGGTCGCACGCCCAATCCCTGCCTGGTCTGCAACCGTCAGATCAAGTTTGGCGCACTGTGGAATGTGGCGTCCGGCCTCGGCGCTCAACGCCTGGCGACAGGGCACTATGCCCGCGTGCGCCGTCAGAACGGCCAGTACGAGTTGCTGCGAGGTGTTGACACTGAGAAGGACCAGTCGTACGTGCTGTACATGCTGAGTCAGGAACAGTTGGCCAAGGCCCTGTTCCCACTCGGGAACCTCACCAAGGTCCACGTCCGCGCCATGGCGGCGCACTACAAACTTCCCGTCGCTGACAAGCTGGAAAGCCAGGATGCCTGTTTCATCTCCGATGGTGACTACCGCGCCTTCGTTGCGCAGCAGAGACCGGCAGCGGCACAACCTGGTCCCATCCTAGACCTCAAGGGCAACGTCCTGGGCCAGCATCGTGGTTTGGCGTTCTATACCGTTGGCCAGCGTCAAGGCCTAGGCATCGCAGCGCCCCATCCACTGTATGTGATTAGCATCGACATGCCACGCAACGCGCTGGTTGTGGGACCGAAGCAGGCCGTTTTCCAGTCCGAGCTGCTGGCAGAGAAGGTGCATTATGTTGCTGGCTCGCAAGTGCCGGGACCTGTCCGCATCACGGCCAAAATCCGCTACAAAGCCCAAGAGGCCGACGCCGAGCTCATCCCACTGCCCGGGGACAGGGCGCGAGTAGTGTTCGACCAGGCTCAGGCAGCCATCACTCCTGGTCAGGGAGTGGTGTTCTACCAGCAGGAAGTGGTGCTGGGCGGCGGGATCATCGCTTCCGCAGGCCCCCTGGAGGAGTAGGCAGATGGTCCATTCACCGTTGCTGGTTCTTTCCCTCGTGATTGCCACCTTGTACGCGGCTCTGTTCCATCTGCTGCGTGGACAGACGATGCGCGATCTGGTGCTGTACTGGGCAGCATCGCTGATAGGTTTTGCCGCCGGCCACCTGATTGCGGCGGCGCTCTCGTGGCCTGACCCGCTGATCGGCGAGTTGCACATAGCCCCGGCGTCGGTTGTCAGTGTGTCGCTTATGTCCTTTGCGCGGCGCCTCAGATCATGATATAATCACAGCCTAGGAGTTGAGCATGGCACTTGCAGATGTGCGGGACATTGCAATCATCGTCCTGGCCATAGAATCAATTGTTGTTGGCATCCTGTTGATGCTACTGCTGTGGCAGGTGCGCAATCTCACGCGCTTGTTAGAAGAGGAAATCAAGCCCATGCTTGACAATCTGCAGGAGACCATCGGCACTGTGAGGGGAACGACTTCGCTGGTCAGCCAGACTATCGTATCCCCGGCAGTGAAACTGGCGGGACTTGCTGCTGGCCTTCAGCGGGCCGTGGAGACTATACTCGAAGGCGAGCGACAGGTAGATCGCGAGTGATCGCTGCAGAGCAACACCCGTGACTCGAAAACGAATTCTTCATTTGTCACAGGAGTAAGGAGGGGATTGGCATGTCTGATGAGGGCAGAGGAGCGGAATTCTTGGCCGGCCTAATCATCGGTGGTCTTTTCGGAGCCGCCGCGGCCTTGCTGCTGGCCCCACAACCCGGTGAGGAAACTCGGGCTGAACTGCGGGAGAAGGGCATTGAACTCAAGGAGCGCATGCTCGAACTCTCCGAAGAGGCGCGCAAGAGGGCGGAGGAACTCCAAGACGAAGGCCGAGCTGCGCTAGAGACGCAGAAGGCACATATTGAGGAGGCCATCCAGGAAGGCAAGAAGGCAGCGGAGAAGAAGAAGCAGGAGCTGCTCGAAGATCTGGAGAATCAGACCGGCAAGGCAAAGGCCTAGCCGGACGGCATTGGGGCTCGAACTGCGGAGGGCAGAGCACGCTTGTGCCCTCCGCGTCTCATGCACCCGCTACGCCAACGCGGGGTCGCTCTTCATCAGGACAGACCACTTGCCCTCTTGAACCACCTTGTCCTCCTGGTTCAAGACTTCCACTTTGAACACCACTATACCTCCGCCCAGGCTCTTCACCGCTCTTCTGTTCACCACCTCAGCCTGCACACGCACAGTATCGCCAATGAAGATGGGGGCCTTGAACTTCCACTCTAAGCTCAAGAAAGCCTCTGCTGTCCCCTCCAAGTATCCCTGACGACCGGCCAGCCCCATGGCAATGACCAGACCAAGAGGGCCATGCGTAATCCGCCGACCGAACACGGTCTCCTTGGCATACTCAATGTTGCTGTGCAGTTGATTGTAGTCGCCTGACAAGCCACAGAAGATGACCAGGTCCGTCTCAGTCACGGTGCGACCTGGACTGATCATGGTGTCGCCGACCTCTAGATCGTCGAAGTAGAGCCCACGAGGCTTGAATTGCTTGGGGGTCATCACCGCTTCCTCGCTTTCTGCATCGTTATCGCATCGCCGCTATGTTCTCGGGACACGCTGAAGGACACGTATCACCTTGCGCACGGCGTCTTCGGTGTCCTGCGAAGTGTCTATGCACACGTGCGGCTGCTGGATCTTCTGTTCCCGACGCGCCATGCGGCGGTAGACATGCCAGTCTGCGTCTGAGGCGCTTTCGGCTCGTTCCTGACGCCGCGCGAGTCGCTTCCGGATGACCTCCTCCGGCGCTACGACACGCACAATGAGCAGCCGAGCACCACTGCGCCGTGCCAGACTGTAGATCATCTCGCGCTGGAACTCTACCAGGTTGGTCGCATCGAAGATAACGCGCACGCCTCTAGTCAGAAGCGGGCGCATCACTTGCTGGCAAGCGCGATGCACTGCGGCACTCTCGTCTGCGCTGTAGCACGGCTGCGGAAAGAGCACCTTACGCACGGCATCGGATTCGATCACCACCGCCCGAATTCGCTCAGCAAGGATTCGACCCAAGTGCGACTTGCCCGAGCCTGGCAGTCCAGACATCATGATCAGCACCGGATCCACGGTGGATTCCAGGTCGGACGGCAGCAGCTGTGCTTCCAGCTCTGCCATCGACGGGCGAAGCTCAGACGACACAGCTCGGCTCCCGGCACAGGATCAAAGGAGAAGTATATAGTCTCCCTGCCAATCACACCCCCGCAGCACTCTGGGCCTGTCCACCCTCCTCGCACACGGTTCGCGGTAGGTTTCTGCACAGGGTCCTAGCCGCTACCCATTTTCAGGCTGACACTGATACACAGGGGTGATGCCCTGGGCGCGAGCCCTGGGGCATCACCCCTGAGGACTCACTCAGACTGTTCGGGTGCCGAAACCGCCTCGTTCAGCGCCGCCATCAGCGCATCCAGATCAATACCATGGGCCTTTGCACCCTGTGCGATGTTCTCAAAATGCGCCAGGGCACAACCGAGGCACCCGAGACCATGCTCAAGGAACACTGGCACCGTCTCAGGATGCTGCCTCACCACATCTCCAATCGACATTTCCTTGGTGATTGTCACGTAATCTCCTCTTCTTTCAGTACTGTGAATACGCTCTGATGCGAGCTCCCTACCACTGTCGATCCGGGTAGGCCTGGCCCGCCGTCTCAGCAATGAACTTTTCGGCTTCCATCGCTGCAATCGCGCCGCTGCCGACCGCAGTGGCAACCTGCTTCAGAACCTGCTCCTGTACATCGCCAGCCGCAAAAACGCCCGGCACACTGGTGTGCATTCGCCGGTCCGTGATGATATAGCCGCGATCATCTAGCTCCAATTGCCCCACAAACAGGCTCGTGTTAGGGATGTTGCCCACGTAGCTGAACATCCCATCCACATTCAGCACCCACTCCTCTTCGCTCTTGAGGTCCATGATCTTCAGCCCCGTCACAGCGTCGTCGCCCAGCACTGCGGCGACGACCGAGTCCCAAATGACTTCTATCTTGTCGTTGCTCAAGGCGCGCTCTTGCACAACCTTCTGCGCACGGAGCCGATTGCGCCGGTGCACGATGTAGACCTTGCTCGCGAATCGAGTGAGATAGACAGCCTCCTCCACGGCAGCATCACCTCCACCCACCACTGCCACCGCCTTGTCCTTGTAGAAGAAGCCATCACAAGTCGCGCAGTAGGACACGCCGCGTCCCTTGAACTCCACCTCTCCCGGCACGCCCAGAAGGCGCGGAGAAACGCCCGTGGCAATGATCAGTGTCTTGGCCTCGTAGGCATCGCCGTAGGTTCTGACCACAAAAGGATACTGGCGCAGGTTCACAGCGACAACCTCGTCGATCTGCACGCGCGTGCCAAAACGCTGGGCTTGGTGCTGCATGAGCTGCGTCAGCTCAGCGCCGCTCGTCCCCTGCGGAAAGCCAGGATAGTTTTCGATCTCGCTGCTGGTTGCGGCTTGCCCACCGAGTGCGTTGCCGGTGATCAGCAACGGTGAAAGTTGCGATCGACTCGCGTAGATTCCCGCCGCCAATCCTGCCGGGCCCGAGCCAATGATCACAACCTCTTCCATGGTGCCACTCCTCCTAACGATCTTGTACGACCGATTATTCTACTGGCCTTTGTAGCAATGGCAAAACGCAGACCGCGAGGAGCAGCCACAGGTCTCGGCTCTGCGTGTCAGATCTGACGCTTGGGCTTTTGCCCACTTGCTGCTAAGATAGCGCATGATCAGTGCAGTTGCACGTGGTGGAACGAGTGCCGACCGTGACCAATAAAGTAGATCAAAAGGCCATCAGTCTGGGGCATCCCAGCTACGTGTGGCGGTTCGGGCAGGATCGCCGTCTGGAGCTGATAGAGCGCTATGGACGCCTTGAAGGCCAGCGCATACTTGACGTCGGCTGTGGGCTGGGGACCTATGTCAAGAAGCTTCGCACCTTTAGCGGCGACGTTTACGGCGTGGATCTCGATCCAGAGAAGGTGGCGCAGGCCCAGCGAGAGCTGGACAACATCTATCTGGCGCCGGCCGAGGAACTGCCCTTTGAGGACGGCTATTTTGACGTCGTGCTGCTCCACGAAGTCTTGGAGCATGTCGAGAACGACAGGGCAGCCGTCTGTGAAGCGTATCGCGTGACAAAGGTAGGAGGCCGGATAGTCATCTTCGTCCCCAACCGGCTCTATCCTTTTGAAACGCACGGGGTATACTGGCGAGGAGAGTACCACTTTGGCAATATCCCGCTCGTCAACTACCTGCCAAACCAGATGCGCGATCGGATGTGCCCGCACGTCAGAGCCTACACCCGTGCTGCTCTGCGTCGGCTGTTCGATGGGTGTCCCCATCGGGTAGTGGTGCACACGCAGGTCTATCCCGGCTATGACAATATCGCCTACCGACACCCAACGGTGGCGAGATTCTTGCGAAATGCCACCTACGCGCTCGAGAAGACGCCCTTGAGGATGTTCGGCCTCTCGCACTTGCTGGTTGTTGAGAGATCAGTCTAGAGCACGGGCGGCGCATCGCGCACGCTGTGACGGTGTTATGGACACCGAAAGGAGATGGTGAGCTAGACTATGGACAAGAACCGAGTCGTTATCACCGGATTGGGCGCTGTGACCCCTGGCGGCATCGGCGTGAAAGACACGTGGGAATCGCTCGTGGCGGGCCGTTCCAGTGTCCACACGATCACCCGGTTCGACGTCAGCGATTTGCCCACGCAATTCGCCGCAGAGATCTCCAACTTTGACCCTGCGGACTTTATGGACTTTCGCACGGCAAAACGCACAGCGCGCTTTGCACAGTTCGCCATAGTAGCAACCGACGAGGCCATCCGCAACGCGGCGCTCGACCTGACCAAAGAGGATATGACCCGCGTGGGAATCGAGATGGGGACCGCGATCGGGGGCGTGAACATCGTGGAAGAGCAGTCAGTTGTCTTCCACGAGAAGGGATACCGCCGAGTGAACCCCACACTGATCCCAATAATCCTCGCTAGCTCAGGGGCCTGCAACATCGCCATCAGTCTAGGCATCAAAGGTCCCACGGAAGCGCCGGTGGCAGCTTGCGCAACCGGTGTAGTGTCTATCGGACATGCACTGCGCCTCTTGCAGTCTGGCGATGTGGATGTGATGCTCGCTGGCGGCTCGGAAGCGGCGACCAGCCCATTGGCTCTGGCCACTTTCAGCCGGGTGGGCGTCCTCTCTACACGCAACGACACCCCTGAACAAGCCTGCCGCCCGTTCGACGCTCAACGGGACGGCACGGTGATGGGTGAAGGTGCAGCAATGGTCGTGCTCGAGACGCTGCAGCATGCCCAGCGGCGCGGCGCTCCTATCCTAGCAGAGGTTCTTGGGTACAGCCTCACCGAGGATGCATATCATATCTCGGCTCCCGACCCGAGCGGAGAGGGAGCCGCCAGAGCAATGACGCTGGCATTGAAGGACGCCAGAGTCTCTCCCGATGAGATCGACTATATCGCCCCGCATGGCACTGGCACGCAACTCAATGATGCCGCCGAGACGGCGGCCATCAAGATCAGCTTTGGGGAGGCCGCGCATCGTGTGGCCATCAGCTCCAACAAGTCGATGCTTGGGCACATTCTTGGTGCAGCGGGTGCCATATCGGCCGTCGTCGCCGTGCAAGCCCTGTGCGAAGGTGTGGTGCCTCCCACAATCAACCTAGAGCACCCTGACCCGCAGTGCGACCTGGACTATGTGCCAAACAAGTCGCGTGAGATCAACGTGCAGACCGCCATGGTCAATGCCTTTGGCTTTGGAGGCCAGAACGCATGCTTGGTCGTTCGCAACGTGGAGGCTTGATCGCGGCCTTCAGCGCGTAGCACAATGGGGCCGCATGCGGCAGCGCATGCGGCCTTTCTTTGCCCCGAGCCAGGAATGAAGCTCCTGAGGCACACCCGCAGATGGCCTGCTGTGGCTCTGGCGCCAGGTTGCTTGTCTGCAGGGATGTTTTGTGCTACACTTACGAACCGTCCGGGCGAAGCAGTGTGACCTGGAAGAGACCATGCACGTGCCAGAAATGAGCTGAGAGGCATCGATGAGGAAAGCATTCTTGTGGGGTTTGGTGGTGTTTATCGCCCTGGGCGGAGCGCCGATGGTACTGGTCGCAGAACCCGCCCTCCAACCGCCCCCTGCGCAGATTTCTTCTCCTGCTGAGAGCGCCGTGGTTCGCGGCACAGTGCCCATCGTGGGCACCGCTGTTGACCCCGACTTTTGGAAGTACGAAGTTCACTTTGCGCCCGATCCGAACCCCCAGGAGCAGTGGACCATCATTGGCTCGATCCACGAACAGCAGGTGGCGGATGGCTTGCTGGAAACGTGGAACACAACCAACGTCCCGGATGGAACCTACATGCTGCGCTTGAGGGTGGTTAACCGTACCAGCAACTACCGCGAGGTCTTTGTCAAGGGCCTGATGGTTGCCAACGCTGAACCGACCGAGACGCCCGCTCCCACCGCTACGGCGCTGCCCACGCCGACCATCACACCTGCAGCGACACCTACCTTCGTGATTCCCACCTCACCCCTCGCCCAGCCGACGGCGAGCCCAACTCTGGCGCGCCCCACGCGTTCAGCCCTACCCGATGTGCTGGACCTGAATGCCTGGCGTCAGTCCGTCTGCCTGGGAGCGGAGTTGATGGCCATAATCGCCGTGGCGATTGCATTCATATTCATGCTGCGCCGTTTACTGTAGAGAACGCAGCGCCATGCCAAGCAACGCTGTGTAGTCCAGGGGCTGGTCGAACGGGCTAGCCCCTGACACTGTTTGCCTGGAGAGCAAAGATTGAAGCTGATCGTCGGCCTGGGAAACCCCGGACCGCGCTACGCCAACAACCGGCATAATGTCGGGTACCAGGTCGTCGAACGTCTGGCTCAACGCCATCACATGACCTTTGCCCGCATGATGTTCAAAGCGCATGTCACGACCAGCGCCATCGCCGGCGAGAAGATCGTCCTGGCCAGACCCCTCACCTTCATGAACCTCAGCGGCCAGGCGGTGCGCCCGCTGCTGCGCTGGTACCATCTGGACTTGGCTGATCTGCTCGTCATCCATGACGATCTGGACCTGCCGCTGGGTCGGATTCGCTTGCGGCAAGGAGGTGGATCGGGAGGCCACAAGGGCATGCGCTCGATTATCGAGTGCCTGAACTCGGAGGAATTTCCGCGGCTGCGCATCGGCATCGGCCGACCCCTGCGTGGCGAGCCGCAGGAATACGTGCTGCGTGATTTCTCTGCCGCCCAATTGGCCACGATGGAAAAGGCCTACGATCACGCTGCGGCAGCTGTTGAATGTTTCGTCAGTGCTGGGATTGTGGCTGCTATGAGTGAGTTCAACCGCACAGTCCAGGACACGGTGGACTAGAACCCCGAATGCCAGAGAAGACCATCCTCAGTCTGGATGGGTTGCTGCAGCCCATCCGCCAGGACAGTCGATACCAAGACATCCTCCACAAGCTTCGTGCCCGCGGCAGGGACACCTCAGCCTTCACCCTCAGCTGGGAGCTACCAGAGCCGGCCCGTCCCGTAGTGCTGGCCGCTCTTCGCCAAGACTGGCCAGATATGATCCTGGTGATCAGCGCACAGCCAGAGCGCGCTCGCACCTTGCACGAGCAAGTCAGCTTGTGGTCGGCCGGCAGCCACAAGGCGCCAGGCTCGGCAGGGGCTGAAGGCGCATCGCTATGGTACTTTCCAGCGCCGGACGCCCTGTTCTATGATCCCACACCGTGGGATGGCGAAACAGTACGGCGCCGCACCAGCGTGCTGTCGGGATTGGCCAGCAGGGACTATGCGCAGCCTCCCATGGTCTTTACCTCTGCATGGGCTCTGATGACGCTGACCGCACCGCCCGAGCGACTGCGGCCAGGCGTTCAGCAGCTGAAAGTGGGACAGACGCTGCGCATCCGGGCGTTGTTGCAGGACTTGGTCAGGTTTGGCTACGAGCCGGTCGCAGTGGTTGAGGAAGCCGGCACGTTTGCACAGCGCGGAGGCATTCTGGACGTTTTCCCGCCGAACGCTGCTCAGCCAGTGCGTATCGAATGGTTTGGCAATGACATCGAGTCGATGCGCACCTTTGACCCCTTCACACAGCGCTCGGACCAGTTGCTTGATTCCGTCACCCTCTATCCTGCCAGTGAGGCGCTTCCGCTCTACAGTGAATCCGCCCTGAGGTGCCTCGTCAGACAGGACCGCTATGCGAATGAACTGATCAGCTCACGTGTGCAACGCGACCTTGAGCGCCTCGAGGCGGCCGAATACTTTCGCGGCCTGGAGTTCTATCTGCCTTGCTTGTACCCCGATGCGTCGACGCTGCTGGATTATCTGCCGGCCAATACCCTGCTGATCCTGGACGACCGGCCTGCGATCGAGGTTTCGGCACAGAACCTCGAATCGCAGTCATTCGATCTGAAAGCTGAGCTCCTCGAAAGTAGCCAGATCACAGCTGACTTTCCTTCGCCCTACGAATCTTGGCTTGCACTGCAGGAGCCCCTGGCCTCCATGACTGGCATGCACTTGGGCTATGGCATGCAGGCCGGCCACGAGTCGGGCCAGGAACGAGTTGCAAGCCCCTTTCACATCGCGCCAAAGTATGGCGGGCGCATCGATCAATTGGTCGAAGACTGTCTGCAGGCCAGCGCAAGCAACCAACGCACGATTATCATCTCACGCCAGGCTCAGCGGCTGTCAAATTGGTTTGAAGAAGCAGGTGAGCTCGTCGTGCCTACGGACTGCCTCGCAGAGTTACCACCGGAGGGGAGTCTCGTTCTGATGCCAGGTGCACTGGCTGAGGGCTGGGTGCTCGGCGAGCCTGCCGCCAGCCGCTCCGCTCTCAATGAGCTAACACCGTCCAGAGTGGTGGTGTTAACCGATACTGAAGTTTTCGGCTGGGCCAAACCGCGTCGCCGCCCCTACACGCGCACAAAAGCAGCCTCACCAGAGTCCTTCTTTGCTCAGCTGAACGAGGGTGATTATGTTGTGCACATTGACCACGGAATCGGCATCTACCGCGGCCTGGTGCACAAGACCGTCGACAACACGCAGCGCGAGTACCTCGAACTGGAATACGCTGCTGGAGACCGTCTGTTCGTGCCTGTAAGCCACATGGACCGCATCACGCGCTATGTAGGTGCCAGCGACCACGCCCCAAACGTTCATCGTCTGGGCTCGGCCGACTGGAGAACCGTGCGCTCGCGAGCTAGGAAAGCCGTGCAGGATATTGCGCGGCAGCTTTTGAAACTCTATGCGGCGCGCCAGGTCGTGAAGGGCCATGCCTTTGCACCTGACACAGCGTGGCAATAGGAGCTAGAAGCCTCATTCCTCTACGAGGAGACACCCGACCAACTGCAAGCCGCCGCTGACGTGAAGGAAGACATGGAAGCGCCGCAACCCATGGATCGACTTTTGATCGGTGACGTAGGCTATGGCAAGACCGAGGTAGCGGTCCGAGCAGCATTCAAGGCAGTGATGGATGGCAAGCAAGTAGCGGTGCTGGTGCCCACAACGGTCCTGGCGCAGCAGCACTTGCTCACCTTCCAACAGCGCTTGGCAGCCTTCCCTGTCGAGGTCGCAATGCTCTCGCGCTTCTGCTCCCCGAAGGAACAGAAGGCCGTAGTTGAGCGGCTGGGGGCGGGCAGAGCTGACATGGTCATTGGCACGCACCGCCTGTTGCAGAAGGATGTGGAGTTCAAAGATCTGGGGCTGCTCGTTGTTGACGAGGAGCACCGCTTTGGCGTGCGCCACAAAGAGTGGCTCAAACAGATGCGCCAGCAAATTGATGTGCTGACCATGACCGCCACTCCAATTCCCCGCACACTGAACATGGCGCTCAGCGGTGTGCGCGACATGAGCACCATCGACACGCCACCTGAGGAGCGGCTGCCGATCCGTACGCAGGTCGTACCATATGATGAAGCACTGATCCGCCGCGCCATACTTCGCGAGCTCAACCGGAACGGCCAGGTGTACTTCGTGCACAATCGTGTACAAGGCATCCAGCAGATCGCACAGCGCCTACAGAAGATCGTGCCTGAGGCGAGCATCGCCATCGGTCACGGTCAGATGGATGAAGAGAAGCTGTCCAAGGTGATGCTCGACTTTGCGGGGGGGCGGTACGATGTGTTAGTGTGCACCACTATCATCGAAAGTGGCCTCGATATCCCCAATGTGAATACCATCATCATCAACCACGCCGATCGCCTGGGGTTGGCCCAACTCTACCAGCTGCGCGGTAGGGTCGGGCGCAGCACAGTCCAGGCCTACGCCTACTTGCTGCACAGCAGGCACCTGAGGTTGTCGGATGTAGCCCGCCGCCGATTGGAGGCTATCCTGGAGGCAAGCGAGCTCGGAGCTGGGTTCGGCATTGCCATGCGCGATCTGGAGATCCGGGGCGCCGGGGAGATCCTCGGGGTGGAGCAACACGGCCACATTGCCGCCATCGGCTTTGAACTCTACGCTCGCCTGCTGGCACAGGCAGTGAATGAGTTGAAAGCCGCTGGTACGGATGCCGAGTCGCTAGAGCCGGAAGTCAGGACGCCGCCGCTGATCGAATTACCGCTCCAGGCATACCTGCCTGAAGAGTATGTACCAGAGGAAGGCCTGCGCATCAAGATCTACCAGCGGCTGGCCAGCATGACCAGCGAGCAGGAGCTAGAGGATACACGGCGCGAGCTCGAGGACCGGTTTGGCCTGTTGCCAGCGGCGGCTGAAGACTTGTTGTACGTGCTACGTATGCGGATACTGGCTGAGCAGGCCGGCGTGCGGGCCATCGGTCGCGAGAACCACAACCTGGTTCTCAAACTTGACGCTGATGCCCAGGAGAAGGCCCGCTCAATCGCCAGCCACTTTGGGCGGCGGGCCTGGGTCGGCCGTGGACAGATGTGGCTGGCTATGAGGCCAGAGGACGGTGATTGGCGCGTAGTGCTGGAGGCGCTGCTGTTGCGCCTGGGAGGGCGCAAAGGCAGTGAGGCCGAGAGAGTGGAGAATTGACAAGCGTCGTTCTGACCGGTGAGATCCACATCGGAAAGACCACTGTATCCCGCACCATTGCAGAGTTGGCCCAGGAGCGGGGCTACTGCGTGCACGGAATCCTGACACCGCCAATCTTGGACTCGGACGGTACGCGCCTGGGTATCGAGGCCGTCAACCTGGCCAGTGGAGAAAGGCGCGAGCTGGCTCGCGTGTGGCGGGGGCACCGGAAGCAGGAAGAGGATTGGAACTGGGACGGGCCACAGATAGGCCCCTACTATTTTGACCCAGCGGTCCTGGTATGGGCCCATGATGCCATCGCCCGCGGCATCGCTCTGGACTGCGACTTGTTGATAATCGATGAGATCGGGCGCCTGGAACTGGAACAAGGCCTGGGCTTCAGCCAAGTACTGGACCTGCTTGGCACGAGCATTGTGGTCCGCAGTCTGGTAGTGGTGCGCGCTTCCCTGCTGGAGGCATTTCGACGGCGCCTGCCCAAGCTGGAGTTCGTGACATTTACCGTCACCTCAGAGAACCGCGATGATCTGGCCACCGAGATCGCGGAGCGCCTGTTCCTATCATAGTGTTTCGTTCCCAAGACCAGGCCAAGCCTGGCGGCGCCGCGCCACGGCGGGGCCATACTGCGGCAGTCGTCACGTGCACATCCTATCCACAGCCTTGATCTACCATAAATGGTACCAGTCTCGTGACGGCAGGCGTTGGCAAAGTGGGGACCGGCCGCTATAATAGGTCGCTTGTAGAGACTGATGCGCGCTCTGCTGTAGGAGGATAGATGAAGATCGTTCTTGATGCTATGGGAAGTGATCGCTACCCGCAGCCCGATGTGGAGGGAGCAGTACAGGCGGCCCGCGAGTTTGGCGTTGACGTTGTGCTGGTAGGCCAAAGAGAGGCGATTGAGCGTGAGTTGGCCAAGCATAACGTGTCTGGGCTACCGCTCTCCATCGTTCACGCCAGCCAAGTGCTGGAGATGACTGACGAGCCATCACGTGCCGCCAAGAGAAAGAAAGACTCTTCCATGGTGGTAGGCATGGAAATGCTCAAGGAGAACGCTGTAGATGCCTTTGTCTCTGCCGGCAACTCTGGTGGCGTGCTGGCTGTGGCGCTGCTCTACCTAGGCCGCATCAGGGGCGTGAAACGGCCAGCTCTATCTGCTGTCATCCCAACGCGAACCGGTGGCTGCCTGATGCTCGATGTGGGTGCCAATGCTGACTGCAAGCCGCTCTATCTGCATCAGTTCGCCATCATGGGCAACATCTACGCCAAGCACGTGATGGGTATCGCCAATCCGCGCGTGGCCATCGTGTCCAACGGCGAAGAAGAGGGCAAGGGCAGCACGCTGGTCAAGGAAACGTACCCTCTGCTCAAGGAGAGCAATCTCAACTTTGTCGGCAACGCTGAAGGGAAGGATATCCTGTCGGGGCTTGCAGACGTGATCGTAACCGACGGATTCACCGGTAACGTCGCCGTCAAACTGGCTGAGGGAGTCGCCGGGTTCATGCTGCAGGTCCTTGAGGAGGAAATCCGCAGCCGGCCTCTGGCCACTGTGGGGGCGCTGCTGGCCAAACCAGCCTTTCGCGAGGTCAAAAAGCGTCTCGATTACCGTGAGTACGGCGGCGCACCGCTGCTGGGCGTCGATGGCACGGTGATCGTTGGGCATGGGCGATCAGACGCGCTGGCCATCAAGAACGCCATTCGAATGGCCAAGCAGGCAGTAGAGAAAGACACGATCAACGCGATCAGGGATGCCATCTCTGAGAGCCTAGCCGAGTCCCAGACCTAGAGAGATCATGCGCACCGTCGTCAACGAAGCACTGGTCACCAAGCAAGCTACGCGTGCCAGGCGAGCGGTCATTCTGGCAATCGCCATGCTGCTCCTCGCGGCGGCACTCTCTTTCAGTCCCCAGTTCCTGCTGCCAGCGTATATCATCATGATCCTGGGCTCCGTGGTGCTGCACTGGGGTGGTCGCTCGATTGGCAAGTGGATCGGAGAGCCGCGCATCGATCAGTCGTTGGCCAAAGTGCTGAAGAACGTCAATCATGGGTATCAGCTCTACAGCTATGTCCTGCCTGCTGATCATGTCATAGTCGGTCCCCCAGGACTATTCGTCATGAAGGTGAAGCCGCACGATGGAAACATCTCGTGCCATGGTGAGAAATGGCACCGCGCCTTCGAGTGGCGACATCTATGGCGTTTGCTCTCCCAAGAGTCTCTCGGCAATCCCACCAAGCAAGTCAACGAAGAAATGGCCAAAATGAGCCAGTTCCTGCGTGAGCGCCTTCCCGATGTGAATGTCCCCATTCATCCCCTGGTGGTCTTCGTCGACCCCGACGCCCATCTGGAAGTCGTTGAACCCTCACTGCCCGTACTGCATCTGCGCAATTTGAAGGCATTCCTCCGGCAGGCTGAGCGCGGGCCTGCGATCCCGGCCAAGACGGTTGAAGAACTGATCACCGTGTTCGATGAACACCAAGACTGACCCATCAAGGCGCCGCCACCTCGCGGTTCGGGACTGGGCCATCCTGGTCGCGGCGCTGCTGGCAGCCTTTGCGCTGCGCATTTGGCTGCTGGGTGACCAGAACGTGTGGTGGGATGAAGGGTTGGCCATATGGGCGGTGCGGCTGGGCTGGGGGCCCATGACCATGTGGACCGCCGCCGATGTCCATCCACCCATCTACTTCTGGCTTCTGCACGCCTGGGTTCAGTTGGCTGGCGAAAGCGAATTCGCCGCCCGTTTCATCTCCCTCATCTGCGGTATGGTGACGGTGGCCGCCAGCTACCCACTCGGTAGAGCGCTATTCGGACGCCGGGTCGCACTGCTGAGCACCGTGTTGCTGGCCTTCTCGCGCTTCCACGTCTGGTGGTCTCAGGAGATGCGCATGTACATCGTAGCCACCCTATGGGGTGTGCTTTCGCTGTACGCCATGGTGCGCTGGGCCCAGGCCGAGGGGTGGCTGGCTCAGGATACGGCTCGGCGGCGACGCGGGCTGTACGGCCTGCTCTATGTCGCCGCAACTGCGGCCGGGCTGTACACGCTGTACCTGTTCGTGACCATCGTCCTCATCGAGAACGTCTTCTTCCTGCTCCTGCTGCTGCGGCAAGGCGCAGAAGGGCGGCTGCGCGCGCTGTGGCGTTGGGCAGCATCTCAGCTGGGCGTTCTTACGCTTTTCTTGCCCTGGCTCGCCATCGCCCTGCCGCGGATGCGGTCTTGGTCAGTGGCCACCGCCTTTGATTTTGGATTGTTCGTCCGTCTATATGCCACGCTTCTGACCCTGGGCATTTCTACATACATTGAACGGTACAGTTGGCTGGTGCTGCCCTTTTTCCTGATAGTTGGCGCTGCGGTATTTTTCGCCGTGCGCCGGCACAAAGGTTCCAAGGTCGACGTGGCTGCCGTACGCGAGCGGCAAGCTGTGCTGCTGCTGGGGCTTTTTCTGATCGTCCCCCCGCTGGTCGTTTATGCCCTCACCAGACCAAGGGGGCTTTTCTACGCACCCAAGGTTGAAGCACGCTATCTCATCCTTTTTGCGCCCGCTTTCTACCTACTGCTAGCCTGGAGCATCAGCATGTTGTGGCATCGAGCCAGACTGCTGGCCTATGCTGCACTGGCCTTTGTGGTAGCCGCCTTCCTCTGGACGCTGCCGACACACTACGCCGGTCGCTACCTGCGCGACGAACACCAGACCATGGCGCGCATCATCGCGGCATACGCCGAGCCGGGCGACGCAGTAATATTGGTGGCTGGCAGCCGTTACCCCATCTTTGGCTACTACTACGAGCGTTTGCCGGAGGGATCCTTCCGCCCAACCGTATACGCGCTGCCGCAGCACGCTCTGCAGATCAACCAAGGGAACGTGGAGGACGAGCTGCTGCCAGTAGCAGCGGCCCACTCGCGTCTCTGGCTGGCTGAAGTAGACGCACCAATGGAGGACAAGCAGGGCCTTGTCGAGGAATGGCTGGATCGCCACTACGACTGCATCCTCAGCTTTGGATTTGACCACAATGCACTGAGCCTCTTTGCGCCTGAGGGGGAGGTAGCACGAGTCAACCCGCGCAATCTGGCACCGCAGCACCCGCTAGCGGAAGCACTGGGATCTGGCGGTGAGCTGCTGGGTTTCGATCTGCCAACAACCGAGTTCCGACCTAAGGACACCATACACCTGGCCCTATACTATTCCTCCCCTGTCCCAACCACAACGGTGGTGCACCTGGTAGACGAACAAGGGCGTGTGCTAGTGCAGCGTGAGTGTGAACTACCACCAGCAGTACCGATGGGGCGACAGGCAGTGGACGTTACCGTTTACAGCCACACGCCTGCACGGTCGTACCACTTTGAGATCGCAGCGGCTGACAAGAGCGTTAGGTTTGGTCGATTGAAGATCTCAGCGACGCAGCCCTTGCCTGCGCCAGGGAAGCCGCCAGAGACGTATCCGGCGCAGTTTGGCGCAGGTATTCAGCTCTTGGGCTACGGGTTGATGGACGCCAGAGGCCAGCCGGTGACCGTTCTGCATCCCGGTGAGGAGCTGACGCTCGACCTGTATTGGCGAGCCGCGCAAAAGGTTGAGCAAGACTATACCGTGTTCGCACACCTGGTGGGCCAGGCATTCAACCCTGCTACCAACGGGCCGGTTTGGGCTGGCCATGACAGCCAACCTGTCAATGGCGGCTACCCGACCAGTCAGTGGTTTGCCGACCACACGGTCCTAGACCGCCACTCACTCACCGTCGATCCTCATGCGCCTGATGGAGAATACGAGCTGGAAGTCGGCATCTATCTCCTGCAGACCATGGAGCGCCTACCAGTGCTCGACGCCAGTGGGCAGCCGATAGACAACCGCATCGTACTGGGCCACTTTGCAGTGGCCCAGCCCTGACCAGAGCGGGGTCTGACCTAGTGCTCATTTGCCTGGTCCTTACGCTCGCCGCGACGGTCGTGCTGTGGCACGTGCATCGGCACGGCTTGGTGCGGCACGATTTCCACAA
>Ga0180437_10003846_pt1 | contig 21921 bp, 12 predicted proteins | sample SS_ome_4_FD_132410 | JGI IMG/M metagenome (GOLD analysis project Ga0180437, IMG submission 132410) | Hypersaline lake sediment archaeal communities from the Salton Sea, California, USA - SS_3_D_1 metaG | ecosystem: Environmental > Aquatic > Non-marine Saline and Alkaline > Hypersaline >...
AGACCGATCCGGTGCGGCATGTCGGGGATATAGGTCCGCGGCCGGTTCCACTCGATCGACTGGCCGATACACGTCTCGACCAGGTCCAAACCGTCCCGCCCGATATGGTCCGAATCGTGCCCGCTAATCTCTTTCGGCTCACGCGCCGCGGCAAACAACTCCTCGGCGCACCGCGGCGGGACGACGGTATCGCGCCTGCCGTTGATCATCAGAACCGGCCGCGGACCTATATCCCCGACATGCCGCACCGGATCGGTCTCCTTTAAGATGGCGCCCGATATCCCCGCCAACGCCGACCGCCACCACGTCGTACGGGGATAGATTATCGTACTTTCCCCGAGAAGACGTCCAAGATTGCCCCCGGCATACAGTAGCAACGCACCACGGATACGCGGTTCATGCGCCGTAACCGTCGCCCCAAGAATACCACCCATACTCGCTCCGAGCAGCACGATCCGGTCCGGATCAATATCCTCCCGGGTCACAAGGTAATCGACCGCCCGCCGCGCGTCAACCACCGTCTGTGCGAAAATCTGACGCGTCACAAACATATTCGGCGAGATGAAGTTTTTGCCCGGCCTCTTCCGTTCGCCCCGGTACTGGCTGTCAATACATATCATCGCGTACCCGCTCTCCATATACCGAGGATGAATATCATCAATCAGACTCTTATCCTGTCCCAACCCGTGCAGCAGCACGATACACGGCAGAGGCGGCACAGCGACCCTGGGGATGCACAACAACGCCGGCACACGTTCGCCATTCACGCTGTCGAACATGACTTTGTACTGTTTGCACGTGGGGAAATCGCGTTTGAACTGCACATCCGCGTTCAGCGGCATACTCGCATCGTACGTGAACCGGACCGGGTGAGTCGCGCTCATCCCGACCCACACGACAACAAATACTGCGACCACCCCGAGGAGCGCCTTCACTCCTTTGCGTTTCATGCACCTATCTCCAGGGCATCCTAGTGCTTACTTACAAAGGGTTCACGTAGGGGCGGACCCCCGTGTTCGCCCGCTTTTAGAACCAGACACGCAGGTCTGCTCTTATCGCCGCCGGATTCAATCCTCAACAATGAACCCGTGGTACAGCCCCATATAGTACGGCAGCAGGAATATCGCGCCGTCAGCTTCGCTCCGTCCGGCGCCGCCGTAATCGAGCGCCCACGGGTTGTTGTTCCAATGGTTGAAATGCCGGTTGTCCACGGGCAGAACGTTTCCGTCGCGCAGATACCCGACGCGCGGATTCCGGCCTTCCCTGACCGGGTAAAACGGATGCGGCACGATATCTTTCCGGTGGCTGTTCTTGAGCGGCCAGTCGATCAGGTCCAGCGGGAAGCGCTTGAGCTCGTCGACAGCCTCCTCCAGCCCGAACCCGCGCGGACCGAACGGGCTCCCCCACGGCGATCGGACTCGTCCCCCGGTGACCCCGCCGAACGCGAAATTGAAGAACGGACATTTCTCGCGCCGCTCGCGTTCCCAGTACTGCCAGAAGGCAACATTATAAATCTGCGACAGTTCACGGTCGGTTTCGTAATTGACGAGATTGTAGAAACCCATGATCGCCATCTCGTCGTCCGACTGGTTACCGGTACCGGGACCTTCAGCCAGTTTCGCGAGCAAAGTATTGAGATGGTAGCTGTGGTCCTTTATCAGCCCGTCGGCGACTCGCCGATATTTCGGATCGCCGCTGACGTGTTCGGCCACCGCCAGGTACGAGAGCATGCTCAACGAGTTCAGCCCGCGTTCCTCGTACCAGACCGGGTTGTGATTGAGATCCGCCGGCCCGAAGACAGCCCACCGCGTCGGTTTCCCATCCCAGTCGACGAGGTTGAATCCGTGCTCGATCATGTGGTCGGTAGTGGCGAGTATGACCTTGCGAACCTCCTCTTTCTCCACCTCGGTCTCGGCGACGAGATCGTAATACACCGCGTTGAAGAAATAATGGCCGTCCAGCTCGTCCGAACTGGTATCGCACTTCCAGTACCACTTGCCGTCGGCGCTTTTCGGCCAGCGCGGCCACATCACTTTCCACTGCGGATCGCCCCTGCTTTTACGCTCCCTATCCTTCTCTATGGTGTATTGCGTCTCGTTGGGATTATGCCCGCTGGTCGGCAGGATCGAACGTGCAGGGAATCCCGGCAGGGCAGGTTTCTCGCCGCCCTGTGTCACCTCGGTGAGAAACCGTAACGCCTCGAACGCCTTCCTGGCTCGCTTCTTGGCCAGGTCGCTTCTGGTAGCAGCATAGGCAAAACACTCGCCTGCGCCGTACATGGCCGTCCACAACCCGTCGTTATCGCTGTCGTGGTTCGACCACTCGCTCGTGTCGCCCGGACGCGCCAAACTGCATTCGAGCACGTACCCGTACGGTGTGCGCCGATGGCGAGCGTCAATGATTTCCTCGTAATGCCGGGCCTTCTCCGCCAGGGTCATCGGACGCCGCTCGATGCATCCCACACCGTTCGGCGTGGCGAACCAGGCGGTACCGTCAGCCGCCACCGCTACGTCGCGCACATTGTCGTCCGGCAGCCACCGCGGCCCTTGCCGGTAGAACCAGCGGTCACCGTCGTACCGGATCGCGCCCATACGCGTCCCGAACCATACGACATCTTCTTCACCGGACGCCACCGTCGTGAAATCGTCGTACGGCAGACCTTCAGTTCCAGTGAACAGCCGCCACTTGTTCTCCAGAAGGCACCCCGCACCTTGCACGCTTGCAAACCAGAGCCGGCCGCGACTGTCGAACGCCACACCGCGCACATCGTATGGCGCCCAACTCCTATTGCCCTCGCGCGGAACGAGAGATCCCCACCGCCCGTCACGCTGCAAGAACAATCCCGACTCAGCCGCCACTGCGACCTCACCGTCCGGGCCCGCCGCAACCTGCCGAAGGGCCGTGCCCTCTCCAAGCATGGCGTTAAGAGCTTCCACCGGCCTAAACTCATCGCGGGCGAGCCGGAAGAGACCCTTATCCGTCCCGACAAAGACAGTGCCTTCGGTTCCAGACGCAACACAGCACATCTCGTGCTTTGGCACCCCGCTGACCCGCTCAGCCGTGCTTCCGCGAACGCTGAAAAGCGTGTCCGCGGTCACTACAATCAGCTCGCCGCCGCGCTGCCCAAGCGCGCTGATCGGGACGGAAGGAACGCCTTCGACCCCACTCCACGCGCCGCCGTCAAACCGGGCCAATCCCTTCGCCGTCGCTGCAAACACCTCGCCGCCTGGCAAGATTTTCACTGCCCTCACATCGACGTCCGGAAGCCCATCCTTCTCGCGGTAAACGTGGCGCACCTCCTGAGGGAAGACTCCCACCTTTACGCCGCGGGGTTGTTCCGCAGCCAACACCCAACCCGCGCCGCCTAACAACAGTGTGACCGTTAACAAGATCGCCAACCGTTTCATCGCTTCCTACCTCCCCCTGTTGTGCCCCAAAACCAACAGACTTGGCGTCACGAGAACAGCCCCTGCAAGATGTCCCTCGATCTCTGCGACTCTGATTCGAATGAGTCGTCTGCTGCCCCGACCGGCTCAATATTAACTTCTTACTCGTTTCAAATCAAGCACGACGGCGAGTTCGGGCACCTCCGCGTGTTGCACGAACCCGCCGTATCGTGATACCGTTGTTCCGGACGGAGTCTCCAGCCACGACGTATCACGGACAGAACAGGAGGCATTGGCACTCAAATGGAACATACTGTTTACGTCACAAGGCCGCTTCCACAACCGGCGATAGATCTGCTGAAAAGCGAGTGCGATGTGGATATGAATCCCGACGATACGGCGGTAGCCCAGCCTGAACTCGTCCAAAAAGTGAAAGGTAAAGACGGCATACTGTGCCTTCTTACCGACACGATAGACGAGCAGGTCATAGAAGCCGCCGACAGGGCTAAAGTTTTCGCGAACTTCGCTGTTGGGTTTGACAATGTAAACGTTGACGCCGCCACGAGTCGAGGCATACTCGTCACGAACACTCCCGGGGTGTTGACCGACACCACCGCCGAGCTCGCGTGGGCGCTCGTGTTCACAGCGGCGCGGCGGACAGCCGAAGCGGACCGGTTCACCCGCGAAGGCCGATTTGTGGGCTGGTCGCCGACGCTTTTTCTCGGTCAGGATATCACCGGTAAGACTCTCGGCGTCGTCGGAGCCGGCAGGATAGGTACGGCGTTCGCCGAGAAGTCGCGCGGCTTCCAAATGAAGATACTCTACCATGACGTTGAACCGAACGCGGCTTTCGAGAAGCGTACCGGCGGGACGTACGTTTCCCTGGAGACACTTCTCGAACAGTCCGATGTCATCTCGCTGCACGTGCCTCTGACGCCGACAACACTCCATCTGATCGGCGAGGATGAGCTGGCGAAGATGAAGAGTACGACAATCCTCGTGAACACGTCGCGGGGTCCTGTTCTAGATGAACAAGCTCTCGCGGAAGCGTTGAAGACCGGGCAGATCGCCGGAGCGGGGTTGGACGTCTACGAAGAAGAGCCGAAGATCTATCCGGCGCTGCTGACGCTCGATAACGTGGTTCTTGCACCGCACATCGGCAGCGCGTCGGTTGAGACCCGCACGAAGATGGCCGTTATGGCGGCCGAAAACCTGCTCGCTGCCCTTCGAGGCGAGATACCACAGAACCTTGTCAACCCGGACGCGCTCCCAAAAAGGCGGTAACCACATGAATTCGAGAGAAAGGGTGCTCAAATCGCTTGCCCACAAGGAACCTGACCGTGTCCCGATAGATCTCGGCGGGATGCGTTCCACAGCCATCACTGGCCTCGCCTACAATCAGCTCAAGAACTACTGGGGCATGAGCGGCGGACACACCCGAATCTACGACCTCGGCCAGCAGCTTGCGCGAGTCGAAACGCAGGTGCTGGAGCGGATCGGCGCGGACGTGATACCGGTATCCCACATCATTTCGTCGCAGAGGAAGTGGAAACCCTGGCAATTGACGGACGGTTCGCACTGCGAGGTGCCCGAGGATTTCAATCCCGAGAAGCTGGACGACGGCTCCCTTGTTGTGCGCGACGATAGCGGCCGCATTGTCGGCAGGATGCCGCCCGGCGGATACTATTTCGATGGCGAATATCATCCTCTGGCCGACGCGACGAGCATCGGCGACATCAAGGGCTACCCGTTCTACACGCCGCTGTCGGACGATGAACTGGACACACTAGAAAAAGACGTCAAAACCGCTTACGAGACAACATGTTACGCACTTATGCTCGGCAGCACCGGCAGCGTTTACGAGGCGGCGCAAGGGCTGCGAGGGTGGGACGTGTTCCTGATGGACCTCGCAGCAGACCCGCAGTTTGCCGGTTACCTCATGGACAAGATTGTGGAATCGAACTTACAGCGACTCGAACAGATATTACCTAGGGTGAAGGGGCGCGTGCAGGTTATCCAGGTGGGGGACGATCTCGGCCACCAGAACGGTCCGCAGATCTCGCCGGAACTCTACCGCAAGATGGTCAAGCCCAGGCACAGGAGGTTCTACGAGTTCATCAAGGCCAGCTTGGACGCCCACCTGTTCATACACACGTGCGGGTCGGTCTACAAGCTCATTCCCGACCTGATCGAAGTCGGCGTGGACATACTGAACCCCGTGCAGGTGGCCGCGCGCGACATGGATACGGCGCGCCTCAAGAAGGAGTTCGGCGACGAGATAGTCTTCTGGGGCGGCGGCTGCGATACGCAGAACGTGTTGCCGTTCGGCACACCTCAGGAGGTGCGCGACGAAGTTAAACGACGCATCAACGATCTCGCTCCGGGCGGCGGGTTCGTGTTCAACCAGGTCCACAACATCCAGGCCGGCGTTCCACCTGAGAACATCGAAGCGATGTTCGATGCCGCGCTCGAGTTCGGATCTTACTGAGGTCCAGATCGATAAGAACAGCATACCAGCCGGACCTCTTTCTGCGGGACGGTTGAAAACCGCTTCTACTCTGGTATAAAATCCGCACGTGGACAGCAAACGGGGCAATGCGCTTTCCAGCCAAGCTGAATCGAGTTCTCTACGAGATGCAGATGGTGGTTGGAACGCCGGTTTTCAACAATCGCCGGAGGACAATATGAGAGCCAAATCGAGGAGACGCCGTTACTTCATTGATCCACAGTTCCAGGTGGCCTATATCTTGGGTTTCGCCATCTTTGCGGTGATCGCGACTCTCATAGCGGGAGGAGTCGTCGCCCACCTGTTCCTGTTCGAGCTGCCGAGAACCAGAGTGGAACAGGCGTTCTGGGGGCCGGAGTTTTTTTCGAACCTGATGTGGGTGATTCTCGCGCTGGCGATCGTGGCGTGCCTTTGGTCCGTGTTCGTTTCGCACAAGGTCGTCGGGCCTATGTTCAGGCTGAAGAAGGTCATGCGGGCGGTCGGCGAGGGCGATCTGACCACCCGCGTTCGATTCCGTACTCGCGACCGGCTCAAAGACGTTGGCTCAGCATGTGACGAGATGATTGCGGGGCTCAGAAACCTGGCGGCCACCGACCGGAACAGCGCTGTGGAGATATCCGAGATAGCCAAGAGGGCTCGGGAAACGTTGAGCCGCGAGGAGACAACCCCTGACGGGCTACGGCGGGTGCGGGCTATCCTTGATGAGATCGTGAGCAAAGCGGACGGTATCGCAGGCAAATACAAGACTGAATAGGGAGGCATTTACGTGACAGTACTGGCAGTTGGAATACGGCTCAAAGGTTTAGTTCCGCGGCCGGGCCGTCGAGTTGAGAGATGATTGACCGCAGCGGAAGCGTGCTCGGCCGATTGTTGGCGTTGATGGTGAAAGCCGTCATACTAATAATACTGCTCAACGGCGCGCTCAAGGCGGCCCGTATGTTCATGGTACATCCCGCAGTCCAGGCGGCAACCGTCACGCGCACAGCGTTTGAACTGCAACAGATAGCTGCGGTGATAGAAGGCGAAGAGCTCTTGACAGGTACGTATCCAACCGATTTCACCCAGTTCATGAGGGACAATTTCGACAGGAAGAGCGGTGGCGACACCACCACCGATCCATGGGGCAGCCCGTACCGATTCGAGAACAAGGAGAGAGAGTACGTTGTGTCCAGCGCGGGACCCGACGGTGTACTCCATACAACCGACGACCTTTATATCAAGCGGGTCAAACCGAGATGGAGGCACACCGGAGTTCTAAGGATGTAGGCTGGGCACAATAAAATGGAGGTAGTCCGGCATGCGCATTGTTCACACGGTTCTCATTGCGTCATGCGTGGCTCTAGCGGCGTCATGCGATAGAAGAGAGACACCGGATGTTCCGCCCGCCGCCGACGCGCGGATACGTGTGGGTATAGTGTTTGACGCAGGCGGCAAGGACGACAAGTCGTTCAACACCGCTTGCTGGCAAGGCGCGTTGAAGGCTCAGAAAGAGTTCGGGCTCGAGCTAAGGGACGTCGAACCGGGCGACCCGTCCGCTGTGGAGTCCGCGATACGAGGGTTCGCCGAACAAGGGTTCGACCTCGTTATAGGTATAGGGGGAGCGGCCGCACCCCACATCAACGACGTCGCGAGCGAGTTCCCGGCGCAGAAGTTCGCGGTGGTTGACGACGCCGGGAAGGTCGTTAACCAGCCGAACGCCATCTCCCTGACGTTCGAAGAACACAAAGGCTCTTTTCTAGTGGGGGCGATCGCAGCTGGAAAAAGCGAGAGCGGCATTATCGGTTTCGTCGGAGGCATGGACATCCCGCTGATCCGCAAGTTCTTGCTCGGTTACGAGTGCGGCGCGAAGTACGTAAACCCTGACATCAAGGTGCTGCAGAACTACGCCGGTGTGACCGCGGCGGCGTGGAACGACAAGACACGCGGCAGAGAGCTTGCGATGTCCCAGTACGACCGGGGCGCGGACGTCATCTTTGCCGCCGCGGGTTTGACGGGACTCGGCGTGTTTGACGCCGCCGAAGAAACGGGCAAGTTCGTGATCGGCGTCGACGCGAACCAGAACTACATCAAACCGGGACGCGTCTTGACGAGCATGCTGAAACGGTCCGACATCGCCGTGTATGAGACCGTGAAAGCCGCAGCGAAAGGCACGTTTGAGGGCGGACGGCGCGTTATGGGACTTGAAAACGACGGCGTCGGGTACGCAGTTGATGAGTACAATCGCGATCTCTTGACCCCGGACATAATTGAGAAAGTGGAAGAAGCCAGACTGAAGATTCTCACCGGCGAGATTGTCGTGCCGGACTATACGGAAATGCACGGCACACAAGAATGACATTCAACCACTGACGGAGCAGCGTTTATGAAAACCGTCGACATGCGTGGAATAACCAAGCGGTTCGGCGATATTCTCGCTAACGACTCAGTGCAATTCAGCGCGTTATCCGACGAAATACACGGGCTCATCGGCGAGAACGGCGCCGGTAAATCCACTCTGATGAAGATCCTTGCAGGAATGTATCGCGCGGACCGAGGCGAGATTCACATTGACGGGAAACAGGTTGCTGTCCGTTCTGCCCGGGCCGCTCGACGGCTCGGCATTGCCATGGTGTATCAGCAGTTCAGTCTCGTGGAAGCCTTGACCGGTCTGGAGAACGTCATCCTCGGTGACGAGCCCGGCGGCTTCTTCCTTCGCAACCGCAGCAGCACAGAGAAGGCGGTGCGCGAGCTGTGCGGCAAATTCGGTTTCACGATCGAGCTGTCGGCCAAGGTGAGCAATCTCGCGGTGGGTGAGAAACAGCAGTTGGAGATCGTGAAAGCGTTGTTTCGCGGTGCCGAGCTGCTTATACTTGACGAACCGACGTCGCTCCTGGCGCCTCCGGAGGTAGAACCGCTGTTCCGGATAGTACGCACATTGCGCTCGGAGGGTAAGATCGTCGTATTTATCAGCCACAAGCTCGAAGAGGTGATGGAACTTGCCGACCGCATAACGGTAATGCGCGAGGGTTGTGTCGTCGCCGCTGGCCAGAAGGGCCTTTTCTCCCGGGAAAAGCTGGCGGACATGATCGTTGGGGCCAGACAAGCATCCGTGCGACAACGGGCGCGCCGCAGACGTGCCGCGTCGGGTGAAGCGCCGGAAAGACTGAGAGCCGACCGGTTAGGTCTGGCACGAAACGGTCGTGAGGTACTGAAGAACGTGAGTTTCTCGCTTCGCCGGGGCGAGATTCTCGGCGTGGCGGGCGTCGTCGGCAACGGCCAAAGCGAGCTAGCCGAAGTTCTGGCAGGTCTTGTCGCGCCGACCAGCGGTCGAATAATCGTCGGCGGTCGCGTTTTCACGAAACTCACCCCTGCTCTGGCCCGTCAGGCCGGCATAGCTCATATTCCCGAAAACACCCGAGAACACGCGCTGGTAGAGGAAATGTCCATCGCCGAAAACATGTTTCTGGGCAGGTGCAATGCGCCCGGATCGGGCCGCGGTCGTCTATTGAAGCCCAAACAAGTGAAGGAGACGGCATCGCGTTTGGTGAGCCGGTACGAAGTTAAACCGTCCAATCCCGATACGCCCTTAAGGGAACTGTCCGGCGGGAATCAACAGAAGGTCGTTGTTGCCAGAGAGCTGTCCTGGGTGCCGAGCATTGTCGTGGCGGCTTACCCGACGCGCGGTCTCGATCTGGGAACGCGGCTCTTTCTTCATGACGAATTTTTGCGGCTCCGCCGGAAAGGCGTGGCCGTTCTTCTCATTTCAGCCGACCTGGAAGAGGTGCTCACGTTAAGTGACAGAGTGATCGTCTTCCACGCAGGGGAAACCCGCGGTCCGTTTAAACTGGGAGAGCTGGATGAACGACGTCTCGGACTGCTAATGACAGGGTCGCGCCGCGCGTGAAGTTGCTCCCAAGCGTGCGAAGCACGATGGACCGGCACTTTTTGTTGACATCTCCGTTATGATGGTGCTAGAGTAGCCTCAAGGATCGGGGTGAGCGAGAACGGTTCGATGGGGAGGAAGTATCGATCTTGCTGAGTAACGACGTCATGTTTGCCCAAGCGTGCGAAACGTACCAGAGTTGCGTCTCCCCCTCTCGACATAGCCGAGTCTTCTTCACGAGCAACTGGTTCGGTCCGCGGACATTTTGAAGCGATGTTTAAAGGTGGAGGAGAGCAATCATGAAAAGCTCCGGGGGTTCGAGGGCCTCGTTTCGCGTTGCGCTCTTAATTCTTCTTGTGACCGGCGCGTTGGCGTCGACGGCTGACGCGCAACAGGCTCCCATCATCACCAGCATAGTGCCGGACAGCGGGCCTACATTTGGGGGCACGGAAGCCGTTATAAACGGTTCGTACTTTGAATCGGATGTGGCGGTGACTATAGGGGGCACCGCAGCAACCGTCAACAACGTCGTGAACCCCGGTGGCGCGATGGGCCAGATCGAGATAGTTACACCGCCCGGCACGCCCGGTGCGGCCGACGTCGTGGTCACAAATCCCGGTTTCACTCCGGACGTATTGACGGACGGATTCACATACATGGGGCCGGCAATCTCAGGGATAGTGCCAAACAGCGGGCCCACGTTCGGCGGCACACCAGCGACAATCAACGGCGGGTACTTCCACGCCGATGCGACCGTAACTATAGACGGGGCGGCCGCGACCGTCGTGAGTGTCGTGAATCCCGGCGGCGCGTTAAGCCAGATCAACATAGTCACGCCGGTCGGGACCGCAGGTCCAGCGCACGTTGTTGTCACAAATCCGGACTCGCAGAATGCCCTCCTCTCCAACGGGTTCACCTATATTCTCGTACCACCAGTAATCAACAACATAGTGCCGAACAACGGGCCGGCATCCGGCGGCATGTCAGCGACTATAAACGGTTCATACTTCGCGGCCAGCGTGACAGTGACGATAGGAGGCGCCGCAGCAACCGTTAATAATGTCGTGAATCCAGGCGGCGCATTAAGCCAGATCCAGATAGATACACCGGCCGGTCCACCGGGTGCGGCGGACGTGATAGTAACCAACCCCGACTCGGGCACCGATACTCTCGAGGACGGGTTCACTTATTTCCCGGATTCTTTATACATCTACAGTATAGTGCCGGACAGCGGGCCTGCATTCGGCGGTACGGAAGCCGTTATAAACGGCGCGTACTTTGAGACCGGTCTGAGCGTGACTATAGGTGGCACCCCAGCTATCGTCAATAATGTCGTGAACCCCGGAGCCTTGATGAGCCAGATCGAGATAGTTACACCGCTGGGGACGCCCGGTGCGGCCGACGTAGTCGTCACAAACCCGGATACCGAGAACTTCAGCCTCCCCGGCGGGTTCACCTACGTTCTCATACCGCCGACAATCAGCAGCATAGCGCCGGCTAGCGGACCGACGTTCGCCGTCACATCCGCGACGATAAACGGTTCGTACTTCGCAGCCGATGTGACCGTGACCGTTGGGGCCGCCGCAGCAACCGTCAACAACGTTGTGAACCCGGGCGGTGCGCTGAGTCAGATCGAGATAGAGATTCCCCCCGGTAGCGCCGGTGCGGCGGACGTAACGGTAACGAATCCGGATTCGGGAACTGATACTCTCGACGACGGGTTCACGTACATGGGACCGTCAATCAACAGCATTGTACCGGACAGCGGGCCTACGTTTGGCGGTACGTCCGTCGTGATAAACGGTTCGTACTTTCACACTGACGTGACTGTGAGCTTCGGAGCTAATCCAGTGACGGTTGAGAGTGTGGTGAACCCAGGCGGTGCGTTAAGCCAGATCAACATACTCACGCCGGTCGGCATGGCCGGTCCAGCCCACGTCGTCGTCACAAACCCTGATTCGGAGAGCGATATGCTTCCGAACGGGTTCACGTACGAGGCCGTACCACCGGTAGTCCACAGCATAGCGCCGACCAGCGGGCCTGCGTCCGGCGGTACGTCAGCGACTATAAACGGTTCTTACTTTGCAGACGGTCTCACCGTGAGAATAGGCGGTGCACTCGCAGACGTGCTGGACATCGAGAACCCGGGCGGCGCGATAAGCCAGATCTACATACTTACACCCCCCGGCACACCCGGTGCCGCCGACGTGATAGTGGAGAACGTTGATTCGCTGAGCGATACTCTTGAAGGTGGGTTCACCTATATTGCGGATTCGCTATACATCTACAGTATTGTGCCGGACAGCGGCCCCACTTTCGGCGGTACATCAGCCGTGATAAACGGAGCATACTTTGAGACCGGCGTGACCGTCACTATAGGTGGCGCTGCAGCTACCGTCGATAATGTATTGAACCCCGGAGGGTTGATGAGCCAGATCGAGATAGTCACGCCGGCCGGCTCACCCGGTGCGGCGGACGTGACTGTGACCAACCCCGATTCTGAGACCAACACTCTCACCGGCGGGTTCACATACGTTGTCGTAACGCCGACGATCACCAGCGTAGTGCCGGACACCGGGCCCACTTTCGGCGGTACCGAAGCTGTGATAAACGGCTCCTTCTTCCATACTGATGCTACTGTGACCATAGGAGGAGCGAACGCGATAGTCGTGAACGTGGTGAATCCAGGCGGCGCGCTTAGCCAGATCGAGATGGTTACACCGCCGGGCACCGCCGGTGCGGCGAACGTAACGGTAACCAACCCCGATTCGGAGAGCGGTACGCTCCCCGGCGGGTTCACCTATGTTGTCGTAACGCCTGCGATCAGCGGCGTAGTGCCGGACACCGGGCCCACTTTCGGCGGTACGTCAGCCGTGATAAACGGCTCCTACTTTGCGGCCGATGTAACCGTGACGATAGGCGGTGCCGCAGCTACCGTCAACAACGTCGTGAACCCGGGCGGCGCGCTTAGCCAGATCGAGATAGTCACACCGCCGGGCACCGTCGGTGCGGCGAACGTAACAGTAACCAACCCTGATTCCGGGACGGACACTCTGGTCGGGGGGTTCACCTATGTTGTCGCAACGCCGGTGATCAGCAGCATAGTGCCCAACAGCGGAGGAGCATCCGGCGGTACGTCAGCTGCGATAAACGGCTCCTTCTTTGCGGCAGACGTAACCGTGACGATAGGCGGTGCCGCAGCTACCGTCAACAACGTCGTAAACCCGGGCGGCGCGCTAAGCCAGATCGAGATCGTCACGCCGCCGGGCACACCCGGTGCGGCGGACGTAACGGTAACCAACCCCGACTCGGGCACCGCCACTCTCGTCGACGGGTTCACCTATATTCCGGATTCAGTGTACATCTACAGTATTGTCCCGGACAGCGGGCCTGCGTCCGGCGGCACGGACGCAACGATAAACGGCGCCTTCTTCGAGACCGGTGCAACTGTAACCATAGGCGGTGCCGCAGCTACCGTCAACAACATCGTGAACCCGGGCGGTGTGATGAGCCAGATCCAGATAGTTACACCGCCGGGAACGATCGGGCCGGCCGACGTTGTCGTCACAAACCCGGATACGCAAAGCGCTGCGCTTCCCAGCGGGTTCACGTACCTTGGCAACCCGCCGAGCATCGTGAGCATAGTGCCGGATAACGGTCCAATGGGTGGCGGTACGGATGTCACGATAAACGGATCCCACTTTGATGCCGGCGTGGCCCTGACAATAGGCGGTGCCGCAGCTACCGTCAACAACGTCGTGAATCCCGGCGGCGCGATAAGTCAGATCGAAGCAGTTACGCCGGCCGGGACGCCCGGACCCGCGGACGTTGTGGTCATAAACCCCGATTCGCAAAGCGATACTCTTCCCAGCGGGTTCACGTATACCGTTCCGCCTGGGCAGTGGACTTTTATGGTTTACCTCGACGCTGACAATAACATTGAACACGACGCCGTTTTGGATTTCCTGGAGATGGGAAGCGTTGGCTCTACCGCGGACGTCAAGATTGTCGTCCAGATGGATCGAATAAGCGGTTACGACTCAGACTACGGTAACTGGACCAGCACGAAGCGCTTCCACGTTACCCCGGGTATGACTCCAACAGCCGCCAACGCCCTCGAGGATATCGGCGAGGCGAATATGGGCAACCCGCAAACACTCATTGATTTCATAAACTGGGCGGCTGCAAACTTCCCCTCGGAGCGTTACGCGTTGGTCCTGTGGGACCACGGTGACGGATGGCGTGCGTCTGGACCTGCACAAGATGAAAGCCCGTTGTTCAAAGCGATCTGCTGGGATGACACAAACGGCGGCGATGCGCTTTACACCCAGGAAATCAGGCAGGTACTTGAGACGATAGAGGGAACCGTCGGGACGATCGAGCTCATTGGCTTGGATGCCTGCCTCAACGGGATGATCGAGGTTGCATACGAGATTCGCGAACACGGTCAAGTTATGGTCGCGTCGGAAGAGGTGGTTCCGAGCAACGGTTGGCCGTACGACACCCTGCTCGGCGACCTCACCGTGTATCCTGCCATGTCCGCGGCAGATCTGGGAACGGTCATCGTCGATCGGTACTACGAATCCTATCCATTCGATCACTACACCTGCTCTGCGATAGACCTCGCGGAAGTCGACGAGCTGGGCAGCCGCGTGGACACGTTCGCTCAGGCCTTAATCGACCACTGGCAGGACGACCAGAGCGCGGTGCTGGATGCGGCTGAGTCCGTTACGACCCAGATCGATCAGGCGGTCATCCACGAGCGGCACGGTGCATCCGGGTGGCCGGGCAGCCATGGTTTGGCTATATACTTCCCCGTGTTCTCAGGCCAGTTTAACCCGTCTTATAACAGCTCGGTAATTCTGTTCGCACTCGACACGCAGTGGGACGAGTTTCTCCAGACTTTCTATATCAGTATGCAGAATTCGTGGGTGGCGCAGGCCAGAGGTGTCACCCAGTACTTTCAGGCTTGGTACTACGAGCACATCGACCTGTACGACTTCTGCCTCAAACTTGGAGATCACGCAGATTCGGACGGCGACGGGCTGTCGGATGCCGATGAGAATAACATATACGGGACCGACCCGAACGACCCGGATACCGACGAGGACGGCCTGAACGACGGCGACGAAGTCACTTCGTACCAGACCGACCCCACCGATCCGGATACCGACGACGACGGTCTGCCGGACGGGTGGGAGGTGTTCAACGGCCTCGATCCCAACGATGGCAGCGGTGACGACGCGGCCGACGGCGATCCCGACGGCGACACATTCACAAACGAGGACGAGTACTACGGCGGAAGCGACCCGCTGGACCCCGCGTCGACCCCGGGCGACCTCGTGTGGAGCACGTTCATCGGCGGGATGAGCGTTGATGAACTGTGCGATATGGCCCTCGAAACTGATGGGACCGTTTACGTGACCGGCGAGACGTACTCGTCGGACTTCCCGACAGGAGCAGGTCCGACCCTCGCTGGCGATAGCGACATGTTTGTCGTGAAGCTCAGTTCGGACGGGACGTCGGTCGTTTACTGGAGCTGCATTGGCGGCAACGACGACGATGAAGGCGAATGTATCGCTGTGGACAGTACCGGTGCCGTCAATCTTGGCGGACGGACAGCTTCGGAGGATTTTCCGACAACCACCGGCGACACGTACGGCGGCGGTTCGATAGACGGGTTCATTGTGCAGCTCAATTCCAGCGGGTCAATAGCCTACTCCACATACATCGGTGGTAGCGGGTCCGACAGGGTGCTCGATATCGCGCTGGATGCTTTCGAAGAGTCAGTGTATGTCGTGGGAACCACCGACTCAACGGATTTGCCGGTAAGCAATAATGCATGGTTCGGAACCCTTGCTGGTGGACGTGATGTGTTCGTCGGGAAGTTCGGAGACGAACCGTACTTGACATACTTCGGCGGAAGTGACGACGAGGGTGTGGATTGGGTTGCCATAGCCGTAAACGCACGCGGCGACGCATTTGTTGCGGGCGCCACGTATTCCGACGATTTCCCGACCGCAGGGGCGCCCACGCTCGATGATTCGTTCGGAGGGCCTGCCGACGCTTTCGTGACACGACTGAACTCCGACGGTTCGAATGCCGTCTTTTCCACGTACCTCGGCGGTTCTTTGAGCGACGGTGCGAAGGATATCGCACTCGACGATTGGGGTGACGCGTATATTGTTGGCGCGACGGAGTCCGATGACTTCCCCGTCACCGGCGGTGTGGTGCAGCCCGCGCTGGCCGGCGTTGCTGACGCCTTTGTGGCCAAGCTCGCCGCCGACGGTACCAGCATGCTCTATTCGACGTATCTTGGCGGTGAGGGATGGGATGTAATGTGGGACTTGACACATGGGAGCATCGCCTTGGCAGTCGACGGCTCCGGTATGGCGTACGTCGTCGGATACACCGAATCGGCGGATTTCCCGAAAACGCAGGACGCGTTCAATCTTCTGCTCGGCGGCCCGTACGACGCTTTTCTGTCAGTGCTTAGCTCGCGCGGTTCAACGCTGGCATACTCGACGTATCTTGGCGGCGACGACGCTGACTACGGCACCGCGGTAGCCGTGGACAGCGACGGGTACGCGTTCGTTGCCGGCGGGACGTACTCAAACGATTTCCCAATCACCGGCGGCGCATTTGACGAATCGTTCAACGGCGGATGGGACGGTTTTGTCACCAAATTCGATCTGTCGCTGCTTGCGGATCCGGATAGACCGGGTGCAGGCAAGAGCAAGGGGTTTTTCGACAAGCTCAACCCGTGTTTCATCGCCACGGCAGCGTACGGCACACCGGCGGCCGACGAGGTCGGCACGCTGCTCAAGTTCAGAGACGGCTGTCTGTTGACCAACCGGGCGGGTCGGGCGTTTGTCAGGACGTACTATCGGCTGAGTCCTCCCATGGCACGTTTCATCGCCGGACATCCGGCGGCCGGGAGGGTTGTGCGTGGAGCCCTCGTGCCGGTGGTCGGGGTCGCGCGGCTGGCCGTCGCCTCGCCAGTGGCTTTCTGGATCGCGTGCGCTGTGGCGATAGCGTTCCTGCTGACCGCACATCCGCTCCTGCGCTTCCGGCTGGCCAACCGCGGACGCTGAGAGAGCGATCCAAGCATGAAAGAATCCGACATCCGTGTGCGCGAAATCCAACCTTTCTTCTCCGACGAGAGAGCGCGCGAGCCGCTGAAGTTCGGTGCGGTAGTGGTGCCCGCGACCACGTACTGCCACGTGCGCGCCCGCGTCGAGAACCGTCGCGGCGAAACCGCCGACGGTTGGGGCGCGATGTTCGTGATGGATTTCTGGGCGTTCCCCACACCGCGTATCGAGCATCCGGTTCGGGACAAAGCCATGCGCCGCGCCACGGAGTTGTTCTGCCGACGTGCCGCCGAATACGACGAGTTCGCCCACCCAATCGATATCTTTTTCGCGCTGGAAGATGATCTCCGCGACATCGCTGACGATGTAACTGAGGAGCTGGCTCTCGTTGAACCGTTTCCGTTCCTGGCTGCGCTGGTATGCGCTTCGCCGGTGGATGCCGCGCTGCACGACGCGTTCGGAATCGTAAACGGTATCCCGACGTACGACGGATACGGTGCGGATTGCATGACGAACGATCTCAGCGCCTACTTGGGCGCTGAGTTTCGAGGACGCTACCTGTCAGAGTTCATCCAGCCTAGTTATGCGCCGACGATCCCGGTCTTTCATCTGGTGGGCGGTCTCGACAAGCTGCGCGAGTCGGAGGTCGCTCCGGACGCACCGCGCGACGGGCTGCCCAACTCGTTGGATCGATGGGTAGAGGGGGACGGTCTGATGTGCCTTAAGGTGAAACTGCGCGGTACGGATCTCGACTGGGACGTGAACCGTATCCTCGAAGTCTACCGTGTCGCCCACGAGGTGCAATCCCGCCAGAACCGGGACGAGTTGTACCTTTCCGCGGATACCAACGAGCAGTGCGAGAGTCCCGATTACATTGTCGAGATGCTCCACCGCCTCCGGGAGGCATCACCGGAAGCGTACGACGCCATACTCTACATCGAACAGCCGACTGAACGCGATCTTGCGGCCAGCCGTCACGACATGCGCGAACTGGCCGCGCTCAAACCGGTTATAGTCGACGAAAGCCTGACCGGATTCGACGATATGGATCTCGCGCTCGAACTCGGCTGGTCCGGCGTAGCGTTAAAAACATGTAAATGTCACAGCATGGCGCTGCTGGTTGCGGCAAAAGCCCAGGCCGCCGGCGTACCGTACACAGTACAGGATCTGACCAACCCCGGGTTGGCGCTGCTCCATTCGGTAGGGCTCGCGGCACGGCTCAAACCTATGATGGGCGTCGAGGCGAACTCACGGCAGTACTTCCCGGCCACATCGGTACCGGAACGGGCGGTACATCCAGACATGTTCACGTCGCGTGACGGCATGGCGCGTACCGATTCGTTACGGGGCCCCGGTCTCGGCTACCAGATCGACAAGATAAACCGCCCAATCTTCCACCAGCGATGATACCTTCCCCCATTTAGAGACGCCCCGGTGGGGCGTCTCAGGGAGTATATGTCGCCCGGCAGCCTGGAGAGACCGCTGACGGACAGGAATGTCTGTCCCACCCTGCAAAGCAGCCTGCGTGGGAGGCCGACGCTCCTGGCGAAGATGCGCCGTCGCGTGCGGAGCCGCAGGCAGCCTCATCGCAGACTCCCCGTGGAGAGCCCTCCCCTGATTATCTAACCGGAGGCAGGCTGGGCGTCTCGTTTACTCGGCGTGGAGAGCCCGGCACAAGTTTTGGGAGGGGCGATCTACCGGCTCGAACGCCAGACGATATCGCCTGCCATGTAGTCCGGTTTGCCGCCATTGTCAACCAGGTTGACGGACACGCTGTACAGGACGAATCCGTCGCCTTCCTTGCGGTAGATATACCGCGTGCCTGTGAACGGGTCAACAGGCAGTTCTTGGATGTACTCGGGAACGATTGCGTCCAGCTTTTCCGGATACGAACCGGTTTTCTTCTTGTACTGCTTCAAGTACATCGCCATTTCAGCCAAGTCGCACTGGGCTACAAGTCTATCCTGCGCCTCAGCCCGTGCGAAAACCGGTATGACCAGGCGCGCTCTTACCTTAAGCTTCGAAACTGTGCTGAGCTGATCTGTTAGTTTCTCGAGGGCATCCCGCGATTGATATGCCGGTAAGGCCTTAAGATCTATCACGTCCGACATATACTCCAAATACGCCAGCTTATCCAGAAGAAGGATTGGTCCCGCCACATACTTTGCGGCCATGGGCAAGCGCCGGTCAAGCGCAATGACAAAACATCGTTCTCCCTGGAGACCTCTCACGAAAGGGTCTCTATCGCGGAGCTTGTCCAGCTCGGCGACAATCATTGCCACGTGCTCGTCGGGCGGGTACTTCTCGTCCAGCACCTCCTGCATGCCGTTGATTGCGTTCCCTGCGACCGCCACCCGCACAAACTGCGCGATGAGAAAGGGCTCGTTCCGGAGACTGTTGGCTATGTGAAGTCCTGACGAAACCAGGTCGAAAGCTTCGTCCATATCACCGTCCCATGCAGCCAGAACTGCAGTGCTCGCCACCCACCGCGACAGCGCGCGAAACCGCGCCAGATAGGGTAGTATCAACTCTGCAACCACATCCGGGGCAAGGTCGTAGTCGCTGAGCAACTGCGCTCTGCCTAACTCTCGAGCGTCCTTGACCACTTGAAGCCCGCGCGCCATCTTCTCGCTCTTGAATATATGCCGTGCTGCTACCTCAATCTCTCTCCCATCTGCATCAACGCCCGGCTGCACGTTCTCCAAGTATTCCCTGGCTGCTTCGATAGCGCGCTCTCGCTGCTGTCGTTCACTCCATGAGAGGTCCGGCACTTTGTTACCGCTGGCGTCGCTTGCAGGAGGAGCCTGCAGGTCGCGGCTCACGACCTGTTGCCGCTTCTGTGAGCTCATGGAGAGCGGCCAAAGAATCTCAAAAGCCTCGACTATCGTCTCGGAACACCCCTCATCTTCCCAAAGAGCCCGCTCCATGATTGACAATGCGTAGAAGTAGTGGACAGCGGCATTCTGCCAGTCCGGCACGGGATCAGGAACCAGCTCGGAAAGTGTCATCGCACCGCCCGTTCTCTTGATCTCAGCGAGCTTGATTTCCACACGCCTGTGCAAAACCACGTTAAGCACCGCGTGGACAACCACCAAGAGTATCAGGATCACTACTAAAACCGGTAGCAAACGTATGAACGTTGGAAACGACCTCTTTATCCAGCTTGGTTGTTCCATTGGCCCTCTCCCTCCATCAGATACTTCATCCAGACGTCCCCTTCTTTCCGGAGTGCACCGTCGCCGGAGCCGCCGTACGAGAATCCGGCATCTGATCGGCTCAGCGACCACGCAAAGTATTCTTCAATCCGTGCCTTGTCATCACCGTCGAGCTCCTCGGCAAGCTCTCTCGCAAGCTTTCTCGCGGGGACATCCACCTCTTGTGCCGATACGGGTGTGCGGAGCATCCGATTGAGCCGTTTCGACGCTGTCCTGTCCAGTACGACACCGGTTACGACCACAACAGCTAGCGTCGCGAAGGCAGCTTTTAGCATGGCGTTGGACCTCTCGCGAGCCCTGTTCGCCGCCCTCTCACACGCGCCCGACAGCACGCGTTCGCGGATCACCGGTCTCGGCAGCGCGAACTTGTTCAGCAACTTTTCAACTGGATCCCGGTTCATCTTGCTCCTCCTCGCCGAGCAAAAGTCTCAGTTTATCGAGAGCGTACCTGTACCTGCTCGCGGCGGTGTTCGGCGATATGCCGGCCACCGCACCGATCTCGTTCAACGTCATACCGTGAAAGAACTTCAGCGCGATGACCTCCCTCTGTTCGGGCGGCAACTGTTGCATCGCCGCGTTCACTCGGTCAACCTCGTCCTGCGACACTTCATTGCCCGGAACGGCACCCAGCAATCGCGCGGTCTCGTTCAGAACCTCCTGACCTCGTTCCCGAACGCTACGGCGGCGTAGTCGGCTGAACGCCTCGTTACGTGCCGAGCGAAACAGGTACGCCTCCGCGTTTCTCAGTCGCGCTAGCTTCCTCCCTTTCGACAAGAGCCTCGCAAACAAATCCTGGAGGGCATCCTCAGCCTCTTCGCGCGAGCAAAGTAGCACGAGTAGATAACCATAGAGTGCGTCACCGTATGCATCATAGAGCGCTGCCAGTTGTTCCATCCATCGGTCGCCGCCAAACTGATGGCGCGGTTGCCCGGTTCTCTCCACGGGTCAAATTCCCTCCACCTCCATTAGAAAAAGACGCACCCGCTCGCAGAATTTGTCTAACAAGGTATCAAACTGCTTCGATCCACGCGCAGAATGCGAGGGATTCCCTGTGTTTGCGATCTTGACTGATGGTAGTCTCAACCGAACCGGAGTGTCAAGAAGATGGATCTGGTCCCGATGATATAATCTCTCGGGCAGGATCTGTGGCGGCGTGGGCGTCAACGCGCGGGCCGGTTGAGACGCGGTTTACAGATGCTCGATCTCGCCGCGTTCCTGCAGAATGTCGACGATCTTGCCGACATCTTGAGCCGCACGTTTGCTGCATATCAATATGGCGCTGGACGTATCGACGATGATCAGGTCGTCCACACCGACGGCGGCGACGAGCTTCCTCGGGCTGTCAACGAGGAGCCCGGTGCTTTTTAGTGCGACCGCCCGGCCGCGAATCCGATTGCCGTGCTCGTCCGGTTCCCAGTAGTCGTACAGCGTGGCGAAACTGCCAACGTCGTTCCAGCCGAAATCGCCCGGAACCGTCAGCACGCTATCCGCCCGTTCCATCACACCGCGGTCAATGGCAACGGATTCCAACTCGGCGAATATCGCCCTCGTGGTCTCGAACTCGTGGGGCGTGCCGATCTCTTTTTCGATTATCGTGAGGTCGCGATAGAGCCTCGGAAGGTAGCGATCGATGGCCTCGATAAGCGTGTCTACTCGCCAGAAGAACATCCCTGAATTCCATAAATAGTTCCCTTCTTTTATGAACTGTTTAGCCCTTTCGAGATCGGGTTTCTCGACAAACCGCTCCACCTTGAGCACACCCGGCTCCTCAGAACTGCGTATGTCGACCGCACCCTGTACCTCGATATATCCGTAGCCGGTATGAGGCGACGAGGGACGTATCCCGATGGTGACCAATGCG
>Ga0180437_10003847_pt1 | contig 21914 bp, 15 predicted proteins | sample SS_ome_4_FD_132410 | JGI IMG/M metagenome (GOLD analysis project Ga0180437, IMG submission 132410) | Hypersaline lake sediment archaeal communities from the Salton Sea, California, USA - SS_3_D_1 metaG | ecosystem: Environmental > Aquatic > Non-marine Saline and Alkaline > Hypersaline >...
CAGTGCCAGGGAGATCCGCCAGGCCCAGCGCATCCGCGGCCATCGCTTCCGGGGCATCCGTGATCTCCTGCCGCTGATCATGCCCCTTCTGGCCAACGGCCTGGAACGGGCCATCCAGTTGGCGGAGACGATGGAAGCACGTGGCTTTGGCAGCGCCATGGACCCAACCTCGCGGCGACGTGTGCTGCTGGACCAGTTGGGTACGCTGCTGGCCCTGTTGGCCCTGCTGGCCGGCCTGTTTGTCGTCGCCTTCGTCCCGGCCCAGGCTACCTGGGGGTGGATCCTGGCCATTATGGGAGCAGTAACGATGCTGGTGATATTTGCACTTCAAGGACGCCGGGTGCGGCGAACGCGCTACCGCCGTCCACCGTGGTCCTGGCGCGACATGGCTGTCATCGCTGCCAGCGCTTTCGTGGTGGTTGGCGTGGTGGCCGCGAAACTTGTCGCGCCTGAGACGCTGTACTATAGCCCCTATCCACCCAACTCATTGCTGCCGCCGTTCGACCCGCTGGTCGGCGCGGTGCTGTTGCTCCTTGCTTTGCCAGCGGTTTTGGCACCCAGCAGCGAGCAGCCGACAGCCACCAATGTGCAACCTGCAACACCAAATACGGAGCACCTAGCATGATCGATTTTAACCATCTCTCGTATCGCTATCCTGGGACCGAGCACTCTGTTCTCAATGACCTGAGTTTTGAGGTTGGCGAGGGGGAATTCCTGCTGGTGATCGGCCCGTCGGGTGCAGGCAAGTCCACCTTGCTCCGCTGCCTGAACGGCCTGGTGCCTCACTTTTATGGGGGAACCGTGAGTGGCCAGGTGCGCGTGGAAGGGCGGGATCCGGTGGCCGTGGGCCCGCGGGGCATGGCCGACCTGGTGGGCTTTGTGTTGCAGGATCCCGAGGCCCAGTTCGTGGTGGACAAGGTAGAGGATGAGCTGGCCTTTGCCCTGGAGAACCAAGGGATGGATCCCATTGTGATGCGCAAGCGGGTGGAGGAGGCGCTGGACCAGCTCAACATCGCCCACCTTCGGCATCGCTCAGTGAATACGCTTTCGGGCGGGGAGCGCCAGCGGGTGGCGATTGCTGCGGTGATGACCCTCCAGCCGAAGGTCCTCGTCTTGGATGAGCCCACCTCCCAGTTAGATCCCCAGGCGGCTGAGGAGGTGCTGGACACGTTGGTCAAGCTGAACCAGGACTTGGGTCTGACCATTGTGCTCTCGGAGCACCGCCTCGAGCGGGTCGTGCAGTATGTGGATCGCATCCTCTACCTGTCCGGGAATGGCCGGGCGCCTGTGCTGGACGAACCGCGCGCCGTCCTGCGCCAGGTGGATCTCACGCCGCCGCTGGTCACGCTGGCCAAAGCCCTCAACTGGTCCCCCTTGCCCTTGACCATCAAGGAAGGCCGTCGCTTTGCCAGAAAAATGGCAAGCAACAAGGCGCCAGTGGCGAGCAGCCAGTGGCAGGCAGCGGAAGACAAAGATCAAGGGAGCAAGATCCAACGCCCAAAGTCCCAATCTGCTGATCCACAGCTAACCAGCTTGCTATCCCCAATCTCCATTTCTGTGCAGGGGCTGCGCTTCTCCTACAACGGCCATCCGGCGTTGCAGGATGTCTCGCTGGAGGTGCGCCAGGGTGAGTTTGTGGCCTTGATGGGGCGCAACGGCTCGGGCAAGACGACGCTGCTGAAGCAGATGGTGGGCCTGCTCAAGCCGGACCGGGGCGAGGTCCAGATCGTGGGCCGGGGAAATGGGGTCCCGCTGGACACGCGCAAAGCTGGCATCGAAGAGATCATCCAGGTGGTAGGCTACGTGCCGCAGAATCCCAATGCCTTGCTGTTCAACGACACCGTGCGCCAGGAGCTGGACTTTACGCAGCGCAGCCATGGGCTGCCGGTGGGCGACCATGATCGTCTGTTGGGCACGTTGGGCCTGGTTCCTCACGCTGACCGCTATCCGCGCGATCTGAGCGTAGGCGAGAGGCAGCGGGTGGCGTTGGCCTCGATCCTGGTGGTCGAGCCCCAGATCCTGTTGCTGGACGAGCCGACGCGCGGGCTGGATTACCAGCAGAAGGCAGCGCTGACGGCGTTCCTGCAGCGCGAAAAAGCCCAGGGGCGGACCATCATCATGGCCACTCACGACGTGGAGTTGGTGGCCCAGTGTGCCGATAGGGTGGTGATGTTGGGCGATGGGCAGGTGGTCGTAGATGGCTCTGCCCGCCAGGTCATGAGTGAGTCGCTGGTCTTTGCCTCGCAGATCAACAAGCTCTTCCGCGATCCATCCCTGCTGACCGTTGACGATGTCCTAAAGTTGTCATAAATGCGTGTGAGACATTGGTCCCTTCAGCAGATTCTGAACGGTGCGATCTTGGCCGTGGCCAGCCTGATCGGCCTGGGCGCATTTCTCTATCCCTTTTTCATGCCCCAACAGGGCGCTGGGTTCGGCACGATGGCACACGCCCAGGATGCTCCCCTCGTCTTTGCCGTGCTGGTTCTCCTCTGCCTGGGGGCGGTGCTGAGCAGTTTGTCGGCGGGAATGATGAACGCCAAACTGATCGCCGTGCTGGGCATTCTGACGGCGGTCAACGCCGTACTGCGAGGTGTGCCAGGACCGGCAGGTTTCACCCTGGTCCTGGTGCTGCCTATCCTATGTGGCTATGCCTATGGCCCTGTCTTTGGCTTCCTGCTGGGCGTCTTCTCTTTGGGTGTGTCGGCCTTTCTCGGCTTTGGGGTGGGCCCCTGGCTGCCCTATCAGATGCTGTCGGCCGGTTGGGTGGGCCTGCTTTCGGGCTGGCTGCCTCGATTGGAAGGGCGCCCGCGGGCAGAAGCTGTCCTGCTGGCTGCCTGGGGGTTGGTGCTGGGCTTTGCTTTTGGCGTGCTGATGAACGTCTGGTTTTGGCCCTACGTCTTTGCCCCCAGCCAAGGGGAGATATATTGGCAACCCGGCCTGAGCTTGGTCGAAACGTTGAAACGTTATGCGGTGTTCTACACCATTACGTCCCTGTGGTGGGATCTGCTCCGGGCTGCGGGTAACTTCCTCCTGTTGCTGCTGTTTGCTGTCCCGGTGTTGCGGCTACTGCGCCGATTCCAGCAGAGGTTCTTTTTCCAGATAGATCCTGCGTAACTCAGTCGGCGCGGTCGCGCGCGCTCTCTCTCTACGGCTAGGTGTGGTCCCTCATGTTATCGTAAGCCTCAAACCACTCGGCCATGTCTTCCCATCGTTCCTCAAACTCTCTTTCCCGTTGCTTCTCTTGGTACTCTGCCAGCCGCCGGATGATCTCGCCGTGGACGCGGCTGGGATTATACAGGGCAAGGAAATCCAGCGTACCTTCTGCACCCGCCGTCTGTATGATGACGTGCCCATAGTTCAGGATCACTGCCACCGGGTTGGGGATTCGAAAGTCGACGAACTGCACGTTGGCCAGGGATGCTGTCCTGCGGCTCTCGGTATAGAGGAAAAATAGAGGGTAAATGGCAAGTTCCCGCTGGACGTCTATCACTTCGTCGTCGGTGAGGATGTAAATGTCATTTCGCCATTCCGCATACTGGTAGATGAGCCAGAGTAGGGCCAGGACCCAGCCAAGGAGAAGGAGTAGAAACAGCCACGTCTGAAAGCCAAGCCAGGATACAGGCGGCAAATAGATTGGCCGGGCGAAACCAAAGACCTCCGATACGAAGGCTAGGCTGTAGGACAGCATCAAGTAGCTGGCGAACAGGAATACCAGGAGCGGCAGCCAAGTTCGCACTATGAGATTGAACCAGTGCTTCCGCCAGGTCACGCGGTCGGCCTCGCGGATCTCAAAACGGGGCAAGAATCCCCGCAAGGTGCGGAAGCGATCGAAGCGCGAAGGGCGGGGTTTCTGGGTTTCCGCTTGGATGAGCACTGATCCCGGGACAACCGGCTTCAGGCGTTCAGGATTGAATTGGTCCTCCAGCTTCTGGCGAATGCTCTCCCGGTACTGGACGCGCCGGCCGCTCCGGGCTTCGGCAGATGCGTCCTGGATCAGGCGTTGCACAAAGGCCGGCCTGGGTATTTTGGTGAAAATGATCCGCCCTCTGGCGGCGGCCGTGTCGATGTCGATGTCTCCGTAAAGCAAGGTCTGTCCCAGGGGAGAGATCAGGATGTTCACATTTTGGATCTGCCGCAATGGGATCTCGTACCGCTCTTGGCTGAAGAATAGCTTTTTTTCCCTGTGTATTACCGCCTCGTCCGTCACTTCGTAGGTATCATTCCGCCAGTCAACGTAGCGGTAGATGACCCAAAAAGCCAACAACAACAGGATCAAGATGCCGCCAAAGCGCACCACATTCCACATCACACCGGAAAGATTGGATGACATTCCGGCCAGGAGTAATACTGCTATCAGGACCATGAAGAAGACAATGGGCAGTATCCGTGTGACCGGCACGATCCAGTGCCGGTGCACCAGGTATGGCAGTTGCGGAAGATCGCCCTTGGGTGGGCGCGCCTTGCTCGTCGGCGCCGGTGGCTGCCGGGTTTCCCCCAGGTCATGGGCGGTGAGGCCTGTGTCTTTTAAAAACTGCTGAAAGTCTTCTCGTTCCAAAATGATCCAGGTGCTGGGTTCGGTTACCTCGACTGTGGCCCCACGCAATTCAGGGGCGAGCAGCGCGTGATCGCCAAAGTAGACGCTCGTGGGAGTCGAGTCCTCGTCTTCTTTCTCCGTCTCGCCTCGATCGGCCTTGAAATACCTCACCGGACGGGGGCGATCTTGTCCAACCTGGCGCCGTACGATGGCTTCCCCATCATCCAAGATCATCAGCGAAGTGGCCGGCTCTCCCTGCTGTGCGACGATGACACCAGGTGGCTGGTACACCAGTTTCACGTACCCTGCCAGTAGTTGCCGTTGGGGATCCTTCAGTTCCCGGAGGAGGGGCACTCCCCTCAAGCGCCTGGCGACGTTTACCGGTTGCAGGTCGCGCAGCATGGCGCCGGTGCGGATGGCTACCAACTCGCGCAGCGCTTCTCCAGGAATGCGGTATAGCTGGCTCTCCGTCTGGGTGATGACCGTAGTGCCCTGCCGCTGGTGGGCTTTCAGGCTCGGAAGACCAAAGAAATTGCCGGCTGCTCTGTATTCGACTTTGTCGTTGTACTGCGCAACCCTTCCTCGATCGACGATGTAAAAGTAGTCCGCGGGGTCTTCTGCACGAAAGACCGTGGTCCGGGCCGGCAAATCCTCGACATCTACCTTATCAGCCAGGATGTAGAGGTCCCAGTCGTCGAGGGACCTGAAGAGGGGTAGGGCTCGCAGCCGGGCTGCGATGTCGATGTGAAAGAACCAACTGCGCCATTCAGGATGGAGGAATAGGATGGGTTGCAGGTCCCGCAGAGGGATGACCAGGAGTTTCGCGTCCTGGTCGACCTTGGCCGTGACCCGGTAGGGCTGGCCCGTGACGAGGGCGTAGCGTCCCAGATAGTCGCCTGGGCCAGCGTAGCGGGGCACCGGTCTGCGACGGGGGCCCCCAACCTCCGAGACCTTGCCGCTCTCGACAAAGTAGAGATTCTCAGCCGGCTGGCCTTCCCGGAAGAGCCTTTCTCCTTTGGACCTATTCTCCTCGACCACGCGAGGGAGCAGAGAGTTGACTTCTTCCTCTGTCAGCTCCTTCGTCAGCGGGATCTTTTTCAGGCGCTCAAGGGTGATCTCCGCCACTGCTCACCTTTTTCGTTCCTCGCTGTTTGCTCCGATTATACCCTGATTTGGACCAATTGGCAAACGCCTGACCGGGTGCCTGGCGGATGCTGATCGGCGACGCCCACCCTCCGGAGATGGTGCCCAGCGGCAAGAAAAATGGATCCAATTTAGACTCCTCCTGCAGACTGTGTGATCTATTTCGGCACAGACCTCAGGATGGCAAGTCATTGTTTCCGCCCGTCTGGCGCTGGCGGACGATCTCGTAGATCAGGGCTGCGGCAGCCGCCGAGACGTTGAGCGAGGTGGCCCGGCCGGCCATAGGCAGGCGAACCGTGACGTCGGCCGTGGATTGGACCGCTTCCGGTAATCCTTCGCGCTCGCTCCCAACCAGCAGGACCACCGGACGCCGGTAGTCCACATCAGAGTGGAGCGTTTGGCCATGTGCCGAGGAGGACACCACCATCAAGGGCCACCCCTCGGCCCGGATCTCTGCGTACCACGAAGCCAAGACCGCCGCGTCTGCTACGCGGACGACAGGCAGGGCAAAGAGGGAACCCATGGTGGCCCGGACCGTCTGCGGATCGTAGAGATCGGCCGATGGTTCGACGACCACTACTCCGGTTGCCCCGGCCGCATCCGCTGTGCGGATGATAGAGCCCAGGTTGCCCGGATCGCGTAGCTGGTGGGCGACGACGACCAACAGGTCCTTGACCGGCCGTATTGCTGACAAGGGCATGTCCTCGATGCGCACCACCGCCGCGATGCCCTGTGGCTCGTCGCGGTGAGACAGGGTGCGGAATACGTCGCCGGAGAGTGCCAGGCGGGAAGAGGGCTCTACACGCGCCACCAGAGCGCCTGCCCGGTCGCTGACCAACAACTCGGGGCAATAGACGAGGGTCTCCAGTGGAGCCTCACAGTCCAGGGCTTCCGTCACGACACGAATGCCTTCAATGAGGAAGCGTCCCTCCCGCTGCCGGTACTTGCGGTGTTGTAGGGAGCGGATGTACTTGACTCGGGGATTTCGAAAACTGGTGATCAACTGCCCCACCGGCTTGCTCCCGGAAACCTGGATCTCCAACCCGGTCCTGTGCTAACGATCTGCCACGAGGCCGTTGTATTCTGGCTCCCGGCACTCGCAAGCGGTTCGCTCCTGGAGACCACGGGTTGCCGTTCCTTCGTAGGGAACATTGCTGGAATGAAACTGCCATCCAGAGAAGACCAGGGGTATTGGGCCATCAGCAGCGATCCACTCGCCATTGTACTTGCGTGCGATATGTAGGTGCGAGGACTCGGAGAAACCGCCTTCACAAGAGGGGTAGCCGATCGGATCGCCTTGCTTCACCCGGGTGCCTTCGGCCACTCGATCCTGGCTTGCCACGTGCAGGTAGAACAAAACCCAACCCGTTTCTTCGTGGCCGTCCTCATCCAGATCGATCATCACCTCGCCGTCCTGGCTGTAGATGACCAGTCCTGGTGCAGCGGCGGTGGCCGGGGAGGATGCTACCCGGCACCCCAGGTATCCCTCGTCGGGGACAAAGTCGACGGCTGACCATGCGGAGCCATCATTCCAGGCGCCATGAGGACCGCCGGTATAGTACCACAGTTCACCCTCGGTCCAGGGCAGGGCCAGCGTTGGATTGGTGACACTGGCTGGGATGAGGGGTTCGATGGCGTACTGGTCTGGACTACCGAACAGCCTACGGTACGTCTCGAGATAGCTTCCCGGACCATCTCCAACCAGTACCTCCCACCGGCTTTTGTTGCCATCCAGGGAGAAGAAATACTGGAGGCCTGCGGTAGCGGCGTTGAGTGTTGGCGCATAGTGGGTGGATGTGCCATCCCCCCAGGACTTGATGGTCATGCCTCGCCCACGCCAATCGTAGTAGCCTTCGTTGAGTTTGTCGGCTGCCCAAGCCAGTTGGCGATGCAGCAATTCCCAGCCGCCCCCCCTGTAGCCCAGGGGGTAGAGAAGCTCCTCCTGGGTGGGGCTGGGATTCGTGACCCATCCGCTCTCCAGTTCCAGGAGGGCCAGCATCATCCGGGGTCCGACACTGTAGTGATGGGCAATGAGCTCCACGATCGCGGGCCCGCTCAGCACCTGCCCGCCGACGTTTTCTTCGTAGGCAGCCAGGTAGCCTCCCTGTTCGGTCGCAAATGCACTCACATCAAAGTCCACGTAGGCTGGACTGTTGACAAACTCGCTGTTGGGCAAGAGGCGGATGGCTGGACCGGTTTCGAGCCGGCTGGAGGGGATCTGCAGTTCCTGGCCGACCCGGAGCAAGCTGGGATCGGCCAGGCTGTTGACCTCGATGAGTTCCTCCACATCGCATCCAAAGCGGCCGGCGATGCCGTACAGCGTATCGCCACTCTGTACGATGTAGACCTGAGGCGGTGGCGTCGGCTCAGGCAGGGAGCCGACATCCGCCAGGCCGGTCATGCTCGGCCTGGCGTCCAGCTCGGGCTCGGTGGTAGGCGCCTGTTGAGATGGCTGTGCCTGGCCGCGCATCTCTGGGGCGGAGGTTGGATCCTGGTCGCGCGAACACGCACTGAGGGGAGCCAGTAGCAAAAAGACCGCAGCGACGACCATGAGCCATCGAGCGCGATTGCCGCGCTTTCTGCCAAGTCTATCAGCGGTAGTTTGCGACCCAGGTTGTCGATCTCTTGCGATCGTGGCCATCTGCTTGCTCGGTTCGAATCCTGCCATTATTCCCTGGGTCATTATACCACAAGCGTGGCGTACAAGACAAAAACACGGCCTGCCTCTCAGGATTTGACAGGTAAGAAGGGCGGTGTATAATCGCCTCACCCTACGGGGAGGAGGCGAAAAATGGTTGAGCTCTTGCTGGAGAACCGGGTGATGACGACCTATCTCGGAAGCGACCGGGTTCGCATCGTGGCTGGGGATCGCAGTTTTGAGGCTGACCAGCGAACCCGAATAGACCGACCCGACGCAGGTTTCTGCCCGTTGGAATTGGTGGCGGCAGCGCTGGGAGCCTGAATGGTATTGACCATGGCGGCGGTCGCCGAGCACAAGGGCATATCCGTCACACGGCTGGTGGCGACAGTGGAGGGGCGCACTGCGTTTGTCGGGCGGCGCGCGACTACGCACTTTGCAAGCCAGTTGGACCTGGGAGAGGGGCTGGATCCCCGCGAGCAGCGCATCCTGTTCAACTCGGCGCGCCAGTGTGAGGTCCACAAGATGCTGCAGGGTGAGGTAGTGTTTGAGGAGCGTCTGCACAGCGCTGACGGGGAGTGAGTGGATGCTAAGACAGACCGGTCCCGGGCAGAGGCCAGGGGGCATTGGGGAATGTGGGTTGACCTGCCTGGACCGTTTCGTTGGGGCTTTTTTCGGGGGTTTGGCAAACTCCCTTGTTCGTGCTATACTTGGCGTTATCGCGCCGTAGGAATGATCCAGGAGTGTAATAGATGCCAGACAATGTATATGACGTGCTGGTCGAACGTGGCCTCGTCGAGCAGGTGTCCGACGAGGAGGGGGTCCGCTCTGCCGTAGAACAGCCTATCACCTGCTACGTCGGCTTTGATCCCAGTGCTCCCAGCTTTCACGTGGGCCATTTAGTGCCTATCATGGCCTTGGCCCACATGCAGCGCCACGGCCACCGCCCCATCGCCATCATGGGTGGGGGCACGGGCATGATCGGGGATCCCAGCGACAAGGACGAGATGCGCAAGCTCCTGAGCGTGGACCAGATCGATGCCAACCTGGTCAACTTGAAAAGACAGATGGCCAATCTCCTCGACTTTTCCGAGGGTGGGGCGCTTATGCTGAACAATGCTGACTGGTTGCGGCCGCTCAATTACGTGGAATTTCTGCGTGACATCGGCCGGCACTTTAGCGTGAATCGGATGCTGGCTGCGGAGGGGTATCGGCGGCGGTACGACAGCGAGGGGGGACTGAACTTTCTTGAGTTCAACTATATGCTGCTCCAGGCCTACGATTTCTTGCACGTGTACCGTGACTATGGTTGCGTTCTACAGGCAGGAGGTAACGATCAGTGGGGCAACATCCTGGCCGGCGTCGACCTGGTCCGCCGCGTCGAGGGTAAGCAGGTCTATGCCATTACCTATCCGCTCCTCACCACCAGTTCGGGGGCCAAGATGGGCAAGACGGCGGCTGGTGCTGTTTGGCTCGACCCGGAATGGGTGTCGCCCTACGAATACTACCAATACTGGCTCAATACCGAGGACGCCGACGTGGAGCGTTTCCTGGCCATCTTTACCTTCTTGTCCCTGGATCGGGTGTGGGAACTGGGCAAGTTGACCGGTGCCGATATCCGCCGGGCAAAGGAAGTGCTGGCCTTCGAGGCGACCCGGATCGTCCACGGTGAGGCGCGGGCTCGGGAGGCCCAGGATGCATCCCGCAGGCTCTTTGGCGGAGGCGAGGTCAGCGATGCGCTGCCAACCACGGAACTGGAGATAGGCGCGCTGGAGGTCGGCATCACGGCCCCTGAGCTTTTCCAGCAGGTGGGATTGTGCCGCTCGCGCAGCGAGGCCCGCCGCCTGATCCAACAGGGGGGCGCCTACGTCAACGACGAAGCGGTGAGCAGTGTAGACGATCTCATCACTGCTGAGCACCTGAGCGATGGCTTGATCCTGCTCCGGGCCGGTAAGAAGCGATATCACCGCGTCGTGGTCAAATAAGAACCAAGCGGCTGAAACGCACAAGGGGGCTGAAGGAGATCTACTCCTTCAGCCCCCTTGGCCTTGATCCGCCAATTCAGCGGCTCCGTTGTTTGTTTGCTACCCCATTCCCGGCGATACGTCCCTCTTGCTCTGCCAGATGGCCCAGACGACCAGCACTGCCAGAACGACGAGGGCCACGTACATCCAGGGCGAGCCCCGACCCTGCACGATGAGGGGGGCGGCCAGCAAGCTCACCAGGTTGACTACCTTGATCATGGGATTGAGGGCCGGGCCAGCGGTATCCTTGAGTGGGTCGCCCACGGTATCACCCTCGACGCCCGCCTTGTGGGCTGGGGATCCCTTGCCGCCATAGTGGCCGTCTTCCACGTACTTTTTTGCGTTGTCCAGCGCGCCACCGGCAATAGCCATAAAGACGGCCAGCAACTGGCCCGTCAGGATCACACCGGCCAGGAAGGTGCCCAATGCCTCGACTCGGAAGACGACGGCTACGAGCAAAGGGACACCCACCGACAGCGTCACCAAGCTGAGCAGCTCTTTCTGGGCAGCGGAGGTCGTGATGCTCACCACCTTGCCATAGTCGGGTGTCTTGGTGCCCTCCAGTACGCCGGGGATCTTGAACTGGCGGCGTACCTCGTCCACCACAAGGTTGGCGCCCCGGGCGACGGCCCGTAGGGAGAAGGCCGAGAAGAGGAAGGGCAGCGCACCACCCAACAGGAAGCCGATGGTGCCGTCGAGCGTCGAGACCGGGATGCCGCGCTCCAGAAGCTCACTGACCGGCACACCCGGATTTGCCAGAGACAACGCGTCGGCGACGAAGGAGAAGAATAGGGCAGTGGCAGCAATTACGGCCGAGGCGATGGCGATCTGCTTGGTGATGGCCTTGGTGGTGTTGCCTACCGCGTCCAGCTCGGCCAGCAGGTGCCAGGCCTTGTCGCCGACGCCGGCCATCTCGCCGATGCCGTTGGCGTTGTCGGCAATGGGACCATAGGAGTCCATGGCCACGTTGTTCCCGGTGTGGGAGAGCATGCCGATGCCGACCATGGCCACACCATAGAGCATGTAAATCAGGTCCTCACCCCGGAAAACGATCATGCTGGCAGCGAGGGCAACCACAATGGCAACCACACTCCACACACTGGCCTCCATGCCCACTGCCAGACCCGACAGGATGGTGGTCGCCGAGCCAGTCTGAGTCGATTCCGCGACTTCCCGAGTCGCTTTGTGCTTGGTCGAAGTGAAACGAGAGGTCAGGGGGTTAAATACCACAGCCAACCCCACGCCGATGGCGTTCAGCGTGGCCAGTTGCCACTCGCCAGCATAGACTAGCGAGAATAGGAAAGCAAAGACGACGGTATTGAGCGAGGATACCTCGTAGGAGCGGAACATCGCCTCCTCTGCGTCTTTGGCCCGCAGAAACTTGATGGGAAAGTTCTCCCAGATCGGTACGGTGAAGGTTCCCAGGATGGAGGAGATGACGCCGATGGCCCGCACGATGAGAGGGTACACGATCCAGAAAGTATCGCCCGTCTCGTATAGCAGCACCAATCCCAGGATCAGCGTCGAGACGATGGTTACCTCGTAGCTTTCAAAAATATCGGCAGCCATGCCGGCGCAGTCGCCTACGTTGTCGCCCACCAGGTCGGCCACCACGGCGGCGTTGCGGGGGTCATCCTCTGGCAGGCCTTGCTCCACCTTGCCCACCAGGTCGGCACCGACATCGGCAGCCTTGGTATAGATGCCGCCGCCGATCCGCATGAAAAGGGCCACCAACGTGCCTCCAAAGCCAAAGCCCAAGAGCGCGTCGGGGGCCGCCCGGCCAAAGATCATAAAGATGATGGTGCCGCCCAGCAGACCCAATCCATCGGTCAACATCCCGGTGAAGGTGCCGGCGCGGTAGGCCACGGTCAGGGCCCCGTTATAGTCCTCCTTGACGGCCATAGCCGCCACGCGGATGTTGCCCTCGATCGCGACCCGCATACCCAACTGCCCGACCAGGATTGAGAACGTGGCCCCCAAGACAAAGGCTATCATGCGCCCGATGCCGAGGATGAGTCGGGCCTGCATCTCGGTATCGAACATCTCGCTTGCTGCCCGGCTGGGCTCAACCACAAAAACGCTGAAAAACAGCGCAATCGCCAGCAGCACAAGGATGGGCAGCATAGTCCGCAATTGGCGCTGCAGATAGGCGTTGGCGCCAGTCTTGATGGCGCCCCATACTTTCTGCATCTCTGGTGTGCCCTTGTCACGGCGCAATGTGTCGCGCCACAGCCAGTAGGCGTACACCAGGCTGATGAACGCCACGGCGATCACGCCCCAGAGCATCAACTGCTCGACGTTGTTTAGCTCTGCCATAGACTTTTTCCTCCTTGGATGGATTGTATCGAACGCTGCGCCCCGCTCTGGTGTAGCGGCATCGCCGTGAAACACCCTTCAACCTTGGGTCTGTGGGGCAGACGGTTTTTCTGGATGTCTCTGTTGGCGAAAACGCGCCATATTCTACAAGAGATACCCGGAAAAGTCAAGTGAGCAGCGATTTAATCCGATTTTTAGGTTCCTTTAATGTTGTCATCCTGTCCAGTGCCCGGATGTCGGGGTCGTTCCACCGGTTGAGGCACCTGGAATGAGCCTTCCAGCCGGCAGGAGGGTGACGAATTTTCCGAAATCTGCAAATTGGGGGGTACACATTTTCGATTTTCATGGTATAATATCTGGGTAGCCGTCAGGACCTCCCGACTGTTTGTGAGGGAACTTGTAGCGCGGGAATAGGCGCATGGGCCGACAAGGGAACTGTTGGTCGTTAAAGAATTCAAAACTTGGACTAGCGGCTCGGAATCGTGTTCCTTCACTCAAATCGAAAGACACGTGTGTCCAATTGCTCTCCATCCAATCTACGTTAGCCGTGGGAATCCGTACTATACAGTGAGTCGCACTGGGTCGGATCTTGGGCCCTAAGGGCCTATGCGCGTGATTGGATGGGGTTTGTCATGTCGGGTCACACTGTGCCTTGCTGGTGCGGTTGAGAGGGCTGTTAGGAAGCTTTTGCCAATAGGCGAAAGCTGGTTTGCACCCTGAGGCATGGTCAACAGGGGGTACTGCCTTGCGTTTTTGCACCACCCTGTGAGGCAGGGTCAAAGGCGATGTGGTAAAGGTTACTGAACCGGGACAAAGCTGGGCGTACAATAGATAGTCAAATCTCGCACCATAGATCTATCCGCAGAAACACGCAAAGTCCCCGTTTCGGGGATGCCCTCTTCGGGGACCAGGGCGAGAGCCTTTTCGGATAGGTACTTGGGCGATCTGGTGAGCGTCTGGGGCGGGATCCGCTTCCGGGGCAATGCACGGCTGAGGCCTATAGGTGCAGTGTCAACTAAGCCATAGCTTCTACAGCAGAATCATCTCTGGTCGTGGGAGAGGATGTACGTAGGATGACAGAGGCGGGAATCGAGAAACAACAAGAGGCCATTGGGCCGGAAAAAACCGAATCTATTGATGGTCAGCCCGAGGGAGAGCAGAGCCCGATCGAACGACTGCTGGGTCTTGGGCGGAGTCAGGGATATATCACCTACGATGATGTCATGGAGGCTATTCCCGAAGCGGAATTAAACATCGAACAACTGGAGGATGCCTTGGCTGCTCTGATCGAGCAAGGGATCGAGATCAGCGATGCCGAATTGGAGGAACCCATCATTGAAGAAGTGGTTGAGAAAAGGGCGACGACTGTGGTGAGTACCCCGGAGGACATTGATCTGTCGGCGATTGACGTGGATGATTCGATCAGTCTTTATCTCAAGGAAATTGGGCGCATCCCCTTGCTGACGGCGGAGCAAGAGGTGTCCTTGGCCAAGCGGATGGAAGCTGGGCGCAATGCCCGGCGACGCCTGGCCAAAGATAATGGGCTGCCTCGGGAGGAGTATTCGGACCTCAAATGGGTCATCATGGATGGCCAGGCTGCCCAGGAGCACCTGATCAAGGCCAATTCCCGCCTGGTGGTTAGTGTGGCGAAAAAGTACGTTGGACGCGGTGTGCCCTTCCTGGATCTGATCCAGGAGGGAAACATCGGGCTGATCCGCGCCGTGAAAAAGTTTGACTATCGCCGCGGATACAAGTTTTCCACGTACGCCACTTGGTGGATCCGGCAGGCCGTGACCCGGGCCATTGCCGACCAGGGTCGCACCATCCGGGTACCGGTCCACATGTACGAGCAGATCAACCGGCTGGCGCGGGTATCCCGCCAATTGGTCCAGGAGCTGGGAAGGGATCCCACCATGGAGGAGATTGCCGAGGAACTGGGGGTTGCTCCCAAGAAAGTGGAGCGGATTATCAAGGTCTCGCAGCGCCCGCTCTCGCTGGAGATGCCCGTCGGAGAAGAGGATGACAGCTTCCTGGGCGATTTCATTGAAGACGGCGATGCTCCGTCACCCACCGATCAGGCTTCGCAGCAGTTGCTCCGGGAGCAGATCGATGATATCTTTGCCTCGCTGACACCGCGTGAGGTACGGATTCTGCAGTTGCGGTTTGGGCTGGTGGATGGCTACAGCTACACTTTGGAAGAGGTGGGCAAAAAGTTTGGTGTGACGCGGGAGCGTATCCGCCAGATTGAAGCCCAGGCGTTGGGCCGGCTGCGGCATCCGAGCCGAAGTCGAAAGCTACGCGACTTTTTGGCGTAGGCATAGTGACCTGTCTCTCCCTTCGTGACAAAGGCGTCCCGTCGAACGGGACGCCTTTCGTTAGCCGCATAACCTGTGGCTCACCTTGCATCCTTTCAATCTTTTTTGTATAATGACGGTCATCAAATCTCAGAGGATAGGAATCTATGAGTAAGTCAAAACGCTCGCGTTCTAGAACGACTGTTGCCAAGAAGCGCAAGAAGCAATCGGCTGGCTTCACATCACTGCTCATTCCGATCGGCGTTGGGGTCGTGGTTGTGGCCATCATCATCGGTGCCATCATCTCCATAGAGAATCGGCCTGCGGCGGCAAACGTTTCGGCATCGGTGGTGACAGCTCAACCCGGAGCCACGAATCCCATTCCCTATCCCGAGGTGCCGCGCATCTCGGTGCAGGATACGAAGCGGCAACTGGAAAACGGCCAGGCGGTCGTGGTGGATGTGCGTAGCCGCACTTCGTTCGAACAGTCCCACATCGCCGGATCGATCTCGATCCCGGAATCGGAAATAGATGCGCGTATGGACGAGCTTCCGCGCGACAAGGACGTGATCCTGTACTGTACCTGAGGCCAGGAACAGCAGAGTGCCCGTGTGGCACAAAAGTTGATGGACAACGGATTCAACAACGTCAAGGCCCTCTTGGGCGGTTATGCTGCCTGGCAAAGGGCAGGGCTTCCTCTCGATTCGTCGACCCAATAGGAACCTATCCGAAAATGCTCTAGCCCTCGTCCTCGAGGGTGGACGGCGCCCTCGAGGACTGCGCCCGTTTCTCTGAAACGGGGCTTTGAGCGAGTTTTCGGATAGATTCTACTATTGGTCTGTGGCATAGATCGGCGACGCGTGCGGGCTTTTTCTCTGCGAAGCTTGGCAGAGGAGCAGTTCGCATTCGTTGCGTTTTTGGCTAGTTTCTGGTATACTCCTCCCGCTTGGAGGCTGGCCAATGATCTGCAAGTGGATACGACAAGGAGACTGACGTTGCGCCTGCGAACCTTTGCTCTTGCGGCGATCCTGGCAGTAATGGTCGTGTTGCTGAGCTTGATCTTGATCCGCTATGCTGTTCTGGCTCGAGCCCCGGGGGATGAATGGATCCAGCCACGCACAATACCCAACACCGATGTCAACCCCTACGGCGCCAACTTTTTCCTGGCCCGTGAGGTAGAACCCTGGAAGCGCGAGCGTACCGTCGAGATGGCCCAAGAGGCGGGCCTGGGGTGGGCCAAGCAGCAGTTCGCCTGGGCTGAAATCGAGCCTGTGCGCAAGGGCGAGTTCATAGATCCGGTGAGCGGTGGGAGCAGTTGGACCAAGTTTGACGAAATCGTGGATCTGTATCGCACGCAAGGGTTGGAGGTTGTGGCTCGCCTGGACCGGGCCCCGGCCTGGTCCCGTCCCCTCGATACCCGACCCGAGACCCCCCCTACCGATTTCGAGGATTTTGGCGACTTTGTCTACAAGTTAGTCAAACACTTCAGTGGGCGGATACAGTACATCCAGATCTGGAACGAGCCGAACATCTATCCCGAGTGGGGCGAGCAGGCTGTGGACCCGGTGGCCTATACGGAGATGCTCAAGATCGCTTACCAGCGGGCCAAAGAGGCCGATCCTAACGTCCATGTACTGGCCGCACCCCTGGCCATTACCCTCGGCGAGCCCCATCCTGAGCCGGGTAAGTGGCGCTCCATGCCGGATTTGGACTACCTGGAGGCAATGTATCAAGCTGGCGCGGCGGACTATTTTGACATCCTATCGGCCAATGCCTTCGGGTTTGACCTTGCGCCTGAAGATCCTCCTGATGAGAACGTGCTCAACTTCCGGCGGGCCGAATTGCAACGACAGATCATGGAGCGCTATGGAGATGAGGAGAAGGCGATATGGTTCAACGAGTTCGCCTGGAACGCCGCACCAGCGTACTTTGACGAAGAGGATCTTATTTGGGAGCGGGTGAGCGAGGAGGAACAAGCCGAATATACGTTGCGAGGTATCGAGTGGGCTCAAAAGGAATGGCCCTGGGCGGGCGCCTTTAACATCTGGTATTTCCGCCAGACAGGCCAGCAGTATGCGCCTGATGATGCGGCCTACTACTTTCGCATGGTGGACGTGGACTTTACGCCCCGGCGCGTATACGATGCCGTGCAAGATGCTACAGCCGCGCTATTCGTCGCGCCGCCGGGACATTTTGAGGAGACCAATCCGGCTGTTGCGGCAGAAGCTGGTTGGCACGGGCTCATCGCCGAGGAAGCCAGTGGACGGGCCACCGTCGGAAGTGACCAGCCAGGCGCCAGCCTGACCTTCACCTTCCGGGGGCATTCGGTGGATCTGATCAGCCGTCTGGGGCCGCAGGAAGGGCGCTTGCTGGCAACGGTAGATGGGCGCAACGTCAGCGGGCTGCCCGTCGATGATCAGGGCCGTTCCTACCTGGATCTCTACGCCTCATCGCTCGAGTGGCAAGCTAGCGTGCCCATCGCCCGAGGGCTGGCTCCTGGCCAGCACGTGCTCCGGCTAACGGTCGGTCATGGGGAGCCGGTGGTGGATGCCTTCGAGGTGAATGCCGGGCAGCCACCGCCTTTCCCGGTTGCGCCTGTCGTTCTGTTGGCAATTGGCATACTCCTGGCATCAGGAGGGTTGATCTGGGATCTGCGCAGCCGGCGTCGCGAAAAGTATTTCTAGTTTCCGCCACCCTGGGGATCGTGCTCTCGTTCCCCGTTCTCGCTGTCCTCTGCTGCCCACACTCTTCAGTTACCGCTTTTTTCCTGGCTACCCATTAGCTTGCTCGCTGGTGACGCTGGTCTCGAAATCGGTGATTCGATCCTGCCACTCAACTGTTGAACCTTGCCATCCTCTTGGGCTGAGACAGAAAGCGCACCCAAACTCAGGCTCACTACGAGGAAAAGGCTCAGCCCCAGGGCAACACCTGGCCCTATCGTAGGTAGAATTGTAATCCACCGCTGCCATGGATAGGCTGTTCGGATAGACGTATGTTCAATACGGTTGTCCATGAGGCTGTTTGGGTGTGGGCAGAGAATTTTGCTCAGGGTCTGTCCTTGGAGTATAATAGCAGTCTGGAGTGACAGGAAAGGAGCGTGTCGTGGTCTTACAGCTAGATGTGAGAACCCGTGCCCACAGCGAATTACAGGACATAACTGCGCAGATCCAACAGGCTGTGGAAGATAGCGGTATCCAGGAGGGTGTATGTCACGTCTTTGTGCCTCACACCACGGCAGGGCTGACCCTCAACGAGAACTGGGATCCCGCTGTACGCGGTGACCTGGTTCGCGCCCTGGCGGCCATGGTGCCCAGCGTACCCTTCCACCACGGCGAGGGCAATTCGCCGGCCCACCTGATGTCCACCCTGGTGGGGGCTAGCGAGACACTGCTAATCGACGGGGGACGCCTGGTGCTGGGGAGCTGGCAGGGTATCTATCTGGCCGAGTTCGACGGCCCTCGCCGCCGTCGCGTGTTGGTCAAGATCCTGCCTGGTCCTCAGTCATGAGCTGGTTCTGCAGGGGCCGGAGGCGCGGTCCCTGCGGAGTGTCCTCGATTTGGTAGCCAGCTGCGCGGATCTGCTCGCGTAGTGCATCGGCATCCCCCCAGCGCCTCTCCTTGCGTGCCCGCTGACGCTGTTCAACGAGGGCCAGGATTTCGTCCGGCACGGCGGCGCTGGCTGGATGCCATTCCGCCAGCCGCAGTCCCAGGACCCGGTCGAACTCGAGCAGGGTCGCTTTCTTGGTGGCCGGGGGCAAGTCGCTCTTGACCAGATCCCAGGTCGTAGCCAGCGCACGGGGCATGTTGAGGTCGTGGTTGACGTGTGCCGTGAACTGCTCCAGGGCTCCTGCGTCGGGCTCGCCCGGTGTTCCCCATTCGTGGGCAGCCGCGCGCAGCCGGTCGAGTGTTCTCGCTGCGCTATCCAGAGCTTCCCAGGCAAAGTTCTGCTTGGCGCGATAGTGTGCCCCCAGGCAGAAGAAACGCCACGCCAGCGGATCGTAACCCAGGTCGATCAGCGCCTGCAGGCGCAGGAAATTGCCCTCCGATTTGCCCATTCGGGCCTCGTCGATCTGCAAGAAATAACCGTGCATCCAAAAGTTGGCCAGGCGTGTGCCGTGGCAGGCCTGCGTCTGGGCGATCTCGTTGGGATGGTGCACCGTTATGTGGTCTTCGCCGCCGCAGTGAATGTCAAAGAGCGGGCCGAGGTAATTGGCGGCCATGGCCGAGCACTCAATGTGCCAGCCGGGAAAACCCGCACCCCAAGGACTCTCCCACTCCATCTGTCGCCTCTCAGCAGCCGGACTAAATTTCCACAGGGCAAAGTCGGTGGGATTGCGTTTCCCGGCCATTGCCACCCGGCTACCGGCCTCTAACCCCTCCACATCCAGTCGTGCCAGGTATCCATAGTCGTCCAATTTCGACGTGTCAAAGTAGATGCCGTCCGGTGTGCGGTAGGTGTACCCCTTGGCTTCGATGCACTGGACGAATTCTATCTGCTCCGGGATGTGTTCGGTTGCCCGGCACCACACGTGTGGCTCCTGGATATTCAACCGGCCCAGATCTTTCTTGAACTCCTCGGCATAGATTCCGGCGATCTCCCAGGCCGACTTGCCCGTGCGCCGCGACCCCTTTTCCATGCGGTCCTCGCCGGTGTCGGCATCGGAGGTCAGGTGGCCCACGTCAGTGATGTTCACGACGTGCTTGACCTGGTAGCCGTTGAACTCGAGGGCCCGGCGCAGGATGTCTTCAAAGATGTAGGTTCGCAGGTTTCCGATGTGGGCGTAGTCGTACACGGTTGGCCCACACCCGTACATCCCAACCTCGGGTGGGTGTAACGGCGCAAACTCGCGCAAGCTACGGGTATAGGTGTCGAACAATGTCAGCTTCACAATGTCGCTCCAACGAGCTATATACGCGATAGGGGGTAGGTGATGCTATCCTCCCACGTGGATACCTCGGTGAGGAATGCCTGAATGGTCTCCACTACTCAAAGACAACGACTTCTTTCCCGTGGAGCTTGTCTAGCACACGGCTGGCGATCAGCTCCAGGTGCGAATTGACGGCCACGAAATTGAGTTCGTCAGTGGGCACGGTCAACACCGGACAGAGGGTAAAACTCTCCACCCATGCCTCGTACAGCTCGTTGAGTTGGGTCAGGTACTCGACCGCGATGTCCTGCTCGTAGTCGCGACCACGCTGGCGGATGCGTTCCTGGAGCACGGGTACCGACGCCTGCAAATAGATCACAAGATCGGGCGGCGGGAGAATGGTGATCACCGTCTGGTACAGATCCCAGTAGCTCTCCCAGTCCCGTCCGACCATATGCCCTTGGAGGAAAAGATTCCGGGCAAAGATCTCGGCGTCTTCGTACACAGAGCGATCCTGCATCACGGTGCCGGGCCGCTCGATGATCTGCCGGTGGTGGCCCAAGCGCCGCGACAAGAAATAGATCTGGGAGTGAAAGGCCCAGGTGCGCATATCTTTGTAGAAATCGGCCAGGTAGGGGTTATCATCGACTGCTTCGAAGAAAGGCTCCCAGCAGAGGTACTCGCTCAACAGGCGGGTGAGGGTGGATTTACCCACGCCCACGTTGCCGGCCACGGCGATAAACTTTTTCACGTCTTTCCCCTTTCTCTCCTTGTCGATCTCGCTTGTTGACCCTTTCTACTCTTCGCGGGTTGCGGGACTGGGTCGGCCGGCGGCGGTGAAGGTCAACTCACTGCCCAGATAGAGCTTGTCGCCCCAGCCGGCCTTCACCAGGGCCTCCTTGTCCTGGCGAGCCATCTGCACCTCGACCTGGGCCGCGCCGGCCTGGCGGGCGACGTCCTCCATCCAGGGGACCATCTGTGCCCGGGCGTAGGCCACAGCCTCTTCCAGTTCGGAAAAGTCGCGCACACCCTGGGGCAGGTGGAGGCGTAACTTTCCGTCGCCCTCCAGGGGTGTGATAAGCACCCGCTGCCGCTGAACTACGCCACCAGCCACCGCTCCGACGGCGTTGGCTACCTCAGCGTGAGGCGGGATGATCAGCCGGGTGTGCAGTTGCTCGGCCACGCGCGGCATGTAGGCCTCCACCGGCGCACCGATAGCCACTACCGGTTGGCGGAGCTTCAAGCTGAACGCCAGGTCGCTGTCGGGCATCCCGTTCAAGGCGCGGTCCAGTAACAGTGCCGCGGTCGGTTCCTGGTCCCAGCGGGGCAGATGCGCCTCATCACTCAGTGCTTTGCTTACCAGGGCGGTCGATGCCCGGTTCGATACCCCTGTGACCACCTCGCGACACAGCCCATCGACGGAGCGACGGCCGAAGGCCGCCAGTACCTGGGCGCCCAAACCGGCCGCTTCGGCGTTCCACAGGTCGAGGCGACCCAGGGCATGCAGGGCATCGGTGGGGGTGAATCCAGCCAGGAGCACGAACCGTTCGGCGATCAACTGTTCGATGCGGCGCAGCACAAAGGGCCCGAAACGGCTTTCCCGCACCACGGCAGCCAGCGACACTGTCCCCCTGGCCAGCCGGTCCAGAATGACCTCCTCATCCTCCGAGAGAGGCCGGCTTGGCCGACGCCGCGCTACCAGAAACTGGACAGCCACGTCGTCGCGGGGTGGTACGGTGGCCTGGCTGCGTAGTTCATCCAACACCTCCGGGTGCTGACTAGCCAGCAGACTGAGGGGTACCACCCGCTGTGGGCCGATCAGCAGCTTGCGATCAGAGGTCAACCGGACATGACTGTCGCCGCCCAAGCCCACCGTATGGACGTCTACTGCTTCGACCATGGTACGCCAGCGTCCTACCTGGGCACCCTCCGGGTTCAGGCGAGGACGGCCATCGCGCAATACTGCGATGTCGGTCGTGGTCCCGCCCACATCCACGGCCCAGAGTGCGCTGTTCTCCGTGTCCGATCCAGACTGGCTGGCCAGGTGCCAGGCTCCCACGGCGCTGGCTGCTGGCCCTGAGAGGATGGTCTCGATCGG
>Ga0180437_10003849_pt1 | contig 21904 bp, 15 predicted proteins | sample SS_ome_4_FD_132410 | JGI IMG/M metagenome (GOLD analysis project Ga0180437, IMG submission 132410) | Hypersaline lake sediment archaeal communities from the Salton Sea, California, USA - SS_3_D_1 metaG | ecosystem: Environmental > Aquatic > Non-marine Saline and Alkaline > Hypersaline >...
ACTGGCGCTGCTTGCCAGTGGCGTTGTCGATTTCGGCTCGATAGGCACGCGGACGTTCTCGCCCGTCGCCGTCGCACAAAGCACAGCGGCGATCAGCGGCAATACCATCTTCGACAGGGAACGGACAATCATCATGACAGCGCCTCCTCAACGGTTTTCGACCCCGGGGCCGGGCAGCATGTAAGACGCCGTCACCGGTCTGTTACTTCTTCGTCTATCAGCCATCGGGTGAGAAACCTCACGCCGCTTGTGACGCGGGGGACGTGGCCGCCCTCATGCAGGTCGAGCTCGATTCGCCCAGCGATCCCGAGCTTCTCGTAGTGCGTCCGGGAAGCTCCGAACTCCTCGACCACCTGCGGCCAATGGGCAATCCGGTCTTGCTTACCGGTCTGGATCAGCAAGGGCCGCGGACAAATCAGGCTCACCACGTCCGAGTCGGTGAACTCCGTCAGCCAGCCGTGGAAGAAGGCGTGCTCCTCCTTGGTCTCCAGGAAGCAACTGTAGCGTGGGTCGGGGACGGCCATCTTGTTCCGCCGATGGTTAAACCACGCCGCGACGACGCCCACCTTGATCCGCGGCTCCAGCGGCATCCAGAACATGGTCGCCGTCCCGCCTAGCGAAACACCCCACATGCCGACCCGCTCGCCGTCGATCCGGGGGTCCTCCAATACTTCGTCCAAGAGCCGCTGCACTCGGACCAGCTCGATCCCGGGCAGGCTCGTGTCGGCCAGACGGCAGAGCCGTTCGATGCGATTGCGACGCTCGACACTCCGCAAGTTCATGGGCGCGAGCACTGCGAACCCCGCGTCGACCAGCTCCTTCGCGTAGCGGTGATAGTGTTCGCCCTCGTCGAGCACTCCGAACGTCCGCTCCGGGTGGCTGCCGATTCCGTGCTGCGCGATGACCAGCGGCACCGGGCTCTGCGGGGTGGCGCGGGCGGGTACGGCCAGGAGCCCTTCCGCGGTGAGTCCGCCGAGCGGCACGGTAAGCCACTCGCCCTTCAGATCGGCCAGCGGCGGATGCGGGCGCCGCCGCAATTTGCCCGTCTTCTCGAGCTCCGGCGGCTTGACGACCTCCCGCCACCGTCGGCGGTTCGGTTCGACGCTCTTCTCGAATGCCTCGATGCTGCTGTAGTCCTGTTTCCACGCCTTGTCGGCCCGCCCAGGGTAGTCTTCGACGAGCCATTTTCGCAGGTAGGCTTCGAGCTGGCCGGCGTAGGCATCGGTCCGGTCTTCTTCGAACTGTTTCAGGTCGTCGGCCGTCGTCAGGGGCTTTTGCAACGTAGCGGGTGCCGGCTCGGCGCACCATGCGGACATCGCCGCCCAGACGATCGTCGAGGCCGCTGCTGCGAAGATTGCATTTCGACTCATCGGGAGCTCTCCTGCCGTGGTTCATTGTTCACAAAGCCGCGACCGTGCTCCCGACATCTTAGACCGAATTGTTGACCGGGGCAAACCGAACGGCCTATATTGACTCTCGGGCCAACACTCAGACAATCAGGAGCTTCAAGATGAACCGTCTTCGGACAATCTCATGGGCCGCAGCCGGCCTGGCGTTTCTTGCGATGCCGCGTTTCGGGGCGGCCGCGGACGAAGAATTCCCGGCGGAACTCGTCGATTTCGTGCCGCACCAAGACAACCCGGTCTTTGCCGGCACCGGCAAGGACACCTGGGACCGCACGATTCGCGAGCGGGGATACCTCCTGCGGGAAGGCGACACCTATCACCTCTGGTACACCGGCTATAACCACAACCGATCGGACACCCGCTACCGCCACACGATGTCCTTGGGATACGCCACCTCGCCCGACGGGCTGCACTGGATCCGGCATCCCGACAACCCGGTCTTCGACAAGTCCTGGACCAACGTCCAAGACGATCCGGTGATCGCGATGGGTCCGGAGCCCTACGACAAGCACGCTGTGGCCGTGAATCAGATCGTCAAGCACGGGGACAGGTATTACGCCTACTACCACGCCTGTGGGCACAAGCCGTGGCGTGACTGGACGACCAACGTGGCCGTGTCGACGGACCTGGTCCATTGGAAGAAGTACCCGAAGAACCCCATCGTGTCCGGCGACAAGTCGAGCGGGAGCCTGGTCCACGACGGCGAACGATACCGACTCTACACGACGCATCCGGACGTGAGGGTCTATTCTCCGAGGAGCCCGAGGTAGCCTGCGGAGCCAGACATGGGCACGATCGCGATGAGCTTGCGCACTGCGTTGGCAGCAGCGACCATTCTGCTGGCAGTGGCGCCGGCAAGGGGAGCACAGGAATTCGAGGTTGGGCTCAAGAACCCGTCTTTCTCGGAAGGCGTGGATGCTAACGGCATCCCGTTGGGTTGGTCGAAATACGCCGGCGGCGGCAGGAACCAGGAGCTGAAGATCGTCGACGGCCCCGACGGGCGCAAGACACTTCTCATCGCCGACGGCGATCCGACGGCCGAGATCGGCGTGTCCCAGACGTTCGACCTCAAAGGCGGCGAGACCTACCAGGCCACGGCGAAGGTCCGGGCCGTCGAGGGCGCCTCCACGGCGGGCGCCTACTTGCAGTTCCGTTTCCTGCCCTCGAATCGACTGGTCCAGGCCGACCTGGCCGCGGGATCCGACAGCGAGTTCTCCCAGGTCGCGGTGAAGGGCACGGCGCCGCCGGACACGACCCAAGGCGTGATCTACCTGTACACGCACCGGGACCCGACGCCCAAAGTGCTCGTCACCGATGTCAAAGTCACGGGCGGTCTTCCCCCGCCGCCTCCGCCACCGCCGACACCGGTCCCCCCGCAATACGATAAGCTCAAGGACCTGCACCTCGATATTGCGTTGGTCAAGGACGGCAAGCCGAACGCAGCCATCATGGCGCCGGCGTCCGGCGTCTACAAGACCGCGGCCGCGGCCGTCCAACAAGCGATCGAAAAGCGGACCGGGGTGAAGGTGCCCATCGTATCCGACGGCTCGCCGGCGGCAGCCGTGCCGATCAAGGGCAATCTCATCGTGCTGGGAAATCGCTCCACGAACAGGACGATCAACGCCCTTTACGATCTGTACTATTGCCTGGTCGATCTGAAGCATCCCGGGCCGGAGGGATACGTCATCCGGACAGTCCACAACCCGTTCGGCGACGGCAGAAGCGTCGTGGTCGTCGGCGCCAGCGACGCGGCCGGCGTCGACGAGGGCGCGAAGGCGCTGGCAGCCATTCTGTCGAAGGCGCCGGCGGCCGAGGGCGGGTTGTCGCTGGGCTGGACCATGGAAACGAAGCTCGGCAAGGGGCTCAAGCCGCCGAAGGACATCAAGGAGTTCGAGACCTGGGAAGCCTCGAAGGGCTACAGCTCGGTCGGCTACTTCGGGTGGTGCAGCATCAGCAAGCACATGGCGATGTACTACATGACGGGCGACGAGCGGAGCGCCCGGGAGGTCGTCCGGTTGTCCTTTCCCGACGAGCAGGCCCTGAAAGAGATCGAGGAGATCGACGGCGAGCGGATCGAGAACAAGCGCGACCCGCTTGCAGGGTTCTATCACTACAACGCCCACATGGCGATCTTGTTCTGGGACCTGATCGAGGAGAGCCCCGTCTTCACCAACCAGCAGCGGCTGAAGATCACGAATGCCTTTGCACGCCAACTCGACCACCGAAAGAACGAGGGCGTCTACGGTCTCACGCAGCCGCGGGCGTGCGTCGGTTCCCGACACGGGCAGTGGTCGGCAATCTCCCTCTACTGCCTCGGCCGGTACTTCGACAAGGACTACCCCGACCCGATTTGGGCCCAGTGCATCCGGGGCGGCCGGCTGGCCTTCGAGTCGCTGCACCGGCACGCCTGGGTCGCGGGCGAGAACGACAACCTCTTCTGGTACAACACCGCCATCGCGCCCGTGCTCACGTTCATGGTGCTCACCGGCGACCGAAAGCCGCTGGCCAACGGACTGCTCGGGAAGCTTCTCCGGGGCCAGGAGGTACTGATCTCCGGGCGGCTCCCCGACTGGGCGCTGAACTCGGCCTCGATCGGCTATCTGAACAAGGCCGCCTACCTGACCGGCGACGGTCGCTGGATAACCTACCGTGAGCGCACGGGAGTCGACACCAACGTCTTCCGGCTCGGCCAGTCGTTCTGGCCCGACGAGACGGTAAAGCCCGGGCCGCCGACCGACCTGGTGGGCAAATGGACCGTCCTCCGCTTGCCCAGGCCGGCCTGGGGCGCACGCCGAAGCGGCCTGCCCTTGGACCAGTCCTTCTACGTTGCCAGCTACCGCAGCGCCCCGGATGCGACCGGGGACTACATCCTGCTGGACGGCTTCAACGGCGCCTCCCGGAATCCCTACCACACGTTCGACATCCTGGAACTGCGCCTGGCCGGCCGCACGCTCCTGCAAGGTTACCACAACCAAGTGCTCTGTAGCGCTGACGGGATGGTGGAGCCTGCCGTGGGCATGGACGCTGCCCTGCTCCACAGCGACGTGGTCGGCCCGACCGCCACCGCGGTAGGGGAGGTGCCCGATGCGGCCTTCTCGCGCTGGCGGCGCACGCTCTCCCAGCGGACCGGGCGCTATGCGATCGTCGTGGATGATGTCAGCTTCCGAACGGACACCGAAAACATGAAAGTGACCACGACCTGGCAGGTGCCGGGCGGCGTCTGGGACCAAGAGGAACAGGCGGTCCGCATGCCGACTGCCGGTTTCGAGTTGCGATCGTGTGACGTTCAAGACACCCGCGGGGGCGGCGTGGTCACCATGAACTGGAACGGCGCCGTCGCGAAAGACCAGCATCGGCTGGCCTTCTATCTGATCGGACAGACCGGCTCCGAGTCGCCCGACTCGCTGGCCTGCACCCGGGTCGCCGACAACGCCGCTGCCATGGCGCTGCCCGAGCCGGCCCTCACTGTCGTTGGAGAGTATGAGCAGGTGAAAGGGGAACTGGCCGTCCTGGCCGAAGATCATCTTTGCGGGCACGCCTTGACCAGCGCAGGAATCGACAGCGTGCTCGTGTCGAGCGACGCGCCGGCGGAGATCGACTGGGACTTCACCAGCGGCGAGGCCAACGTCGTCGCTACCAAACAGACGACATTGCGACTGAGCCTGACCACAGCGGACAAGCTGCGCATGGATGATAAGCCGGCACGAGCTGGGCACGCGGACGGTATCTACAGCATTGCGTTGCCCGAGGGGCGTCACGTTTTCAGCGGCGTAATACCAGCGCCCGAAGCCAAGACCGGACTGGCTGCCGCGCTGAAGCGCCTGCTGGCGCAGGGGCAGAAACTGCGTGCCGAGGCGTTGGCGGCTGCCGCGTCACCGGTCAAGCCGACGGCTGCCGAGTTGCCGGTCGCGCTGACCGCCCAGGCCGGCGGCAAGGTCGCCGACATGATCGTCGTCCCGTTGCCCGACGGAGCACAGCTCGCCGTCGCTGAAGGCAGCACGATCCATCTCCTGTCGCCTGCGGGCAAGGAGATCCGCATCCTGCAAACGGACGCGGAGATCCGCGTGCTCCGCTGGTGGGACGAGCACAACCTGCTCCTGGCCGGATGCGTGGACGAGAAGGTGATTGCCTTCGACCGAAGCGGGCAGCGGGAGTGGGTCTTCATCTCCGAGATGGACCCGGCCGTTTACGAAGCCGCCAAAACCTACTGGTTCAAAAGCGCCCGGGGTCATGAAGGCATTCACGGACTTCATACCGGCCCCTTTGACGAAGGGAAAAGCCGGTGTTTCGTCGGCAGCGCGTGCACACTCGAGATTCTGGACGAGACCGGCAAGTTGGTGAAGCGGACGCCCGTTTTCTGGGGTCCGGGGCGGATGTTCCTGCTCGTGGCCGGCCCGGACGGCAGCAAGAACCTCCTTATCTCCCGCTGGCCAAACGGCACCGACAACCTCGCGATCGTCAGCAGCAAGACCATGGACGTCACCGGCCGAGGATACAACGGAGTCCCCGCGGGACACACGTACGTGGGCGGGTGGACAGCGCAGAATCGCACCGGCCTGTTCCACGAAGACCTCGATGGCGACGGCAAACGGGAAGTAGCGACCGCTGTGAACGGGACCTGGAATCGGGTGACGGTTTACTCGGAGGAGGGACATCCTCTCCATAACGCGCAGTTCGGGCCGGGAGCCGGCAAGGCCCCGCGCGCTCAGATGCGGGACATGGACGTCGCCGACCTCGACGGCGACGGCACGAAGGAAATCATCGTGGGCATCTCTGAGGGTCTGGTCGTGGCGTTGAGCAACGAATGCAAGAAGCTCTGGTCGACCCGCTTGCCAAGCCCGCCTCTTTCCCTTAGATGCATCACCCGAAGCGGCTCGGAGCCTCCGCGGACCCTGGTGGGTTGCGACGACGGCACCGCGGCCGCGTTGGATGAGAAGGGCTCGCTTGGTCAACTCGGCCGGGTAATCGGCCGACCGACGCACGTCGTGGTGCTTCAAACACCTACGGGGCCTTTGGGTGTCCTGACAACGGATAAGGGCGAGGTCAAAGGGTTCAGGATCGGTGACTGAACGTGAGCGAGGAAGGGACCAGGCTCACTCTGTGCGAAGCACTCTTCGGGCCGGTCCGGCAAAATGAACCGGGTCCCTTTTCTTCCTTGCGCAACATACTCAACATGACAGCAGATTCGGGAGAAGCGCCATGGGGGTACGATTCGTCGCACTGGTCAGCCTTTTCGTGCTGCCGTATTGTGCAATGGCCGGCGAGCCGACGTGGCAGGAAATCGACGGCGTCGTGTATGGAGCCAAGCCCGACGGGCGTGGGCCGATCGGCGGCGGCGAGGGCTATGCAAACGTCGTCGCAAAGGGCGACTTCACGGTGAAGGACCTCGATTCCCTGCTCGACGCGTTGTCCAGAGCGAAAACCGGACAGGTCATGTTCATTCCCGGCGAGGCAGAGATCGATTTGACCGCGCGCATCTACGTCGAACAGCTCGTGCTCGAAGTGCCCGAGGGCGTCACCCTTGCCGGCGACCGCGGCCATGACGGGTCTTCGGGCGCGCTGTTGACGAGCGACGCGCTTAAGACGCCGGTGATGATCCGCGCCACGGGGCCGAACGTGCGCGTCACGGGTCTGCGCATCCGGGGGCCGAACCCGAAGCGGTACCTCGACCATCATCACCGGGCGTTCGGCCCTGGCGGTGACGGGCACGCGTACTACTACAAGTTCCCGACCCAAGACGGCATTTCGACCGCGTACGACGGTCTGGAAGTCGACAACTGCGACATCTCCGGCTTCGGCCATGCCGCCGTCTACTTGACGAGAGGCGAAAGGCATCATATCCATCACAACTTCATCCACCATTGCCAGTACAATGGTCTCGGCTACGGCGTTTGCCACAACACGGCGGCGTCGCTGATCGAGCTGAACGTGTTCGACTGGAATCGCCATTCCATCGCCGGAACGGGCCGCCCCGGCTGCACGTACGTGGCACGGCACAACGTGGAACTGGGCACGTCGCTCAGCCACTGCTTCGACATGCACGGCGGGCGCGACCGTGAAGACGGGACCGACGTTGCGGGGACGTCGATCGAGATTCACAACAATACATTCCGGGCCCCACAGACGCCCGTGGTCATCCGGGGCGTGCCCCAGGAGAAGTGCGACGTGCACCACAACTGGTTTGCCGAGCATGGCGCGCCGGAGACCGCCGTGCGCGCGTCGGCGCGGACGAACGTCTTCGACAACGCCTACGGCCCGGAGCCGAAGGCCGCCAAATGATGACGGCGAGCCGCCGCCATCCGAAATCGCTGCTGGAGTCTATGGTACGCCGGCAGCCGTTCGCCCCGTCGAAGCTTTACGTGGTGCGCCGGCCCGTGGGATGCACGTAGCCGATCGGCCGGTGCGAGGCGTCGTGGACCAGCTTGGTCTCGCAGAGCTCGGGCGAGACGATCCGGGTGAGGTCCCCGCCGGCCGCGTCGACCTCGAACTGCGTGACCCGACTCCCTGCTCCGAGCCAGTCCCGCCCCGCCCGTCCAGCCGCGAGGACTCGGTTCATACCAACAAGGTCACGGGAACCTAAGGCCGAGAAAAGTCCTCCGAACAGAACGGACCAGACCGACGCGGCGAGGCTAATGCGTGACGACTTCGAAGGGTATGGCGGGCAACGGGCCTAGAAACGTGCGGAACTCGCGAGTCTTCCCCTCTTGGTTCGTCTCCGTCCTCTTCTGATACCCGTTGGCGATCAGGTTGCCTTTCAGCCCCGGCTTGACCTTTTCCGCGTCGGCGTGCAGCACGATCGTCGCGGTCCGGTCCGCGCAGGAGGTCTTGGCTACGAGGATTCCTTCCGGCGGATCGCTCAATTCGACTTGGATCTCACCCCTGGTTGCATCCCAAGGCGCACGGGCTTGTACCTCGGCGTCCCCGCCGGCGGGGATCTTTACTGGTGGCTCGACGAGCAGCTTCCACATGCTCTGGAAGGCACGGGGGTCCTCGGGGCGCTCGGGGGGCTTTCCCGACCCCGGCAGCAGGAGTGAGAACTCTTCGGCAGGCACCAGGTGCTCGTAGATAAATGCCTGCATCATGTCGTCGGCGGGCACGGCCGTGCGCAGAACCTCTTCGCCAGCGATCGTGGCTCGGCCTTCCAGGCAGAGGCTGATCGGGTCGAAGCCCAACCAGCGTGCAAGCGCCAACGTCACGCGGACCTTGTCCTGGCCGGCCGGCACCAGGCCGCCATCCATCAAGACTCCCGCCGGGTCACCCTTGAAAGAGAGGGCAATTCCGCCGTCGAACCCGTCCTTGCGCAGGGCGAAGATCGTGACGGGCTCCAGGCGCCAGGCAACGGCGTTGATCGCCGACGGCACCACGCGGAGCTCGAAATCGGGGCGCGGCGGGCTCAGCCGCAGGCGGTAGGCATATTCCGGACCGCCCTCGTGCCGGGCGTCCCCGAGGCGAAGAAAGTACGTGCCGTCGGCGGGCAGCGTGACGTGGACCAACGAATCGGCGTGGTGCGTCCTCAGCGCGTCGGCCTTATCTTCATGGTCGTCGTTGAAGGCCAACCGCTTGCCCGCAGCATCGGTCAGCTCGAGCACGGAATCCAACGGTGAATCGAGCCTGCGCGCAGTGACTTCGGCGACGACCTGCTCGCCGGCGCGGCCTTCGATGCGGAATACGTCCCAGTCGCCGGGACGGTCTATCCGGCCGTTGACGATTACGGGAAGCGTCACCCGCTGTGCGGCTTGCGCCGAGTCGTTCGACTCCTTTTCGAGGCATTCGGGCAGCGTGTCGACCGCGAAGGGCACCGTATTCGAGATGGTGTTCCCCTCGCGCACGGAAAGGGGACGTATTCCCGCGACGTTGTCTCTCGTGTCCACGGTCAACTTGTCCACCGGCAGGTTCCAGCCCTTTAGCTCGACGGCGGTTTGTCCCCCGGCGGGGCCACCCAGCGGGAAGATGCTGGTGATGAAAGGAGTCTCGCCGATGGTGACGCGATACACGAAATCCGCACGGCCGCGGTGGATGGCGTCCTTGACTTCGACGACGTATTGTCCGTCCTGCGGGACCTCGAACAAGAGGACCGGATCGGGGTGGAAGCGGTAGTCGTCGCCGTAGGCCACCTCGTCGCCCTGGGCATCGTAGAGCGTCACCGTGGCCTGGAACCAGCCGGGCACGGCGTCGGCCAGGTAGGGGACCAACTGCCGCGCGGCAGCGGCTATGACCAGCCGCTGTCCCTTTCGGGCCGCAAAGCGGTAGCGGTCGGCGTCGCCGGGCGTGAACCGCTTGGCTCGCCAGTCTACGAAGTCCGGCTCGCGGGGAACGAGCTGCCCGTTGATCACCGCCGGCAGCGTGACGTCCGTTGTCACCAGAGGCGGGAAGCGGAGCAGACTTGGGTAGTCCTGCGCTTCCGGGGTGAGCCCCGGCTCCTTTTCGCGGAACTCGGGCAGGGAGCCCACGAAGAACCGGATCGGGTTCGACAGCCCCCGCCGCGTTTCCACCCTCATTTCCCGCCGGCCCTGCTCTGCGTCCGCCGCGATCGTGACGTCGAGCGCCACGGCCTCGCTGATGGCGGGCTGGGTCTGCCTTCTTCTTGTCGCGCCCAGGTAGCGGGCGACCTTTCTCTCGATCCCGGCGATCTCCATGCGGACCTTCGCGTCGCGCTTGTCTCTCGGGAGTCGGTTGAGTTCTGTGAGCCTTTTCCGTAGGGCGTTGACCTCGTCCGAATTCATCGGTTCGATCTTGTGGAGCACCCTTGCTTCCACGCCGGAACCGGAGAAATACACTCGCTTGACGTCATCCAGGTACCGTCCGCCCAGCGTGATATGAAACGTGGTTCCCTGGCACCCGCCGGCCGGGTAGGCGTAGCCGAGCAACGGCGTGGTCTCCTGCGCCCGTGCGGCAGAAGCGGAGACGGACAGGACCACCAGTCCGCAGGCGACGGCGCGTTGCAGTCGGCTCATGTCATCCTCCACGTGGGGCACGCTTCCAGCGTGCCAATCACTTGTCCTCGGGAGTTGGCTAGATATGGCACGTTGGAAACGTGCCCCACACACGGGCCTTCACATGATCTCTTTCAGGCGTCCGGCCATGGGGATGCCGTCCGCTTCGCTTGGGGTGACGGTCAACGCCAGGCCCAGCGGATTGGGCAGCGCCCCATCAGGGTCGATCCCCATCAACTCGTAGATGCTGCCGATCAGGTCGCAGGGGTAAACGGGCCGTTCTTTCACTTCTTCGCCCTTCGCATCCGACGCGCCCACCACGCGGCCCCCCTTGAATCCGCCCCCGGCGAGCACGGCGGAAAAGCACTTGCCGTAATGCCCGCGTCCGCCGCTCCAGGGCGGTTGCCAGTCGATCTTGGGCGTGCGCCCGAATTCGCCGCTCCACCAGACGATCGTGCTATCGAACAGGCCGCGATCCGACAGGTCCGCGAGCAGCGTCGCCATGCCCTGATCCAGCTCCGGCAACTTCGTTTGCATGGCACGGAAGTGCTCCGTGTGCGTGTCCCATCCGCCGAAGTTGATGGTGATGTAGGGGACACCGCGCTCGACCAGACGCCGCGCGACGAGGCAGCACTGGCCGAATCTGGTCAGTGCCGTCTCGCTCCACGGCATGTGGCCGTACCGGCTTCTCAGCGCTGCGTCCTCCAGCGACAGATCGAACGCCTTGGCGCCGTCGCCCACAATCATGTCGTAGGCCTGCTCCTCCGACTGGTAGAACGCCGCCAGTTCCGCATTGCCCTTGGCGCTGCGGCCGAACGTGTCGAGGTTGCGCAACAGCTCACGGCGACCCTTTTGCTGTTCTTGGGAGATGCCTTGCGTGACGACGCCTTCCACCGCAAACACGGGCTGCGACGGATCGCCGCCGGTGGCGAACGGCTGGTATCGCGGCCCCAGGAAGCCGGCCTCGGAGAACCGCCCTTGCGACTGGGTCAGCACGATGTAGGGCGGGAGCAGGCCCTTGTAGCCCGCGTCGTAGCCCTTGAACAGCGAGACCACCGCCCCGGCACACGGATAAACCAGCCGATCGCCGGGTCGCCGGCCGGTTTGCGTCAGATAGGAGGCCGTCTCGTGGCCGTTGTTGCCGTGGGTCATGCTCCGGATGATGGAGTACTTGTCGGTCTGCTCCGCCAGCATCGGCAGGAGCTGGCCGATCCGGATGCCGTCCACGTTGGTCTGGATCGGTTTGTTCAGCGGACCGCAATAGTCGTTGCCCGCCTCGGGCTTCGGATCGAAGGTATCGAGGTGCGGGGGCCCGCCGGCCAGCCAGATCTGGATGACCGACCTGGCTTTGGCCTTCGGCGGCTTCGCGTCGGCCGGGGCGCCCGCCGCCTGGCGGCCCGCCAGCAGCAACCCCGCCGCGCCGGCCACTCCGCGGCGCATCGCCTCGCGCCGCGAGATCGGCGCGCCTCGATCGAGTTGACCAACGTCCAAGGGGACATCAACCGATGGATGGTTCGTGTTCATTTGCTTGCCTCGCCGCTAATGCCGGAAGGAAAACTCCGGACTGTTGATTAACGCCCAAGCGAGATCGCGCAGCACCCTCCCGCTCCCGGCGCCGGTTTCGCGATGCGTTTTCACGACCTGCAACTCCTCCTCCGTCGGGAACCGCGAGAGGATCGTCAGATAGAGCTCGGGGATGGCGTCCTCGCTCTTCTCACGGCTCCAATGGATCAGGGGTGCCATCTTGGGCCCCCCTTCCACCTTGCGCCGGATATGGCTGGAATTCAACATGTGCAGGCGCTGGGATGCCGTGGTGCGATCGCTGCGATCCGACTCCAGACCGGTGTCGCGCGACGACCGGCCGAACTTCTCCAGGAATGGGCTGGTGATGCTGGCATCGGCCATCGCCACCGCACGCTGATCTTCGGGCATGAACGTGTAGGGCTCTGGTATGATGCTGGAATACTGCTCCCTCGTGCCGGTGATCTGATTCAGTGCGTCGATCAGCACCTCCGCCTCCAATCGGCGCACCGGATAGCACGCGAAATTCTCCTCGCCGTTCGAGTCCTCGGTTGGCGAGACGTGGGAACGCTGGTAGGTCGTCGAGCTCAGAATCAGCCGGCACAGGTGCTTCAGGTCGTACCGCGACGCCACCAGCTCCTGCTCCAGGAAGGCGAGCAACTCCGGATTGACCGGCGGGTTGTCCGGCCGGATGTCGTCGGGCGGGTCGACGATGCCGCGGCCCACGAGCCAAAACCAGACGCGATTGGCGGCGTTCCGCGCAAACCAGGGGTTCTTGGGAGCCAATAGCCAGTTGGCAAATGCCTCGCGGGGGTCCTGGCCCGGCGACAATTTGGCGGGCGTTCCATCGGGAAACGCGACCGTCTGCAACGTCTTGGCGGCCGCCTCCGTGCCCGCCCGTTCGAGATCGAACAGGACGATCTCCTCCTTCCACTCGCCGGTGGGCTTGAAGGCGATCTGCGAGAAGAACGCCGCCATGTCCGACCACCGCTGCTTGGACCAGCCTTCCGGGCGCACGCCCATGAAACTGAGAGCCACTGCCTCAGCAAGGGCCTGTGGCTCCCTACTCTGAACCGCGCGATAGAAGTTCACCTGGGGCTTGCGGAAATTGCTGCCGCTGGCGGTGAGCATCTCCCGGACGAACCGGTCGTACGGCACGTTCTCCTTGACACACGTCCGAATCCACCGATGGTAGGCCTGCACCGCGTTGGGCCACAGATTGATGGGAAACTCCGACTTGACCCGCAACAGATCGCACCACCTCATCGTCCAGTAGTCGACGAACGCTCCGCTTTCCAGGAGGCGATCGATGAGCTTGCGGCGTTTGCCGGGGTCGTTGTCGCTGAGGAATTGCCGCGCCTCGTCGGCCGTGGGCAGGGTGCCGGTGACGTCCAGATAGACCCGGCGCACGAAGACGCCGTCGGAGCACACCTTGGCCGGCGCGATGCCCAGTTGCCCCAGCTTGTTGAGGACCAAATCATCGATTCGGCCGTGGGGAGCCGGATCGGCATCGCTTTCAAAAGGGAGCACCGGCGGTCCGGCTCGGGCCGTTCCGGCTAGGACTGCTGCCACAATGACAACAACCAACGATCTCTTCATGGTACTGGTCCCGTGCGGTGCCCGGCGTTGTTACTCTGACCAAGAGACAAGAAGTCTCTTCTTGACAGACAGGTCTGATTCTATAAGGGGCGCCCGGTGTTTCAAGCGGGAAAGGCCTGGTAAGACCCGCTTGTCGAGGTTGTTGGGAACAACGCTCTGGAAACTACCCATTTGGCGGGGTGCACCGTGGGCGCTGGAAGCGGGCTGATACCCACGGCAGCATCGCCCTCAGGATCGGAGCATTTCTTCCCGAAGCGTGGAAGGCGCCCCCCACCGACTGCAACACGTTCCCTCGGCGAACCGCCCGTCGAATGGCCGGTGACGAGATAGCCCTGTAGGGGGGGTCGCTTCTCGGCCTCCAACGCGCGGCGCAGTGGCCGCCGACGCCGTTGGCTTTGACGTGGAATGTCTGAATCCGGGTTTCCCCTGCCCGGCAACCGGCCGGCTGCAACTGCTTTGCGAGTTCCGAATGGCCAAGTGAGGTGACCGATGAGCGAGATCGAACTCCGCCCGATGCAGAAAGCCGACCGCGGAGGACTTGCCGAGTTGATCTACCTGTCGACGAACACGTGGTACGAGGCCCACGGCCGGCCACGAGTCTTCTCGGGCGGGGTCGCCACGGCTGATCTGTTCTTCAGCGTCTATGACTCGCTCGACCCCGGCTGCGGTGTGGTAGCCGTCAGCGCCTACAGCGGCCGGCTAGTTGGCTCCTGTTTCCACCACCCCCGTCCGACGCACGTTTCACTGGGCATTATGAACGTGCACCCCAACTACTTCGGCCACGGTGTCGCCCGGGACCTGCTCCAATACATTGTCGACTATGCCCAGCGCCGGCAGATGCCGTTGCGATTGGTGTCCAGTGCGATGAAACTCGATTCCTTCTTGCTCTACTCGAGGGCAGGCTTCGTGCCGCAAACGATTTTCCAGGACCTGGTGCTGAGCGTGCCGGAGGAGGGATTGCCCTATCGCGCGCCCGGCGACGAGCGCGTGCGCCCGGCCAAAGCGGACGACGTGCCTGCGATGGACCGGCTCGAGACCGAGCTGGTGGGGATCTCCCGCCAGCAAGACTACCGGTACTTCCTCGAGAACCGTGACGGCCTGTGGCACGTCTCCGTATCTCCGGACGACCGCGGTGGACTGGACGGCTCTTGGGCCTCTCTGAACCACCCCGGCTTCACCATGCTCGGTCCCGGGCTGGCCCGCACCCCGGAGCAGGCGGCGACACTTCTGCTGACCGAACTGAATCACTGCTGCGGGCGCACGGTACTGTTCCTCGCCCCCGCGCAGTGTACCCCGCTGGTACAGCAGATGTACCGGTGGGGCGCCGGGAACTGCGAGCTCCATTTCGGCCAAGTCCGAGGCCCCTGCCGGCCGGTGCAAGGCGTTTCCATGCCCACGTTCTTGCCGGAGTCGGGGTAACGGGCTGCTTCGGCAGTCGTCGAGGGACGTGTTTTCGTCTGCCACAACCGAGATATTGTCAACGGGCACAAGGATCACGTTCGGGCGTTCGGTGGCAACCGCGCTCCAGTGAGAGAGAACGACAAGAACCGCGCACGCTAGAGCGCTGAAGCTGGAGAAGTGTGGAGTTTCAACATATCGGTTATCTTAACTCCTCGACCCAAGAAAGCTTCGGAACTGCCTATCCTATCTACCTGCTGAGGTCGATGGTCAGGACGGCCGCCAGGGTTGCCCGCACCGTCAGGGCCGCGTTGTCAACGTCGCACCGCTCCGGGACGTCCCCTTCAGCGTGGTAGTTGGGATCGGCATAGGGCCAAGATCCGATGTTGATGACCGCGGCACCGTAGCCGGCCCTGACGAACGAGCCATCGTCGTCGCCGGGCCTCGGCCTCTTGGCGACCCGCTGCTCCAGACCGACGACGTAACGGGCGCTGGCCGCACTCATCAATCGAGCCAGACGCTCGCCTTCGGGCACGGTGAACAAGGTCACGTTGGTTTTCATTCCCGCCTTGGTCTGCTCCGCACCTTTGGCGCCAATGCCGTCGAGGTTGAAGACGGCGACGATGCGATCGCCGCGCCTCTTGGCGTTCTGTGCCGCCGTCACGCTGGTCCAGGGTCTATGCTCCTCGTTGCAGAAGAGAAACCGGATGGTGCGCTCGGGAGTGTGCTCGGCGAGCACGCGGGCCATCTCCAACACGCCGACGGTTCCGATCGCGTTGTCGTTGGCCCCCGGCGAGTCGATCCAGCTTTGCGAGTCCTTATGTGCCAGCGCGAGGATGATTTCCTCGGGACGCGAGCGGCCCCGCTTCTCGGCGTAGAGGTTGTACGCCGTGTACCAGGGATCTTCGGGCTTAGGCGGCGAATACTGAGCGTGCTTCGGCTTGCTCGTGTCCCGACGGAACGCCTGAACCCGTACGCCCTCTCGCTCGACCCGGTATCCCCAGGACTCCAGCTTGCCGGCGAGGTAGTCGTCGGCTTCGTAGAGGGTGTTCTTCTCGTGGCCGGGCTGGGTGAAGTTCAGCTTGCGATAGGGGAGCGGGTCCTTCGAGAGATGAAAAAGGTGCTCCCGGATCCGCTCCGTCTTCACGGCGCCGATGAGGCTCCGAATAGTCGCGTCGGCTTCCTTGTCGTTCCATACGCTCTCCCAGGTCGGCCTCTTCTCGTCGCCTTTTCCATCTTCCGACGCCTCGCCGGTGAGAAGCAGGATGGACGGGAGAGCCAACGACAGGACTGCCATAGCAACTCTCGCACGGCTCATGGGATGCTCCTTGCTCTAGTGTCGGAGAGGAAGGGACCTGGTATATTTTGCCGGGACCGCACAAAATAAGCCAGGTCCCTTTTCCCGTCAGGCCCCGGAAGACCCATCCGGAGGGCACAGGCATGGACTACGACTACGTGGACAAGCACGGTCATGCGATGACCCGGCAGGAAGTACATGAGTTGCCGATGGAGGCCCTGGGGGAGCGATCGGGTATCCCGCTGCATATTCTCCCCGAACGAGAGGCCCTCTACGGAGCCGTCGCGGACGTTATGATCGAGACCATCGAGGCCAACCGAGGAGCGAAGACTACGATGATCCTGCCGGTGGGCCCCGTGGGCCAATACCCGGTCTTCGCCCGCAAGGTGGCCCAGCGTGGCCTCGATTGTCGCAATCTCTGGACGTTCAACATGGATGAGTTCCTGGACCGCAACGGGCGCACGGTTCCGGAAACCCATCCGATGTCCTTTAGGGGCGAGATGATGCGAGGCCTTTTCCGGGCCCTGCCCGCCGCGCAGCGCATGCCGCCGGAGCAGATGTTCTTTCCCCGCCACGACAACATGGACGCCATCGATCGCGCTTTTGACGAGCACGCGCCCAACGGGGTGGACTTGTGCCTAGCGGGCGTAGGCCCCGAGGGGCATTTTGCCTTCAACGAAGACCCGAGTTTCCGACACGTGCAGGTGTCTGAGGAGGAGTTTCTGGCGGATCGAACCCGCTTGGTGCTGGTCAACACGTCGACCGTGGACATGGACGCGCTGGTGGCCAGTTGCGGCGACAGGTCGGCCGTCCCGCCCTTCGCCGTAACCATCGGACCCCATGACGTGCTGCGGGCGCGGCGCACGGAGGTCGTCTTCTTCGCGGGGTGCTTTCAGCGGTTTGCCTTGCGCGAGGTCCTGTTCCGAAAGCCGACGATGCATTTCCCCGGCACGCTGCTGAAGCTGCGCAAGGAAGACGACGGGCGGCTGGTGCCACAGAATCTCCGCATCTGGGCCACGCCCGAGGAAGCCGACATCGTGACAGCACGGACCATCTGAAGACGGCCGGGGTCCGCTGCGGTCAGGGGTGCTTCGGCGGCTCGGCTGCTACCTGGCCGAGCAGCTCCAGAACCGTCGCCACGATCTTGCGCGAGGCGCCGGTTTCCAGGTAGCTGCTGGTGGCCGCCCAAGTCTCGTACCCGCCCACTTCATGCTGCTCCAGCGTGGGCACCTGCGCAACCTCGCGCACTCTCGTCGCGATCAACGGGATCGCCGCTGGGCGGATCCGGAGAGAATCCGCCCGATTTGAACCGGACGGGCCCCGGCTCTCGCTATCGGGTGTAGGGGAAAGGGACTTCCAAGAACGCACACCGAAGAAAAGCAGTCAGGCGATGAAGGTGGTGATCGACGAAACCGACTTGGAACCGCTGACTGGTGGAGTCGGTCGAGTTCCACCCTATCAGTCCTTCGGCAACCGGCATGCAGCAACTTCCCATCAGAGCAGGGGCCTCCCACCTGCTCATCGGTTCTGCGAGGAGTCGCAAGTTGCCACCCATCTGGAGGGGTGAGTTGCCGGCGCTCCAGGCCGGCGCAAGGCGCAGCGGTCGCCGCCTGCACTTGCGCATCGGGCCCAGCTCCCGCCGGGGGCATCGCCCGACGCGCATCCGGCTGCTCCGGTTGAGCGTCGTCCGGGACACGCCGGAAGCGGCCGGGCCGATGCCGCCCTGGCAGTGGCCGGTCGCAGCCTATCCCCAAGAGACGATGCCTGGTGTCCCCCCCTGGCAGGTTATTAGAGGCGTGCAGACGGTGTGAAGATGGGCAATTTAGCCCCCCCCATAGAGGCAATTCTGGTTTTTTTGGGAAATTCTTTAGGGCGAGTGTCAGGAATGGGGTGCGAACGGCAGAGTACGGATGGAAGCACACATCCATGGGCGTTCGCTCTCCTGCTCCATTCAAGCTCTGCTCAATCGAAAGGGGGTTGCGATGCGATTCGACAGGCCCTTGCCGCCGATTCTGGCGGCGCTCGCCCTTCTGCTGGGGTTGTCGGTGGTCAGTTCGTCCCCGGCACAGCCGACTGTGTATCTCGGAGAGGTCCGGTCGTTTGAAGACACGATGCACATCAATCTGAGCCGCGCCTACCCCCATTTGGGAGTGGATGCGTACGGCGATACCGATCGGACCGTTCGGGGGGTGCTCTTTCAGGAGGAACGGAGCGGGCCGATAGCGCCCAGCGGACTGCTGCCGGGAGTGGGCATCTCTGCGCAGAACCAGATCAACAACTGGTCCACCGAGCCGACACTGACCGGTCCCGACGCCACGAACATGAACGACATCATGCACGACATCCGTTGGTCGCAGAATCCAAACGATCTCTTCGTCGACCTGAGCGGACTGACGGTAGGCCGGGCCTATCGCGTGCAGATGCTCACGCACGAGAACATGGGCGCCAACCGCCTTCGCGCCTGGGACATCTACTGGGACACCGGCACCGGGGGTGCGAACACGCTGGCCGTCGACGAGTTCGACAGCGGCGGGCGCACCAATCCCAGCAAACTGAGCGGGACGATCTGGGAATACACCTTCCAGGCCGAGAAGCCGGACTACCAGATTGGGTTCGTCTCACACGGTGGTTCCGGCGACCGCAACCCCATACTCAACGCGATAGTTGTCAGCGCCGTCACCGAACCGTTGGAGAGTGATTGGGAGAACAACAAGACCAGCCGGGAAGACCCCCGTCCAATTGAGGTCTATCCGAACTCGGGCCGGCCTACCATTGACGGCACGATTGATCCCCTGGAATGGGCGGGGGCAACAACGTACCAGTCCTACAACCCAGAGGACCCAAATCAGCTCTGGGGCGAACTCTATGCACGGCTGTCGGACGGGTATCTCACTCTCGCCAACGATTGGATCATCAACACTGAGCAGGATTCCGCTATTGGCGGTCGCAATGCCTGGCGCTTCGGCACGTCGAACGCTGCCGGCCCCACCAACAGCGGCAACGACGACTGGTACGAAGTCCTGGTGGAAGACGACCCGCTGGGCGATAGAGTGTGGGCAAGAGTGGCGGGAACCGAGGCCGAGCTACAGAACGCGCCGTGGCAACTCGGAAGCGATTTCGGGATCGACGCCGCCGCGAATTTCGATCCGGCCGTGGGCAACTGGCAGTACGAGCTACTCATGGGTCAGGAGCCGTTGCCATTCTGCTGGCATTGGGAATGGCAACAGATCGACCCGCGACCAGGCGACGGAGTATGGATTCCCGTGTTCGACGGCAGCCTTCACCACGCACCCGAGCCCTCGACGCTGCTCATCTGGTCCCTGCTGGCCGGGCTGGGGATCGGGGTGGCGTGGAAGCGGCGCCGGGCGTGACGCCGGACCGCCGCCGAGCGAAGCACCGGGCCCCGTCGCAGACACCTCGGCGGGGCCTTTCCGTGCGCCCCGACAGACCGACTGGGCGCAAAACGAGAATCGTGCTACGTTGAACCCAAAGCGGGCCAGCGGGTCTTTGTTTTCCCGCCAAGTGCGCCAATGGCAAGCGATTCCCGGCGTGGTTTTACGCTCGTCGAGCTGCTGGTGGTGATCGCCATCACCGGTATCTTGATCGCGCTGTTGCTGCCGGCGGTCCAGGCGGCCCGTGAGGCTGCCCGGCGCGCGCACTGCAGCAACAACCTCAAGCAGATCGGGGTGGCGCTACACAACTATCTTTCCGCCCATCGGAGTTTTCCCCCCGGCGGGATCGGCTACGGCTGGTGCAGTCGGGCGCTGGATGCAAACTCGGGCGCAGAGGTGGTGATGAACAAGAACGGCTTGCTGTTCCTGTTGCCGCACCTGGAGCAGGGAGGCTTGTACGCGAAGTTCGATCAGAGCCAGTGCGCCTGCAACAACATGGACGGGAACGACTGCCCTTCCTGCCGGGAGCCCAACAACGCGACCGGCACGCTGGCCGGCGACGCGGAGACCAGCGACAACGCCGACGTCGTCTCTACGCGACTGGGCGTGTTCACCTGTCCTTCCGACGCGGGCGACCCCTACCTGCCGGCCGGGAGCCGGCACTACGGGATCAAGGCGGGCACGAGCCACAAGGGGGCCAAGACCAACTACGACTTCTCGGCCAGTCTCCAGTTCTACTGCGACTGGTGGAACCGCGACGACCTGCGACGGCGGCGGATGTTCGGCGAAGACAGCGGCACCCGCGCAGCCCACGTCACCGACGGCACGGCGCACACCATCGCCGTGGCCGAGACCACCTTCGACGTGTACAATGGCAGGTGTCCGGCCTGGGGCTATCGCGGCTGGGTGATGGTGGGAATCGACGTGGGACGCTACGGCATCAACCGCTGGGAATGGCCCGGCGTGATTGCCAGCCCGAGGAGAGGCCGTCTGAGAAGCTGGGCCCACGCCGGCAGTCTGCACCCGGACGGGGCCCACATGCTGTTCGCCGACGGCTCGGTCCACTTCATGTCGGAGAGCACCGACCTGGTCCTGCTGGAGGCCTTTTCCACGATGGCCGGCGGGGAAACGGCCGAGGCCCCGTGACCCGTCCAACGGCCGGCCGGCTTGCCTGCCGCACTTAATCAGACGGTCTTGTCGTCAAGCGCCGGAAATGATGGAGACCCGATGTACAACCGGCTTGAGAACTGTCGATGGGCGTTGTTGCTGGCGAGTGCGATGGTCGCCGGTTGCGGCGGCCGTGACCCCGACTTGCCGCCTCTGGTGCCGGTCGACGGCACGGTGAGGCTGGACGGCCAGCCACTTTCCCACGCCACGGTAACGTTCTATCCCGTGGGACAAACCCGCGGGGTTGGGGGAGCCGCCTACACTGACGAGAACGGCCGCTACGAGGCGGAATCCGGCAGCGAAAAGGGCCTGCCGGCGGGTCAGTATCGTGTGTTCGTCAGCAAGCTGGTCATGCCCGACGGCTCCCCCTATTCGGCGAAGGAGGGCGTGCCGCCGATGGAGTCCGACGCCCGGGAGGCGGTCCCGCTGCGTTACACTGACATGGACCAGTCGCCGCTGGAGGCCACGGTTCCCCGCGCTGGCGGCACGATCGACTTCGAGTTGACCGGCCGTCCCTGAGCAACAGCGGTCAGTCTTTGGATGACGAAGATCGCTCTCTGCTTCGCCGCGGTAGCCTCGGAACTGCTTGCCCGCACAGTGAACCTATCCCCGGCCGGCGCCCCACCTCTTCCGCGCGATCCGGATGCCCCCGGTTTAGACGCCTTGCCAATGCGGAGAGTCTCCCGCCGGCGGACGGTTCTTCTCGCTTTCCGGTCTTACGAAAGGCTCCCCCGGGGATGCAGGCAGCCAATACCGCGGGCTGCCAGCAGGGACCGGAGGAAGAGCGTCGCGATCCATCACTCCAGCCTCGGGAAGTGGCCGGCCGCGCTACGGCTTCCGAGTCACGTACACGTAGTATGCTCCCCGCGACTGCCCGCTTTCCTCGTCGATAAGCCACGTTTGCAGCGTCGTCTTGCCCGGCTTCAGTTGGGCGTGAAGAACGACGGCCCGATCTTCCTTCCCAACGGGTTTGGTGAGCTCCAGATCGGCGATCCTCAGCCGAGCCCTGGTGGCTGAAATGGCCTTGCCGCCGGGGACGGCCGCGGTAATCGGAGCATCGACCTCTTTCGGCCAGCGCCGCAGCGCGATTTCGTACTCGCCCTGCTCGGCAATCTCGACGGCCCAGAACCCGTTCATCGCCGCGCCCGCACGCACGTGCCCTTGGTTCCATGGCGTGCTGGTATGCCAGTC